>Ga0134128_10000357_pt1 | contig 64210 bp, 51 predicted proteins | sample KB31754_FD_96462 | JGI IMG/M metagenome (GOLD analysis project Ga0134128, IMG submission 96462) | Terrestrial soil microbial communities with excess Nitrogen fertilizer from Kellogg Biological Station, Michigan, USA - KB3-175-4 | ecosystem: Environmental > Terrestrial > Soil > Unclassified ... | reverse complement strand
GAATGCGCGCTGGCCGCGTTGCACGGCTTGCGAAGGCACCAGCCTTCGCTTCGCCGCGCGCCTTGCCAGCACGCATTCTGGCTTGAACGCATCTCCCAAATTAAATGTCAACAGGCCCTAGCCGCAAATCCGGGTCGCGCAGTAAGATCGTAATCAGGTTCTGATCAGGACGAGCGGACCATCGAGGCACGCCGGTGCTGCATCGGCGTGCGCCCACTGATCTGCTTGAAGGCGCGCCGTAGCGCCGCTTCATTGTTGAAGCCGCATTGCAGGGCCACCTGCAGGATGGTCGCACCCGGCTGGGCCAGCAATTCCTTCGCATGTTCCACGCGGCAGCGCGCCAGGTAAGCCACGGCGGGCATGCCGACTGCCATCTGGAAGCGGCGCGAGAAATTGCGTACGCTCATGGCGGCGCGCCGCGCAGTATCTTCCACTGAAATATCCTGCTTGAAATGGCGCTCGATGTATTCCTGCGCCTGCTTGATGCGCAGGTCGGCATGCTGCTTCAGCGACGCATTGGTCAGGGCCATGCGTTCATAACTTGGATGCACCACGGAATTGGTATAGCGGGTGAACTTGTGCGCGGCAGCTTCGCCATAGAACTGCGACACCAGGTAGGCGCAGGCATCCAGGCAGGGGTTGATCGAGGCTGCGCTGATCAGCCGACCATCGATCACCAAGGGGATTTCCGGTGAAAAGCGGATGGCCGGGTAGTGCTGCGAAAACACGCGCTGGTCCGACAGGTTGCCCGTCACCTCATGGCCGTCGAGCAAGCCGGTTTCCGCCAGCAGGCGCACGCCGGAGGCCAGCCCTATCAGGATCGCGCCCTGTGCATGGCACTCCAGCAGCCAGCGCCGCACGGCCGGCTTCAACTTTACGCGCTCGGCATTGGGGAAAAAGAAGGACGTGATTACCACCACCTGCGGTGCTGGTGCAGTGCGGATGCTGTGGTCGGGCAGCAGGGTGGGGCCGGTGAACGAAGTCACGGCTTGCCGGCCGGGCGCGACGAAATCGACGGCAAACAGTTGTGAACTGTTCAGGTCGGCACTCTTGGCATGCAGGGTGCCGGCGATAGCCAGCGATTCGCGGATCAGGATGGCCAGCCCGGCCCAGCATTGGTCGTCGACAAACACCGCGACGCGCACTGGTTGATGCATCAATTGCTTACTCCTGAATAAAATGGCAATGGCCGATTTTGTACAGCATTATGGCCGAAAACGGCGTTTAGAAGTTTCACTCTATCAGGTACAGTACGTACATCATTGTACGAACGATACAAGAGGAGGGTCTGTGCAGCTTTTGGGGGCGCAGGCCACATAACGGTTGCATCAGACAACACGGAGACAAGGATGAAAAAGCTGATCGCGCTCATGCTCATGGGTGCCATGGTGGCCGGCTGCAGCAAAACCGACAACAACGCCAGTGCCGGGGCGTCCGGCGCCTCTTCCACCGACGACATCGCCTTCCAGAAAAAACTGCAGGAACAATTGCTCGATGCCAAACCGGGCAGCGTGATCGAAATCCCGGCCGGCCGGCATCATTTGAATTCCGGCCTCACCTTGCGGGTCAATGGCGTAACGCTGCGCGGCGCCGGCATGGAGCAGACCATCCTCTCGTTCAAGGACCAGGCCGCCGGCCCCGAAGGCATGCTGGTCTATGCCAACGATTTCGTGCTGCAGGGTTTGACCATTGAAGACAGCAAGGGCGACGGCTTGAAGCTCAACGACGGTGAAAACATCACGATCCGCGACGTGCGCGTGCGCTGGACCGATGGGCCCAAGGTGACCAACGGCGCCTATGGCATCTACCCGGTCAAGTGCAAGAACGTGCTGATCGAGGGCAGTGTGGCCGAAGGCGCGTCCGACGCCGGCATCTACGTCGGCCAGTCGCAGGGTGTGGTGGTGCGCAAGTCGCGCGCCGAACACAATGTGGCCGGCATCGAAATCGAAAACACCATCAACGCCGACGTCTACGACAACACAGCCACCAACAACACCGGCGGCATCCTGGTGTTCAACATGCCAAATCTGTCGCAGCCGGGCCATAGCACGCGCGTTTATCACAACCAGGTGTTTGCCAACAACCTGGGCAACTTCGCCGCACGCGGCACGGCCGTGGCCAGCGTGCCGGCCGGTTCGGGCATCGTGATCAATTCCAACCCCAAGGTCGAGATTTTCGACAATGACGTGTCGGACAACCAGACTGCGAACGTCATCGTCTCAAGCTACTATTCGACCGGCTATTTCACCGACAAGGGGGTGGCAGCGAATTACGACCCCTATCCGCGTGCCATCTACATCTACGGCAACCGCTTCAAGGGCGGTGGCGACTCGCCTGACGGGCTGGATTTGAAAGCCCTGAAGGTGGCGATGTATGGCTTGTCGGGCCACCTGCCCGACGTGCTGTGGGATGGTTATGTCGACCCCAAGACCGCGCCCAAGGGCGTGCAGCCGGCGGAAGACAAGATCTGTATCCAGAACGGTGACATCGGTGTCTTGAATGCCGATGGCCCGAACAAGTACAAGAACCCGACCACCGATACGGCACCTTACAAGTGCGAATTGCCCAAGCTCGCACCCGTGGTGATTCCGCAGTTGGCTGAAGCACCTGCGCCGGCCACCGCAGCGCCGGCCGCCGCATCCGCTCCCGCAGCCTCGGCAAAAAGCTGAAGAAGACCGTCACAATGCAGAATCGAAACACCCGCATGCGCACCATGGGTTGCGTCGGCAGGGCGCTGGCCGCCCTTGTTGTTGTGATGTCGCTGGCTTCATGCCATCGCACGCCGCCCGCAGTCAGTTACATCGCCGAAGGCCACCCGGAACACTTGAGCGACTGGCACGTGCTGGTCGCCGATGGCGACCGCCTGTCGCTCAATGGCGGCGTGGTGCCCTATGACCTGAACACGCCGCTGTTTTCCGATTACGCACACAAGCTGCGCACGATCTGGATACCCAAGGGGCAGGCCGCCAAATACGACCCGGAAAAGGCCTTTGACTTCCCCGTCGGCACCATCATCACCAAGACCTTTTACTACCCCCGCGTCGATGGCGCGGCGAAAGATGCCAAGGCGGTGGCCGTCAACTACGACACGGCGGCCGACTTCGATGGAGCGAAGCTCAAGCTCGACCATGTCAGGCTGGTCGAAACACGCGTGCTGGTGCGCCGCGACAAGGGCTGGGAAGCCTTGCCCTATGTCTGGAATGCCGACCAGAGCGATGCCGAACTGGCACGCACCGGCGACCAGATTCCCATTGAATTGCAGCGCACAGGCGAAGCTGCGCAACCGATCACCTATGTCGTGCCCAACGTCAACCAGTGCGCGGCCTGCCACGTCTCCGACGTGAAGTCGCGCCTGTTCGAACCGCTGGGCCCGAAGGCGCGGCACCTGAATCGCGACTACGTCTATGACGGCAAGACGGAAAACCAGTTGGCCTACCTGACCCGCATCGGCTACCTGACTGGTGCGCCGGAAGCGGCAACGGCGCCGAAGAATGCCAACTGGGCCGACCCGAAAGAAGATGTCACGGCCCGTGCCCGTGCCTATCTCGACATCAATTGCGGCCACTGCCACAACAGCAAGGGCGCGGCCAATACCACGGCGCTGCACCTGAACATGGGCGCCCCGGCCGACCTGCATCTGGGCCTGTGCAAGCCGCCGGTTGCGGCAGGGCGCGGCACAGGCGACTTCAAGTTCGACATCGTGCCGGGCAAGCCTGACGAGTCGATCCTGGTCTATCGTGTGTCGACCGACGAGACCGGCGTGATGATGCCGGAGATCGGGCGCAAGTCGGTGCACCGTGAAGGCGCGGAATTGATCAAGGCCTGGATCGCGGCCTGGCAGGGCAGTTGTGACCAAAAAGTGGAGCAGTCAGCACAATAATCATTGAGGGGAGTCTGTCATGGCATTGCGCAAGAATCGTCTGGCCCGGAGTATTTCCCACGCGCTCTGGATGGGTGCTTTCACTGCCGGCGCGGCTTGTGCTGCGGATGCGCCGCAAGATGCGGCCAGGCAGGGTGATGACCAGCAGGTCATCACTGTGACTGCGCAAAGCCGCAGCCAGCAAGCCCAGTCTGTGCCGATTTCGCTGCAACTGGTGACCTCGGACCAGCTGGAGAAGCTCGAAGCCAACAACCTTGCCGAAGTCAACGGCTACATCCCCGGCCTGGTCGTCGATGCCGACCAGCCGACCCAGCCCGGCTACTCGATCCGCGGCATCGGTACTTCCGACTTCGGCGTCGGCACCGATTCACCCGTGGGCATCTATGTCGACGGCGTTTATACCGGCAAGACCGGCGGTGCCTTGATGAATTTCAACGACACGCAACGTGTGGAAGTGATCAAGGGCCCGCAAGGCACACTGTTCGGGCGCAACAGCGCCGCCGGCGCGATTTCCGTCATCACGCGCGAGCCGGGTGACGATTTCGACGCCCAGGCGCACATGCGCCTGGGGCAGTACGGCGAACGCTACCTCGATGCCTTGCTGAACCTGCCGATCAACGACAACGTGGCCGCACGCATCACCTTTGTTGATCACAAGACCGATGGCTGGCTGACTGATGCCGCCACGGGGGGAAAGCTCAATGCCCAGAGCGACTGGGGCATGCGCGCGCAGATACGCTGGGAGTCGGGCAAGACCAAGGCCATCCTGTCGTGGGAACATGAAAACCTCGACCAGGATGCGTCGGTGGCAATCGGTATCGTGCCCGTGCCGCCGCCGGGCACCGCGCCGCTGTTTCCTGCCAACCCCGTCACCTACATCAATCCTCTGACTGCGCCGATCTACAACGACGTGCAGGGCGACCGCGAAAAGCGCGACTTCGATGGCGTCACGCTGCGCTTTGAAACACCGATCTCGTTTGCCACCTTCAACTCGACCACGGCCTACCGCCATTTCAACTCGAGCAACGATGAAGGCAATAACGGCACCAACAGCCTGATGACCTATCTCGACACAGACAATATCGAGAACAACAGCACCTGGCAGCAGGAATTCAAACTCTCGGGCAAGAATGACCTGGTCGACTGGATCGGCGGCATCAGCTTCTTTGGCGAGACGGCGCACCAGACCAGCAACGTCAACACCTACACCGATACGATCAATACGCTGTCGACCAACGTTTACCAGACACCGCTGTATGGGCCGCTGCAGCAGGCCATCGGACTGTTCGGCCTGCCCGTCAACCTGCTCGGCAATTCCTGGCAGGAAAGCATGATCAACAAAGGGTCTTATCGCTCCGAAGCAATTTACGGCGACACGATCTGGCATCTCTCGCCGCAATTGGAACTGACCACCGGCGTGCGCTTCTCGCGCGACTCGAAGGACTTCAGCTGGTATAACCCGCCGCGTTCGGCGCCGGGGCTCGATGCCGCGATCGGCGCCTTGAACCAGGCCAATTTCTTCCCCACCCTGGTTGGCGCCGGTTTCCTGAGCCAGGCCCAGGCCGCCGCGGCCCAGGCGGCCATGACGCAAAACGTCGAGTTCACCAACATTGCGGCAATGGCAGGCAAGGTCACGGCGAGCAACAGCTGGTCCGACGTCAGCCCGCGCCTGGTGCTCGACTACAAGATCACCCCCGACATCATGGTGTTCGGCTCGGCCACCAAGGGTTATCAGTCCGGCGGCTTCAATGCGCTTTCCGTGGCCGGCAAGTATGAGCCGGAAACCATGCGCAACTTCGAAGTCGGCATCAAGAGCAATTTCCGCGAACAGCACCTGTTGCTCAACGCCTCACTGTTCAACTACAAGTTCTCCAACCTGCAGTCGCTGAGCCTGGTGCAGAATGGCTCGCCCATTCCGAGCTACCAGGTGACGCCCAGCGACCAGGTCGCAACCGGCGTGGATTTCGAAGCCAACTGGCGCCCGGTGCGCGACTTGAAGATGACGTTCTCGTCGGAATACATCGACCAGACCTACCGCAACTACGTCACCCCGGAAGGTGTCAGCCTCAACAACCAGGCCGTCGGCACGCCACTGTGGAGCGCAGCCGCCATGATCGACTACACGATACGCAACGTCTCGAGCGGCAGCCTCGATCTCACGCTGGGCCAGACTTACACCGGCGCCACGCGCTGCAACGACGCCTCCGCCTTCCAGGGAAGCTGCCTCACCACGCGGACCTTCAGCGTCGGGTCGGCGCAAAGCCGCACCGACCTGCGCGCCGGCTGGGAAGCCGATTCGCACAAGTGGGGTCTGGGCTTCTATATCCGTAACCTGTTTGACCACCAATATATCGACAACATCGGCAACACCTCGGCCACCACGCTGGGCACGCCGTATGCCTCCATCACGGCACCACGCATGGTCGGTGTCGAAGCTCATATAGGATTGTGATGACAACATTAGCCGGCAAGACCCTCTTCATTTCCGGTGGCAGCCGCGGCATCGGGCTGGCCATCGCCCTGCGTGCGGCAAAGGATGGTGCCAACATTGCCATCGCCGCCAAGACCGCCACGGCCGACCCGCGCCTCGAAGGCACGGTGTACACCGCGGCCCATGCGATTGAAGCGGCCGGCGGCAAGGCCCTGCCGCTGGTGGTCGACATTCGCGATGAAGCGCGCGTGGCCGAAGCCGTGGAAGAAACCGCCGCGCGTTTCGGCGGGATCGACATCCTGATCAACAACGCCAGCGCCATCCGCCTGACCGGCACCATGGATACGCCCGTCAAGCGTTATGACCTCATGCATGGCGTCAACGGGCGCGGCACCTTCGTCTGCTCGCAAGCCTGCATGCCGCACCTGCTCAAATCCGCCAACCCGCACATCCTGACGCTTTCTCCGCCGCTGCTGCAAGACCCGAAATGGTTTCGTGCCTGGCCGGCTTACGCCATTGCCAAATACACCATGAGCCTGTTTACGCTGGCCCATGCGGCAGAATTCAAGAAGCAGGGCGTGGCCGTCAATTCCCTGTGGCCGCGCACGTCGATTGCCACCGCCGCCGTGGCCAACGAGATCGGCGGGGAAGCCATGATGAACGCGTCACGCAAGCCGGAGATCATGGCCGATGCGGCACATTGGATCCTGCAGCAGCCGGCAGCACGTTGCAGCGGCAACTTTTTTATCGATGATGAAGTGCTGATTGCGGCCGGCGTACGCGATTTTTCCGTTTATGACGTGCAACCCGGTGCCCAGTTGCAAGCCGACTTCTTCGTCGAAGCCCTTCCGGGCATGAAGCCCTCCGCCTGAACTTCTGTATTGTCAAAATGCAAGTGTATGCCGCATGGATACACTTGCTTACAAATATAAGTCCCTGTTTGAAGCACAATTCTTGCTTTCCCAATCGCTGATTCGGTAGTAAGCTCCCTTCGCGCAATCCGTAACAACGTCAATTGCGAACCAAAGTGGCTTACCGCTCCCTAAGCTTAGATGGCGGCGGTGTTTGTCTGCCTGAATTGGATTTTTGCAAACCTTCGCATTCCCTCAATGGAATGCCTGTTTTTTCGTGGCTAATTTGTTTCAACGGCACCAACCTCCGCTGCTCCAGGACCCCGTCGCTTCATGGATGGGCCCTTTGGCGCCATGGATGCGCGGCGAAAACCGTGCCTATGACGACGACCGCGCGCGCAACTGGATCATCATTTGCGCCATCGTCTCGCTGTTGCTGCATATCGGCTTTTTCCTCATTCCCTGGCCGAAAGACAAGATCGAGATGACGCCGCCGCCGGCATCCGCTGCGCGCGGCCCGGTATCAGTCCATCTTGATACGCATCGCTCGCACGCCACGCCGGACGAGAAGAAGGAAATCGTCCCCAAGCCGGTGCCGGCACCGCCGCAGCAATCGGTCGTGACCACGCGCCATCCACCCAGCCCGAACCGGCCAACCGCGCCACCGCCGCCGCCGATTCCGCAACCTTCGGTCAAGCCGGCCCCGCCCGCACCGCCGGAAGAAGACTTTTCCCAACGCCTGGCCAGGCGCCGCGCCGAACGCGGCGAAAGCGACCCTTCACCCAACGCGCAAGAGACCACAGGTGGCGGCGGCAACAGCGACAATGACGTGGCGCTCAACAACATCAAGCGCGCGCTGGCCATGAATTCGCGCACCGAAGGCACAGGTGGGGTGTTTGAGGTGGTGGGGCACATTGGGGTGCGCGAAGCGACCCTGCGCTTCAACGGCTGGCATCCGGGCTCGAACAACCACTGGCGTGAAACCTATACCGTGGACGCCGGTGAGGGGGGCGACGTGAAACTGGCGATCGTGAAGAAGGAAATTGAAATCATCCGCAAGTTCTATAACGGTGACTTTGACTGGGTGTCGTCGCGCCACGGTGGACGCGTGATCAAGATGTCGGCGCGCCCGGCTGACAATGACCAGCTTGAACGCTTCCTTATGCACGAGATGTGGGACGATGAGCCCGACGATACCCGCCGCCGCGGCTAGCGGGTGGTTGCAAAACTACTGCGCGTCCGATCTCAGGGCCTGCGGTGCTCGGCGTACTCGCGTACGCGTGCGCTCCTCGGCCCTGACCTCGGCCTGCTCGCTACGTTTTTCAACCACCCGCGGTAGTCAAGGCACTACTCGTGGCGAACCGCTCGCTTCGCTTGCTACGTTTTTCAACCACCTGCGGTAGTCAATGCACCGCCTTTGGCGAATCGCTCGCTTCGCTTGCTCGTCAGGTCTATCAGCAACCCGAGCTTTCAGTCCATTTCCAGGGCCGAAGTGCCATCCAGATAGCGTGCATCAAAGCACTTGATGCACACTTCGCAAAATAGGTGCGATTGCCTTACACGCTTCTGGCGCAGGACCAGTTTCAGGTGGTTGGTGCGGCAGTGCGGGCATAGCTCGCGCATGGCACCGGCGGAATAGACTCCGTCGTCTTCATCGTGCATCTCCCGCACCGAGTCGACCACGGTCATGCGTTCGATTTCGATCAGGTTCAGGGGCGTGGAGGACGCATTACGATGCTCGTTGCGCGCCGCGGATTGTGCCGATTCCTGGGTTGCGCTGGCCATCATGATTGCCTCCAAAATTTGAAGTGAAGACTTACAAAATAGCCAAGTTCGCTGTGACTTTCAATGGCGAAAAGTAAAGTTCATCGAGCGGTCATACTTCACGCTGAGGCGTATTCCCTGATGATGTCCGGCTGATAATCTTTGGAAAGATCGGTTGACAAGCGAATAACAGTTTGCGGACGCCGGGGTAGAGTTGCGCATCAACAGACTCCCAAGGTCTCCCCCAAAACTCCTCGGAAGTTCCTCGGAGTCTAGGTTAGCCCGCGCCGAACGCCGCGGGCATTTTTTTGCCTGCCGGTTTGCGCGGTGAAACTGGTTTCCCACATTTGTGCGATTCCGGAGCAGCAACAGGTTTTTCAATCGAATCAAGGGCTTGATGTGGTTCTCCGCAAGTTTTCCACAGGATTGGCCACAGAAAATGTTCATAACCGGGCGCTTTTCCACAGGTGGGGCAGGCCTGTGGGCAAGATTGAAAATCCCTTTTTTATCAAGCACATAGGCTTGATAACGTAGACTTGGATGCCAAGAGCCGGTAAACTTGAAGGCTTTTTGCAAACCGCACCCCATCATGTCCGCCACTTCCGATACCCCAGACCTGCCTTCTGACGACACCGAAATCAAGCAGGTCTCGTCCGAGCAGATCGTGCGTGAAGTGGCGCGCCGCCGCACCTTCGGCATCATTTCCCACCCGGACGCGGGCAAGACCACACTGACTGAAAAGCTGTTGCTGTTCTCGGGCGCGATCCAGCTCGCCGGTACCGTCAAGGCAAGGAAGAGCGGCCGCCATGCAACGTCGGACTGGATGGAAATCGAAAAGCAGCGCGGCATCTCGGTGGCGTCTTCCGTGATGCAGTTCGAATACCGCGACCACGTGGTCAACCTGCTCGACACCCCGGGCCACCAGGACTTTTCCGAAGATACCTACCGCGTGCTGACCGCAGTGGACTCGGCGTTGATGGTGATCGACGCGGCCAAGGGTGTGGAAGAGCAGACCATCAAGCTGTTGAATGTGTGCCGCATGCGCAATACGCCCATCGTCACCTTCATGAACAAGATGGACCGCGAAACGCGCGACCCGCTGGAGCTGCTCGACGAACTTGAGTCCGTGCTGCAGATCCAGTGCGCGCCGGTGACCTGGCCGATCGGCATGGGCAAGACCTTCCGCGGGGTGTACCACCTGTTGCGTGACGAGATCATGCTGTTTGCCGCCGGCAGCGAGCGCGCCGACCAGGCCTTTGAAATCATCAAGGGCATCGACAATCCGCGCCTGGCCGAGATGTTCCCGCTCGAAATCGACCAGTTGAAGATGGAAGTGGAACTGGTGCATGGCGCTTCGCATCCGTTCGACCTGGAAGAGTTTTTGGCGGGTAAGCAGACGCCGGTGTTCTTTGGCTCCGCCATCAACAATTTCGGCGTGCGCGAAATTCTCGATGCCTTGCTTGACTGGGCCCAGCCGCCGCGTGAACGTGACGCCACCGTGCGTGCCGTGCAACCGGTGGAAGTTCCATTTTCCGGCTTCGTGTTCAAGATCCAGGCCAACATGGACCCGGCCCACCGCGACCGCATCGCCTTCCTGCGCGTCTGTTCGGGCCGCTTCGAGCGTGGCATGAAGATCAAGCATTTGCGCCTGGGGCGCGAGATCAAGGTGTCGTCGGTGGTGACCTTCATGGCCGCCTCGCGCGAGCAGGTGGAAGAAGCTTACGCTGGTGACATCATCGGCTTGCCCAACCACGGCAACATGCAGATCGGCGACAGTTTTTCGGAAGGCGAGATGCTGCAATTCACCGGCATTCCTTACTTCGCGCCAGACTTTTTCCGCTCGGTGCGCATTTTGAATCCGCTCAAGATCAAGCAATTGCACAAGGGTTTGCAGCAATTGGGCGAAGAAGGCGCGGTGCAGGTGTTCAAGCCGGTACACGGGACCGATCTGGTCCTGGGCGCCGTCGGGGTGCTGCAGTTTGAAGTGGTGGCTTCACGGCTGAAGAACGAATATAGCGTCGATGCCGTGTTTGAAGGCACCAGTATCTCGAGCGCACGCTGGATCACCTGTGAAGACAAGCGCGTGCTGGCCGACTTTGAAAACTCCTCGGCCGGTGCCAACATCGCCTACGATGCTGCCGGCAACATGGCGTATCTGGCTTCATCGGGTGTCAATCTGAGACTGACCCAGGAACGCTGGCCGCAAGTGACCTTCCATTCAACGCGCGAGCACGCCGTCAAGTTGTAGCCATGCTGTTGCAGGGGAGGATTTGCTCCACCCTTGCAACCTTGCCTTCCCATGTAGGACATTCTGACGACATGGGCAGCACAAGTGAAACCCCGGAACCTTCATCTTCAGCCCCTGTCCATTGCATTCCCGAGCCGATGCACGTCGGCGTTACATCCAGGACAGCAAAGAAGGAGACAGGCAATGCTCACGGCAACATATTCACTGGTTTCGATTTCCAGCGAACAGCAAAAAGCACGACGTATCCTGACGCGCTTACAGCAGAGTATTGCCAATATATGGAAAAACCTGCAAGACGTCGATCTTGCCGGTGTCGAAACGACTATCCACAAGCTCACCCAGTTTGACCGTGTCGTCAATGAACGCAAGATGGCACGCTATGTGATCCCGGCCCTCAAAACCGCCTCGCGCGAAACGGATGCTTTGCTTGACGAACTCGACGCGCTCACGGGCTTTTGCGGCCACCTGCTGCAATCCTTGCAGCAGCAAGCCCGCCTTGTAGTGCAACAGGGGCGCGCCAAGCTCAAGGATCTGCGCCGCGCCATGGAACTGTACTGCAGCAACCTGCATCTGCGCCTGTCGCGCGAGGAAGAGGAATTGCTGCCCTTGGTGCCACGGCTTTTGACCGGCGAAGAAATCTTTGAAATGGGCGTGCAATTCCTGTCGGACGACGGCAAGCGCCTGGAACATCGTCCGTTCACGTACGAAACGGAAGAGTTCGCCTGACGCGCTGCTGTGGTGTTGCACCAAAACAATGCGCAATATCAAGAAAACCACATAACGCACATAAATGGTGCAAATCAATTTGTCGATGCATTTTTATAGTGCATCGGCTGTCTGCCTTCGTTTCTGCTCAAAATCCCTCTAAAAGAGATCAATTCGTCATATTGGGCGTGCATCATCCGGGTGCAAGGTGCTCTATTTTGAATCGGGGGGTGGCATGGATTCTGCTATGATCTATTTCGAGTTATGGTGGCAATTCGGTTTGTGCCTTCCCGCTTAATTCTGGTCGATCCGGCAACCTCCTTGCCGGGGCAAGTAATTAGTCGGCTCAAAAAAACATATTCTTTTGATTCGCTTAACCTTTTAGGAGATTCGCATGGCAATGACGGCCGCAGACGTCTTGAAGATGGCGAAAGACAACGAAGTCAAGTTCGTTGATTTTCGCTTTGCTGACACCCGGGGCAAGGAACAGCACGTGACCGTTCCGGTCTCGCACTTTGACATCGACAAATTCGAGTCCGGCCATGCGTTCGACGGTTCCTCGATCGCCGGCTGGAAGGGTATCGAAGCGTCGGACATGCTCCTGATGCCGGACCCGAACACCGCCAACATCGACCCGTTCATGGAAGAAACCACGTTGTTCATGCAGTGCGACGTGATCGAACCTTCCGACGGCAAGGGCTATGACCGCGACCCGCGCTCCATCGCCAAGCGCGCTGAAGCCTACCTGAAGTCTTCCGGCCTGGGCGACACCGCCTACTTCGGTCCGGAACCTGAATTCTTCATCTTCGACGGCGTGCGCTGGAAGATCGACATGTCGGGCTGCTTCGTGCAGATCGACTCCGAAGAAGCATCGTGGAGCACCGGCGAAAAGCTCGAAGGCGGCAACAGCGGCCATCGTCCGACCGTCAAGGGCGGCTATTTCCCGGTTCCCCCGGTCGACAGCTTCCAGGACATGCGTTCGGAAATGTGCCAGATCCTCGAATCGCTGGGCATCCCCGTTGAAGTGCACCACCACGAAGTGGCCGGCGCCGGCCAGAACGAAATCGGCACCAAGTTCTCGACCCTGGTCGAGCGCGCCGACTGGACCCAGAACCTGAAGTACGTGGTCTGGAACGTGGCCCACACCTACGGCAAGACCGCCACCTTCATGCCCAAGCCCATCGTCGGCGACAACGGTTCCGGCATGCACGTGCACCAATCGGTCTGGAAGGATGGCAAGAACCTGTTCGCCGGCGACGGCTATGCCGGCCTGTCCGAATTCGCGCTGTATTACATCGGCGGCATCATCAAGCACGCCCGCGCATTGAACGCCATCACCAACCCTGGTACGAACTCGTACAAGCGCCTGGTGCCCGGCTTTGAAGCGCCGGTCAAGCTGGCTTACTCGTCGCGTAACCGTTCGGCTTCGATCCGTATTCCTCACGTGCCGAACCCGAAGGCCCGCCGTATCGAAACGCGTTTCCCCGATCCTTCGGCCAACCCTTACCTGTGTTTCGCCGCACTGCTGATGGCTGGTCTGGACGGCGTGCAAAACAAGATCCATCCGGGCGAAGCTGCCTCGAAGGACCTGTACCATCTGCCGCCGGAAGAAGACGCGCTGATCCCGACCGTGTGCTCCTCGCTCGACCAGGCGCTGGAATACCTCGACAAGGACCGCGAATTCCTGACCCGTGGCGGCGTGTTCAGCGACACCATGATCGACGCTTACATCGAACTGAAGATGCAGGAAGTCACGCGTTTCCGCATGACGACGCACCCGATCGAGTTCGACATGTACTACTCGCTGTAATTGTTTTGAGCTTGGCCGGGGTGGCTTGCTACTCAGGCAAAAAAATGAGCGGAAGGCGCAAGCTTTCCGCTTTTTTTATGGCGAAGCCGGCATCGTTATGACTTGATTGTTACATGATGCGCATCGAAATGTTGCATGAGGCGAGAAATAATCGAGCGACTGTTTGTAAAGCAATGATTCTTATCCTAAACTAGCTATCCTATTGATCTCGCACTGCTTCCCGGATAAAAGTTTATGAAACACCAACTTTTCATTTTGGCCGCCCTGATGGGGGCACTCGGCACGGCTCACGCCGAAGGTGACATCTATCGCTGCGTCAATGCCAACGGCACGGTCGAGTTCAAGAACACCGGCCCGGTCAAGGACTGCAAGAAGATGGAGCTCGAAGGCATCAGCGTGATCCCGGCACCGACCAAGCGCAACAGCGGGAGCATGCAGACGACCGCGCTGAAGTCGACCTCGTCGACCTCGCCCTCGGACTTCCCGCGCGTGGACTCGAGCACGCAAAAGGCGCGCGACAATGACCGGCGGCAGATTCTGCTCGACGAAATGAAGAGCGAGCAAGACAAGCTGGCCGGGCTGAAGAAGGATTACAACGACGGTTCGCCCGAACGCCAGGGCAATGAAGCCAACTACGCGAAGTACCAGGAACGTGTGACGGCGATGAAGGAAGACATCACCCGTACCGAAAAGAATATCGAAGCCTTGCAACGCGAATTGAAACGCGAGGGCGAGGCGCATTGAATTTGTTGTGAATAGAATAGTGGCCGCACCATGCGGCCATTTTTTTTGCAAATCGATCCCGGAACGATCTTGACCGACACTGGAAATAAAACCGCACCACGCGACCTCAGCGCCTTCGACCTGCTGGCCTCTTCAGTCATCATCCTCGATACCGAAGGGCGCATCACTTACGTGAACGCTGCCGCGGAAAACCTGCTCGAAATCTCTTCGCGCAACCTGCTTAATCATCGCCTGAACGAGGTATTCCATAATGGCAAAGAACTGGTCCAGGTATTTCGCCAGGCCCTGGAACACCAGTTTGCCGACAAGCGTTTCGATTTGACCCTGGAGCGCATAGGGCGCGAAGCGCTGCAGGTGCACGTGGGTGTGACGGCGGCCGACGACCCCGATGCGCCGGTCCTGATCGAATTACGTGAGAACGTGCAGCAACTCAAGGTCGACCGCGAAGAGCGGATTCTGGACCAGAGCCAGGTCAACAAGGAATTGATCCGCAACCTGGCGCACGAGATCAAGAATCCGCTCGGCGGTATCCGCGGCGCGGCGCAATTGCTGGAACTCGAATTGCCGGAGCGGCAATTGAAGGAGCTGCGCGAATACACCCAGGTCATCATCAAGGAAGCCGACCGCCTGCAAACCCTGGTCGACCGCCTGCTGGCGCCGCACCGCCGGCCGCACATCGTGGGCGACGTCAATGTCCATGAAGTGTGCGAACGGGTGCGCAGCCTGATCGTGTCCGAGTTTCCCCATGGTTTGACGATCAAGCGCGACTATGACCTGTCGGCACCGGAATTTCGCGGCGACAAGGAACAGCTGATCCAGGCGGTGCTGAACATCGCCCACAATGCCGCGCAAGCCCTCGGCGAGCGGATTGCCGCCGGCACCGGAGAGTTGACGTTCGTTACGCGTGTGGCACGGCAGGTGACCCTGGCCAAGGTGCGTTACCGCCTGGCATTAGACTTGCATATCATCGACAATGGACCGGGCATCCCACCCGAGATTTATGACCGCATGTTTTACCCGCTGGTATCGGGGCGCGAAGGTGGCAGTGGCTTGGGGCTGACCCTGGCGCAAACCTTCGTGCAGCAGCATCAGGGTGTGATCGAATGCGAGAGCCGGCCGGGATGTACCGATTTTCGGATATTAATCCCGCTTCCATAAGAAGCGGGAAGATAAGCAGGCACAATGAAACCGATCTGGATCGTTGACGACGATGAATCAATACGCTGGGTGCTCGAAAAAGCCCTGGCACGTGAAGAACTGGCCACGCGCAGCTTTTCCAATGCGCGCGATGCCATGGAGGCATTGAATACCGAATTGCCGCAGGTGCTGGTGTCGGACATCCGCATGCCCGGCGAATCCGGCTTGAAGCTGTTGCAGGAGGTCAAGGCACGCCATCCCGGCTTGCCGGTCATTATCATCACCGCATTTTCCGACCTTGATTCCGCCGTCGCTGCGTTTCAGGGTGGCGCGTTCGAATACCTGGCCAAGCCTTTCGACGTGGACAAGGCGGTCGAACTGATCCGCCGCGCACTCGAAGAAAGCCTGCGTGAAGCCGTGGTCGAGCAATCAGCCATTGCGGCGCCCGAAATCCTGGGCCAGGCGCCGGCCATGCAGGACGTGTTCCGCGCCATCGGTCGCCTGTCGCAATCAAACGTCACGGTCTTGATCACGGGCGAGTCGGGCTCGGGCAAGGAACTGGTGGCGCGTGCCCTGCACAAGCACAGTCCGCGTGGTTCGCAGCCTTTCATCGCCTTGAATACCGCCGCGATTCCGAAGGAATTGCTCGAGTCGGAATTGTTCGGTCACGAGCGTGGCGCCTTCACCGGCGCCCAGGCAACGCGGCGCGGCCGCTTCGAACAGGCCGAGGACGGCACGCTGTTTCTCGATGAAATCGGCGACATGCCATTTGATTTGCAGACGCGCCTGTTGCGTGTCTTGTCGGACGGGCATTTCTATCGTGTCGGCGGCCACCAGCCGCTGAAGGCCAATGTGCGCGTGATTGCGGCCACGCACCAGAATCTGGAACAGCGTGTGCGCGAAGGCTTGTTCCGCGAAGACTTGTATCACCGCCTGAACGTGATCCGTTTGCGCCTGCCCTCGCTGCGTGAGCGCAGCGAAGACATCCCCATCCTGGCGCGCTTCTTCCTCGGGCAAAGCGCCAAGCAACTGGGTGTGGAAGCCAAACGCATGTCCGACAATGCGATGCAATTCCTGTCGCAGCTCGAGTTCCCTGGTAACGTGCGGCAACTCGAAAACCTGTGCAACTGGATCACCGTGATGGCACCGGGCCAGACTGTTGAAGTCAAGGACCTGCCGCAAGACTTGATCGAAGCAACGCCGCATACGACCACTGCCGCACCAGTTGCCACAGTGGCAGCGCCTGCAGCATCTGCGCCGGTGCCGCAAGCGCCATCCAACGGCAGCGTGCCGCATGCTGTGGAAAAGATCGAGAAGGGCAACTGGATTTCCCTGCTCGAATCCGAAGCGGCGCACATGCTCTCGGCCGGCCAGCCTGAAGTGATGGATGCCTTGGGGCGCCTGTTCGAATCGACCGTGATCAAGGCGGCATTGAAGCATACGCATGGCAGGAAGAACGACGCAGCCGTAAGGTTGGGTATCGGGCGTAACACGATCACGCGCAAGATTCATGAACTGGGAATCGACGGCGCCAAAGACGATTGATGGCTTGTCGAGAAACGGGCATGGCGTTGTTGCCGGGGCTTGCCGTACAACTGTACTGTCTGCGCCCTAGCCCTGCCCGTTTTCAACAAGCCCCGATAGTCAGATAGATTTGTGCTGTTGGACATACGCGACAAGTGTGCAATTGGGCAGGGAAACGCCTTACAATCGACCCTGCCCAATCCCCCATGATCACGCGTAGATACAGTGTCATTTTTCCGCACCCTCAAGTTCAAGTTCCTCCTGGTATTCCTGATTTTGTCGGCGATTGCAGCAGCAATCGTTCTCAACGAAATGCGCACCTCGCATTTCCAGTCGGAATATTTTTCCAAAATTGCTTCCAAGCTCAATTACAAGATGGGGCCGGGCGTCAGCCGCGCGATCCGCTTTCCCAAGACCGGGCCGTACGACGAACGCCTCGGTTACAGCCGCCTGCCTGAATTCACCAAATTGTTGACGGATCAAAACTTCGTCATCACCGACCAGGCGCGCATGTCGCCCGAATTGCTGACGCTGCCGCTGCCGCCGATCTACCAGGAGAAGGACCGGGCAGGGCTCGATCTTTACGACGACAAGCATCAATTGCTCTACACGACGCGTTCGCCGGAACGCGTCTATCCCGATTTCGAAAGCGTGCCCAAGCTGCTGGCCGATACGCTGCTCTTTATCGAAGACCGTGAACTGCTTGACACCAGGCACCCTTACCGCAATCCTGCCGTCAACTGGAGCCGGCTAGACCGCGCCATCCTTGACCAGGGCTTGCATGCCATCAATCCGTCGCATGAGGCGCCCGGCGCCAGCACGCTGGTGACGCAGATCGAAAAATACCGCCACTCGCCTGACGGCCGCACGGCTTCGGCGCACGAAAAACTGCAGCAGATGGAATCGGCTTCGATCCGCGCCTACCTGCACGGCCAGGACACCATGGTCGGCCGGCGCCAGGCAGTGTTGTCCTACCTTAATACCGTGCCGCTGACGGCCAAGGCCGGCTATGGCGAAATCAACGGGCTCGGCGACGGCTTGTGGGCCTGGTATGGGCGCGACTTCAACGACGTCAATGCGCTGTTGCGCAACGTCAAGTTCGAAAAGCAGGGCCAGGACTTGCAGCAGTTGGCGCTGACCTACAAGCAGGCTTTGTCCTTGATGATTGCACAGCGCCGGCCTTCCTACTTCCTGCGCGAAGGCGCGCCGGCCCTGATGCAGATGACCAACAACCATCTGCGCCTGCTGGCGCAGGCCGGCATCATTTCCCCGGCCATGGAGCAGGTTGCACTGCCGCTGAAGCTTGACCTGTATCAGGGGGCGCTGGCCGAGCCGTCCAACTCCTTCGTCACGCGCAAGGCAGCCAATGCGCTGCGCGCCGACCTGTCTTCGGAATTGCACACGGCCCACTTGTACGACCTGGACCGCATCGACATGTCGGCCGATACCACGCTCGACGGCACCACCCAGCAAGCCGTCACGCAAGTGCTGCGTGATTTGCGCAAGCCGGAAGTGGCGAAGAAGAATGAATTGTTTGGCCACAACATGCTGGCGCCGAATGACAACCCCGGCCGCCTGACCTTCAGCTTCACACTGTTTGAACGGCGCGGCGGCGCCAACCTGTTGCGTGTGCAGACCGACAATCTCGACCAGCCGTTCGACATCAACAGCGGTGCGCGCCTGAATCTTGGCTCGACGGCCAAGCTGCGCACGCTGATCACTTACCTCGAAATCATCACCAGCCTGCACAAGTTCTATGGCGAGATGACCCCGGAAGACCTGGCCCAGGTGCGCATCGACCATGAAGACGTGCTCTCGAAATGGGCAGTCGATTACTTCATTGCCAACCCGCACAGCACGCTGGCCGATACGCTGGAAGCAGCCATGATGCGCACCTATTCGGGCAACCCGGCTGAAGTGTTCTTCACCGGTGGCGGCGAGCAGCAATTCGAGAATTTCGAGCCGGAAGAAAACCACAAGGTCATGACGGTGCGCGAAAGCTTCCAGCATTCCGTCAACCTGGTGTTCGTGCGCCTGATGCGCGACATCGTGCGCTACTATGAATTCAAGACGCCTTCGGCCAATATCCAGCAACTGGCCGATGCCACGGCGCCGGACGCCGGCAAGAACGACAATGAGGCGGAACCGGGCGACGCAAAACGCCGCGCCGCACTCTCGCGTTTCGCCGACAAGGAAGGCAAGGAATTCCTGGCGCGCTTCTACAAGAAATATAGCGGCAAGAATGCTGATGAAGCAGAGCAACTGCTGGTCGATTCGGTCCATGCGCGCCCCAAGCGCCTGGCCGTGATTTTCCGCAGCCTCGATCCGCAAGCCGACTTCGCACACTTCTCCGCCGCCATGCGGGCCCAGTTCCCGGAAGCGGAATTGAAGAATGACACGCTGCAGACGCTGTATGACAAATTCGGCATCGATCAATATTCACTGAACGACCGCGGCTTCCTGGCCGGCGTGCACCCGCTGGAACTCTGGCTGGTTGGCTATCTGCGCGCGCACCCCGGCGCCAGCTTCAGCCAATGTGCCGATGCCAGCCGCGACGAGCGCCAGCAAGTCTATGAATGGCTGTTCAAGACGCACAACAAGCACACTCAGGAAATCCGCATCCGTCAATTGCTCGAGCTTGAAGCCTTCCAGGAAATCGGTGCCGCCTGGCGCCGGCTGGGCTACCCCTTCGGTGCATTGACGCCTTCGATTGCCAGCGCATTGGGTGCGTCTGGCGACCGACCCTCATCGCTCGCCGAGTTGATGGGCATTATCGTCAACCATGGCATGCTGATGCCGACCACCAAGGTGGAAAGCATGGAATTCGCCAAGGGCACGCCTTATGAGACGCACTTCAAGCATGTGCCGCCTGAAGGCAAACGCATGCTGCCGGTGGAAGTTGCCGATATCGTGCGCCGCTCGCTGACCGACGTGGTGCAGGGCGGCACCGGCGTGCGTCTGCGGGGCGGCTTCGTGCAAAAAGATGGTACGGCTATCGAGGTCGGCGGCAAGACCGGCACCGGCGACCAGCGCTACGAGACCTATGGCAAGGATGGCAACCTGATTGAGTCGCGCGCGGTGAACCGTTCGGCCACTTTCGTGTTTTTGATCGGCGAGCGTTATTTCGGCACCATCACCGCCTACGTGCACGAGCCCTATGCGGCCGACTACACCTTCACCAGTGCGCTCTCCGTGCAACTGCTCAAGTCGCTGATTCCTGCCCTGCAGCCGCTGGTTGCAGAAGGCGAACAGAAGGCCAAGGAAGAAGCCAAAGCCAAAGACCCCCCGTCTGCGCAGGCCGTCGCCAAATAGCAAGCCTGCCGCCAGGCAGCAAGGCCCGGCCCCGACGGGGCCAATTCGGCATGGCTGCATGGAGCCATCGCTGCCCGGCATTTTGGCATAAATGATCTATACGATTTTTGCCCAGTGTTTGTAGCACTTTTTCAGTTTTGCCTGCTGTTTATTTCAGCAATGTGATTTTTTGCAAAATTGTTCAAGTGGTATTCGGATGTCCTGTTGTTTCTCCGCGAATTGTCCTAGGTGGTATCTTGCCCCATGCAATTTGCCATGGCACCATGGTTTCCATAGAGGAAGATCGTTTAGGTTTGAACTAAACCGACAATTACAAAGAGACATATGGACCATTTCAAGTTGCTGATTCGTCTTCTTACCAAGCAGGGCTGTCGTTCGGATATCGCGTTCGACTTCCTGGCTGAATCCGAGGGGGAAGCCCTGGAAGGAGCGGTGCGCGCCTGCCTGGAGCGTGCCGACATGAATGCAACCTCAGGCGGTATCTCGCAGTTGGATATTTCGCTCTGTGATTGCCGCTCGAAAAAGCTGGAGCAGATCCGCATCCGGCCCGAGGGTGGGCAAGCAATGTACGAACACGAATGCGATGAAGACCGCCACCTGCACAGCTTCACGCTGGAACCGGAAGACAGTGAGATGTTTCACCTCGCAGCGCATGGCTTGCTGGCGCAGAGGCAGGCGCATACCGGCCAGTTGGCCAGTTCTTTGCGCTAACGTGAATTGTTTTGATTGCCCCATGCAATACCGGGCGCAATACGTAGAGTAAGTCTAATCTACCCTACGACTTTTCTTCTTTCAGCTTGCGCCACAGCGTGGTGCGGCTGATGCCGAGATAATTTGCCGCCGCCTGGCGGTTGCCGTTGAAGCGTGCCAGAGCCTGGGCCACGCTTTCTGCCGGGACACCGCTGGGGGGCGGTCCCGGTTCTTTCAATTCCGGTGCGACAGCAATCAAAAATGAAGGCGTGAGTGCCTGCAAGGGTTCGGCTGCCAGGAACAAGGCCAGCCGTTCCATCAGGTTGCGCAGCTCGCGCACATTGCCAGGCCAGGCGTAGGCTTCGAGCAAGCTTGCACACGCATGTATTTCTGCACGCAGGTTGGCGTGCGGCCTTGCATCGAGCGCTGCCAGCGCATGCTTCAAATGCCATTCCGCCAGTGCGCCTACGTCGTTGCTGCGTTCGCGCAGCGGCGGCAGCGTCAGGCGCAATACGGAGAGACGGTAGAACAGGTCGGCTCGGAAGCGTCCGCTCTTGACCAGGGCATCGAGGTCGCAATGGCTGGCACAGACGATGCGCACGTCAACCGGCACCGGGCGCGTGCCGCCCACGCGTACCACCTCGCGTTCTTCCAGTACGCGCAACAGTCTCGTCTGCAAGGGCAGGGGCATTTCGCCGATTTCATCGAGGAACAGGGTGCCGCGATGCGCCGCTTCGAACAGGCCCGCATGGCCGCCGCGGCGCGAACCGGTGAAGGCGCCCTCTTCATAGCCGAACAATTCGGACTCCAGCAGCGATTCGGCCACCGCGCCGCAATTGACGGCGACGAAGGCTTGCCGCGCGCGCAGGCTTTCGTTGTGGATGGCTTGCGCGGCCAATTCCTTGCCGCTGCCGGTTTCACCCTGGATCAATACGGTGGCAGGCGACTTGGCGAACAGGAATACCGACTGGCGCAAGCCTTGCATGGCCGGTGAATCGCCGCGCAGGTCGGCCACACCGCGCTTGGCCCGCAAGGTGTCGCGCGCCGGTCGTCCACGGCCGGACTCCAGCCGCGTGAAGCGCGCCAGCTCGAGCGCATCATCGAAGGCCTGGCGGATCGATCCGGCTGAATAGACGAATACGCCGGTCAGACCGGCTTCGTCGGCCAGGTCGGTAATCAGGCCCGCGCCGACCACGGCCTTGATGCCGGCCGCCTTCATTTCATTGATCTGGGCGCGTGCATCTTCTTCAGTGACATAGGTGCGCTGCAGGATCTTCAAGCCGAAGGTGTCCTGGAATTCGCTCAACTCCGGCATCTCTTCCTGGTAAGTGACGATGCCGATGTCGGCCGTGATCTTGCGCGCGCGCGCCAGCGCCTGCAATACGTCGTACCCGCTGGCCTTGGCAATCACCACGGGCAGGGCCAGGCGGCTCTTCAGGTAGGCCGCATTGGAGCCGCCGGCGATGACGGCGTCGCAGCGTTCCGTGGCAAGCCGCTCGCGGATATGGGTGACCGCCTCTTCGAAGCCAAGGTGGATCGGTTCAACCGTGGCCCGCTCGTCGTATTCCGGCATGATGTCGCGGAACAGGTCGGACAGGCGCGAAATCGAGACGGTCCAGATGACGGGCTTGTCGGCCGGTTCACGCGGCAGGGAAGGAATGCGAGCCATGTTTGCGTGGATGTTTCATGTTTCATTTCAACGTTTCAATTGTAACGCATTTTGAAACGCCGGGAGCAAGCTTGCCTGCCGTTATCAAGCCGGTGTGAGAGCGGCAAGTGCTTGATTTGTTTATCGAATATGATGATGTTGCAGGGCGTTTCACGGGCTTGTCATGGAACGCGCCAGCATGGCACGGCCATTGCAATAATCACGGGACCGTCGTCCCCAAAACTCATCACTGACAGGTGCATCCATGAGCCATCATTCCGCAGGCGCCGCGTTCCGCAAAGCCCTGCAAGAAGAATCCCCGTTGCAAGTCGTCGGCGCCATCAATGCCAACCATGCCCTGCTGGCCAAGCGTGCCGGCTTCCGCGCCATCTATCTCTCCGGCGGCGGTGTCGCGGCCGGTTCGCTGGGCTTGCCCGACCTCGGCATTTCGAATCTGGACGACGTACTGACCGACGTACGCCGTATCACCGACGTGTGCGACCTGCCACTCCTGGTGGATGTGGACACCGGCTTCGGCTCCTCGGCCTTCAACGTGGCGCGCACGGTCAAGTCCATGATCAAGTTCGGCGCAGCGGCCATGCATATCGAAGACCAGGTCGGCGCCAAGCGCTGCGGCCATCGTCCAGGCAAGGAAATCGTGTCAAAGCAGGAAATGGTGGACCGCATCAAGGCGGCCGTCGATGCGCGTACCGACCCCGACTTCGTCATCATGGCCCGCACCGACGCACTGGCGGTCGAAGGGCTGTCCGCCGCCATCGACCGCGCCATGGCTTGCGTCGAAGCCGGCGCCGACATGATCTTCCCCGAAGCGATCACCGAACTGGGCATGTACAAGCAATTTGCCAATGCGGTCAAGGTACCGATCCTGGCCAACATCACCGAATTCGGTGCCACGCCGCTGTTCACGGTGGAAGAGCTGAAGGGCGCAGACGTGGGCATGGTGCTGTATCCGCTGTCGGCTTTCCGCGCCATGAACAAGGCGGCAGAAAACGTCTATGGCGCAATTCGCCGCGACGGCACGCAAAAGAATGTGGTCGATACCATGCAGACGCGCATGGAGCTCTATGAACGCATCGATTATCACAAGTTCGAACAGAAGTTAGACGCACTATTCGCGCAACAGAAAGCTAAATAAGGAGATTCCCCCATGAGCGAACAAGCCCCAGCCTTCAAGCCTAAAAAGTCCGTCGCCCTTTCCGGCGTCGCTGCCGGCAACACGGCATTGTGCACGGTCGGCAAGACCGGTAACGACCTGCATTACCGCGGTTACGACATCCTCGACGTGGCCGGTACCTGCGAATTCGAAGAAATCGCCCACTTGCTGGTGCATGGCAAGCTGCCCACCGTGGCCGAATTGAAGGCCTACAAGGCCAAGCTGAAAGCCTTGCGCGGCCTGCCCGCCAACGTAAAGGCCGCGCTGGAATGGTTGCCTGCGGCTTCGCACCCGATGGACGTGATGCGCACCGGCGTTTCCGCCCTCGGTTGCAACCTGCCCGAGAAGGATGACCACAATACCCCCGGCGCGCGCGACATCGCCGACCGTCTGATGGCTTCGCTCGGCTCGATGCTGCTGTACTGGTACCACTACAGCAACAACGGCAAGCGTATCGAAGTCGAGACCGACGACGACTCCATCGGCGCGCACTTCCTGCACCTGCTGCATGGTGAAAAACCCTCGGCCCAGTGGGAAAAGGCGATGCACACCTCGCTGATCCTGTACGCCGAGCACGAGTTCAATGCCTCGACCTTCGCCGGCCGCGTCATCGCCGGCACGGGCTCGGACATGTATTCCGCCATCACCGGCGCCATCGGCGCGCTGCGCGGCCCCAAGCACGGCGGCGCCAATGAAGTCGCGTTCGAAATCCAGAAGCGCTATGACAACGCCGACGAAGCAGAAGCCGACGTGCGCCGCCGCGTGGAAAACAAGGAAGTCATCATCGGCTTCGGCCACCCGGTGTATACGATTTCCGATCCGCGCAACAAGGTGATCAAGGAAGTGGCACGCAGCCTGTCCAAGGATGCCGGCTCGATGAAGATGTTCGACATCGCCGAACGTCTTGAGAGCGTGATGTGGGACATCAAGAAAATGTTCCCCAACCTGGACTGGTTCTCGGCCGTGTCCTATCACATGATGGGCGTGCCCACCGCGATGTTCACGCCGTTGTTCGTCATTGCACGGACTTCGGGCTGGTCGGCGCACATCATCGAGCAGCGTATCGACAACAAGATCATCCGTCCGAGCGCGAATTATGTCGGCCCGGAAGATTTGAAGTTTGTGCCGTTGAAAAATCGCAAGTGATTGATGAAGACCCCTCTCCCACTTGTGGGAGAGGGGTAGGGGAGAGGGAGGTTGCGATCCGGCTCCGCTAAACGAGCGCGACCGCTCTCCCCAACCCCTCTCCCGCTCGCGGGAGAGGGGCTATTAATGCACATGGCTTAAAAGAGGTCCCCCATGAACACCAAATTCCGCAAACCGCTCCCCGGCACCAGGCTCGATTACTTCGACGCCCGTGCCGCCGTTGAAGCCATCAAGCCCGGCGCCTACGACACGCTGCCCTATACCTCGCGCGTGCACGCCGAAAACCTGGTGCGCCGCTGCGACCCCGAAACCCTGGACGCTTCGCTGACGCAATTGATCGAGCGCAAGCGCGAGCTGGACTTCCCCTGGTTCCCCGCGCGCGTAGTGTGCCATGACATCCTGGGCCAGACGGCCCTGGTGGACCTGGCCGGCTTGCGTGATGCGATTGCCGACCAGGGCGGCGACCCGTCCAAGGTCAACCCCGTGGTGCCGGTGCAATTGATCGTCGACCATTCGCTGGCCGTTGAATATGCCGGTTTCGATAAAGATGCTTTCGCCAAGAACCGCGCGGTGGAAGATCGTCGCAATGACGACCGCTTCCACTTCATCGACTGGACCAAGCTCGCGTTCGAGAACATGGAAGTGATCCCGGCCGGCAATGGCATCATGCACCAGATCAACCTGGAGCGCATGTCGCCGGTGATCCATGCCAAGGATGGTGTGGCCTTTCCCGACACACTGGTCGGCACCGACAGCCACACGCCGCACGTTGATGCGCTGGGCGTGATCGCCGTCGGCGTGGGCGGCCTGGAAGCCGAAAACGTCATGCTGGGCCGCGCCTCGTGGATGCGACTGCCCGATATCGTCGGTGTCGAACTCTCCGGCAAGGCGCAACCAGGCATCACCGCGACCGACGTAGTGCTGGCGCTGACCGAATTTTTGCGCAAGGAAAAAGTCGTCGGTGCCTACCTCGAATTTTACGGCGAAGGCGCCTCCTCGCTGACGCTGGGCGACCGCGCCACCATTTCCAACATGGCACCCGAATACGGCGCCACGGCGGCGATGTTCTTCATCGACGGCAAGACCATCGATTACCTGCGCTTGACCGGCCGCGAAGACGCGCAAGTGGCGCTGGTGGAAACCTACGCGAAGCACACCGGCTTGTGGGCCGACAGCCTGAAGACGGCGCAGTATGAACGCGTGCTGAAGTTCGACCTGTCCACCGTCGTGCGCAACATGGCCGGCCCGTCGAACCCGCACAAGCGCCTGCCTACGTCGGCATTGGCCGAGCGTGGCATCGCCGGCAGGTGGGAAGAAACGCCGGGCCAGATGCCCGACGGCGCCGTCATCATTGCCGCCATCACCAGTTGCACCAACACCAGCAACCCGCGCAACGTGATTGCGGCGGGCTTGATCGCCCGCAATGCCAATGCCCGCGGCTTGACGCGCAAGCCCTGGGTCAAGTCTTCGCTGGCGCCTGGCTCGAAGGCGGTGCAGTTGTATCTCGAAGAAGCGAAGCTCTTGCCCGAACTGGAAGCGCTGGGCTTTGGCATCGTCGCCTTTGCCTGTACCACCTGCAACGGCATGTCCGGCGCGCTGGACCCGAAGATCCAGCAAGAGATTATCGATCGTGACCTGTATTCGACGGCGGTGTTGTCGGGCAACCGCAACTTCGACGGCCGCATCCACCCCTATGCCAAGCAAGCCTTCCTGGCTTCGCCGCCGTTGGTGGTGGCCTATGCGATTGCCGGCACGGTGCGCTTCGATATTGAAAAGGATGTGCTGGGCGTCGATGCTGACGGCAACGAAGTGCGCCTGAAGGATATCTGGCCCAGCGATGAAGAGATCGACGCGGTGGTGGCTGCGAGCGTCAAGCCGGAACACTTCCGCAAGGTATATGAGCCGATGTTCGCCATCTCGACCGCGCAAGCGGCGAAGGTGGACCCGCTGTACGACTGGCGTGGCCAGTCGACCTATATCCGCCGCCCGCCGTATTGGGAAGGCGCGCTGGCAGGTGAGCGCACGCTGTCGGGCATGCGCGCGCTGGCGGTATTGGGCGACAACATCACCACCGACCACCTGTCGCCGTCGAACGCCATCCTGTTGGACAGCGCCGCCGGTGAATACCTGGCCAAGATGGGCTTGCCCGAAGAAGACTTCAATTCCTACGCCACGCACCGTGGCGACCACTTGACGGCACAGCGCGCCACCTTCGCCAACCCCACGCTGCAAAATGAAATGGCCGTGGTTGATGGGCAAGTGAAGAAGGGTTCGCTGGCGCGCATCGAGCCCGAAGGCAAGGTGGTGCGCATGTGGGAAGCGATTGAAACCTATATGGAACGCAAGCAGCCGCTGATCGTGATCGCCGGCGCCGACTATGGCCAGGGTTCTTCGCGCGACTGGGCCGCCAAGGGTGTGCGCCTGGCCGGCGTGGAAGCGATTGTGGCGGAAGGCTTTGAACGCATCCACCGCACCAACCTGATCGGGATGGGCGTGTTGCCGCTGGAGTTCAAGGCGGGTGTGAATCGTGTGTCGCTGGCTATCGATGGCACGGAAACCTTTGACGTGATCGGTGCACGTACGCCACGTGCGACCTTGACGCTGGTGATTCAGCGCAAGAATGGTGAGCGCGTGGAAGTGCCGGTGACATGCCGGCTCGATACGGCCGAGGAAGTGTCGATCTACGAGGCTGGCGGCGTGCTGCAACGCTTCGCGCAAGATTTCCTCGAGTCATCCAAGGCAGCCTGATCATATAACCCGTCATTCCCGCGAAGGCGGGAATCCACAGCACCACAGTTGACGGTAGCCATGTGGATCCCCGCCTTCGCGGGGATGACAGCGATAATGGAAGCACTCAAATGAGCCATCTCCCCCAAATCAAAATCCCCGCCGTCTACATGCGCGGTGGCACCAGCAAGGGCGTGTTCTTCCGTGTGCAAGACTTGCCCGAAGCCGCCCGCGTGCCGGGCAAGGTGCGTGATGCCGTGCTGATGCGCGTCATCGGCAGCCCCGACCCCTATGGCAAACAGATTGACGGCATGGGCGGTGCCACCTCGAGCACCAGCAAGACCGTGCTGCTCGACAAGAGCACGAAGCCCGGCCATGACGTCGACTATCTGTTCGGCCAGGTCGCCATCGACAAGGCCTTTGTCGACTGGAGCGGCAATTGCGGCAATCTGTCTGCTGCAGTCGGCGCCTGCGCGATTTATTTCGGCCTGGTCGATGCCGCGCGCATTCCGCAAAACGGCATGGCCACGATCCGCATCTGGCAAGCCAACATCGGCAAGACCATCATCGCCCACGTGCCTATCACCAATGGTGAAGTGCAGGAAACCGGCGACTTCGAACTCGATGGCGTGACCTTTCCTGCAGCCGAGGTGCAACTTGAATTCATGGACCCGGCCGCCGAGGAAGAAGGCGCAGGCGGTGCCATGTTCCCCACCGGGAACCTGGTCGATGACCTTGACGTGCCCGGCGTGGGCGTGTTGAAGGCAACCATGATCAATGCCGGCATTCCGACCATCTTCGTCAATGCCGATGCCATCGGTTACAAAGGCACCGAATTGCAGGACGCAATCAACGAAGACAAGAAGGCGCTGGCGATGTTCGAGACCATCCGTGCGCACGGGGCCATCCGCATGGGCTTGATCAAGAGCGTGGAAGAAGCGGCAACGCGCCAGCACACACCCAAGGTGGCTTTTGTCGCCAAGGCGGCCGATTACACCGCATCAAGCGGCAAGCCGGTTGCCGCCGCCGATGTCGACTTGCTGGTGCGCGCCATGTCCATGGGCAAGCTGCATCACGCCATGATGGGTACGGCAGCCGTCGCCATCGGCACGGCAGCGGCAATTCCCGGCACGCTGGTCAACCTTGCAGCCGGTGGCGGTGAACGTGAAGCAGTGCGCTTCGGCCATCCTTCGGGCACCTTGCGCGTCGGCGCAGAGGCGAAACAGGTGGATGGCGAATGGAGCGTGACGAAGGCGGTGATGAGCCGCAGCGCGCGTATCCTGATGGAAGGTGCGGTGCGCATTCCTGGCGAGACGCTGAATGTGAAGTAAAACTGACGTAACAGCGCCAAGGGCATCCCACGGGATGCCTTTTTTCTGGCTGTGCCCTGGGTGCTAGTGTTGCGGTGCCAGGTGGCCGGGCGCGTCCGGGCGCGGCATTTCGCTGCTTTTCTGGCAGGCCGAGGCAGGTTCGCACGTGCCCGGGTTGCCGCCTCCGCCGCCGCAAGAAATCAACGGTGCCGCAAAGAAAATCGCGATCAAGATGTTTTTCATGGTAAATCCATCTTCGTCCATCCCGCCTGAAAATTCAACCTCGTTGTCGTTCACTTTTCGCCCCATGTGGAACTCCCATGTCTCTTTGCTGACGAATGGCTGACCGGCACTTGGTCAGCCACCAGAGAGGATGGACGTCATGGAAACGGGAAGAAACGAAAGTCGTAACGCAAAACCGCTCTTAAAAACCCTGGTATTCGCAGCCACCGCGATGCTGGCTGCCGCATGCGGCGGCGGAAGCGGCGTCGGCAACGATTCGGGCAGCGGTGCCCCGCCTGTTCAGCATCACCAATTCCAGGTCGTGACTTTTGGCGATAGCCTGTCCGACGCCGGCACCTATGCACCCATTGCCAGCAAGGTCGATGGCGGGCGTTTCACCACCAACCCGGGCCAGGTCTGGGTGCAGGATATTGCACAGTATTACAGCGGCTCGCTCGATGCGGCCTACACCATCAGCCTGTCGCATGCCTTGAGCCCGAATGGCGGCTACGACTATGCCGAAGGCGGCGCCACGGTCGCCACGCCGGCAAGCGACAACAATTTTTTGACCGATTTGATCGGCGACGTGGAAATGCCGGTCACGCAGCAAGTAACGAGTTATCTGCAGGCGCATGGCAGCTTCAATGCCAACCAGCTCGTGGTGGTGTGGGCCGGTGCCAATGACGTGTTGCGCGCCGGCACGCCGCCCGACGCCACCGCGACGGTACAGGATGCGGCAACGGCGCTGGCCCAGGTTGTGGGGCAGATCGTGCAGAATGGGGCGACGCATGTGGCCGTGCTCAATCTGCCAGCCATTGGCAATTCACCCAAGGGTATTGCCAAGACCGACGGCGGTGCCAACCTGAACCAGTTGTCGCAGTTGTTCAACAGCACGCTTGATGCGCAGATGCAGGCAACGGGGGGGTCCGGCAAGGTGCTGGAAATCGATACCTATACCTGGCTCAATAATGTGCTGGCCAACTATGGCAGCTATGGCTTTACCGTTTCCAACACGGCTCAGGCTTGCGACCCCAACACCACACTGGACGATTCTGCCTTGATGTGTTCGCCCTTGACCTATGTGGCACCAAACGCCGACCAGACTTACATGTTTGCCGACGACCTGCATTTGACCACGCACATGCACACGCTGCTTGCACAATACGTGGAGCAGCAACTCGAAGCCAATAACCTGGGAAATTAATCCAATGTCGCAACCACAGGCGTATGGTCAGACGGCTGTTCCCACTTGCGCGGCACCTTGTCGATGATGCAGCCGGTGCAGCGTTTCACCAGCGGTGCCGACAGCAGGATGTGGTCGATGCGCAAGCCCTTGTTGCGGCGGAACGCCATCTGGCGGTAGTCCCACCAGCTATAGAGCTTGGCGGCCTGCTCGAACATGCGGAATGAATCGGTCAGGCCCAGGTCGCACAAGGCCTTGAAAGCGGCGCGTTCCGGTTCCGACACCAGCACCTGGCCAACCCAGTTTTCCGGATCGGACACGTCGCGGTCTTCGGGTGCAATATTGTAGTCGCCCAGCAGGGCCAGGTTGGCGTGGGTCTTGGCTTCGGCTTCAAGCCAGTCGCGCAGCGCTGCCAGCCACTTGAGCTTGTAGGGGTATTTGTCGGAATCGAGCGACTGGCCATTGGGAATGTAGGCGCACACCACACGTATGCCTTCAATGGTGGCGGCAATGATGCGTTGTTGCTCGTCCGGGAACAGCGGGTTGTTCTTGACCACGTCGGTCATGGCATGCTTCGACAGGATGGCCACGCCGTTATAAGTCTTCTGGCCGGTGAAGGCGACCTGGTAGCCGGCGGCTTCGATCTCGGCGACCGGGAATTTGTCGTCGGTCAGTTTGGTTTCCTGCAGGCAGAGCACGTCGACCGGGTTTTCGGCCAGCCATTGCAACACGTGGGGCAGGCGTACCTTCAGGGAATTGACGTTCCAGGTGACCAGTTTCATGGACGGACTTTCGGGGCGTTGATAGATTAACCCTAGTATAACAGTGGTGCTTTTTGTGCAGGTTTAATACCACGGCGGGCGGGGATTGGGCTTAAGATAAATGGATAACTACAATCCTGGGGAGGAGACCAATGTTGCGCCGATGCCTTTCTGGACTGACCTGTCTCGCGTTCGCATTACATGCGACGACAGCACCGGCGGCTGAGCCTGCACCCGCACCTGCAGCGGAGCCCGCGCTTACGCACGTTCTCGGTGAAATCTGGGTCGAACCCGGCACGGGGATGCGCTTCACCTGGATTCCTGGCGGATGCTTTGTCATGGGCTCGGCCGACGGTTATGCGTTCGAGCGGCCCGCGCACAAGGTCTGCGTCAAGGGCTTCTTCCTGGGCGTCTATCCGGTAACGCAGGCACAGTACCTCAAGCTGGCCGGCAAGAACCCCAGCGAAAACCGCGGCATGGACTTGCCGGTTGATTCAGTTACCTGGAACGATGCGGTGCAAACCATCAAGCGGCTGGCCGAGACTAGCGGGGAAAAGATCAGGCTGCCCAGCGAGGCGGAGTGGGAGTATGCCTGCCGTGCCGGCGGCAAGCATGATAAATACTGCGGAGACGGCCGACTGAACGAGTTGGCCTGGTACAGCCACAACAGCGAAGGCCATTCCCAGCCGGTGGGCAAGAAACTGCCCAATGCCTGGGGGCTGTACGATATGAATGGCAACGTCTGGGAATGGACGCTTGATTGCTGGCACGAGAATTATTACGGCGCGCCTTCCGATGGCAGCGCCTGGGTGACAGGTGGCGATTGCGCGATCCGGCCGGCGCGCGGCGGAAGCTGGAGCACCGTGACGGATTCGACGCGTGCGGCGGCACGCAACTCGGACCACGGGGCACTGGATTTCACCGATACAGGTCTGCGCCTGTTGCGTGAACCCTGAAGCAAATCTGAATGCAGGCCTGGAATAAAAAACCGGCACCGGGTCGCAACCCGGTGCCGGTTTCATCGAGCCGAAAATCTACCTGCTGTGCTCCGGTCCCATTAATCAGGAAAGCCGTCAGCAAGGGCCCAGCCCACCGTGTGGCTTATTCTACCAGCGCCGGGTAATCGATATAACCCTTGGCTTCGCCGCCGTATAGCGTGTTGGAGTCGAGAGCGTTCAAGGGGGCGTGGCGGCGCAGCCGTTCCACCAGATCAGGGTTCGAGATGAAGTACTTGCCGAAAGCGATCAGGTCGGCGCGATTGTGCTTGCGTGCTTCGGTGGCCAGATCGAGGTCGTAGCCATTGTTGCCGATGTAGGTACCCTTGAACAGGCTGCGCAATACCGCCACGTCGGCACCGCCTTCGACTTCGCGCGGACCGCCGGTGGAGCCTTCGATCACGTGCAGGTAAGCCAGGCCGAAACGGTTCAATTGTTCAACCACGTAGCCGAACAGGGCACTCGGGTCACTATCGGCGATGTCGTTGAACGGGCTATTCGGTGACAGGCGCACGCCCACGCGGTCAGCGCCCCAGACGTCGACGGCTGCCTGTATTGCCTCGAGCAGCAGACGCGCGCGGTTTTCGAACGAACCGCCATAGGCGTCGGTGCGATGATTGGTCTTGTCGCGCAGGAACTGGTCAAGCAGATAGCCGTTGGCGCCATGGACTTCCACGCCATCGAAGCCGGCGTCTTTCGCGTATTGGGCTGCCTTGCGGTAGTCTTCGACGATGCCGGGGATTTCCGCGAGTTCGAGTGCGCGCGGTTCGACCATGTCGACAAAGCCTTGCTCGGTATAGGCTTTGCCTTCTGGCTTGATGGCGGAAGGTGCAACCGGCAAAACGCCGCCCGGTTGCAAATCCGGGTGGGAAATGCGGCCCACGTGCCACAGTTGCAGAAAGATGCGCCCGCCCTTGGCGTGCACGGCATCGGTGACTTTTTTCCAGCCTGCCACCTGCGCCTCATTGTAGATGCCGGGGGTGCGGATATAACCCTTGCCCTGCGGCGAAATTTGCGTGGCTTCGGCAATGATCAGGCCGGCCGTGGCGCGCTGCCCATAGTACTCCGGTGCCAGGTCGCTCGGCACGTCACCATCCTTGGCGCGGCTGCGCGTCAGGGGCGCCATCACGATGCGGTTGGACAGGGTGTAAGGGCCGAGCTGTGCAGTTTGGAACAGGTCGGAAGCGTGGTCGTTCGGGTGGGTGTCTGCCATGGTAATCCTTTCAGCGTGCATCATTGTGGTGCGGGAAGCCGTGTTTCCACGGTTGATCGCTTTTATATAGGGATGCTTGCCAGGGGCTCAAGTTCAATGCTTCACAATAAATTGGTATAAGCAAATTCACTGGAAGCCTTGGTCTCCGGGAAATAAAAAAGCGCGGCAAATCTGCCGCGCTTGTTGTGACGCACTAAGGGAAGTGCCGCTTATTTCGCGTTGGCACGTTCCACCAGGAAGGCCGTCAGCAAGGGCACAGGGCGCCCCGTTGCCCCCTTGGCTGCACCGCTCTTCCATGCCGTGCCGGCGATGTCCAGGTGGGCCCAGGTGTATTTCTTGGTGTAGCGTTCGAGGAAGCAGGCTGCCGTCACGCTGCCGCCGGCCGGGCCGCCGATGTTGGCCATGTCGGCGAAGTTGGACTTCAACTGTTCGTTGTAGCTTTCTTCGATGGGCATGCGCCATGCCGTGTCGCCAGTCTTCTTACCGGCGGCCAGCAGCGCGTCGGCCAGCTTGTCATGCTCTTCATCATGGCGTGTGAACAGGCCGCTGTTGTGGTGGCCCAGCGCCGTGACGCAGGCACCGGTCAGCGTGGCGATATCGACCACGGCGGCAGGCTTGAAGCGTTCGACATAGGTCAACGCGTCGCACAGGATCAGGCGGCCTTCGGCGTCGGTGTTCAAGACTTCGATGGTCTGGCCAGACATGGAGGTGACGATGTCGCCCGGCTTGGTGGCGCGGCCATTGGGCATGTTTTCGCACGAGGCGATCACACCGATCACGTTCAGCTTCAGCTTCATTTCAGCGACGGTGCGCATCGTGCCCAGCACCGAAGCGGCGCCGCACATGTCGTACTTCATCTCATCCATGCCGGCACCGGGCTTCAAGGAAATGCCGCCCGAGTCGAAGGTGATGCCCTTGCCCACCAACACCGTGGGCGCATCCTTGGGCTTGCCGCCCATATGCTTGATGACGATGAACTTGGGCGGCTCGTCGCTGCCATTGGTGACCGACAGGAAGCTGCCCATCTTGAGCGCCTGGATCTGCTTGCGGTCCAGCACTTCCACGGCCAGGCCGAATTCCTTGCCCATTTTCTTGGCTGTATTGGCCAGATGGGTGGGGGTGCAATAGTTGCCGGGCAGGTTGCCCAGGTCCTTGGTCAGGTCCATGCCGTTGGCCAGTGCCAGGGCTTGCGCCACGGCAGCGCGCGCCGGGGCGGCATCAGCTGCGGCGACAGCGAAGGCAAACTTGTTCGCGCCTGCCGGCGCCGGTTCCTTCTTGCTCTTCAAGCTGTCGAAGCGGTAGGCATGTTCGCGCAGCGTGACCACGGCCGTGTGCACGGCCCAGGCAGCGTCGCGGCCCTTGATGTCGCCAAAGGGCAGGGCGATGACGGCATCGGCCGCCCCGCGCACAGCCAGCGCATCGGCAGCAGCCTTGACGGCGCCCTTGTATTCCTTGTCTCCCAGTTCGTCCTTGCCCAGGCCGACCAGCAGCACGCGCTCGGCGGCCACGCCTGCGACCTTGCGCAACAGCAGTTTCGAACCGGTCTTGCCTGAAATGTCTCCGGATTTGACGGCAGCGGTGATTTCGCCCTTGCCATCCAACGCTTTCGCGGCAGCAGAAAGCGCCTTGCTTTCATGGATGCCGACGACGATACATCCCGTCTTGGTAGAGGCGAGGGTATTCTTTGCGTCTAATGTTTTTATGTTAAAGTCCATCAGTTCCTCCATTGTCTAACCAGTTATTATAATCTTCAAATGATCTTTCAGCGTGCGCTCCGCCGCGAACTGGTCAGCACCGCCGGCGCGGTTTTCACCGTCCTGTTCTCCATCACCATCACCATGACCCTGATCAAGATCCTGGGTCAGGCGGCCGGTGGCAAGATTGCCTCGACCGACGTGATTGCGATGATCGGTTTTGCCGTGCTTGGCCGTATGCCCATCTTGCTGCTGGTTACCGCCTTCGTGGCCGTGCTCAGTGTGTTGTCACGCAGCTATCAAGACTCGGAAATGGTGGTCTGGTTTTCTTCCGGGCTATCCCTGCTGCGCTGGATCCGTCCGGTGCTGGGCTTCGGCATGCCCGTGGTGCTCTTGACCGGTCTGCTGTCTTTCTACGTTTCGCCTTGGGCGGCACGGCAAAATGCCGAATTCAAGCAGCGTTTTGAGAAGAACGAAGACGTGGCCAATATCCAGCCCGGCAAGTTCCACGAATCGGCCTCGGTCGACCGGGTCTATTTTTTCGAAGCCAACCCGACCGACCCGAGCAAGGTCAAGAACGTCTTCGTCAATATCAACAATGCCGGCAAGACCGGGGTGATCGTGTCGCACGAAGGCCGCCTGGAAACCGATGAAAAGGGCGACAAATACCTGGTGTTGTCCAATGGCCGGCGCTATGACGGCGTGCCGGGCCAGACCGATTTCGAAATGATGCAATTCGATCAATACCACGTCTTTTTGGCGCACCATGCCCCTCTTTTGAACGACCAGGCCGCCGAAGCCCTGCCGACCGAAATGCTGGTGGCCAATCCCACGCCCTTGAACCTGGGCGAACTGTTGTGGCGCATCGCGCTGCCCATGATGTGCTTTGCGCTCCTGCTGCTGGCGATTCCGCTGTCTTTCGTCAATCCGCGTGCCGGGCGCTCGATCAATCTCGGCGTGGCCTTCCTCCTGGTGGTGACCTACCTCAACATGGTCAACGTCACGCAAGCCATGGTGATGCAGGGTCGCATGCCTTTCATGGCGGCATGGTGGCCCGTGCATATCGCCGTGCTGCTGATCATCGTGTTCCTGTTTTCCTGGCGCCTGAAGGTGAACAGCCCGGCGCATCCGCTGGCACTGTGGTCTTCCTTCAAACGCCTGTGCTTCCGTAAAAGGATGCGTGCATGAAGATATTGCATCGTTATATCGGGCGTGAAATCTTCCGTTCCGTCCTGTACGTGCTGCTGTTCTGCGTGGCGCTGCAAAGCTTCTTCGACCTGATGTCGGAATTGCGCTCGGTGGGCCAGGGCGACTACAAGCTGCAGCATGCCTTCGCCTATGTCGGGCTCGACATGGCCGGCTACATCTATGAATTCCTGCCCATTGCGGTCCTGATCGGCACCATCCTGACCCTGGTGCAGTTCGCGGCACGCTCCGAGTTCACGATCATGCGGGCGTCTTCCATGTCGACCAACATGATAGGCTGGTCGCTGTTCAAGATTGGCATCGGCTATGTGGTCATCACCTTCCTGTTCGGTGAATTGATCTCGCCGCTGGCCTCGGAAATGGCACAGCACCTGCGCGCCGAAAAGCTGGGTTCGGGCAGCTCGCAGGAATTCCGTTCCGGCCAGTGGACCAAGGACTTGATCCGCGATGCAGACGGCAAGGTCATTGGTTCGCGCAACATCAATGTGCGCGACGTCAAGAATGGGAAGTTGAAGGATATCCGCGTCTATGAATTCGACCGCGATTTCCATCAAACTTCACTGACCGTCGCCGACCGTGCCCAATACCGCGGGCACAATATCTGGCGCCTGGAAAACGTCACGGAAACCCATTTCAACAATGCCGTGGTCAACCCGGACGCCACGGCGCATGACATCGCCACGGCCATCGTCAGCAAACACCTCGATACCAAGGACGTGGAGACGGAAATCACGCCGCAGATCCTGCAGGTGTCCACCACCGACCCGGACAACATGACGATCTTCCGCCTGGCCGGCTATGTGCGCCACCTGGCGGAAAACAACGAGAGCACGGCGCTGTACGACATCGCGTTCTGGAAAAAGATCTTCAACCCCTTCGCCAACCTGATCATGATGGCCCTGGCGCTGCCTTTCGCCTACCTGCACACGCGCTCGGGCGGCACCAGCCTGAAGACCTTCATCGGCATCATGATCGGTGTGTCCTTCGTGCTGATCAACCGGCTGTTTTCCTACATGGGCCTGCTCAACACCTGGCCACCGATGATCATCGCCATCATGCCCAGTTTGATTTACTTCATGGCGGCGGTGTTCATGTTGCGCTGGGTCGAGAGGCATTGAGGTGAAACAGGCGCTGGTGCTGTTTGCCCATGGCTCGCGCGATGCGCGCTGGGCGGCGCCTTTCCTGCGCTTGCAGGAGATGTTGCGGGCTCAGCTGCCTGAGGTGGCGGTGGAACTGGCGTTTCTGGAATTGATGGAGCCGCGCTTGCCCGGGCTTGTTGAGCGCCTGGCGGGGGAGGGCGTCGATGCGCTTAGCGTGGTGCCGGTTTTCCTGGGGCAGGGTGGGCATGTGTTGCGGGATTTGCCGGTGCTGGTTGAGGCGGCTCGTGCCAAGCATCCTGCCATGCAGATTAACTTGGCTGAGGCTGTTGGCGAAAACGACGCCGTGCTGCGGGCAATAGCTACGTATTGTGCGCAATCTCTTTAGGAACCCCTCTCCTGCTTGCGGGAGAGGGGCAGGGGAGAGGGAATGCATCTAACCAAGTACGCCAAGACATTAAGAACCTCCCAAACTGAAGCAGAAAACCGGCTTTGGTATCACATTCGCGCTCACAGATTCATGGGCCTCAAATTCAGGCGGCAAAAGCCTATCGGCGACTACATCGTCGATTTTGTTTGCCACGAATGCCGTCTAATCATTGAGCTGGAAGGTGGGCAGCACCAGGAGATGGTGCAAGAAGACGAGAAGCGCGACGCTTGGCTTAGAGGCCGAGGATTTACCGTATTGCGCTTTTGGGACAATGATGTTTTGGTGGAGACTGAGGCTGTTTTGGAAAAAATACGGCTAGCGGTGCACTCCCTCTCCCCCACCCCTCTCCCGCAAGCGGGAGAGGGGAGTTAATACGGCGTTGCTTTAACGGTAGCGGATTACTGCATCGTCCAACCCGTAACCTGCGTGACCAGACTATCCACGCCGATCAGGGTCTTTCCCCCATCGTTGTACATGTTCAGCCACATCAAGGCGCGGTTCTTGCCGTTGATGGCCGGGCTGTTGAAGTCTTGCGTGCCTGCTACCGTTTCACGGATCTTGGTGAAGGCTGTGAAAAAGGTGGTTTCATTGGTGCTGCTACCTGATTTCGACAGCATGTCTTCAAGCGAGCCGGTGCTGCCTGATGCGCCCTGGTTCAATGCCGAGTCGGTGAAAGCGCCGATGATGTTGGCATCGGTGAAGCCGCGCTTGGTGGCTTGCTGGTAGGCGTAGCTGATGTAGTTGTCATAGAAGCTTTCCCACACCGCGGCGCGCCAGTTGGCATTGGTGCCCAGCGCCTTGATCTTGGCGCAGAATGCCGACGTCGATTGGTTGATCTTCAGGATGTTGCCACTCATTGTCGCCTGTACGCCTGCATCGGCGAGGCCGCCGGCAATCGTCGGGTTCGATGCGCCGTTGTACTTGTTGAACAGCAGGAACAGGCCGGGACCGTCGGGGCCACCGTCGTTCGGGCCACCTGTGGTGGCGCCCTGGATCGACATGGTGATGCCGCGGCCATCGCCAATGTCCTGGCAATAGCCGTAATACTGCACCCAGCCCGAGAAGCTCGGATCATCCTGTTCCGATTTGTTCACCATGCGCATGATGTTGTTCCACTGCTCTGCATCGAGGCCGGTCTTGGATTCGAGGAAGGACAGGGTGGCCGGCGAGAAATTCTTTTCGGCGGCGATTTCATCCGAAGTTGGTGTCGGGGTGGGCGTAGGAGTGGGTGTCGGAGTTGGCGTGGGCGTTGGCGTCGGATGTGGCGTCGGAGTTGGAGTTGGAGTCGGAGTCGGAGTCGGGGTGGGCGTAGGGGTAGGTGTCGGCGTGGGAGTAGGCGTTGGCGTGCCGCTGCACGTACCGCCTGCGCTGTACAGGCTGCCCACGGTCGGGTTCCATCCTGTGCCGACGTAGTCGGTCTGGGTCACAAGGGCTGTGTAGGTCTTGCCCTGATAGGTGACGACTTCACCGGCCGTATAGCTACCGCCCGAGACCCAGGCCACGCAAGCCGGGGTGCCGGCCTTGGCCGCCTTGACTTGTGCCTTGGCCTGCAGGCTGTCGCTGCTGCCGGTACTACCGCCGCCGCAAGCGGAAAGCATGGCGGCGATCATACTCAAAACCAGGGTGCTGCTGACGCGATGTTGCATGAGGCTTCTCCTGCGAAAAATGGCATTGGGCGCAATGCGCCGCGATTGTTGTGGGAGCGAATTCCAGAGCGGTTCCAACGGATGGGGCGGGTGTCGATGGCACCCGCCTGCAGGCTTATTGCATGGTCCAGCCGGTGACCTTGGTGACAAGGCTGTCGACGCCGACCAGCGTCTTGCCACCGTCGTTGTACATGTTGAGCCACATCAGGGCGCGGTTCTTGCCGTTGATCGGCGGGCTGTTGAAGTCTTGCGTGCCGGCCACTGATTCGCGGATTTTGGTGAAGGCTGTGAAGAAGGTGGTTTCATTGGTGCTGCTGCCCGACTTCGACAGCATGTCCTGCAGCGAGCCCGTGCTGTCGGTGGCGCCCTGGTTCAATGCCGAATCGGTGAAGGCACCGATGATGTTGGCGTCGGTGAAGCCGCGCTTGGTGGCTTGCTGGTAGGCATAACTGATGTAGTTGTCATAGAAGCTTTCCCATACGGCTGCGCGCCAGTTGGCATTGCTACCCAGTGCCTTGATCTTGGCGCAGAAGGCGGAAGTCGATTCATTGATCTTCAAGATCTTGCCGTTCATGGTCGCCTTGACACCGGCATCGCTCAAGCCACCGGCAATGGTTGGGTTCGATGCACCGTTGTACTTGTTGAACAGCTGGAACAGGCCGGGTCCGTCGGGGCCGCCGTCGTTCGGGCCGCCGGTGGTGGCACCTTGAATGGACATGGTGATGCCGCGGCCATCGCCAATGTCCTGGCAGTAGCCGTAATACTTTACCCAGCCCGAGAAGCTTGGGTCATCCTGCTCGGACTTGTTCACCATGCGCATGATGTTGTTCCACTGCTCCGCGTCGAGTCCGGTCTTGGACTCGAGGAAGGTCAGTGTGGCCGGTGAAAAGTTCTTTTCCGCAGCGATCTCGTCAGCCGTCTTGGCCGTCGATTTCACGCTGACCGTCATCTGCTTTTGCGCACTGTTGAGCGATTCGGTCGATGTATCACCACCGCCGCACGCCAACAACACACCGCTTGCCAACCCCGCTACCGCCAAAAGCTTTGCTTTCATGCCTCTCTCCTCAGATGTCTGCCACCTCGATGCGGCCGGCGCTGCTGGTTCTTCGGGCCGGCCATGCTTTCCTGTTTTTCCGGACGTTGCCGCCATGTTTTTCAGGTGGTTTCATGGTTATCGATCCGTGTCAAAGCGGCAATCCGGGGAAATACCTTTCGACACAGGTAGATTTACCCATACCAGTTGGCGGGCTGTGAGGATACCGTTGGGCAGATGTGTTGCTGGAAGTCGTTCTCTTCGGCATGTCGAGCTATACTTTGCTCAAGGTGCCGGACGTGCGTCATCCAAGGGAAGGTCGATGTTCAAGATCAAAAAGGTACTGTTGTCTGCCGATGTGAGTTGCCAATGAGATGCCTGTGCTGCCATTGGTTACGTTCGATTCGGCAATGGATCCGCCGGCTGCTCAAGGTCGGATTGCCATGAGACCGGCTTTGAGCAGGAGCAGGTCAGCGTGGAAAAGCGCCATCTGACCGTGTTGAAGTCGTCGTTTATTTTGCCTATACCTGGCGCAATACCGTCTCGACCAGCAGCTCGCATGTCTGCGCCATGAAGGCGTAGTCCAGCGTTTCGGGCACGTCGCTGTGGCGATGGTAATGCGGGTTGCGGAATTCCGAGGTGTCGGTCCACATCAGTGCGGGCACGTTCAGGGCCCAGAAGGGCGAATGGTCGCTGCGCAGCAGGGGCGGGAACAGCTTTTCCACGCCAAGAAATACCTTGAGCGCCTTCACCGGCAAGCCCGGCGTCTTTTCTTTCGCTGCAGCCGAGATGGTGGCAATGTGGCGGTTCGAATGGCGGTTGGCGATCACACCAAGGAAGTCACCGGTGTCGTCGAGTTTGATTGGCAAGCCCTGCGGCATGGCTTGCGTGCCGGGCCGGTTATCGGCAAAACCGATCATTTCCAGGATGTGTACGCATTCGATGGCGGCGATTTGCGCCGGGGCCAGCGATTGCGCAAATTCACGGCTGCCAAGCAAGCCGTCTTCTTCACGGTTGAAGGCCACGAACAGGATCGATGCGTCGGTACGGTCTTTCAATGCCTTCGCTGCGGCAATCATGCCGGCCACGGCGCTGGCATTGTCGTCGGCGCCGGGGGAATTCGGCACGCTGTCGAAATGCGCGCCGATCAGAATCTTGAATGCAGGGTTTGCGCCCGGATACCAGGCGGCCACGTTTTCCGTTTCGCCCACAACCTGCGCCTCCAGCCCCAGGCTGCGGAATTCGTCTGCGATCCAGTCGCGCACCTTGGCATTGTTTTCCGGCTCTGCCAGGTAGTGGCGTGGTATTGCGATCGATTCGACGATATGCCGGAGATAGTCTTGCGAAACCAGGGACGGAACACCAGGCTCCCAGCCGCGGTCGCGTCGGGGTTTGAGATTGGCGAGGTACATGTTGCCTCCAGGACGATGGTCAACGCCCCGGGTGGACCGGGGCGTTGTTTTGCAATCAGCGTGTCGCCATGCCCAATAGCATGTCGTTCAAACGCTTGACGAACCCAGCCGGGTCGGCCAGAGTGCCGCCTTCAGCCAGCACGGCCTGGTCGAACAGGATGTTGGACCAGTCGCCGAACTTGGCTTCCTCGTACTTCAAACGTTGCACCAGCGGGTGGTCCGGGTTGATTTCGAGGATGGGCTTGGTGTCCGGTGCGTCCTGGCCGGCCGCCTTCAGCATGCGCATCAGGTTGCCCGACAGTTCGTTGGCGTCGGAAACCAGGCAGGCCGGCGAATCGGTCAGGCGGAAGGTCACGCGCACTTCCTTGGCTTTGTCGGCCAGCGCGCCCTTCATCTTTTCAACCAGTTCCTTGTAGCCGGCTTCGGTTTCTTCGTGCTGCTTCTTTTCGGCTTCGTCTTCAAGCTTGCCCAGGTCGAGATCGCCCTTGGCGACCGACACCAGGTTCTTGCCGTCGAATTCCGTGAAGTAAGACAGCATCCATTCGTCGACGCGGTCGGTCAACAGCAGCACTTCGACACCCCTCTTGCGGAAGATTTCGAGGTGCGGGCTGTTCTTGGCGCCGGCATAGGTGTCGGCCGTGACGTAATAGATCTTGTCCTGGCCTTCTTTCATGCGCCCCACGTAGTCTGCCAGCGAGACGTTTTGCTCGTTGCTGTCGTTATGCGTGGAGGCAAAGCGGGCCAGCTTGGCGATACGTTCCTTGTTGGCGCTGTCTTCACCGATGCCTTCCTTCAAGACCTGGCCGAACTCAGTCCAGAAGGTGGCGTATTTGTCCTTCTTTTCCTGTTCTTCGGAATTGGCCAATTCTTCCAGCATCGAGAGCACACGCTTGGTCGAGCCTTCGCGGATCACCTTGACGTCGCGCGATTCTTGCAGGATTTCGCGCGAGACGTTCAGCGGCAGGTCGGCGCTGTCGATCACACCCTTGACGAAGCGCAGGTAGACCGGCATCAATTGCTCGGCGTCGTCCATGATGAATACGCGCTTGACGTATAGCTTGATGCCGCCGCGCTTGTTGCGGTCCCACAGGTCATAGGGGGCGCGCGCCGGGATGTAGAGCAGTTGCGTGTATTCGCTGCGGCCTTCGACGCGGTTGTGCGTATAGGTCAGCGGGTCTTCAAAGTCGTGCGAGACGTGTTTGTAGAATTCAGTGTATTGCTCGGGCGTGATGTCGTTCTTGCCGCGCGTCCAGAGTGCACTGGCCTGGTTGATGGTTTCGAGCTCGTCCTTGACCACGTTCTCGCTCTTTTCTGCATCCCATTCTTCCTTCTTCATCTGGATTGGCAGGGAGATGTGGTCGGAATACTTGCGGATGATCGACTTGAGCTTCCAGGAAGACAGGAAATCGTCTTCGCCTTCGCGCAGGTGCAGGATGATGTCCGTGCCGCGGCCGGCCTTTTCGATTTGCTCGACCGTGAAGTCGCCTTCACCGCCGGATTCCCAGCGCACGCCGTCGGCTGCGGCCAGGCCGGCACGGCGCGATTCCACCGTGATGCGGTCGGCCACGATGAAGGCCGAATAGAAGCCCACGCCGAACTGGCCGATCAGGGCCGCGTCCTTCTGCTGGTCACCCGAGAGCTTGGAAAAGAATTCCTTGGTACCCGACTTGGCAATCGTGCCCAGGTGGGCCACGGCTTCGTCGCGGCTCATGCCGATGCCGTTGTCGGAAATGGTGATGGTCTTGGCATCCTTGTCGAAGCCGACTGTGATCTTCAGTTCGGGGTCGTTTTCAAACAGGGCGTCATTGTTGATCGCTTCGAAGCGCAGCTTGTCGGCCGCGTCGGAGGCGTTGGAAACCAATTCACGCAAGAAAATTTCCTTGTTGGAATACAAGGAATGGATCATCAATTGCAGGAGTTGCTTTACCTCGGCCTGGAAGCCCAGGGTCTGTTTTTCGGATGCAGCCATTTTGCCCTCAAAAAATTATATGTTTGACATCGATTCGCCCTGCTTTGGATCGCAGGAGGCATAAAACCACACGGCAAGTGGGGCTGTTCACTAGGATTTCAAGGGGATTTCAAGGCTTGTTTTTCAACTAATTCTTGATTGGACGTCCCGAGACGAAATCGAGGCTCAACAACCAACAGGTTTTGCGCCGTGCGCCTTTGCCACCACGCAGGCCGCCGGGAGCAGTTTGCCGTTCGCGTCCACCGCAGAAAAGTCGGTGCCGCCCTGGTTGCCTTCCGAAATATCCCATAGCATGTTGCCCAGGTTCAGGCTTTGCAAGGAACCGGCAGGTGCCAGCAGGCTGAGGGTGAAATAGTCGCCTTGCTCGCCGGCGTTGGCGACATCTTGCGGATAACTTGCGCCGAATTCGCCGACTATCATCGGCAGTCCTGCGGTCTCGCCCTGCATACTCGCGACGGACGCGTCGAGCATGCCGGGCAATAGCGACTGGATCAGCACGTCGCCGACATGCCATTGTGTGGTGGAAGAGGGGGCGCCGTTGAATTGCCCGACTTGCAGCACGGCCGGCTGCCCCTGGTTGGCCAGTACCTGGGCGTTGACCAGGCTCTGCGGCGACAAATAGACGTGCGGACTGGCGAACGAGGAAATGTCGTTCCAGTAGTGCAGGAAGGGGGCCTTGCCTTCGCCGACTGTGGTGGGATGGTTGAAGGGGTCGTTGGCACGTACGAGGTTATACATGGCATGGACGGCTTCCACCACTTCGGAGTAAGACTGCAACTGGGCACTTTCAACGGCCGGCAAATTCAACAGGGGCTTCTGCGTGCCGCGGTCGTAGCTTGACGGTGCCGTGTCAAGGCAGCCGTAGGCGCTGGCATTCCATAGCGGTTCATTCATCAGGTCCCAGGCAAACAGGCCGCTGTTGCTACTCAAGGCAGTGACGATCTGGCGCGCGTTACCTTGCACGGCGTCGAAGCTTTTCTTCCAGAACTTCCTGCCGGCGGGTTGCAGCGTGGCGGTACAGGCCGTGTCGTATTCCGTATAGCCGTCAAGCACCAGGGTCATCTTCAGGCCGTAGGAGCGTGCAATATTGAGCGCTGTCTGCGCCGCATTGACGACGGCAGCCACATTGACCTGGTTGGCGCTGGCTGCGCCGGCCGGCGCGAACCATTCGGAAGCGACATATTCCGAACTGGCCGCGTCGGGCGGAATCACGATGGGCATGCGCAGGTACTTGAGATTCAGGGCTGCAGCGCGTGTTGCCAGCGAAGCCATCTGGGTGGCGTTGGGAATCCACAGGCGATGATTGTTGCCGGCCTGGGTATAGGATTCGCCGATCACGTTGGCACCACTGAAATTATTGAACGTGAAACTGGAGGACGCGATGGCTACCGGCGGGCGCGCAGGGGTGTTTTGCACCGTGATTGCCGGCGTGGCAAAGCTGTCGACCGGCACGCGCGGTGCCGCCCCAAGCCAGCTCACGCGCTCACGCAGCATGGCCCACTGGAATGGCGTGCGCGTGCTGCTGGTGCCGGAACGTGGCGCCGTGATGCTGAAGCTGAAGGTCTTGGTGCCACCTGGTGCGATGACGTCACCCGGGCTCAAGTCTTCACGCAAGCTGCCCCATGGATTGGTGCCCGATGCAACGATGGCACCCAGGCGGATGTAGCTGCTGGTGCCTGCATAGTTGCCGCCGGGCGGCGGCGCAAGATAGGACCAGGTGCTGCTGCCGTTGTTGCAGAACGTGATCGACACAGGATAGCTTTTGCCATAAGCCATGGCATTGGGTACCGACTCTGTAACGAAGATGGCACTGTCGCCTTTGACATAGGTCGTATTGGCAGGGCATGACGATGCCGCTTGCGCGCGGGCGCACAGGGCGAGGCAAAGCACAGCAATGCACGCAATTTTTTGCACGGGTTTTCCTGGGGATGGCCGCAGATTGATGCGGCAGGCATCGTCAGCCGCGGCCAGTGGCAGTTTGGCGAAGCGCCGCCATTCTAACCAGTGCTCGCGGGCTTGTCATCAGGGGTCGGCGGCAGGATTGATGGACACTGCTTTATTGGCAAAGACTCAACCAGAGTGTGCCGTCTTGCCACTTGTTCCAGCCTGGATCGCTGCCTCAAGAAAAGCGAAGGTCTCCGGCGCCATCGCACTGATGTTGATGCGGGTGCGCGTGGAAGGCAACTGGTTCGGCGAAAACAGGCAGCCTGGTGCCAGCAGGATGCCTTGCGCCATGCCGGCCTCGGTGATGACATTGGTATCGCAATGCGCGTCGGCCCAGACGAACATGCCGGCCGGCGGAGCGACGTCAATGGTCATCCCAATGCGTTCCAATTGCCGCACGGTCTTTTCGCGCACGGTGTCGAGCTTGGCACGCAAGCGCTCGGCGTGCTTGCGGAAGTGGCCTTCGGAGAGAATCTTGTACAACACCCGTTCGCCGATTTCCGAGGTGGTCAGCATGGACAGCATCTTGCGGTCCGACAGCCGCACGGCAAGCTCCGGTGTGGTGGCAATGAAGCCCACACGCAGGTTGGCCGCCAGCGTCTTGGAAAAACCGCCCAGGTAGATCACACGCTGCAACTGGTCGAGCGAGGCGATGCGCGTGGCCGGCTGCACGCTGCTGCCGGGGTGCATGTCGCAATAGATGTCGTCTTCCACGATCATGAAGCCGTGCTGTTCGGCGACCCGCAACACCTGGAATGCCTTGGCGGCCGAGAGCGAGGTCGAGGTCGGATTATGCAAGACCGAATTGATGAAGTAGAGCTTGGGCTTGTGCAGCGCCGCCAGTTCGGCCAGCTTGGCCACGTAGGGCCCGTCGGGCAGGCGCGGAATGCCCACGACCTTGGCACCCATGGTGACGAAGGAGCCGAACATCAGGAACCAGGCCGGGTCGTCGACGAAGACCGTGTCGCCCGGTTGCAGGAAATGGCGCGCTACCAGGTCAATCGCTTGCGTGATGCCGGCCGTAGTCACGAGCTGGTCCGGCGTGGCGGCGATTTCGAGCTCGGCCAGCTTCAACTGCAATTGCTGGCGCAGCGGCAGGAAGCCTTGCGGCGTACCGTATTGCAGCAACTGGTTCGGGTTTTGCCGGCTGATGGCGCGCAGTGCATTGGCGATCAATTCGCCGTCGAGCCAGGCGTTGGGCAGCACGCCGGTGCCGGGCATGGATGAGGGCGGATTTTGGCGGAACATGTTGCGCACCAGCCAGACCACGTCGAGCAGCGGAGCCTGGTCCGCCGCATCTTGCGCGGGGCGTGCCTGTGCCAGCGGTGTCAGCTCGCGCACGAAAAAGCCTGAGCCGCGGCGCGATTCCAGTTTTCCCAGCGCCACCAGGCGGTCGTAGGCTTCCACCACCGTGAAACGCGAGACGCTGTGGTTTTCGGCGAACTGGCGTATCGACGGCATGCGTGCACCCGCGCGCAAGAGCTTGTCGTCAATGCGTGAACACACGGTGCGCACGATCTGTTCCACCAGAGATTCTCCTGCGCCGCGTGTGAGCGAGGCAACAGAGGATAGGGTGGGAGCTTGGCGCCGGCGCGCCGGGACTGTATTGGTCATGTGAGCAGGACAGTAGGTAAATCAACGTGGTTAAGTGTACTGGTACTGTATTGGTTTTGTGGCTTAGGATAGCTCAAACGAACGAAAAAGGGTAAACGCAATGAAGACCATCGGGCTGATCGGCGGCATGAGCTGGGAATCGACCGTTCCTTACTACCGGCTGCTCAACGAAACCGTCAAGGCGCGCCTGGGCGGCCTGCATTCGGCCAGGCTGGTGCTCTACAGCGTGGACTTCGACGAGATCGCGCACCACCAGCACGCCGGTGACTGGAATGCAGCGGGGCAGGTGATGGCGCAGGCGGCGCGCTCGGTTGAAGCGGCGGGGGCAGACTTCCTGGTGATCTGTACCAACACCATGCACAAGCTGGTGCCCGAAGTGCAAGCGGCGATTTCGATTCCGGTTTTGCATATCGTCGACGTGCTGGCTGCGCAATTGAAAGCGGCCGGCGTGCGCAAGCTGGGCTTGCTGGCAACGCGCTTCACGATGGAGCAGGATTTCTATCGTGCCCGGTTGGAGCAGCATGGTATCGAGGTGATGGTACCCAACGAGGCCGATCGCGCGACGGTGCACCGCGTGATCTATGAAGAGCTGTGCCAGGGCGTGGTGCGCGATGCTTCGCGTGACGCCTACCGCGCCATCATTGCACGCCTGGCGCAGGCCGGGGCGGATGCGGTGGCGCTGGCCTGCACCGAGATCGCCATGCTGATCAACCAGCATGACTCGCCCGTGCCCTTGTTCGACACGACCGAGATCCATGCGCGGGCGGCAGTCGACTTTGCCTTGTCCGATCTCACCGCTCCTGGAGGAACACCGACATGATGAACACCCTGTTTCCACTGGCCCTGTTTGCCTTTGTGTCTTCGATCACGCCGGGGCCGAACAACATCATGCTCACTTCGTCTGGCATCGTGTTCGGTTTCCTGCGCACGATTCCGCACATGCTGGGTATCACCTTCGGCTTCGGCGTATTGCTGGCCCTGTGTGCCGCCGGCGTCGGGCAACTGGTGCTGGCTGCGCCGGCTCTGCACCTGGGCTTGAAAGTGGCCGGGTCAACCTACCTGATCTGGTTGGCCTGGCAATTGCGCAGCATGTCGTTCGCCCAGCGCGATGCCCAGGGGCGGCCCATGTCGCTGTTCGGCGCGGCGCTGTTCCAGTTCGCCAATCCCAAGGCCTGGGTCATGGCGGTGACGGGGGCGTCTGCCTTCCTGCCGGTGATGCAGCCGCTGTGGTTTGCCGTTGCAGTGTTTTGCCTGGTGTTTTGCGCGATCAACCTGCCGTGTATCGGTGTGTGGGCTGGTACGGGTTCGGTGTTGCGGCGTTACCTGACGCAGCCGAAGTGGCAGAAGCTGTTTTGTGCGGCCATGGTGGTGTTGACGCTGTATTCGGCTGCCGCGATCTGGCTCTAGGGCCTGGCGTTCCTTTGAGGGTACTTCATGAATAACCCAAACAACAACGAAACCCAAGGCATGCTGCTGGGCCTGGTCGGCGTCGTCATCTTCAGCATGACGCTACCATTCACCCGCATGGCCGTGGCCGAACTCGACCCCATTTTCATCGCCCTCGGCCGTGCAGTCGTGGCCGGCATCGCCGCCGCCATCCTGATGCGCTACCTGCGCGCGCCGCTGCCCACGGCACGGCAATGGCGCGGCATCGCCGTCACTGCAGGCGGCTGTGTGGTCGGTTTCCCCTTATTCACTTCACTGGCCATGCGCCATGTACCTGCAGCGCATGGCGCCATCGTGGTCGGCATCCTGCCGCTGGCTACAGCGGTTGCTGCCGCCGTGCGCTTCGGCGAACGGCCTTCGCCGGGCTTCTGGCTCACGGCCGCCACCGGCAGCACGGTGGTGGTGGCGTTTGCCATGTGGCAGGGTGGCGGGGCGCTGGCGCCGGCCGACCTGGCCTTGTTCATTGCCGTGGTGGCGGCCGGCATCGGCTATGCCGAAGGCGGGCGCCTGTCGCAGACCATGGGTGGGCAGCAGGTGATTTCCTGGGCGCTGATCGTGTCGCTGCCTTTCCTCTTGCCGGTCACCTTGTGGTCGGCCTGGGAACATGGCCTGTCTGCTTCACCGCGTGCCTGGGTGGCGTTCGGCTACGTGTCGCTGTTTTCCATGTTCATCGGCTTTTTCTTTTGGTACAAGGGCCTGGCTCTGGGTGGGATTGCCCGTGTTGGCCAAGTGCAATTGTTGCAACCCTTCCTGACCATGGCGGCAGCCGTGCTGTTGCTGGGCGAGGCGTTCGACTGGCGCAATTTCGTATTTGCCGCCGTCATCGTCGGCCTGGTCGTAATTGGCAAGCGTATGCCGGTAAAGCGGGAGATTTCCGCATAATAATCGGCGCCTGCAGGAGTAAAATTCTGTTGAAATTTCAACAGCCTGCAGGTCGCGTGCCTGATCCCGATACCAATTGGAGACCACTGTGTCCGTCTACGAAAAACTCAAAGCCCTGAACATCGAACTGCCCGCCGTCGCCACACCGGCCGCCGCCTACGTGATGTTCGTCCAGACCGGCAACACGGTCTATCTGTCCGGCCACATCGCCAAGAAGGACGGCAAACCCTGGGTTGGCCAGCTAGGCAAGAACATCGACACGGAAGAAGGCAAGGCAGCCGCGCGCGCCGTCGCCATCGACCTGATGGGCACGTTGCAAGCTGCCTGCGGCGGCGACCTGTCGCGCGTCAAGCGCGTGGTCAAGCTGATGAGCCTGGTCAATTCCACGCCCGACTTCACCGAGCAACACCTGGTCACCAATGGCGCCTCGGAATTGATCGGCGAGGTTTTCGGCGAGGCCGGCAAGCATGCGCGCTCGGCCTTTGGTGTAGCGCAGATTCCGCTAGGCGCCTGCGTAGAAATTGAAATGATCGCCGAATTGGCCTGAAGGTTTAAGTAACGAAAACCCGACGGCGCTTATCCGGTTCCGTCGCAAATTGACGGCAGCCACAAGCAGCCAGAACCCCAGTGAGACACGAAAGCCCAACATGAAAATCGAAAACCCGACCCCGATGCAATGGCAATTTTCCCAGCGTGCGCAAAAGCTGCAAAGCTCGGTGATCCGCGAAATCCTCAAGGTCACGCAGCGCCCGGAAATTACGTCCTTTGCCGGCGGCCTGCCGTCGCCCGCGACCTTCCCGATCGACCAGATGCGCGCCGCGTTCGACCGCGTGCTCGATTCGCATGGCAAGGTGGCACTGCAATACGGCCCGACCGACGGTTACGGTCCGCTGCGCGAATGGATCGCCAATTCGCTCTCGACCGACGGCGCCAAGATCGTGCCGGAACAGGTCATGATGACCTCGGGTTCGCAGCAGGGCCTCGATTTGCTGGGCAAGGTGTTGATCGATGAAGGCAGCAAGATCCTGGTGGAAACGCCGAGCTACCTCGGTGCGCTGCAAGCTTTCTCCGTCTATGGCCCCGAATTCGGTTCGGTGCCGATGGACGAACATGGCCTGGTGCCCGAAGCCGTTGCCGAAACCGGCAAGGGTGCGCGCCTGTTGTATGCCTTGCCAAACTTCCAGAACCCCACAGGCCGCACGCTGTCTGTTGAGCGCCGCGCGCAACTGGTGGAAACCTGTGCCCGCATGGGCTTGCCGCTGATAGAAGACGACCCCTACGGCGCGCTTAGCTACAAGGGTGACCCGCTGCCCAAGATGCTGACCATGAACCCCGGCGGCGTGATCTACATGGGTTCGTTCTCCAAGATCCTGACCCCCGGCATCCGCCTGGGCTATATCGTGGCCCCGGTTGCCCTGACACGCAAGCTTGAGCAAGCCAAGCAAGCCACCGACCTGCACACGGCGCAACTGACGCAGATGGCCGTCTATGAAGTGATCAAGGACGGCTTCCTCGACCGCCACATCCCCGAGATCCGCAAGCTGTATGCGGAGCAATGCCAGGCCATGCTGACGGCGCTGGATACGTACTTCCCGGCCGGCGTGCAATGGACCCGCCCTGAAGGCGGCATGTTTGTCTGGGTCACCCTGCCGGAACACATCGACACTTCCAAGCTGATCGACGAAGCCATCGCCCAGCACGTGGCCTTCGTGCCTGGTGCACCGTTCTATGCCAACGAACCTGCCCGCAATACGCTGCGCCTGTCCTTCGTGACGGTGCCGCAAGACCGCATCCGCAGCGGTATCGAAATCCTGGGCAAGCTGATCAAGTCGAAGATGTAAGCCGGCGTTTCCTGTTCGACGAAAGCCGATTCAGGCACCGGCTTTTTCATTGTGCAGCTATTCCGATGGCCTCAATCCGGGTTATAACGATGTCTGCCGCCTTGCCAACCTTGGGGAGAAATGGAATCCTTGCCGCAAAAAGTCATGCCCAAAGTCCTGTGGGATTTCAGCGGCGAGGCGTACGCCAATCGGGAAGAGTTTTCTGCGGTTCTGCGCCGGTACCAGATCGATATCCTCGGCGCCGACGTCTGGCAGCCTGAACTGATTGTCCTGCCGCTGGTGCGTGCACGGGTACTGTTCCATTACTGGGTGGCGGAAGCGGACGATGAAGCCAGTGCCGAAGTCGAGCTGCAGGCATCCGACGGCCATGCCATCACTGCGCTCGACGTGCTGTTCCAGATCCATAACGCCGCCGTCGAGAAACTGCGCGATGACGACCATCGTTTTTTTGAAGGCATCCACCTGGTTGCCGAACCGGCGGACGGCATGCCGGCGTGCTATCACATGCATCTGGGAAGCTGAGTTTTCGCATGCACCTCTTCATCGACACCGAATTCACTGACTTCAGGAACCCGCAACTGATCAGCATCGCGCTGGTCTCGGAATGCGGCAAGCATGAGTTCTATGCCGAATCGCCTTACGACCTGGAGCGCTGCAACAGCTTCGTCGTCGCGACGGTGCTGCCGCTGCTGGGTGACCCGCCTGGCGCCCTGTGCGAGCCCGCCGAATTGAGGCAGCGCTTGAAAGCCTGGTTGGCACAATTCGAAGGCAGCGGTGAGGTGGCGGTGTGCTATGACTTTGGCGGCGACTGGGAATTCCTGTGCGCCGTGCTGCAAGACGACCTGCCGGCCTGGATCGTGCCGCGCAATATTTTCAAGTATCTCGACAAGACCAGGATGGAAGCCTATTTCGCCGACAAGCCGCACCTGGCGCACCACGCCTTGCACGATGCACGTGGCAACCGGCATGCGTTTGACAGCGAGAAAGCCAAGCGCAATCCGGGCCGGTTTGCCAAATCGCGTTAGTTCTTTGCCCGGGTGGCTTTTTCGTGCGATTCGCGGAAGAAGCGTTCAAATTCCCTCACGACGTGCGGGTCTTCATAGAGTCGGGGGCAGCGGGCTAGTATCTTTTCCCTGATCGCAGAGCGATAGGCTTCGTCGGTACCGAGTTTCAAGGCGATGTCGGCATAGTGCTCAGGTGACTCAGCGATGCAGTCGTCCATTTCCATGTGCCGGTACATGCCATAGGTATGGCGGCCCCGCTGCAGCTTGCCGGGCATGGTCACAACCGGGGTGCCGACTGCCAGCCCTTCCAGGCTGCTGTTCATGCCGCTGAAATAGAATGGGTCGAGCATGACGTCGGACACGGCAATCAATTCGAGAAAGACGTCCTGATCCATTCTTGGCACGAAGCGGATGCGCTCGGCGACATCGGGCATGGCTTGCCTGAAGCGCTCGCGCAATATGGTTTCCCAGGCCGGGATCGTGCCTTGCACCAGGATGATTTCGCCCTGCGGATCGCCGCGCAATATGTTGGCAAACACGATGTCGAAATCGGGATGCGCCTTGAACAGGGATTGCGGGCAGATATACAGGTGGCTGTCTTGCGACAGCCCGAAGAATGCGCGCGTCTTTGCCGGAGGGGTGATGACCGGGCGGTAGTAATAGGCAAGAGTGCCGATATTGCGCAAGAGATAAAGCTGTTCGCTATAGTGTTCTTCGGCACCCTGGGGTTCGAAGTTGTCGCTTGAGATCCAGTAATCCATATTGGGAATCCCGGTGGTATCGGGAAAACCGAATGAAACGCACTGAACCGGCGCGAGACGGGAGAAGGCCAGGAAGTAGGTGAACGATTCCATGCCGATATCCTGGTAAAACAGGATGTCCAATTCCAGCGCTGCAATCGTTTCGCGTGCGGCCTCGAGCGAGTCCGGCAAGATGACCTGGTGCTCCGAATGTTCGCGAATGAAGCGTGAGGTCTCGTCATCCTTGAGCGGCGGCACGAACAAGGCCGTCAATTCGAATTGTTCGCGGTCAAGGTGCTCCATCAAGCCGCGCGTGGTCCTGCCGATGCCGATATGGTTGTAGAAGAATTTGGAAATGAATCCGACCTTGATCCGTCCGCCTGATTTTTTCGCCGCAGGAAAACAATGCGGCGCAGTGTAATCCAGCGAAGGGGCGACTTTCAAGTAGAGTTGTGCGGTTTTTTCCTGCAAAACGCGATTGCACTCAGGTTGAAAAGCCAGGTTGAAATTGCAGACACTGATCTCGCGCAAAGGGTCGTCGATCCGGCCCGGTGACGCGAGCAGACGGTCCAGGCTCGCTTCGAAATGCCTGCGCCAGCGCGGAATGTCGTCCGCATCGCGTGCCACCACCGGCACCAATGTTGCAACGCGGATGCGCTCACTGAGACTGTCGCTGATTTGCAAGGCGTTCTCGCTGCTTTGCACCGATTCATCGAGCCTGCTTTGCTCGCGCAGTACCAGCGCAAGATTGCTGTGAAAACTGAAATTTCCTGCGTCGAGACGGATGGCCTCGCGCAAACAAGTCTCTGCTTCAACGGGCTGGCGGTTGATCTGCAACAGATACCCCAGGTTGCCCCATGAGGGGGCATGATCTGGGCGCAGCGCCACGATTTGTTGCAGGCAGGCGATGGCATCCATCGTCTTGCCTTGCGTCTGCCAGAGCAGGGCCAGATTGTTGGCCGCATCGACATGCGCAGGGTCGAGCGACAGGCAGGCGCGATATTGCCCGATTGCTTCGTCGATCTGGTTCAGGGAGTGCAATACCGTGCCGAGGTTGTAGCGGGTCTGAACGGCATTGGGTTCCCGCTGCAGTGCCAGTTGCAGATGCCGTGCCGCCTCTTCGTATTTGCCAGCCTGCCCCAATGCGCAGCCCAGATCTGTTTGGGCATTGACGTCTTCAGGATCAAGTTCGACTGCGCGGCGAAAGCTCGTCAATGCCTCGTGCTGCCGTCCCAGCAGAAACAACACGGTTCCCAGGGTATGATGAAAACCGGCGACACTGCCGTCACTGGCGATGGCGCGAACCAGCAAGGCTGCCGCTTCTTCATGGCGGCCGGCGCCATTTTCCAGAACGGCGGAAAGATACAGTGCATCGGCATTGTCCGGCTGTTCGCGCAATACTGCGTCAAACAGTTGTTGTGCCTGTGCGCCGTCACCGGCTTGCAGGCTGGCGAATCCCTGGTTGACCCATTCCTTGATTTTGGAATCGGAAACCCGCTCCGTGGTTTCTTTTCCCGTCCTCAGTTTTTTCAACCAGCCCAGCATGCTTTCCCCTATGCGCTTCGCATCGATTGAAGATTATGACATTATTGCCCGCGTTTGCTCCGTGGTGCCGTTTCTAAACGTATACATGCGCTGATGAAATTTGCGATTCAGGGATGCACGTCGAGCGGAAAGCCGAATAGATCGCGCCGGTAGGTTTCCACTACCAGGCTGAAGGGTACATTGCCATCCTTGTAGAGTACGGCGCGATGCTGCAGTACATGCTCGGGTATCTCAAGTGCGGCCTTCGTGTCTGTTGCCGGTGGCATGGCGTTTTCCCAGCCGGATGGTAGCGGTGCCCAGAGCAGGTGCACCGACTCGGTTTTGCGCGTGAAGTTGAGTGCGCGCACCGCCGTGCCGAACGGCGTGTCGCTGGTATCGAGCGTGTGGTTCATGTCCGGCGTCAGGCGGCCGGTCACATACCAGTTGTCGGCTTCGGAGAGCACATGCTCGCCGCAGGCGAGTTGCACGCGGCGGTAGCCGATGGGTTCGTCCGCCCCCACCTGCAATTGCCGGCGGATTTCGGTGTCGGCCGGTTTCACCGTCTTCAGGTCGCGGATTGCACGGATGCGCGCTTCGACTGCCATGTGGTGTTCGCCGCACCATTGCGTGAGCGTGGCGGTGGCGCTACTGTTGGAGAGCAGCGTGGCATTCAGGGTTTGCAGCAGCGCCAGGGCCTTGAGGCGCACGATGGGCGTGTCTTGCCAGCCTTCATAGGTGGGTTCGGCGTGGGTGACGACGGCAAAGAGCGCGGTCAACAGGCACAGGGCGCGGGCAAGACGGGGCATGATGATTCCAGTACGGGTCTTCAATTCCCGCGATTGTACGGCACCGTTTCAAGTCGGGATATGATTGCAGCCTCGAATACAAGGATATCGTTTCATGGGTACCGCTTCTGGAAGCAAACCACTGCGCTTTCGCCTCGCAACCACGGCAGATATTCCCGCCATGTCGGCGATCCGCCTCGCGGTGGCGGAAAACGTGCTGTCCGATCCGGGACGGGTGACGTGGCAGATGTATGAGGATTATCTCGACAAGCTCGGCCGTGGCTGGGTTTGCGAAGCCGATGAGGGGATCATCGGCCTGTCTTACGCCGACAATACCGATGGCTCGATCTGGGCGCTATTCGTTCAGCCTGGTCAGGAAGGGCGGGGTGCCGGCAAGGCATTGCTGCGTCTGGCGGTGGATTGGCTGTTTGCCCAGGGCTGGAAAGAACTCAAGCTGGGCACCGCGGCCAACACCCGGGCCGACCGCTTCTATGCGGCCCAGGGCTGGCAGCGCGGCGCCATGAAAAATGCCATCGAGGTGGAATACCGGTTGAGCCGCTAATACCTAGTCAAGCATGTCGCGCAAGTCGTCGGCGTGCTCTTCTTCAACCGCCATGATGTTGACCAGCAGTTGGCGCGTGGTCGGGTCAGTGTCGCCGATGCGCTCGATCATCTGGCGGTAGGACTCGATGGCCACGCGCTCGGCGATCAGGTTGGCCTTGATCATCTTTTGCACACTGGTGGAGTCGTCATACTCTGCGTGGCTGCGCGCGGTCAGGCTTTCTGGATTGAGGTCCGGTTCGCCATTCAATTGCACGATGCGCTCGGCCAGCATGTCGGCATGTTCCTGTTCCTGCTGGGCATGCTCGAGGAATTCAGCCTTGGCGGCGCAATTGGCCAGGCCGGTCACGGTGTAGTAATGGCGCTTGTAGCGCAGCACGCAGACGAGTTCGGTGGCCAGCGCCGCATTGAGCATACCGATGACTTCGTCACGCTTGGCCTGGTAGCCTGCGGTGACGGGGCCGTCATCGAGATTCCTGGCGGCCTCGCGGATGGCGGCAATGTCGATGCCTTCGTCGTGGTGGATTCTTGGCTTGTGCATGAGTTTTCTCCGTTTCTCTTCCGGTTGATACTCCGTAAGGGCACGGGTTAAACCCATGCCCGGCGTTACATATAGGTCAGCAAGCGCGCCGCTCCGACCAGCGGCCAATGCAGCACCTTCTTGGACAAGTCCGACAAGGGCACCGGCTTGATCAGCATCTTGACCGCCATCTCGAACGGATAGTGGCCGCGCGCCAGACGCTTGGTGGTGTTGCGGAATTCCTTCCAGTAGACATCCTTGAAAGGGCGGTCCGGGTGATGGCCGATGTAGGCATGCTTGAAGGCGATATAGGCATCTTCGCTTTCGATGGCGACCATGCGGCGCAGGATGACGGCGCCAATGGCGCGCACGCCGTATTGCTTGACGGCAGCAAATCCGCCAAAGTAGCGGCGGAAATGCGTGTAGTGGGCCACTTCGTCTGCGCGGATGTGGTCGAGCAACTGGCGCAGCACCGGTTCTCGCACGTAGTGGTTCAGCGCCTTGTAAAAGCTGGAGGTGCCGGTTTCCACCACGCAGCGCGCAATCAATTCCATGGCGCGGTCAGATTCCAGCTGTTCGCTGGTGCACAGTGCGCCGTATTCGACGGCAAAGTCGGCATACGCGCGTTCCCAGTCGAAGTCGGGCCAGACGGTCTGGACGTATTTCTTGAGCGACTGACCATGCTGGATTTCTTCCAGGCGCCAGTTGTTGCGCAGCCAGTCTTCGATTTCAGCATTGCCCTTGAAGTGCTCTATCAGGTTATGGCTATAGAGCTCGGCCAGGATCTCGGTGAACGAGGCTGCCGCGAGGGTGTGAAACATGAAATCGTCGTTGGCGATCAGGTTGCGATCCACTTTGTCGAAGGCAATATCTTCGAGTCGCCACTTCTTGCCGGGTTTGTCTGTTTGCAGGCTCATCCTTGTTCTTTCTGTGTTGACGGGCTAACGGTCAAATATGAGGACCACTTTACATAAAATCAAGTCATATTTTCAACCAAAACAGCAAATTCTGCTGCGCCGCAACCTATACGCTTAGGACGGATGGATTTGTTTGAAGTTCAATACCAGCGGTGGAAATTGAATTGATCCGTGGAAACGAAAAAGCCGGCGCAAGGCCGGCTCTTCGTGTGGAGTGTGACTTGCTCAGGAAGGCAACTTCAAACCCACCGCCTTGAGCTTGCTCTCCAGCACCTTGCCCTTGCGGGCGCGCTTGCCGAAATGGTGCCCCAGGTCGGCGCCCTTGAGCAGTTTTTCGTCGGCTTTGCCGCGCGGGGTGGTGCCAAAAACCACCACGCCGCGCTGCGAAATCGGCAGGACTGCTGTCAGCTTCTCGTTCGGTTCCAGGTCGATCAGGGTCACGCCACGGCCGCCGCCTGACAGCGTTTTGACTTCGTCCATGCCGAACACCAGCAGCTTGCCCTTTTCCGACAGGCAGGCCAGGGCACCGGCGTCAGCCGCCAGCACGCGTGGCAGCAGTGGTTCGTCACCGTCTTCGAGCGTCATGAAGGCCTTGCCGGCCTTGATGCGGCTGACCATGTCGCCGGCCTTTGCGGTGAAACCGTAGCCGGCGGTGGAGGCCATCATCAGCACGGTGTCCGGGCTGCCGGCGAAGTAATGCAGCAGGCGGCTCCCGCTGGCCAGCTCGATCATGGTGGTGATCGGTGCGCCATCGCCGCGTGCGTTCGGCAGCGACGACACCGCCACCGAATAGATACGGCCGTTCGAGCCGAATGCCAGCAGGTTGTCGACCGTACGGCATTCGAAGGTGCCATACAGGGCGTCGCCGGCCTTGAAGGTGAATTGCGCCGGGTCGTGGCCGTGGCCGGTGCGCGCGCGCAGCCAGCCCTTTTCGGAAATGACTACGGTCACCGGTTCGTCGATCAGTTTTTGCTCGACCACGGCGCGTTCGGCCGCTTCGATCAGCGTACGGCGTGCGTCGCCGTACTGCTTGGCATCGCCTTCGATTTCCTTGATGATCAGGCGCTTCATCGAGGCCGGGTTTTCCAGCAATTCTTCGAGTTCGCTCTGTTCCTTGCGCTTCTCGGCCAGTTCCTGCTCGACCTTGATCGCTTCGAGTCGCGCCAATTGGCGCAGGCGGATTTCCAGGATGTCTTCGGCCTGGATTTCCGACAGCTTGAAGGCTTGCATCAGTGCCGACTTGGGCTCGTCCGACTCGCGGATGATCTTGATCACCTTGTCGATATTGAGCAACACCGCCTGCCGGCCTTCAAGGATATGGATGCGGTCCTTGACCTTTTGCAGCTTGAACTGCGTTCGGCGCGTGACGGTATGGAAGCGGAATTCGATCCATTCGCGCAGGATGTCGCCCAGGCCCTTCTGGCGCGGCCGGCCGTCGCCGCCTATCATCACCAGGTTGATCGACGTGCTGCTTTCGAGCGAGGTATGCGCCAAGAGCGCATTCATGAATTCGGTCTGGTCGATGTTCTTCGACTTTGGTTCCAGCACCAGGCGGATCGGCGCGTCGCGGCCCGATTCGTCGCGCACGGTGTCGAGCAGCCCGAGCACCGTCTGCTTCAGTGCCAATTGTTCAGGCGTGAGCGACTTCTTGCCCAGCTTGACCTTGGGGTTGGTCAGCTCTTCGATTTCTTCCAGCACCTTTTGCGTGGACACGCCGTGCGGCAACTCGGTGACCACCGCCTGCCATTGGCCGCGCGCGAGGTCTTCGATCTTCCAGCGCGCACGCACTTTCAGGCTACCCTTGCCGTTTTCGTACATCTCGGTGATGGCGGCCGCCGGGGTGATGATCTGTCCCCCGCCGGGGAAGTCCGGCCCGGGAATCATCTCCATCAACTCGGCATGCGTGAGCTTGGGATTGCGGATCAGTGCGACGGCGGCAGTGGCCACTTCACGCAGATTGTGCGAAGGGATTTCCGTGGCCAGGCCGACCGCAATGCCGGAGGCGCCGTTCAACAGCACGAACGGCAGGCGCGCCGGCAACAGCTTCGGCTCTTCGGTCGAGCCTTCATAGTTCGGCTGGAAGTCAACCGTGCCCATGTCGATTTCATCGAGCAGCAGCTTGGCAATCGGTGTCAGGCGCGCTTCGGTGTACCGCATCGCGGCGGCGCCGTCGCCATCGCGCGAACCGAAATTGCCCTGGCCGTCTACCAGCGGATAGCGCAGCGAAAATTCCTGTGCCATGCGCACCAGCGCTTCATAGATCGACTGGTCGCCGTGCGGGTGCAGCTTACCCATCACGTCCCCGACCACCGTTGCGGACTTGCGCGGCTTGGCCGCTGCGTTCAAGCCCAGCTCATTCATGGTGTAGAGAATGCGGCGCTGCACCGGCTTCTGGCCATCCGACACATCGGGCAGGGCGCGGCCCTTGACTACCGATATGGCGTAGTCGAGATAGGCGCGCTCGGCATAGGTGGCGAGCACCAGGGCATCGCCGCCTTCCGGTGGCGGCGGTGGGGTTTCGCCGAATAGGGTTCCTTGTTCGCTCATTGCTGTTCTTTACTGTTCCACTGTCTGTCGTTGTAGGCTGGGACGCGTCCCAGCTTTTACGGTTGATGCTTGCTGGGACACGTCCCAGCCTACGATCCAGGCTTAAATATCGGCTTCGGCTTCGTTACCGTGCTCTTCAATCCACGAGCGCCGCGCTGCCGCTTCGCCCTTGCCCATCAACATGTTGAAGCGCAATTCCGACGTATCAAGGTCGAAGGCGCCCAGGGTGATCGGCAACAGGCGCCGCGTATCGGGATTCATCGTGGTTTCCCACAATTGTTCGGCATTCATTTCGCCGAGACCCTTGAAGCGCGAGATCGACCAGGCGCCTTCCTTCACGCCATCCTTGCGCAGCTTGTCTTCGATCACTTCCAGCTCTTTCGCATCGAGTGCGTAGATCTTTTGCATCGGTTTCTTGCCGCGCGGCGGCGCATCGACACGGAACAGCGGCGGGCGCGCCACGCAGATGTGGCCCAGGTCGAGCAGCCGCGGGAAATGCTTGAAGAACAGCGTCAGCAACAGCACCTGGATGTGCGAGCCGTCCACGTCCGCGTCCGACAGGATGCAGATGCGGCCATAGCGCAGGCCCGACAGGTCGGGGTTGTCGTTCTTGCCGTGAGGGTCGACGCCGATGGCCACCGCAATGTCATGGATTTCATTGTTGGCAAACAGGCGGTCGCGTTCGGTTTCCCAGGAGTTGAGCACCTTGCCGCGCAAGGGCAGGATGGCCTGGAATTCCTTGTCGCGCCCCATCTTGGCCGAGCCGCCGGCGGAATCGCCCTCGACCAGGAAGATTTCATTGCGCGTGATGTCGTCCGATTCGCAATCGGTTAGCTTGCCCGGCAACACCGCCACGCCGGACGACTTCTTCTTTTCCACCTTCTGTGCCGAACGCAGGCGCGACTGGGCTTGCTTGATGACCAGTTCGGCCAGCTTCTTGCCATATTCGACGTGCTGGTTCAGCCACAATTCGAGCGGCGGCTTGGAGAAACTGGATACCAGGCGCACGGCATCGCGCGAATTCAGGCGTTCCTTGATCTGCCCCTGGAATTGCGGGTCGAGCACCTTGGCTGAGAGCACAAAGGACACGCGCGCAAATACGTCTTCAGGCAAAAGCTTCACACCCTTGGGCAAGAGCGAATGCAGTTCGACAAAACTCTTCACCGCGCCGAACAAGCCTTCGCGCAAGCCCGATTCGTGCGTGCCGCCGGCCGGCGTGGGGATCAGGTTGACGTAGGACTCGCGCACCACATTGCCTTCTTCCGTCCAGGCCACGACCCAGGCTGCGCCTTCGCCTTCGGCAAAGCCTTCCGCGTCGGCACTTGCGTATTGTTCGCCTTCAAACAGTGGGATCATCGGCTCCACGCCGGAAGTCTGGGCCAGCGTTTCGAGCAGGTAGCCACGTAAGCCCTGGTCATATTGCCAGCTCAGGACTTCGCCATTCTTGGCGTTGGTCAGCGTGACGCGCACGCCGGGCAAAAGCACGGCCTTGGAGCGCAACAGGCGCTGCAATTCGGCCATGGGGATGGCGCCCGAATCGAAATACTTGGCGTTGGGCCAGGCCGTGACGCGCGTGCCCGACTTCTTGTCTTCCTTGGTGGCGTTGCGTGTCTTGAGCTTTTCCACCACGTCGCCGTCGGCAAAGGCGATATGGTGCACACCGGCCTCGCGCCAGACCGTAATTTCCAGCCGTGACGACAGCGCATTGGTCACCGATACGCCCACGCCGTGCAAGCCGCCCGAGAAGGCATAGGCGCCGCCCGATCCCTTATCGAACTTGCCGCCGGCATGCAGACGGGTGAACACGATCTCGACCGTGGGCACGCCTTCTTCAGGGTGCAGGCCGACAGGAATGCCGCGGCCATCGTCTTCCACGCTGACGCTGCCGTCGGTGTTGAGCGTGACTGCAATGTTCTTGCAATGGCCGCCCAAGGCTTCGTCGGAGGCGTTGTCGATGACTTCCTGGATGATGTGCAGCGGGTTTTCGGTGCGCGTATACATCCCCGGCCGCTGCTTGACCGGCTCAAGTCCCTTCAGGACGCGGATGGATGATTCGCTGTAATCGGAGGCGGAGGTTTTCTTGGTTGCCATTCAGGTGCGAAAGTGAGTGGAGCGGCTGCGCTGACCCCGCAAGGCCCGCGTCTTCGTTAAAGTGACTGCATTCTAATTAAAAAGCGCGCAGGGTGGGGGCGCCGGGGTGAAAAAGAAAACCGGCGGCAAGGGGGCGCCGCACTATTGGCGCCAGTAAATCCTTTTATGATCAAGGACTTGCGTAAGTTGCATCATGTTGTTTGGAAAGCAACTTGGTAAAGTGTTGGGTTTCTGTGCGTTAATTGTTAAACAATGTTATAAAGTGCCTCAGCCTTGTCCGTTAACTGGTGCGCGCGTGAGAATTCTTTAAAATATGTCTCATATGCAAAGTCACAGCTTTCCCTTCGCCGTCCGCATGATTGGCTTCCCCGAGGAAGAGGCCAAGGCCATTGCCGACAGTTTTGGCGGCGACTTCAGTACCTACGGTTACTTTCGCCTCGGCGACGACAACCTGCAAGACCCTGACCTGTACCTCGTCAATGCCGAGGAATTGAAGGCCCTGGTTACGCTTTCCGACCTTGCACCCGGCATGGCGCGCCCCGCGCTGCTGGTCGGCGTGCCGACCGTGTCGCTGCCTTATCCGCATCTGCCACGCCCCTTGCGCCGCGATACCCTGTTCAACGCGCTCGATTCGCTGGTGGAAAAGCGCGCCGACACGCTCTCGCGCCTGGAGGCATCAAGCGTCATCAGCGTGCCGGAACGGCGCCGGCGCGACCGCGTCAACTATGACCTGACCGACCCCGCCGAATACGAACGCATGCGCACCCGAGGCCACGCCAAGGGCGGCGTGCTGCTGGTCGACAAGAATCCCGCCTTCCGCGAATACGTGGCCGAACTGCTGGCGCGTTTCGACATTCCGGTGGATTGGGCCAACACGCAAAACAAGGTGGCCGACGAGTGCGAGGAAAATGAATACGCCGTCGTGCTGGTCAACACGTCCACGCCGGGCATCGACCCCTATGACCTCGCCGAAGAAATCAAGCTGGTCAACCGCGTGCGCAACCCGGCCGTGATCTTCCTGGTTGGCCAACCCTTCGTCTATGACCTGGAACGCGCCCGCGCGGCCAAGGTGGACGGCTACATGAACAAGCCCATCGCCAGCCATCATTTGATGGGGGTGTTGCGGAAGTTTATTCCTGCGTTGTTGCGGTAGAAAACGATTTTCCGTCGCTGAATCGGGACTCGCCGCAATCGGTACTTTGCGATGGCGAGCCCGGCCATCGCGCCTGACTTTAGAGGTTGGCAGAATCTTAAAGGTGCGGGCGCTGAACCTACACCTTTCTTGCAATATTTCTACGATTTAGAGAACGGTCCTTGTTCATCAAAAAAGAAAATCGATCAATAGTCAATAAACGAATTGACTCCATTTTAATTTTCGGGCATCTTGGCGTCTTGGGAAAAACGACCTCAATTAGAAGGTTGTAAAACGTCGCGGCATTTTGCAATGCGTACGCCGCGAGAAGGCAGTTCAAGTTTAATCAGGGGAATCGCCGCACCGACTCAAAGATGGTGCGCAAAAGAGCAGAGTAGCGCTCTCGATTTTTACCTTCGCAGTCAATAAGCAAGCAAGTCAGCAAGACCGATTGTCACGACCGGTGCAGTGCGTTGCGTTGTGCATGCACGGGTTGTCGTCGCCACAATATATTCGAGAAGAGGTCGCGTATGCAAAAAAATGCGTACGGAGCGCCGTTGCGCGCGTATTTTTTGAACGTCATCAAAGCGGTGATCGCACTGGTGAGCGTGGGGGTGTTGATAGGGCAGGCGTTCGCGCTGGCCTCGACCACGACCAGCTTCAGCTTCAGCCCTGCTTCTCCGATAGGCAAGGGGCAAAG
>Ga0134128_10000356_pt1 | contig 64272 bp, 97 predicted proteins | sample KB31754_FD_96462 | JGI IMG/M metagenome (GOLD analysis project Ga0134128, IMG submission 96462) | Terrestrial soil microbial communities with excess Nitrogen fertilizer from Kellogg Biological Station, Michigan, USA - KB3-175-4 | ecosystem: Environmental > Terrestrial > Soil > Unclassified ... | reverse complement strand
TGCGTGGCGGCAATCCGCTGCACGTGCGTTCTGGTAAGCTGTCTGAATCGACTACCGTCCAGCCGATCCAGGAAACCGAGGACGAAATTCGCGGACCGGTCGGCACCAATACGATTTACGCCCGCATACAAGAAAAGGGCGGTACGATCTATCCCAAGAACGCCCAATTTCTGACGATACCGCTCAGCGCGGCGTTAACCGGCGCGGGTGTAATGCGCTGGTCGGCGCGACAAATTATCGAGAATCCTGGCGCGGGCGGTTTCGAGGGCACCTTTTTTAATCGCGGGATTCTGTATGCGCGCGAGCAAGGCGGATCAATCGTGCCGCTATTCGCGCTCCGGTCGAGCGTGACGCTCGGACCTAAGCCATTCATGGCACCCAGCCTGACAGCGATAAAACCCGATTACGAGGCGTCGCTGCGGCGCGCAATCGAACGTGCGCGCGAAGATGCGGGGTTGTAATGGCAATCGGGCGTGAAACGATTTATACGGCGTTGTTTAATCAACTGTCGCTATCTTTGTCGGCGGCAAATGGCGGTGCGTTCAATACCGTGTCGCGCAGAATGACAGCGGCGTCGCAGTTAACCGAATCGGATTGTCCTGCGATATTTTTGCATGAGCTGGGTGAACGCTACGAGCAATCAATGCTCGGCGGTCCGGCAAAAGTCACGCTGATGGCACAGGCGTATATGTACGCGATGTGCGACCTCGAGTCAGACGTCCCAGCGGCGACGATCAATAATCTGTGCGACAACGTCGAGGATGCAATCGCGCCTATACCGGCTCTCGGAGTGCAGACGCTCGGCGATTTGGTTCAGCATTGCTGGCTTGAAGGGCGAATGTCCGACTATATCGCAACGCAAGCGGGGCGCTTGAGCATCACGGTCCTTGAGCTTGCGATGCTGGTGGATCATTAAAAGGAGCTTACGACAATGGCTGATTCTCGGCAGTTTGTTTTCGGTCCTGGGGTCGTGTACGCGACGCTGGGGACCTATACGGACGGCACCGCACCTACAATACCGCAACCGCGCAAGATTGACGTGCTGCAGGAGCTGTCGGTCGATTTCGATCTAACGATCAAGCGGCTTACCGGACAAAACATCTTTCCCGAGGCGATTGGTATCGGCGAAGGTAAAGTGACGGGCAAGATCAAGAACGGGCGTTTCAACTCCGGCATGATCAACGATACCGTGTTTGGATCGAACGGCGGCATTACTTCGGGCCGCACGCTGGTCGCCGATCCGCCCGAATCCCACTATCCGGTTACGGCTGCGCCAACTAACGGCACGTTAACTTCGACGGCAGCCGGATCGCTCACTGCAACGACATACTACGTTCGCAGCACTTGGGTGAATAGCACCACGGGCGACGAAAGCCCAGCGGCTGTCGAAACCAACCTGGCGTGTTTGGCGAATCTTGTTCTGAACGTCGCGGCACCTGCGAGTCCGCCAGCCTGGGCAACCGGCTGGAATGTGTACGTGAGCAACACGAGCGGCGGCGGTGCTGGCGCGGAAACCAAGCAAAACACCACGCCTATTGCGCTAACGTCAGCATGGGTTGAGCCAGCGTCTGGGTTGATCGCGGGCACCGCGTTGCCGACCATCACGGTCAACACGTCCACGGTGGTGAACGCCTCGACGTTCTTGGGCGATCTTGGGGTTGCGTATGCCTCGAGCGGTATATTTTTGCAGCCTGTCGCATCGAGCCCGTCTGTCGGCCAGTATTCTGTCGCCGCAGGCGTGTACACGTTCAACGCAGCCGACGCGGGTGTGAACGTTTTGATTGGCTACGCCTATACCGCGACAAGCGGCTACACCGTGACGATCAACCAGACGGTACAGGGCGCGGTCGGGATTTTCGGGCTACGCTACCAGGGTCGCTACGCCAACCGGCGCATTGGGTTGTGGCTGCCGAATTGCGTGAGCAACAAATTCTCGATTCCGACCAAACAGCAAGATTTCGTGATGTCGGAAATCGACTTCGAGGCATTTGCTGGTCCGAGCGGAAACGTCGGCTATCTGTACCTCGCAGAGTAACCCTCGAGGTGAAGGGCGTCTAGCAATAGACAAGGCGACGGTCGAACGGGACGCCTCGGCCGTCGGTTATCCCTCGAGTTCAGCCGGTCGGAATTTAGCACTCCGACCGGCTGTTTTTATCGATGGCGGCGAATGCCGCGACGTTCGGCAAAGTTTTGCCCAGCCTTATATTCTGTTCCCCACGGATAGCGGACGGGGTCGCCATACCACGCTCGCGTAATCTCAAGAAGCGCATTCCAAAACCCTTTGTCGTGGTTTCCGCCTCCTCTACACGTATTTAGGTGGTGGGCGAACTCGTGAAGAAACGAAACCTCGACCCCTCGCCATGCAATCGCGCCAACCTTGATCGTTGTGGAGGATGGGCTATATCGCCCGTTTCTCGTGCGAGGGCCATACTGGATCGATGGTTCTGGTATGCCAAACTCGGCTGCAAGAATGGCAGCAGCTTCGCTCACCTGGGCTGGGGTCATGAAACGCTTTTCCAGTTCTGGGTTTGTCATGGTGGGGAATTTTTATCCTATCGATAGGTTTTGTCAAGCGTATATTTGACGGCTAGTGGTTTTTTGCGATACTTTCCTTCTATGGGATTCGATACAACTCACAAAAGACCAATCAAGGGGCTCACCGTCCAAACGCCAGAATGCGACGTGGTGGTGCCGATGTTGGCGCTCGGCTCGTTCGAGGAGCTTCAAGACGATATCGCCAAGCTCGGCACAACTGAGGCCGAGGGCGGGCCAAACGCGCAGGAGCGGCGTGATATTATGCTGCGCGTCGTCGTCGAGGCTGTAGGGCGAAACTATCCGAACGTCACCATCGACGATATTCGCGACAACTTTACGCCCGTGGATTTGATCAATGCGGTTCAGGCTGCGGTCGGGGTCGAAGAGGGAAAAACGGCAGCCGTGACGGAGCCCAGCGGCGCGGCAAGTTAAACTGGGGCGAGGTGTACGGCACTCTCGTAACCGTTACCGGATGGACGCTCGACTACATACGCCAGCACGTCACGATGGCTGACTACAACATGCTAGTCGACTATTGGGCGCAGTATCCTCCAACGCACATCCTGGTCGGATCGTATTTGGGTGTGATTAAAGAACGCACGCCGGAATTGACATGGGAGACAGAAAGCATCGAGAGCCTGTTCTCGCGATGGAACGAGGCGACAAGTGGCCAGTGACACAACATTAGCCGTACAGCTAACGGCGCGCACGTCCGAGCTGAAAAGCGGCATGGAGGTGGCGTCGGAAGCGGTTGCGGCGGCGTGCGCCAAAATGACCGAGGCGCTCGAAAAGTTCGGGCGCTCCGGCACTCGCGAGCCTAAAAAGGTCGAAGAGTCGGTATCTGGGTTGCCTCGCGTGTTTCATGCCGCAAACGAAGCAGCGGAGGGGCTCGAGGCCACACTAAAGTCGTTCGGCGAGATTGCAATCATCGGCTTTATTTTCGAGGCGGTCAACAAACTGCGCGAGATGGCCGAGGCCGCTATTCACGGCGGCGTCGAACTCGAGCAAATGAGCCAACGCACCGGGGTCGCGGTCGACGAGCTTGCTGGTCTGCAGCAAGTTACCGCACTGGCGGGCGTCAGCATGGAGGGCTTCGAGCGCGCAATGCGCCAGATGGCGCTCAAGCTGACGCAAGCTGAAAACGGCTCCAAGACAGCCGTTGGGGCGTTTTCCGAACTGCACTTAAGTCTTGCCAAGCTCAAGGCGCTGAACCCAGAAGAACAATTTTATGCGATGGCGGATGCCGTAGGTGCGATGAAAGACGGCACCGAAAAGGCTGGCGCAGTCGCGAATCTGTTAGGCGCTCGCGTTGGCACCCAGCTCATCCCTGCAATGGATCAAGGGTCCGGCACCATCAGGCGCCTGGTGGCCGATTTTCGTCTGCTCGGCACGACTACCGACCAGCAGGCGCATACGTTTGACGCTGACCACGTAGCGCTCTCGACCGTAAAGGTGGCTGCTGAATCGCTCGGTCGGTCGATAGTCTCGGTGATATCCCCAGCCATCCAGGGGTGGGGAGAATCTATGACCGTGAACATTTTTGCGGTCGAAACGCTGGGCGAGCTCGTGGGAGATTTGGCGTCTTGGCTGTACACCAAACTACAACCAGCCATCGGCGCGGTTGAGCGTATCCTGCATCCGTTCACGGCCGCAATCAAAGAGGCGGGCAACGCGATTAGTTCGGCGTTCGGCGATGCGGTGCGCACCGGAGGCGGTGGCGCGGCTCTCGACGATATTGAAAAACGTTTCACCGAGTTTCAAAACAAGATCAAAGCGGCGCACGATATCGGTAGCGTCTCTGCGCTGTTTGGCGGAGAGAATCAAGGCGAGGGCGGTATCGGAGCCGGATACAATTCCGACGCAGCCAAGGCGCTCAAGGATAGGTTCGAAGCGTTTTCTGACGAGCAGCACCTCGAGGAAGCCGAGAAAGACAAAGACGTCGCTTTTAAGATTACGGCAGAGCGCAAAATCTACAACGAGGCGGTCAAACTGTTCGGCGCGACTTCGACCGAGGCGCGAAAACAAGCAGTCGAGGTGCAACGCGCTGTGAACGAACAGATCGCTGAGACGCAGCGCCTACGTCTCGGCGATCTACAACAATCGCAAGCCTTATCAGAAAAAGCCGTAGCGGGACAGGTGGAGCAGATTCGCGCGCAAGCTGCGGCACAAGAGGAAAGCATCCGACAGTCGATGAGGATGCACGACAGTTCGGCTGCGGATACGTTGGCGGCGTCGCTCAAGGCGGCACAAACCGAAACCGATGCGCTAAAAGCCGAGGCGCAAGTACAATACACCAATAAAGTCAGCTCGCTAAACCAGCAGCTAGCCGTGTTACAAGAGCACGGCACGCTCAACTCAGAGGCGATCAAAAAAACGCAGAGCGAAATCCTTGTCGCACAACAGGACTACGAAAACCAGCTCGCCGGTATCGCCACCAAGGGTTCGCTCGCAATACAGAAAATCAACGACGAGGCGGCGGCGAAAGCGGTCGACGCGTGGAAGCAAACATCGAACAAAATCACCGATAACATTCAACACATGTTTGACTCGATCCTGTCGGCTACCGGCAAAGGCCAGGATCGCGTTTCTGTGCTGATGAAAAAATGGCTGCTTGGGCTCGGCAAAGACGCAGGGTTCGCAGCGCTGTTCGGCGGCGCACAGGGTACGCTCGGTGGGGCGGCATTCGGCCAGAAAGGCCTCGGCGGCGGCGCGTTTGGGGCGCTGACGGGTGCGGGCGGTGCGGGTGGCATCATTGGGATGCTGCTTGGTCCGAGCGTCGCACAACGCATTTCTGGGGCAATTACGGGCAATAGCGGTAGCGGTCTCGTCGGCATGTTGTTTGGATCGGTCGGTGGGTTCTTATCGAAAACATTTGGCGGCGGGCAGGGCGGCGGCGGCAACAGCGCTGGCCAGCAGGCTGGTGGCGCGGCGGGCGGATTGGCGGCAACCATGACCGCAACCGCTGCAAAAGAACTCGCGGCCAAGATCGTTCAGACAACTACGCTGAGCGGCATATTTGCATCTTCGACAATGGGTGCGGCAGCGACACAAGCGGCGCTCCTGACGGCAATCAGCCTGACGCTCGACGAAATTTTATCAATCGATATTGCCAATTTTGCCAAGCCGTCAATTTTTGGCACGACGTTCGCCGGTGGTGGTATCGTACCAAGCGCAGCGGGCGGCATGGTCGTGGGAAAATCAAACGGCAACGGCATTCCGTCAATTCTGCATCCGAAAGAGATGGTGTTGCCTGCTTATTTATCCGAGGGTTTTCAGAACATGCTCGACAAGGGTGACGATCCGTCAAGCCAAACCCACGTGCATTTTAACGTCTCTGCGATGGATTCGCGCGACGTGCGGCGATTCTTTAAAGATCACGCTGATACGATCATCAGCACAATCCAGCGCGGTGCGCGCGGCATTTCGACACCACAGTAAAAATGAAAACCGCGACGGCCGCATTGCAAACGCTACTTGCGACGCCATCGGCGCATCTCGTCACAGCCGATTTGTACACGATTACGCTCGTAACCGGACAGGTGTTTTATATCACGAGCCTCGACGCAGACGTGGTGTTTAATGGCGTCACGTATCTACATACCGATCCGATTATCGAGCGCACCGCAATCAAACAAAAACGACTAGCCCAGGATATCGGCGGAGTCAAAGTCGATGCGGTTACGATCACGATCCAATCAACTTCCGCAAACCTTGTGGCTCTCGGTTTAACGCTTAAACAGGCGATTGTTGCGGGGTTGTTTGACGGCGCGACGATTCGCATCGACAGGATATTCAATCCGGTGCGCATCAATAGCGGCACGGCGTACAGCGTCGACGCCACCCCATACGGATCGGTGGTGGTTTTTGTCGGGTATGTTGCTGACGCTGACGTGGATAGCGTCAAAGCAGAGATCACATGTTCGCCCGCGCTTGACTTTTTAGCGCAGCCGTATCCGCGCGACGTTTTTCAAGCCGCGTGTCCGTTTTTCACCTACAGCGCGTCGTGCGGCTTAACCGAGTCGAATTTTACCGTCACCGACATCGCGGCAGGTCGTGGGTCGACACAATCCGCAATCGTGATTCCGAAATTCAACCTTCCCGCAGGAATCCCAAAGGGCGGCACGCCAATGCCAGACGGATGGCTCGACCAGGGCAAGGTAGTTTTTACTAGCGGCAAGAACCAGGGTTTGGTGCGATCTATCGTAACGAGCATCGGGGCGGGCAACCAACGTTTCTACAAACAGGCAATTATCAACGATTCTCCGCTTGCGTATTGGACACTCGGCGATGCTGTCGGGGCGAGTACTGCTGCTGACTCGAGCGGCAATTTCTATGGGGCCGCTGTTAATGGGGGCGTGACGTTCGGACAGGTCGGGCCGCTGGTTGGCGATACGACCACAGCCGCGCTCTTTGACGGAGGGACAGGATACTTGTCGATTTCGGTCGTGCCGAATCCGCAAAAAACGGCAAACTACGGCGCGGCGCTCACCGTCGAGTTCTGGTGTAAACCGTTGGTGGCGACGTTCCAGGGCATATTTGACTCGAATCCCTCTGGTTTGAGCTCGAACGGCGCTCCTGGGTCGGCGTTGCGCAATACCATACCAGCAGGCAGCGGATTGTCGTTTAGCGCGATGCAATGGACCCCTAACAAGCCTGGTGTCGGGTTCGCATGCACGCCAAATCAGTGGTCTCACGTCGTCGCGATTTGGCGTGGCGGGCGCTATGTCGACGTGTACGTCAACGGCTTGTATAGCGCGGGCGGATCGGCTGCGGGTGGCGATACGTTTATCTGGCAAGGGGCCACTATCGGCAGAGCGACGGCTGGTTCGGGCGGATACAGCAACACTAATTTTAACGTTTGGTTCGACGGTTATCTTGCGCAGGTAGCGATCTACAATTACGCGCTTAGCCAAGACCAAGTCGCGACCCACTATCGTATCGGCACCAACAATCCGAGCACGTCCACCCAGGGGTTGATCACCTTGTTTTCAGCGCTCCCGTTTGCGCCCGCTTCGGGCGACTTGATGTCGCTGACGGCGGGCGACGACCACATGATGACGACATGCCAACGGAAATTTAACAACGCTGCTAATTTTGGCGGCTTTCCTTTTGTACCGAGCAACGAGACAGCGTTTTAACTATGGACGAGCAAGAGCAGCGCAGCAAAGTAGTAGAGGTTGCGGTCCGGTATCTCGGCACGCCGTATCGCCACATGGGTCGCTCAACGGGCGGAATGGATTGTGTGCATTTGCCGCTCGAGGCGTTCGAGCAGGCTGGAATTACCCCACATCGGGTAATCGATTATTACCCCGAAGACTGGGCTATGCACAACGCCGATCCGCGCTACGTGCGCGAGATGGAGGCGTTTGGGATGCGTAAGGTTGGGCGCGAACCCAAGCCAGGGGACATGGCAATGTTTACGTGGGGTTTATGTATCAGCCACGGGGCGCTCGTAGTCGAGTGGCCTCGAATCATCCACGCATATAAACCGGCAAAGGCCGTCGTGTATGGCAACGCCACCAAGGGCGCGCTCGCGAAACGGTTTGCAGGAATCTGGAGCTATTGGGAATAAATGGGAGGCGGCGGACAAGGATCAGGCTCGCAAAATCGGCGCTACTACCAGCTCCAGGTTCAGGGCGCGCAATACAACATCGCGGTGCCTATCGTCTACGGACAGGTGCGGATGCCTAGCAATGTGGTCTGGGCGGGCGATCTTGCGACAATCCAAAACCAAACCAGCGGCGGCAAGGGCGGTGGCCAGTCGCAAAACACCGACACCTATACCTGCTCGGCGATATTCGCGCTGTGCCGTGGACCGATTGCTGGCGTATTGCGTCGCTGGACTGACGGCGCGGTACATAAAAGCCACCCGTGGTCATTCCTTGCCTCGAACGGCTGGGAGCTGTTCGAGGGCTTTCAAGGGCAAACTGTCTGGTCGCATCTAGCGAGCGTCCACCCAGGGGCGGCGCTCAGTTATAGCCTGACGGCATACGTTTGCAACACAGACATTCCAATGGGCGGATCGCCCAACCTACCGCAATTTCAGTGGGAGGTGGCTGGTCTGCTTCAGTACGGCAGCGGCATCGTGGACGCCGAGCCGACGGCAATCATCTCGGATATTTTAACTGACCCCACCCACGGAATAGGGATGAATTTTCCGGTTTCAGCCGCACAGCTACGCTCGTACTGCATCGCATCAGGGACGTTTATTTCGCCGCTGATCGACCAACAAAAAACGGTAGGCGAATGGATACGCCTAATACTAGACACCGTACACGCTGACGGATGTTGGTCGGAGGGCGAATTAAAACTCGCGCCATATTACGACCAGACCATTACCGGAAACGGGATAACTTATACTCCGCAGCTCGCTCCCGTGTACAACCTCACCGATAACGATATTTGCTCATCCGACAAAGAGCCTCCGATAGTAGTCACGCGCAAGAACCCGCAAGACCGTTACAATCTGTGGCGTGTCGAGTACGTCAATCGCTCGAACGATTACAAGATCGAGGTCGTAACAGCGTTTTCCCAGGGCGATATCGACGCATATACGCTCAAGCCCGCACAGACAAAACAATTCCATCCGATTACATCGCCTGCGCTCGCCTACAACACGGCATATCTCAAGCTCGTACAGGGTTTGACTGTACGCAATAGCTACAAGTTTAGGCTCCCGCAGCGGTTTATCTTGCTCGATCCGCATATTGATATCGTCAGCATTACGCGACCGGAACTAGGGCTGGCTGAGTATCCGGTGCGAATCGTATCGATCCAAGAAGACGAGAAAACCGGAGAGCTCGAAATCGAGGCCGAGGATATCGGCACTAATTCCAACCCAGGGTTTTCTACACAGCCTCCGACAGGCACTATCCTGAATGACGGCGGCGCACAGCCACCGTTTGTGAACACGCCCGCTATCTTTGAGCCAACGTCCGATATGGTGGGCGGCGTTCCGCAAATTTGGATAGGGGTGTCTGGACAACAGACAGGGCAGTTTGATGGCTCGGATTGGGGCGGCTGTCACGTATGGTGGTCACAAGACGGATCGACGTACTCCCAGCTCGGCACCATCAAACAGGCGGCAACGCAAGGCTCTCTCCTGGCGAACATTCTAGCCTATACCGGCACCAACCCCGACACCACCCACGCCCTGCAGGTTGATTTGAGCGAATCGCCGACGGCCGCATACGTCGCGTTGCAAAGCACGTCTAACGCTTTGGCGGATGCGTACAACAACCTCTGTTGGGTTGATGGCGAGTTTATGTCGTTCACCACGGCGACAACACTAACGACGCCAAACCACTACACGCTATCGCGTCTAAATCGCGGGCTGTTCGGATCGACTGCTGGTGCTCATAACGATGGCGCGCAGTTCTGTTTTTTGAACGTGCTCCAGAATATCGATCAAGCGATTTTGCAATGGGAATATCCCACACGCCTCATCGGGCAAAGTATCTGGCTGAAATTCACCTCTTTCAACCAGTACGGAGACGAAGAACAAGATATCTCGTCGGTTCAGGCGTTCGAGTACACCGTATCCGGCACCGCGTATAACGATCCAAACGGCAACGGAACGTTACCGAGCGCGCTAGGGATCGGCATAGCACCAGATTGGACCGCAAGCACAGCCGAGGAGCTCGGGGCAATTGTGATCGACTCGAACGGCAAAGGCCAACAACTCGTCAGCATCGGCGGCATTGAATGGAACTATAACTCGAATAAATCGTCCCACCCAGGCTTAGCGCTGTATGATTTTGCGTGGCCATCCGCAGGCACTTTTTTAGGCGTAACGCAAAGCCTGTCTGCGTCTAATGCGTGGGTCGGGCAAACCGTGGTGCTCCAGCAAGCTGCTGGGAAAACGATAGCCGTAACCGGCATCGGCCAAGGTACGGATTCGCTCGGGGTATCTGTGACGATCCCCACTCCGCCCGTAATGAACGTTGGCGATATCTTGATCGCCCAGGTTGTTGCGCACGCCGGAACAACAGTCAGTTCGGCAGCCGGATGGACCTTGATCGAGGGCGTCGCTAACGGTTCAGCGATCCAGTCGTATTTGTATTACCACGTGGTATCGAACCCAGCGAGCGAGCCCGCGACCTACGCCTGGACCCTGGGTGCTAGCTGCAATAATAACGGGGCGATGGTCGGTTATTCGGGCGTTAGCGGTGTCAGTCAAAGCGCCCAAACTACCGGCACCACTGCTGCGCCACAAGCGCCTGGACTGACTATCAGCGGCGTAGCAGGGTGGCAGATTCTGACGTTGTTTGCGTGGGGCAGCACCGCACAGCTCACGATTAGCGGAGTAACCGGCGCGTCCGCTCCGGCATGGAGCACTGCGCTTGGCGGCATCACACAAGATATCTCGCTGCAGTGGGAAGGCCTCGGGGCGATGAACCCATATAATACATGGGTGACTCTCGCAACGTGCGCGGTTAACATCGCATCGAAAAAAACCAAAACCGTGGTCGCGGTTGATGGATCGTGGGCGTTCTCGAATTTCAGTCCAGGCGACCGGGTGCATTGGCAAATCTTAGACGGCTCGACGGTAATCGCCAGCGGGCGCGTAACGCTCCAGGTCGGTACCGAGAACTCGATGGAGCAATTCGGCACCATGTTCTCGCGCACAATTTCAGGGTATTCGGGGCTTTTGACATTGACCGCTCAAATTAAAGTGACAAACGGAAGCGGTTCAGGCCAATTCACCTTTGCGGTAGATGTCGCGAACCTGACTGCGTCGCCTGCGGTTTCGCGTGCGGTGTCTGGGCAATGATACTAACACACACCGTCGAGCTTGATGGTCGCGCATACGAGGTGCCGCTATCGTTATTCACCCAAATGGGCGATCCGTTTGACTGGTTTGCAACAACGGCATTTGTGCGCGAGCCGCACTTTATGACGTGCGACGGCCGAACCCGCATTGTACGCAAGCGCAACATCAAGCTGGCTGCGCGGGATCGGCTTATTAACGCGGGCGATATCGCGCTGGTATCATGGGAGGCTATCGATCCGGTGAAACTGTGGATCAACAGAATGCCAGTTGTGGCGACGCAGACGAGCCCTTATCTATTTCGCCCAAGAACGGCTGGCGAGCATCGCATTGTTGTGCGCGATGCTCGCTATCGATCCGATCCTTTGGTCATTGTTGTCCGTGAGTAACGTCATCTTTCCGAAATTTCCTGGTCAGGCGTTTAGCGTTATCAAGACGCCCCAGATGCGCACGCTGATATCCGAGGCGACGTCGGGTGTCGAATCGCGGTTGTCGCTTTGGACCAATCCAATCTGGAACATCGAGCTCACGTTCAATTATCTGCAGTCGCGCCAGCCTTATGCCTACGTGGGGCAAATTCCCAACTCGGGCACGTTGATATCGCCCGCCACCATGCAGGCAAACGACTTCGACGCACTATCAGGATTCTTTCTTGCGCGCGGTGGGGCGTTCGATGATTTTCTGTTTGACGATCCGACCGATAATGCAATCGCGCAGGCGGTGCTTGGCATAGGTGACACCACCGGAAACGTCAATTTTCAAGCGATTCGACAACGCGGTGAATTTTCCGAAGTAGTTCAGAATTTGAACGGCACTCCGCTCGGGTGTGGCACTTGGAGCGCTGGTTTGCCGGTTACGGCTGGCGTTGGATCGCTCGTACCAACGGCGGTCGGCATGTTGCTAGGCACACAACGGCTATACGGACATTGGCAGACGGCTGGGTGGCCGTGTTACTACACACCAGGAACGACCGGCACGACCGGCACGACCGAACCAGATTGGCGCAAGGCATCAAATTTTAACGACGTGGTACAAGACGGCACAACGTCGTGGGTCAACCAAGGGCCGGTGTCGCAGTTATGGCTTGACGCTCCTAGCGGATTAAGCGGGTGGGCATCAACGCATACATACGGCGCGAACGCGTGCGTTGTTCCTGGGTCGGGTAACGCGGGTGGCTATTGCTTCGTTACGCCAGGTGGCGGCGTTTCTGGCGGCGTGACACCAACATGGCCACAAACATTCGGCGCAACGGTCAGTGACGGCTCGGGTAGCACTGCAATCACGTGGTATAATTTCGGCATCGCGCCAATCGGGCCAACCGGATTCTCGATGGTGCCGCAGTTTACGGAGGCGAACGGATCGGCGGCATGGTCGGTAAACTCGACAGGGCTGGTTACGCTGGCGCAAACGGTGTCGGTTGGGGTGTCGGTGATCCTATCGAGCGGTTTTTATTATCGGGTGCGGTTCAAGCAAGACAACCTCGAGTTCGAGGAATTTATGAACCGATTTTTCAAGCTCAAGCAAGTCCAGTTAAGAGGTATCAAGTTATAATGGATTGGATGCGCAAAACGATCATTGCGGCGACGCTATTGGCGGTGTGTGTTGCGGCGCGAGCCGAGGCGTCGTGCACGCTAGACGCCAAGCTGACCGGAGCGGCAAGCCTCGCTCAAGTCCAAGCGTGCATCAACGCTATATCTAGTGGCGGCTCCGGCGGCGGACCATTTACGGTTGTCAACGCTACCACCGCCTCGACCACACTGAACGGCGGCAACGGCTCGACGCCTAATTTCTTCGTGAGCGTACAGGCCAACACCACGCTACATCTGCACAACATGGGTGACGGAGAACAGCCGTTTATCGTCGCGTGTCAAACCGGCGCTAATGCGTACACTGTGGCCTGGGCTGACGACGACGGAGACAATCCAATCGCACAGGCAACCAGCTCGCTCCCTGGGCTATCAACCGGATCGGGGCCTATTGGTGGCGGGGCGTGCGACGTCTATCAATGGGAGCGCGTCGCGAGCCAAGCGTCGATTTTTAATTTCGCGTACAAGCCGTCGGTGCCGTTGAATTATGCCATTCAGGGTACGTCCGTCGGTTTTTCTAATCTCGCGCTTACGAACCCGCTACCGGTTTCTTCGGGCGGCACGGCGTGCGGCGCGGCGAGTACGTTTGCTGCGCTCCCAGCGTCGCCAAGTGCGGGAACGCTGTGCTCGATAACAGATGCGCCATCATGTACGGCAGGAACACAGATAACGGCAGGCGGCGGATCGACGCCGTGTGGTGTATGGTATAGCGGCACGGGTTGGTATCCTGCGGCTGGCGCATCGAGCTCGGCAAGCGCCACAGCGGGCAACCCCTCCCAGGATATTTTGTTGCAAAATGCGACAGCGCCCGTGGTGAACAACCTGGGGAAACTTGTCTTTGGGTTTGGACCGATGAGCGCCACCGTGACGAAAAACCTACACACCGATATTGGCGCAAGCGGATGCGTATCGGGCGTCGGCACCAATGGATCGAGCCAGCTCGTCGCAGACTTGGTTTATACTGGTTCGTGTACGTTGGCGTTTGATGGCGCGACTACAAGCGGACACGCTTTCATCAATTCAACAACCGTTGACGGCAGCGCGCACGATACCGGCATTTCGTGTACTAATGGCGCGGCGCTCATTGCGCTCGCAACCGTTACTTCGCAGCCGATTCTGGGGTGCGTAACACAAACGATTGCCGCTGCTGGTAACGCCACTGTCGATATGCGCACCCCGCGCTCAAGCGGCGCGAATTGGGGCGCGTGCAAAGCAATTCCGTCGGGCAATGTTGTGGTAGCTGCTACCGGAACAGGTGGCGCATGGACCACAATTGCCTCATGTACTATCGGACCGTTGGGCGCAAATCCTGGCGGATCGAATAGCGCCTTTAAGCTCAAGGGCGGCACACTCGACATGTTGTTCCAGACCGGCGCGTATCCAACGGCTATTGATTTTCAGTTGTTGGCTACATGTCCAAGCAGCAACACCGACCCCCACGGTCTCGATCCGGCTTATTATTCAGCACTTGGGCCGACCGTTGGCGACCGTTTCCGTCAAGAGCACTTTCCGGACATGATGTTGAGTTATGGCGGTGGTGCTAACCCGTTCGCGGCTACCGGATCGTGTACAGTTTCACTACAGGCGCGTGCGGCGGGCAACACATTCACAGTCGAGGCGCCTGCTAATAATATCGATAGCGTGCCAGTCGGCACCGCCGCTCTGGTCGAGTGGCAATCGTATCGGTAAGGAGCATCCGAGTGCGAAAACTCGTTTTCATTGTAATGGCCTGTTTTGCGTTCGCGCCTACTATTGGGCTCGCGGCGCAAGCGCCCGCTGTGGGGTGGGGTTACGTCGCCAACATCGACTCGAACTGGACGACGCTGTCGGTTCCGTCAAACATCCAGCATAATTCGTGTGTGGATAGTTACTGGGCGGGCTTTCGGTGGAGAACCCTCGAGACTGCTGACGGTACGTATGCTTGGTCGGCCACAGTCGATTTATTCATCAATCGCGCCATAGCCGACGGCAAGACAATTACGATTGCGATCAAGCCTGGGTCAGCAACCCCTGCGTGGCTTTATACCGAGGACCCGACGGCCGCGTTCTCGTCGATTGCTAACGCTAACAACGCAGACACCACGACCTGTTCTGCATACACGGTCAACGTACCGTACAACGCCACCTTTCTAACAAAATGGAACGCTATGATCGCAGCGCTCAAGGCGCACCTAGATGCCACATTTCCAGGCACGTGGCAGCCAGTAGTCAAGGCGATCATGGTTGGCGGGTTCGCTAACCAGGCGACGATAATGGCGTTACCGTACCAAAACGCCATCAATGGAATCGGAACCGGCACGGTGTCTTGCAACGGCTCGGCGGCGCAATATCAATGCTGTTCCCAAAACGATACTGCGGCATGGAAGGCGGTTGGCTATACTCGGCTCAAGGTGCGCAATGCGCTACTTAGCATAGCGGCGCAGTATGTGGCCTCGTTCGGACTGAACGGACCAAAGCTACAGCTCGATCTATCGCCGTCGAACTTTCCTCCCATTGACGATAGCGGAAACATCGTATCGAGCGGTCCCAACGCCCAAGATACAGTGATGATCACCGATATTCAGCGCGACATGGTCAAGAACGGGTACGGGCAAGTGGTCCAGATGTATAACGACGGCATGGGGCCGACGTTCGCGCCTCCGTTTATCAAACAAGACGCGTCGCTTATGCCGGTTGGGGGCCAAGCAGCGACAAGCGAGGACACGCTTGCGCAGCAGGCGGTGTCAAATTTGGCGTGGGGCGTGTATCAGTACGATTCGTATGGCTCGAACAGCACCGGTCTCGGCAACCCAGCAAACCAGGGCGCGGTGTGTGCATACCACTGGATCGCCAACAACACCAAGGGACGGACCGCACCATAACCGGACCGGATTATCGGGCGTCAACCTTGGTGCTATGATACGAGGCGTTATGAGCGATTTTTGGCGTAGCACGCTGACTGGAGCAGACAACAAAAGCGGCGATATCGCTCGCGTGTCAGTTGCAGTTGTTCTTGGGGCGTTACTGATAGTGACCCTTGCCGACGTGTCTGTCGCCGCTGTCGGGGCGTTTATCGTTAAACCGGCATCCTACACCGAGCTATTAAGCGGCACCGCGTCACTAGCCACCCACCTAGCTACGCTCATTGGATCGTTCGGGGCGTTTCTCGGGGTTGCTTGTTGGGGTATCAACGCAAAACGCGAGTCCGAGCCCCGTTAAAATGTTTGCCGGTACGACAGGGCTCGACGCGGCGCTAATCGCAACCGTCAGCATTTTGGCGTCGGCGTTAGTCGGAGCGATTGTTGCGGTCGTTCGCAGCAAGGCGGACAAATCGGCGTTACAGGCGCTCGAGGCAAAAACCTCATCGGAAATTACCGGCATGGATACCCACCACAAAGAGCTGATCGGCTTGCTGCGCAGCGATTTACAACAGCATCGCGAATCCGACGAGCGGTTCCATACCGCGATCCGCTCCGAGTTTGCAGGAGCGGTACATGATATCCGATCCGACATTAACGACCTCCGCGAAACCCTCGTCAAAAAGTAATTTCGACTTGTTTTTCGACTTCACCTTCAGAGAAGAGGGTGGTTACGTCAACGATCCGCATGATCGCGGAGGCGCAACATCGGGCGGCGTCACGCAAGTCGTATATACGGCGTACAGATACCGACACAACCTCCCAAGCCAAGCCGTCCGGCTCATTACGCTTGACGAGGTTCGCGATATCTACAAGACGCAATACTTTGATGCCTGTTCGTGCGGCGTCATGGACCCGTGGTATGCGGTTGCAATCGGCGACACGGCGATACTGTGCGGGCCAGGATACGCCATCGCGTGGGCGCGTCTAGCTGTCAATTTGCCGGTCTCGCATCAAGTATCGCCTGCTTTGTTTGCGGCGCTACACAGGGCCGGATGTGGGCCGACAATCGATAACTATATCGATCTCCGAATCGGACACCACCAGCGCGTGGCGGTCGAACACCCCGACCAGGGGCGATTTCTTGAAGGGTGGCTGGCGCGGGCCGAACGGCTACGAGCGTATAGCAAGAAGCTGGCAGACGTTACGGAGTTGGCACCGGCGACGGAATAGAGCGATAGGCGTCGAGGTACCCCGAGCATTCACCTAGCGACGATTCTAACTCGAGAATCGTCGCCTCTTGTGCTTTTTCGATTTCATCCGGCGACGCGCTGCCGTCAAGATCATAAACAAATTCGTGTGGAGGCGTCAGAACGGGCGGCACAGGACACGTAGCGACCGGAACTTTAACCACAACGCTTTGGCATGTAGTGTCGGGCTCGACACGAGCTACGCACCCGCCTAGCGCGGCAATCGCGAACATGCTCGCGAGCAACAACATCGTACCCAACACCGTGAGGCGAAATTCGCGTTTTGGATCGTGTGGGAAATAGCTCATTGGTGGTTATGCGTGCGGTAATAAGACACCGCATCCTCCATCGCCTGGGTGCATGATTTGTTACGATCCGCTCCGCGAACCATCGCGACGGCTGTGCCGTGGTCTCGCGACCGAGCGGCGCGCAGCTTTTCGCTCGCATCGGCGAGCATCTTAGATCGCTGTTGGAGCTCGACGTTCAAAGCCTCTACCTGTTTGGATTGCTCGTCGGCTTTGTCCTGTAGCGACGCAAAATTAGCATTTTGCTGGCGGATTTCTGCGTTCGCCGTCGCCACCTTGCCTGCGTTTGCGGCGACCTGCAGGCGAGAAATACGCAGCGCGAGCGCCAAGAACGCAATCACCGGAATGTACCAGTAATTGGCGACGAGCTGAACCAACTCAACGATCACGATTCTTGCTCCTTTTTAAGGATTTCGTGTAGGTACCCCTGCACGTTAAACATCAACGCACATAGAGCATCGACCAAGGTTTCGCGACCGGTCTGGCCTCGATGAAACAGCCACCAGTCCATGAAATGTCGAAAGCCCGACTTGATGTAAGATTCGAGCGGGATGCCTTTCTGCCAGTTGTCGCTGGCGCGCACGGTTCCATCAGCCTGGAAGCGGTGCTTGTGCATATATTCGCCAAACGCACGCAGAGCGAGCGGCGATACGAACCCCTCGTAATCGGGTAGCGTCGCGTCGTTGTTGCGCGTCGCACCGGTTCCGAAATTACGCATAGCCGACGCTTCGCCCAGGGCGGTCGGCGCTTCGTCTAGCGGCAGGAATGTGGTGGCGTCGAGGATTTTTTTGCCGAGCCACTTCGCCACCCCATGTTCGGCCGTCGCGCCCTTGCTCTTCTCCCACCCAGGCAGCATGGCGATAGCGGCGCATTCCATGACCATCTTGATATCCCAAGCGGCGGCTTTCATTATGTCCCATTTGCCGTCGAGCTCTTTCGGATCACCAGATAGCCCTGTGGGGTCGAAACCGTTTTCAACACGGTCTTGTTCGGCTGGCGAGACCACTTCCCAGCCTATAGAACGTCCAAGTGCTGCGGCGCGGTCGAACGCCGGAAAATTAAACTCGGGGTAGCCTGTCATCGGACCAGCTATATATACACTGTTCGGACCGCCTATATACATACTATTCATTCTGACTTGTCCTCTTTGATGGTGCCTGGTTCGCAGTTGTGTAGAATGGCCGCTGGCGACACCTCGCGCCCGCAGTATTTACAACAGCGACGTCCGGCGACCGTTATGATTTGCTTTTCATCAACCACGCTTTGTCCTAGCTTTGCGAACGGGCGGCAGCGGTTGCGGTGCGGGCAGGTTGTACGCTTGTGGCGAGACTACCGGCTCGCGCTCCAGCTCGCACCAATAATGCGCAGTGATGCCTCGACGCGGGTGAGTAAACCCAAGGAACTGGACCGGCTGGCCGATGGCGCTCAGCCGCTCTTGGGCGTATGTGTTGGTGGATTCTGTCGAGCCGTTACAAATAATCTTGATACGATTTGCTTGGCTGTATTTTGGCGTGTGCCAATGTCCGTAAAACACGTTGTCGAACGGTTCCGGCACCCCGCCTGACGACCACCCCCAGATGCGGCGCGCGACGGTAGCTACCGAGGCGCTCGAGGCGTTTGGAATCTGGTGGCCGTGAAAAAGCAGGTTGCCTCCACGAGTATCCGGTGCCCACGGATAGTCAACCGCATACCAAGCGGCTTCGTGCTCTTGGTACGGAATCGCCCACGAAATGCGCGGCTCGTTCGCGAGCGCAGCCTGGATGTGGGCGTACAAAATCCGGTCGGCATTCGTCGCTGGCGAGTACGCCTTCCAGCCGCGTCCGCCGATGTTGCCGTGATTCCCAGGAATGCAAACGCAATGAACGCGGTCGACGAACGTCAACAGCGTGCGCAGGAAATTGATCAAAATGCGCGGACCGTCAACCATAAGCTGGGTGAACAGCGACGCGTCGATTTGGTATGGCTGGTGCGGAAAAATCAGCTCGCCTTCGATGATATCGCCCAGCATGTAAACGCGAGCGACCTTAACCGGATGGTCGGCTCTCTGGATCGATATAATCGACCGAATCGCCTCGGCGTAAGTCTGCATCCGTCGCTCGCACACTGACGTGTTGTAGGTCGGGGTGACCTTGGCGAGCTGGAGATCGCCTACACAGATGATTGCCTGTTCCTCGCGATGGTTTCCTCGACTTTTCGCGATTGCGGGGCTCGGCACGGACGGAATCTCGAGCGCCATCGCGGCGGTCTTTACCGATTCGATGACCGCTCGCACCACCTCGTCGCGATCTTCGCGCAAACGCTGGAGCTGACGCGCAAGGCGATAGTTCGCCTGCCGCAGCTCGCGTTTTTCCTCGTCGGGATGCTCTGCGGCTTTGCGTTCGCCGAGAAACTGGTCGAGGTCAGCTTCTAGTGCGGAGGTGGTGGAAATGTTGTCTGTGGCTGCGGAGCGCTTCATAGATCGTTATTGGATAACCTCGCTTTTCGTGTAGCCAAAGCACGGTGCCGGTCGGGCTGTAATCACCGCTCAGTATCTTGCGGTCGATTACGTCGCGCTCGGGCGCAACACAGATTTGGCATCGTTTGGCTCTGGCCATCGTATCGCTGCTATCGGCTAGTCGATAATACGCATTGCTAGAACGGGATCTCTTCGTCGGCGACGGCACGCTCGTGGCGGGCGTTCTCGCGTCCGCCATCACCAGACGACGATCCGCCACCCATGAAACGCACGTTGCTAGCTGTTAGGCGTAACTGGGAGCGTTTGGTGCCGTCTTTGGCGTCGTAGGTTTCGAGATCGACCTTGCCTTCGATTAGAACAAGCCGACCCTTTTTGAGATACTCTCCGCAGCTTTCGGCAAGTTTACCCCAGACCGTAACAGCGAACCACGTGGTGGTTTCTTTGTCTTTGTACTTGTCGGTGACAGCAACCGAGAAATTGCAAACGGCGGTGCCGGATTGAATATAGCGCACCTCGGGGTCGCGCCCCAGGTGGCCGACAACGATCATTTTCTGGTATGACGGCATTAACGTAGTCCTCCTAGTCGAATAAATGCAGCGAGCGCCCGCAACCTCACCTCATCAAAATCAGCACCGAGCAGGCGTTCGCTTGTAACCCGATCTGAACGTATCTCGCACGCCCACGTTCCGTTCGCGCCAAACAACGCGACGCTGGCGTGTGCGCGATCTTTGACGATATCAATCGACGCCTTGAGAAACTCGACAGAGAACGATTCCGGCACCGGTTTGTCGTGCGGCAAAAGCGCCACCCAAATCTCGCGATACAGCCGCGTTGTGTCTTGTGGCGTCAGTTCCATTTTTACTCCACCGTAATCGTCGTAACCGTGCTGGGCTTCTTGCGATACTTTTCGAGGTCGGCCTCGGACATACAGATTACGGCGGGAATTGACTTGAAGTCAATTTGACCCTTTCTGTTGGTCTTTGTCACGCTGACGCCTGCGCCCGTAGCGTGGTCGAAGCCGTCCGCCATCTTGCGCAAAACCGCTTCGTTTTCCTCGAGCTCCTTCTGCGCCGCGTCCACCTGGCCTTTCCAGAAACGATAACCAGCAGCAGCGACCTTCCACAAATCGTCACCGTCATAGGATTTTGTTTTGGTGGTCGCGTCGGCTTGCGCACCGCCGTCGGCGATTGGCGCGGCAACAGCCGGAACGTTATGACCAACCCAGGGCCATGCTCCCGCGCTAACCGCATTCCAAAAGCGATCCGCAGCATCAATCATGCGTGATATGTATTCAGCGTCGGGCGCAACCTCGACTAACGCCCCAACGCCGTCGTACCACACCCAAAAATGGGCACGCCTAGCACCAGTGACGAATAGTTGTGCTTGCACCTGCCCGTAATAATACGACGGCACAATCCCCTCGCGCGCCATATTGAAAATCTTAGGAACGGATGGGCATTTGATTTCGACTACGAGATCGCAATCGAAATTGATGCCGTCAACCGACGCCCGCAGGTGCGCCACCCTGAGCGATTGGTAGATATGAGGCACAACCGATTCGCCCGTTTGCTCGAAATAGGCGCGGCGCGCGAGCGGCTCAAGCGCGTGTCCTCTTCGCGTAGCGGCGTTACCCTGGAAAGGTGGCTCGAGCCCGAGCTTGACGCGAAACAGCGTCAAGGCATTTCCGTAGGGGTTCTCGCCCATGATAGTCGGCACCTCTGACGCTCCGATTCCTTTCTTGCGCCATGCGTCCCAGTCGGGAGAGTTCTGCTCGAGGAGGATTTCTTTTGCCGAATCGTTGATGATTACTGGATCGTTCATATCAAGTTGTCTGTTTCAAAAATCGTCTCGTCTGCGACGATCGCGGATCGCGGGATACACAACACGCCATTCGTCTGACCGATTCGCTGATCGGCTTCGATGGAAATATGCGGGGCGATCACCAGCAATGCAGGGTCGGGGCTATCCATCACGTACCCCACGCTAATACACCGAGCATCATAGTCTTGCGGCTGTAGTCGCGATAAATCTCCCCACGATCCGCCATGAGGGTCGAACGAATCGACCCAGACTATTTTTGCGATGCGATATTTCACGGCTGTGGCGTTCCGGTTTCGGCGGCGCGCATCTGGTCGCGTTTTCTCTCAAGCAGAGACTTGGCCTCTTTATACGGCACGTCGGCGATTATCGTCACTTTGAAATGATTAAGAACGCGCCCGAGATCGCTGTTGGTGGCCTCGACAAGCTGCATCAATTCAGCCACCTGGTCACCCGTTAATTTTGTGCCGGACGGCTGAGCTGTATCAGGCGAGGCGGGCGCACCAGATTGAGGTTTCGTCGCGACGCTACCCTTGGCACGTTCCTCGTCGTCTTTCGCGGAATCCTCGGGGTCGTCGCCAATCGGCAGCAATAACGCGTCGATCAAGAAATACTTGCGCGCTCCGGTGCTCGCCTTGTATGCGCTCTTGTCGCCCTTGTCGCGCCCGATGCCGCAGACGGGAAACCACAACACCTTCGCGTCGTTTTCTGGCTCGAACGCGTCCGCGAGCCCGTATTCGATTCTGAGCGTGCATTCCATCTCTTTGTCCGAGATGGCTTTAAACTCGTGCAAAGCGTTGCGCGTGCGAACCAAAATAAAGTTTTCGGCGAGCGCCTTGCCCACTTGTGCCTGGACGTCCTCGGCTTTGACGTACTTGTATTTGTGAAACTCGTTAAAGCCGTCTTTTTCGATGTAACTGAGCTGCTGGCGCACCATCGCCAGCCGTACACCGAACGGCACCGTCCGCGCTGTCTCGAAAGGCTGTTTGTCTGCCATGATTGACCTAAAATGCGCCTCGTCTCGTGAATTGTCAAAAATATCGCCCGTGACTACCCAATACCCACGGGCGCATAGCTGGTCCCAGATCGACAGAGCGTCTTTCGGTAGCTTGTCCACGCATCAAATTCGCCCGAATTGATAACAGGGCGCTTTGGAAATGCTGGCGGCACAAATCGTGGTGTTTGCTGATAACGTAACCACGGCTCGGAACCAACGCGCGGCGCGAACGATGGCAACCATCGACAATGCACTCTTTGTGGTTCGTCGTATTTTTTGCCATCGCGTCACCTCGAATAGGATTGCGTAGTCCGATCCACAAAGTCAAATTTTGACGTTTTCGAGGAGGTGTCTAATAATAGACACCTATGATCACAATCGAACCACGACAGGTGCCTTTCGAGTGCCACCCAGTTACCGGCATCCTTCCTGTGATGCCGGAGGCGGACTTCCAAGAGCTTAAGCGCGACATCAAAGATCATGGAATCCGCGAGCCGATTTGGCTATACAACGACCAAATCATCGACGGCCGACACCGCTATCGCGCGGCGCAAGAGCTCGGCATCGAACCCGTGCCGGTTCGGTTTTGGGACGGCAACGGATCGCTTGTAGATTTCGTGCTGAGCGTCAACTTCTACCGACGCCACCTGAACGAATCGCAACGAGCGCTCGCGGCGGCGCGAGCCAAGCCGTTTTATGCCCAGGAGATCGCGGGGCCGAACGGCGAGGCGTTACCGAAAAAAGTCGTTGGGCGACTCAGTAAACAAGCAGCCGACGATTTCGCCGTCGGTCGCGCAACAGTCGACCAGGCGGCGGCTGTTCTCCGCGATGGCGATCCGGCGCTGGTGGCGGCAATCGAATCTGGTAAGTGCAAGGTCGGGCAAGCCTACCACCTGCTTGATTTGCCGCAACCCGAACAGGCGACGGTGGCGGCAGGCAACACCAAGGAAATTCGTCGGGCGGCTGATGCAGCGCGGTTCCGTAAGCGCATCGGCAAGCTGATTGACGAAGGCACCCCGACGATGGAGTTTCAGGGCGCGAAATTCGCGCTTGTGCTCGCCGATCCGCCGTGGCAATACGAACATCCTGTATCGGATTCGCGAGACGTCGAAAATCAGTATCCGACGATGACCCTCGACGCCATCGGGGCGCTGCCAGTCAAGAACGTTCTAACCGAGGACGCGATGCTGTTCCTGTGGTGCCCGCCCGCGAAGGTCGAGGAGGCGATTGGCATCCTGAACCGTTGGGGATTTTCGTACCGCTCGCAAGCGATTTGGGTCAAGCCCAGCATCGGGCCAGGATACTATTTTCGCGCACAGCACGAGGTTTTACTTGTGGGTTCGCGAGGCGCTCCTATTACCCCACTGCCCGAGAATCGGGTATCATCCGTGGTGAATGCGCCACGACGCGAGCATTCGCGCAAGCCCGACGAGATATACGACATTCTCGAGCGTATGTATCCGGACGTGCCGAAGATCGAGCTATTTGCTCGACGGGCGCGGGCGGGGTGGGTTGCGTGGGGTTTAGAAGCACCGAAAACCGAACCGACCGAGGAGATTCCGTTTTGAGCATCGAAGCGATTTCAGGGGCGTTCAAGCTTACTGGCCTGAGCGCCCAAACCAAACTGACTTTGATCGCTTTGGCGAACTACGCAAACGACCAGGGGTATGCGTGGCCAAGCCAAAAAACGATCAGCGATATATCGTCGCAGTCCGAGCGCGGTGTGCGGAAGCAGCTCGCCGTCCTCGAGGAGCTTGGGTTGATTCGACGACAAGACCGCTTTACCGCAAGCGGTGCACGCTCTAGCGATGTGTATCAGCTCGTGTATATGCTAACCCTCCGGCACACGGTGCCGCTCCCTCCGGCACACGGTGCCGCTCCCTCCGGCACGACGTGCCAGGACCTCCGGCACACGGTGCCGCTCCCTCCGGCACACGGTGCCGGAGATCCGTTATGTGATCCGTTATGTGATCCGTCAATAGAACCTGTGGTGCGCGCAACGCGCCCACGCCAACGACACTCGCTGCCGGATTCGTTCAAACTCGACGACAAGCTGCGACAGTTCGCGCTCGACCGTGGAATGCCAGAGTCTGCAATCGACGACCAGTTCGATGGGTTCCGAGAACACCACGAGGGGCGAGGATCGCTGATGAAAGATTGGGGTTTGGCTTGGCATACGTGGGTGCGCAAGTATGCGCAATGGAACAAGCCCGCCGCTCGCGTCAAACAGCCTGCGCCCGTCTATCGCGACCTTAACGATTACGATTCTGGCGAGCTCGATCCGGTGCTTGCCGAGGCCGTTGAGAAAGTGATGAAAACTAACGTCCGATGAAAGAACCGGCAGCAACCCACCAAGAGGATCGATTGATCGGATGCGTGCTCAAAAGAGCTGATTTGATTTATCCGATCCAGGCGGCGCTCGAGCCTAGCGATTTTTACCAACCGGCATCCCGAGCCGTGTATGCCGAATTGTTAGCGCTCGCTCCCGACATGAAATCCGAGGCAATCGACGAAGGTATCCTCGCGGACCGCCTGCTTGCGAAAGGAAAATTTATCAACAGCGAGAATGCGCTGCGCTCGTATTTGACGGCGTGCATGATGGGTGCGCAAATCGAGCACCTCGATATGTACGTTACGGAAATCCGCGACAAGGCTGTGCTCCGCGCGATGGCGGCTGCGATGGAGAAATACCGCACAAGAGCGCTTGCGCTACCGATCCCAGCGACGGCCGAAATCTGCTCCGAGGCGGAACGCGAGCTGGCTGAGATATTCCATCGCGACGTCCGTCGGGCGCACGTCAAAGTAGGCGATATCGCGGGCGCGACGGCCGATAGGATGCTGAGCGGTGACGGAACCGTCGGGGTGCCTACAGGGTTCGCGCGGCTCGATGCCATCACGGGAGGCTTGCATCCGCAAACGACGACGATTCTCGGCGCTCGCCCAGGAATGGGAAAGACAGCGCTTGCGCTCAATATCGCGAACAACGCCGCAGACAAAGGGGCCAAGGTTGCGATATTCAGCCTCGAAATGACGGCTCAGGCGTTGACGGTTCGCGCGATATGCTCGCGCGCCAAGGTTCGGTCGCGGCGCGGTACTGACGCACCTCCATACACCACGGAGGAGATCGAACGCATTAAAGAGGCATCACAAGCGTTTGCCGATTTACCGATCTATATCCACGACGAAACAGTCAATCCGGTTACGCTCAAGGCTTCGGCGATGCGTATAGCGCGCGAGGCTGGCGGATTGGATTTAATCATCGTGGATTATCTGCAAAAAATGCGAGGCGTTACCGGCAAGCGAAACGAAAATCGCGAACAGGAGGTGGCCGGAGTCAGCATCGCGTTAACAAATATCGCGAAAGACATGCGCGTCGCCATGTTTGCGCTTGCGCAGCTCAGCCGCAAATGCGAGGAGCGCAACGAACCTCGTCCGACGTTGTCGGATTTACGCGACTCTGGTCAAATCGAGCAGGACGGCGACCTGGTTCTGTTGTTATATCGACCGAAATTCTATAACCCGAAAGCCAAAGACACAGCCGAGGTAATTATTGCCAAACAGCGCGACGGCGAAACAGGAGTGGTAAATTTGACATTCTACGGGCCGTGCGCTAGCTTCTTGTCAACGTAAATCGGGGGTGGGTTACACGAAAATGGTTGTTGATTTCACCGATCTGGCGGCGGCTGCTCCACAGCCGCTCGAGTTTTCCGCGAGCATGGTCCGGTTGTTGACGGGCGCTAAGCGCAAACAGCGCCGCTGCGAAACGGCAGAGCGCTTTGTCGAGGCGTGTCGTCAAGCTGAAATCGAGCAACGATCAATGATCGTTCTGGCGTACCACACGGTACAGCGAGCGCTCGACGACCTGAAAGGCGAGTTCGAGTCCGATCCGCAGCTTACGCCGGAGGTGCGCGCATCATACCGCGACGACGCTCGCGACTGGTTTACGAACGGATCGCGCGGCGATTGGTCGTTTTCCCACTGTCTCGATATCTTGGGTCGCAAGGCTGAAATCTATCGCCAGCAAGCCCTCGATCTGATCGCGGGCCGATGCACGACCCAGGCTTAACCAACGATGAAAACTCTCTGTTGCCGTCCCAAACGGCAACAGAGCTTGTGTCGCCCAACGAGCGGCGCATTTTCGTCGCGGTGCTGTACCAAGCGCTCGCAGACCTTGAGGGTGGTTACGAAGCGATCAACGATCCGAACCCAACCGACAAACAAAAGCACCTCGGACGCATCCTGCCGAAAACCGTCGCGTGGTTCATGCACGACGACGGTTTATCGTCTTGGGTGCTTCACGAACCAACCCAGCTCAGACATACGTTATGGTTGCCTGACGAGCGCAATAAGCTGCGCCCGACAACCACGCGCGAAACGTGGGTTTGGCGAACAAACGAACCGATCTATTATCCGTTCTCGTTCGATAGTGTGTGCGCGATGCTGAACCTCGATAAAAAATCGATACGCACCGCCATCAAACAGTGGATCGCTATGAACGATATCGGGCTGCCGGTAAGGATCGGGCTATACCACCACAATAGGCGCGGACGACGCAGAAAACACCCCAAACATGCTGAAATTCTCGAAATATAAAGCAAAGCGCACGGTGTGCTGGGCTGGATGCGTCAAAAAACACGATAGCAAAAAAGAGGCGAGGCGCTGCGCAACGTTATCGGCGCTCGCCCATTTCGGGCTGATCCAGGATTACGAGACGCAACCGAAATACCGGCTCGACGTCGCCGGAGAGAAGGTGGCGACATATATTGCAGACTTTCGTTATCGTTCGCTTGGCGAACAGATAGTCGAGGACTGCAAAGGTGTCAAGACGGCGGTGTATCGCATCAAAAAAAAGCTGATGCGCGCGATCCATCACATCGACATCCTCGAGACGTGATTTTGACTTTTTGCCATCTAGGCGCGTAACTTGTCCATCATGGAACCAGCAAGCGTTTTACAGGATTTCGTCAACGCGGTGATTGTTATCGATATCGCCACAATCGCCGACACCCCAGACTTTGTGCGAGTTCGTGATATGGTGCTTAACCTAGCGCCCAACGTCGAGAAAGCACAGGAATTTGTCGACGGGGCGCAGTCTTATTCTGATCACCAGATCAAGGTGCGAACGCCCAAGGCCATCAAGGGCGAATCCGAGCTCCGCGACTACGTTGCGGAATGGGTGGATTGCGAATTGGTTAAGGTGGGCGAGACGATATCGCACGCTAAGCAGTTGACGGTAGCGCTGCTGCGTGCGTCGTACCGAATCGGTCCGTTGTACGCGATGATTGTTGAGCACGGGTTACGGCGATGAACGCAATTGTTACGGCGTTCTCGTTAGGGACGACGGCCGGTTTGGCGGTGCGATACGGCTTTCTCTATTACAACGCGCGACGCTATATGATCGCAAGTATTACGCAGCGCGACATCGAGGTACGAGCACAAACAGAGGCCAACGAAAAGATCAAAGAATACGTCGCGGGAATCACGGCGAGGGCGGCTGTTTACAAGGTTCTGGCGGTTAAGCTTCTGCGCGCATCCGGCAACCACATCGCGTGTCAGCCTTGGGAGCTTGGTGTCGACGACGATATCCAAAAAATCCACGTCTCTATCAATCCGGTTACGCGTGTAGCCGACTACTATCTCGACGAGGGAACCACAAAACCGCAATGAAGATCACCTTTGATCGTGGGCTGCTTGCCGAGGCGATTGAACTAATCAAGATCGCCGACAAAGACGAGGGATTGTTGAGCGCCGTAACAGATGGCGGTGCCGACCTTCAGTGCCGAGACGACAACGTCGCGATATCAGCGTCGACGATTTGTAAGGTCGACGAACCAGGCGAAGCTGTGATCGACATGAAGCGGCTGCGTGCGGTAGCGCAGGCGAGCGATGCGCCAAGCATCGAGATCAACTCGATCAACGATTTCATGCTCGAGGTCCGTATCGGAAAATCGAAATACCGTTTTCCCACTATCGACCCTAACGCTTTTCCTCGGCTAGAGATCGGCACGGATGATATGGTCGAGCTGTTGTCGCCCGACGTGTTCTCACAAGCGCTGACGTGGGCCGCTCCTGCGTGCGAAAAGAACGGGGCGCGCATCATTGCGGGCGTCGGGTTGTTGCCAGGTGGAGACAACGAAACGCTCCACGTAGTCGGCACAGACGGCAAGCGGCTACTCGAGCAAATGATTCCGGCGAAAATGCCAACCCCTGTCGTGATGCCGGTTAAAGCGGCACTCGCGCTGACGAAGATTATCGCCAAGCGAGAGGAAGGCGCATCCGTCTCTGTCGCGTCAACGGCGCGAATGTTCCGGCTACACACAACGGGCGTCAAGGTTCAATGTCCTGTACTCGAGGGCGAATATCCGCAATACCACCCAATCGTCAACCACCCCGCGTTCCAACAACCGACATCTATCATCAGCGGTCCTGCGGGCAAATTAGGGCGCTATTTTATGCGTGCGTCTCTCGCACGTCCGAACGAGCCGCAAGTGTGGATCAAGGTCGCCCAGGGCTCGTTGCGTCTATTAGTGGGCCAGGTTAACGAGCCGGATTACGACGAGACGGTTCATGCTTCGCCCGAAGATGCCATCACAATCAATTCCTCGGCTGATGAATGGGCGCAATATAACCTCGATCATATTCGGGGCGCGCTCGCGCTGTTCGAGCCCGAAACGATTGCCGATATCGAGCTAACCGGACCGACTACGCCTGCGCGCATTACGACGCCAGCACACCCAGGTTTTACACTAATCACGATGCCGTTTCCGGCAGCCAAGCCGGAATAAGCGCCCACCCAACGAAGCGGCGCGAGCCGGATCGATATTTATTTTTCGATCCGGCTTTTTCATGCTTGACAAAACCTATCGATAGGTTTATGGTCGAATCATCAAAGAACGGAGGGCTAGAAGATGAAGGTTTGCCAGAATTGCGGAGTAGAAATCGGTGGGCGCGACGGCGACAATTATTGCGAGACTTGCGAAGGGGCGAACCTTGCCGAGATGAAAAAGGCTCGCAAACGGACGGCGCGCAAAGAGCGCGAGGCGATTATGCGCAGCCTCGGGCTAACCAAGGTTCGCGGAGCTCTCGGCGGAACTTACTGGGAATAACAAGGAGGCTACAATGGCACGTATCAAGACAGCGGTGTATAAGGTGGTGTGCGGCTATTGCCACATGTGGTACGAGCAGGAAGGTCCGGCGACCAAGTGCGGGCACTGCGGCTCGACAAATATCACGAACGAAAAACGGCGCTACAGAGGGGCCGGATTAGTTCCGGCTCCTAAAATTCTTTATCACGGCTATTGACAGAAACCTATCGATAGGTTAATCTCGAATCATCAAAGACGGAGGCGGCAACGATGGCAAGCTCGACAAAGACAAACCTGGTAATCGGATTACTGATGCGCGGCGGTCGTCACAACAGCTCGAAAGATACGAGCAAGTACGAATGCTGGACGCTCAACGGAAGCATGTACTGGGTCGGCAAGAACGGGGCGCTCAGGGCGGGGCGCACGTCAAATGGCGAGCGATCTCTTACCGGCTCGGCGGCATATACCGAACTGCTCGTCGAGGGCGTTCAGCATCGCCATTGCTACGAGAACGGGCTCTGTCTGTGCGGGCAGCGCGAGGTCGAAATCTAATTTTTTTGACAACTTCTCACCCGACCGATAGGATAAAGGAAATGATCGACACAAACAGCACAGAATACCAGAGCGCGCTCGCCATCGGTCTGATACCGCACGACCATTCCTGGAGCCCGTTAACGCCAGTGGCGCGCGGCAAACAGTGCGATCTATGCGGCATTAAAGAGCCGTGGACGGCAGCAGAGAAGATCGAGGCAGGGAAACGCGGCTTGGCTTGGCAACAGGCGGCAAAGCTTGAGGCTGTCGTTGGCGAGCTTGAGCGTCGTTTTTACGATGCCGGATTACAGGCGAAGCGTAGCGATAGGTCGTGGTCGTGGGGCTCGTCGCGTCTACGGGTGAGCGGCGTTACCGTGTACGTCGAGTTTGAGTCAATCGGCGGAACGTGGCACAGATCGACAAACTACGACAAAACGGTTGTGGTTGTTGACGGCTACGACCACAACGCGCGTGGCGGTCGCTATCCGTTGCGCAAAGACGGATCGCGCGCATGGGACAAGATTATCGACGCGGTTAATCGCATCGCCCAGGCGAAAGCTGAAAAAGAAAAGCTTCTTCAGCGTCAGCAAGCATCGTATCAGGCGAAGAAGGCGCTCCAGCACCGGCTTGACGAGATCGAGTCAAAGATTATGGTTGACGGCAAAGCGCTCTGTGTGCGGCTTCTTGCTCGCGAAACGGCTAGCGGCGATGGTCTCGTCGATATCGAGGTAAGCTACGCTACAGAAACCCAGGCTGAGCAAATCATTACAGCGCTGAAAGAACGGTTTGGGTGCGGGCGGATACGAGGGGACGTTTTTTAATCGCTGGATTCGGGGCAGTCATTTGAAAAAACAAGATCATCACCCCATAAGCGAGGCTGCGCGGGCGCTAGGCTCGATCCGAACGCCCAAGAAAGCCAAGGCATCAGCAGCGAACGGCAAAAAGGGCGGACGGCCGAGAAAGGATATTCCAAAACCATGAGCACCGAAACGGCAATCTGTGATCGTCTCGAGCGTCAAGCCGAGGCTATGGAACGGATCGCGGATGCGGTTGAAATTCTCGCATCCGGCACGGTTCACGAGCAGATGCGCAAGTTCGTCGAGGCGCACGAGAACAAGCCCGATGCCGAAGCAACCGCAAGTTTCGCCCGCCACCTCGAACTTCATTTCTGTCCACGATGCAAAAACGCTGAGGCGCACGAATGACTATCGCGGTTATTATAGCTGTAGCGTGGGCGTGGACGTCCACCCTTGCTGCTGTCTTTCTTGGGGTTCGCGTTATCCGGCTTTACGATAGGGTGACGCGACTCGAGATCGAGAACGCGGCGCTCAAGGCGCACGCTCGCAACGGTGCGACATCGGGCGGCGACGGCCGATGAACGACCCAGAAGTAATACAAGGCTGGGCGATAATGCCTGACGGCAAATGGCATCGGTTCAACCACGCGCTCAGCGTCTGCAGGCAATGGGTCCGCACCAACGCCCGCGTTACCAAGGCGCGATTCTGGCCGGTTTGTATCGAGTGTCTAACCTTTGCTACCCCATTTGTGGCGCATAAAACGCCACACGAACCCGCTTAAACCCCTATTTAATGCGTATTCCGGCGTGATGCTATGCACGCGCCTGAAATCGCCACCACGACGCCACCACATCGCGATTTGGCCTATTAGTAGGCCAATAGTTAGTGCGCATACACATCGCCGTGCATACTATTTTTGACTTTTTGTGTTTTTCACTGATAATCTTTGTCGATATGGCAAAGGAATCGCACGGGGCGCAGCTATCGTTCGTCGACGAGATCAACCTCGCACCAGAGCCATCAGCCGCAGACAAGGCGGGCGTTAAGCTGACCGACAAATGGCTAGAGCCTCCGTTCTCGGTTCTGAACGCCGGATCGGATCGATGGCAGTCGCGTAAGCGCGATTGGATCAGTCTAGGCATCCAGTCTGAACTCGGGCGCGGCGAGAACGCTCTTGGGCTGTCGGGCGAAGCGAACGAAGCGGCGAGGTACGACAAAGACGAGTATCGGGCGCGCATGGCAAGCCCAGGGCGTTCGCTAATGCCAGCGGCTACGCTCGGAACAGACGGCAAGACGGTACGAGGTGACGGCAAGGGGCGCAGCTTCGCTCGCACGTTTGGCCAGGATTTGATGCGCGGCGAGCATTCGGACGGAGCAGACTATTCCAAGTCTGGCGCAGTCATTCCATCGGGCGGCGGCGGCATGGCGGATCGGCTGGCCAACAACGAGCGCGGCAAGCCGTTAACGTGGCACACCGGACCCGATTTGGATTTCATGCGCCACCGTAACAAAGACGCCATACCAGGTGGCGCGGGCGAGAATAGCGTCTATCGCGACAAAGGCGCGCGATACGGCGATACGGTGGCAATCAAAACCCAAGGGTGGTGCCAAGAGAACATCGATAGCGGATGCGCCCAGAACCATTCCGGCACCAGCATATTCGATCCGGTGCTATGCGAGGTTATGTATTACTGGTACTGTCCGCCAGGTGGGTTCATTCTCGATCCGTTTGCGGGCGGCAGCGTTCGCGGCATCGTCGCGGCGCGTCTTGGGCGCAGGTATGTCGGCATCGAGCTGCGGCCAGAGCAAGTCGAGGCGAACCGAGCGCAATGGGAGCGCATCAAGAACGTCAAGGGCCAGCACTATCCGTTTCCCGATCCGATATGGATCGTTGGCGATAGCCGGAACCTTGGCGAGCTTGCAAAGCCAGCAGCGCCGTTCGATTTTATTTTTAGCTGTCCGCCCTATTTCGACCTCGAGGTTTACAGCGACGATCCGAACGATTTATCGACGCTCGGCTGGGAGGGATTCTGCGAGGCGTACAATTCAATCATCGCTCAAGCGTGCGCGCTGTTGAAGCCGAATCGCTTCGCGGCATTCGTAACCGGCGACGTGCGCGAACCCAAGGGGCGCTATCGACGCTTTCCCAATTACACTGTGGACTGTTTCGAGCGTGCTGGTTTATGGCTGCACAACGAGATTGTGCTTTATACCGCAATCGGCAGCGCATCGATTCGAGCGCCCAAGCAGTTCACCGCAACCCGCAAGTGCGTCAAAACCCACCAGAACGTGCATTCGTTCTGTAAAGGCGACGCAAAGCTCGCGGCATCAATTCTGGAGAACGCATGAGCAAGCCAACCACACGACCAGGCTGGGCACCGCGCGGCAACTGGTGGGTATCGACAATCAAATGCTCCTGCGGGTACAACGCCGAAGGGCATTCACGTTGGTATCCGTTCGCACGGCTGAAGCGGCACATCACGGCAATCTGGCACGACCTCGTTGTGCACCAGCGCATCGCGGATCGTTCGGTGTTCGGCAAGCACTACAGCGAGGAGGACTGGACGGAATGAAACCAGCCGACATTATCCTGGTTCGCGGCACCGGAGCATTATCTGATGCCATCGCCCGCATGACCCATTCCCACGTATCCCACGCGGCGATGCTCGTGGGCGTCAACCCGCACATCGTAATCGAGGCCATCACGCCTCGCGTCACTGTACGCCCGCTCGACGTATGCCTAAAGGATGCGAGCGCGGCATATTGGCTGCATCGTGCCGACGGTGCGATCGATGAGCAACGCGAGGCGATTGTGGGGTATGCGCTACGATTCTGTGACGATCTCTACGGATCGCTCGACCTAGCGCTCCAGGCGCTGGATATCGTCGCGCGTTCTGTGGTGTTTACTGATATCCTGGGCGCGCAAGTTCTGAAGCATTGGCCGATTTGCTCGTATATTCCCGCAACCTCATATGAGGCCAACGGCGAACCGCTGGTGGGTATTCCGTCGCAAGACGTTACGCCTGCGAATCTGTACGACGCGCCATCAAGCGACAAACGTCTCGCCATCGAACAAATCAAAGGATCGTAATTTTTGACTTTTGCACGCACGTTGCGCTAGCTTGTGGTTATCAAATGATTCGGGGCGGCAGACAGCGAGGGCGATAAATCTGGTGTAAATACGGATCGAACCGTAAGCACTCCTTCGCTAGTCACCGTCCTGGATTGAGTACACAACCGAGAAAGGAACCATGCGAGAAAACAAATGAGCGACGAAGTAGGAAAACTGTATCAAGCCCAGGGTAAAGATCACCCCGAGCGCGTAGTGCGAGTAACCGGCGTACAGCCGACGCTAGACGGCAACCCGCGCAGCGATATGATTATCGTTGAGCCTCACGGCTACACGGGGCGGCACCGCAAGATTTCGCGCAAATTTTTCGAGGCGCATTACGCTCCGTTCGCGGGCGCAGCCGAAGCAAAGATAAGCGAGCTTGCGGTAGCGCAAACCGCAGAACTGGACGGACCAAAATTTCCTGGCGTTCCGACGGCCGAACCGGAAACCGTGGTGCTAGACGAAGCCCAGGCGGTCAAAGAGATGATGCCGTTCTAAACAGTCTTGCCACCTCCGAGGCAAGCGGAGGGAAAAGGGTGTGGCGGAGGGGCGCACGTCGCGCACGCGGGGTCGGATATCCCGACCATAGCTCAGAGACGCGAAGCTACGCATAGAGCACCGCCACACCAATAACGAAACGTACTCAAAGCCAAAAAGGAGCATCGAAGATCGTGGAATCAATCGTTCAATCGTTCGTGGAAAAAGCGCCTGGTGAAACGGGTTTCGATTTGGAAACGTGGGTTGATTATCAGCACCCATATGTTGCGGTGTACGTTTGGGATAAGGACACTAAAACGTTCAAGCACGATAGCTTTTCCGGACTAGGAGTTGGCGACACGGCAAAGTTCATGTTCGGCAACTACACTTGGAGCGACGACGGCAACACGATCTTCGAGGTCGTTGATGTGATGAGCAGCGTACATCAAGCCCGTATCCGTCCCGTTGACGACGAGATGGATTATCAGCCGGAACAGCTCGAGCTCGATCTTGGCAACGACGAGGAATGGACGGCCGAACAGGACGAAGTAGCCGTGGGTGTCGGCTTCGACAATATGGCGCACATGATCGATATGCTCGATACAGGCTACGAATGTCCGCTTGTCAAGCGCGGGTTTCTCGTTCTCGAGGACGGACGCACCCAGGCTGTCGTCGCGATCATGAACGATGACGCAGCCAGCGTTGACACAATCATTCAGCTCGAGGGCCTGAACTACGAGTCGGTGATGATTCCGGTCCCAGCCGAGCTCGTTGTGGAATACGAAGAGACGCTCGCTGCTGATATCGTTTAGCGCGCACGCGGATTCGACGAGCCCTTGCTCCGAGGCTTTGTATCGGAGCGGCTAGAACTACGAAGGGGTCGACGTGAATTGATATGACGGACGAGCAGACTGCAAAGATTCAGCAATGGCTGGGGCGCTGGAAGCCAGGCGAGAAGTGTGAATACGCAGTTCCGGCTGATGGTCGCCACGTCCACACAGCACCCTGCGGAAAGCGCGTATTTGGCGGCAATGGTTTTGTCGCACATTCGCACGACATCCCCTGTCCGCCGCTCACCGACGCGGATGCGATGGCGTGCCTGCGGAAGCTTTTAATGATTCCCCTTGTGATCGGTCTCGACAATTACTCCGGCACAACGGAATTTCGAGGATTCGATCACGACCCCGCTGAAGCTATCTTCTCTGCCGTGCTGGATTATCTGGAGCGTTCCAATGACTGAGAACGACAAAGCAAGCATGTTGCATAACACGACAATTAAGAAAGTGCGTAATGCTTTCTGGGTGTTTTGTTCGTGCGGCTACTACGATACTGCGCCTTGGGCAAAACTATCGGATGCGAAGAGCGTTGGCTGCAGACGGAAAACCCTCTACGACAAAGAGCACGCGCAATAACGTATGCTGAAATGGATCAACCACCCGCGCTTTGTTAGCGCCATCCCGATCATAATCACGCCGTTCTTTTGCTGGAACGCAGCCAGCCAGACGGTGCGTATGTGGATGGCGCACACGGCGCGCGGACAAGCCGTCAGCGGCTATTGGGCTGTTATCTTGGCGCTAACCCTCATGGTGCATTTCTATCGGCGCGCGATGCCACAGGAACGGGCGGCGCGTTACTGTATCATGCTCGAAATCGCCCTATATTTGACGACAATCGCGTCGATCTGGTATTGGAGAGCGTGATGGAGATTTTCGATTTCGACCCTCCTTTGCGTGCCGTATCCCTCGACGAAGCGAACGCATTGCTTGCTCGGCTACACGCCCATGTGCGCGCAGTCGAAGTGCTGAACGACGAGGCCAACTACGAGTGGCGTCTGTGGCGGGCGCGAGCGTGGGCGTTGTTTGATTTGACGCCCGAGGGCAAAGCGCGCATTAACGCGCTCACGATGCTCGTCAAGCGCACCACGAAGCCCGTCGATTGCAACGGGTTCCAGTATGGAACAGGAGGCAAGCGAAACCTAAAAAAATGCACGGAATGTGGAGCCGTGACCGGACATTTCGGTACGCATCGACGAGAAACGTATGGCGCGCAAGACTAACGCGGCAAAACAGCTCGAGATAGCCGAACGGCGCGCTCGCGTCGCCAAGCTGCTCAAAGAGGGCAAATCGCAAGAACAGATCGCGATGCTTGTTGGTGTTAACCAGGCTACCGTATCGCGCGACGTGAAATCGCTGATCGAAGAATGGAAGGCGGCAGGAACCGAGGACATCAAAATCCAGCGCGGGCGTATCGCGCAATATCTGAACGACATAATCGAGTTCCACCACCCTCGGGCGATAGATGCTGACCAGCGCGGCAGGGCTAACATCGCCAGCGCGCGCCTGGTGCTGCAGGCGTCGCGTCAGCTCGGCGAGATATTCGGGCTAGGCGACAACGGCACTGACGACAAAGAAAGCGTTGCGTCGGTGTTGAAGGATTTGTTAAAAGAAGCTGATAAGCATCGGGCTGCGCGTACACAACCACAACAAGACGGACAATCGCCGCATGAGTAAGCTACCGAGCAGGCTCGAGGGGCGGATCGAGGAGCCCAAATCTGACGACGTAGCTCTGCTCGCCAAGCTACCAAACGAGGAAGGCAATCATGTGGAACCCCGAGAGGCAGCGTGATGAATGCTGGCATTGTGGATCGCCCGACCACGATACGTCCGAGCATCCGCATAAAGAGGAAGGTAATGGTTGAGTCCGTTTTAGACGAGGTGGAGCGCGTCGCTAAGCAAGGGTCTGCTATTCAAATCAAATCTACAATCATGTTGTCGCTCATCACAGAACTCCGCGCCGCGCGCAGGCTGCTGGCGGAGGCGAAACCGATTCTTCAGCTCTACATCGACGATGCACAATACCCCGAGGAAGTAGCAAAAGCCCGCGCACTGCTCACCAAACTCAAGGAGACGACATGACCAGGAAAGACGCTCTAACCCTTTACCGCTCGCGATTCTGGGAAGCGCTGAGCCCGCGCGAAATCGCTCTGTTGCAGTTGTCTGAGGACACGCTCTGTGTGCCTTTCAACGTGTTTCATAAATCGGTCGAGAAAGTTCTAGGGCGTACTGTGTTCACGCATGAGTTCGCCGATTGCGACAAGCTTAAAATTGAACTTCTCCACAAGGCCGCAGAGCAGCGAGGTGCGTGCAATGCTTAACGTTGCCGTTGTGCTAGGGGTTGGCGTCGCGGGGTTTCTGGTCGCGTTGCCTTGGGGTGCGTTCTATCGATACCGAAAGGCAAAGCAATGGTTGCGCGAACAAATGCGCAAAGCCGAGCAGGAGCAAGAATGAGACTTAAAAGCAGGGTGCTTGATCCTGACCAACTCGCGATTGGCATCGATCTGCCGGATGGCGCGAAAATCATCCACATCGACACGCGCAACGAGTTTCGTCCGAGGGTATACTACATCGAGCGCGAAACAGAGCGCGGATACTACCATAACCCACTAGACCCAAGCGAGTTTGTCATATACAAACGTATTACTGACTCCTGTGGCGATAACACCGAGCGCGCACAGCGCGAGACACCCGCAAGCGCCAGCCTAATCAACGGGCATCGCGATTGATACAATCACCCCTCGAAGCAACCACGAGGGGTGATTGTATATGAAGATACTAACGGTAGCTTTGCTCGCCTGTTTGTTAGCTGCAGCGCCCGCGCACGCGATTATGATCTGGGACTATCCAACCAGTCCGAACGGATTATCAGCCACGGCGCTCGCCAACCCGAACGTCGACGGCGGATTGATTAAGGTGCGTATGGGCACCGTAGAGACCCTCGAGGGGCAATACGATTGGTCGGGCGTGCAGGCCGAGATCGCCAAGCTGAAGGCGGCTGGCAAGCTATACGAACTGGACTCGAGCGCGGCATGGTCTGCTCCGCAATGGGTTTACCAGGATGGAGCACAATCGTTTACGTGGGTGTGGAACCAAACGTGGGGTATGCCGATCTGTTCGACGGCCAAAGCGCCCGTACCGTGGGACCACGTGTATCTGCGCAAGTATCGCGATTTTATCGACGCGATGGCGGCGCAATTCGGTAGCGATCCGAGCCTGTATGCTGTCAAGCTCGACGGCATCGGCGCATCGACCGATGAAACGCTGTTGCCTCGATCTGTCGCCGGAACGTCAATCAACAACGGAGAATGTTTCTCGATGGACGACACGGCAGACTGGGTTGCTGATGGCTACACAGAGCCGCTCGTGCGCGGCGCGTTCGATACGCTGGCGCGACGCTACCAGTACGACTTTCCGAATATCGCGACCGACCTCATGATCGTTCCGTTCGGATTTCCTAACGATTCGCCCGTCGTCAACGAAACCTGGGGCGCAACCGAGGACGACCTCACGGCCGATTGCGAGAGTCTCGTAATTCATTGCAACATTCAGAACAACGGCTGGAACCAAAAGTGGGGTTTGACGTGGGACGACAACAATCGCCCCGTAACGGTATGGCAAGAGGTAGGCACCCTCGGTTCGGCGTTCCCACAGGCGGCAAATCTGGCGGCACAGGAACCCGAACTGCAATGGGCCGAGGTGTATGAGCCGGACATCTTGTCGTCGACCAACCAGACGGCGCTTGCGATGCTACACGCAGCACATCCGTAACGCGCATCAGCCGGATCGAGAATTTTTTTCGATCCGGCTTTTTTGCGCTTGACTAAACCTATCGCTAGGTTTATGGTGGGAGCAGGAAGAGGAAAGCATAATGACCAAAAGCAAAACCTGTCAGATTCGGATTTATCGCGACGTTGACGGACTTTTCGCAGTCAGTCATTCAGATGCAAACGTCTACCCGCGCGAGATGGTCGTCGATCTGAAGTCTACACTCGAACAGGCTCGCGACCGAGCAATCGCAGAAGGAAAAGCCCGAGCGCCGTATTACCAAGCAACCACAATAGTAGAGGATATCTAGCCTAACTGATGAGCTTTTTGCGCTTGACTAAACCTATCGCTAGGTTTATGGTGGGAGCATGAAGAAGGCGACACACAAAGGCCACTGCCAGGTTTGCGGCAACGAACAGAAACTGCCAAATGGCGTGCTCTCGCAGCACGGCTACACGGTGCAATGGAATATGTTTCAGGGTGTGTGCTGGGGCGCGGGCAAGCTACCCTTCGAAAAAGATATCAGCCTGATTGAGGGCGCAATCGAGCGTGCGACGGCCGAACGCGACCGCCTAGAGGCGTTGGCGAACGCCGAAGCGGCAAACGACGATCCGACGCACATCTGGATACATGATTATCAATCAGCGCGGTTCCGCAACGATCCGCTCGGTGGGTATTTTTGGCGATTGGCGACCGACGAAGAGGTCCGGATGAACCAGGAGCACGGCGGCGCTTATCTGGTGTACCGCTCCAAGCTTGGCAGGATATCGCGCAGCACTGCAACCCGCGAATCAAACAAAAAACAGTATATTGAGCACGTTCGGGCGCAGGCAAATCGGTTTGCAGCGTATATCGTATGGCAGCGCGAGCGGATCGCGAACTGGAAACCCACGGAACTAAAGCCGGTTTGAGCCGGTTTTTGACTACACGACACAAGGAGGCGTATCGTTCAAACCATGCAACAAATCTACGAGCCGCGCTGGTGTAACAATGGATCGGCAGCCTATACAACGTTCCTGTGTACGGAATGCCGCAAGGCCGTCGGCCCCAACGAGCGCTACTTGGTCGACGCATACAACCAGTTTGACAAAGTGGCCCCTCGTTTATGTGGGCGGTGCGGATTGATCGCCATCGCCAAGACGAAAGCACGGCGCGAGCGCAAGAACAGGGCGTGGCTTAAGGTCGAGCAGTGTCCGAACTGCCACACCCCGTATCCGCTGGCGCTCGAGCGCGAGCCGAGCGCGACGCATAACGTCACGCTGGCTTGTCGCGCAATGCGTCTCGTCGAGGCAATCGCTGTCGAGGGCGGAATCGATTACGCCTGCGGATGCAAAGAACGCCCCAAAAAATGGCAGACGATCAGCCATTGCCCTGCGCATCAATACGGGGCGCAGAACGAATCCTGGGCGGGCTGTTGCTATAACTGCGAGTATCCGCTGACGGCTGACGCCCGCCGATATAATCGCTTAGCGTTTGCGGCAAGCCGAGCAAGCGATTATACCACAAGCGTCGAGCAGGAGGGCGAGACAGTATGACAAGATCGCAGGTTCGGGCGGCACGCAGGGCGGCGCAGCGCGTCGAGATGCTTGGGCGCGAAAAGACACCAAGCACACAACAGCTTGGGCGATTCGTGCAGGCGGCAAAATACCTGGCTCAGTTTACGCTCGAGGCCACCATGTATATCGAGCGCCAGGATAGGCGAGCGCGACGTATGCTGCAGGGCGAGTTCCGGTTGGCGTCCGTCGTAGAAGGGTTGAAAACGCTACTATTAGAGGAGGATGGCAGTGAACGCCGATAGCAAAAAGGTACTGCGGACAGTTATCGATGCGGTGTCAGCGTTGCGCGACCTCGTACAAGACGAGTACGACGACCTCAGCGCAAAGCAGCAAGACGGCGCAAAAGGGGAGGCGCTACAAGAGCAGCTCGAAACCATTGAGAATGCAATCGACACACTAGAATCTTTGACGTGAAGGATTATCCGAAATTCCGCAAACCGGCTGCGCCCGCGATCAAGGTCCAGCGCAGCCGGAAACGCGCCATCCAAGAAAAGATCGTTAAACGCGAGAGTTTTCTCGAAAAGTGGACACGGATAATCAGAATCGACAAAGAAAACGCTTGACGTAAACCTATCGTTAGGTTATTCTTCGAATCATCAAGGACGGAGGACGGAACGATGGCGCAACACGGAGACAAGCTGACCTGGGTAGAAAATCACGGCAACTACAGCGCGCAAATCGGGCGTTCAAAATATGCAGTATTGACGCTGACGACCTCCGTCGATCCTGGTGAAACCGGCTACAAGGTGGCGTTCATGGGGCGCACGCTATTGAACCGCGCAGCCACCCTCGACGAGGCCAAAGGGCGCGGCGTTCGCATGGCGGTGGATATGGTGCGCGAAATGGAGCGCGCGTTAAGCATGATCGAAGTGATTGGGGTGGCGCAGTAAGGGGCCACCTTTTGACAGGGCGCAAGGCGTCGATTATAGTTGGAGGCAATCATGTTACACATTATCGGAACCACAATTCTTGCTACCGTGACGGTGGTCGTCACTTTGGGCGTGTTTGGTTTCTTTGGGCTGCTGTACGCAGCAGCTAAATGCGAATCGGCTCGATTCGAGATCAAGTACCCACGCGATCGTGCGTGACGAGGGCTGTGTGCGGCTGAACGAAAAAATTTGCAAGGGCGAGCGCGCTAATTACAAGCGATATCTCAAGCGCGGCACCGCTCGCATGATGCGTCGCGAGGCTCGACGCGACCCCGAGAACGCACCGCGCAAGCGTGTTTATTATGGGTGGTCGTCGTGACGTATCCGTTTATTTGCGGTATGGCAGTGGCTGCGCTGTGCGTCGGATTGGTGTTGTTGTCTTGCAAACTTATTCTCGGCTGAGCGTCCCTGCCGTTATCGCATCGCCTTCGGGTGCGTATGCTATTGTCGAGGATGGCGAGATGCACGAGACGCAGTACAGCATCGGTATGTGGGCGGACGAGACGTTTGGCGAATGCACAAGCCTGCAGGCGGCGCTGACGCGAGCACGTCAAGAGTTCGACGAACTCGAGGACGCTGTAACGTTCGACAAGCCGATAGCCGAGGTCGCCAAAGAAATTGCCGATGTGGTTATCACCCTCGAGCGTATGGCGTGCTATCTTGGTGTCGACCTGCGGCGCGAAATCGACGCCAAAATGAAGATCAATCGCGCCCGCAAATGGAAGCGTGACGGCACCGGACACGGACAGCACATCAAGGCGTGAGCGCACAGCTTGTAATCGACCCCGACGACGCCCAAGGCTGGGCGGACCTCGTTGACGATCCGACCGTATTCATTCCGGTAGTTCTGCGCACCGAGCTGTGGCGCAAACAAGAGGAGATCGCGTTAGCGATCCGTGACTACGACCGAGTAGCCGTTGAGGCGTGTAACGCATCCGGCAAATCGTTCTTGATCGGGCGCATTATCGCCTGGTGGAATTGCCGCTATCCAAGCGACGGCAAGGTGCTGATAACGGCTGCCGGATGGCAGCAGGTTAAGAATATCGCCAGCGTCGAGTATCGAGCGGCGTTGCAATCATCCAGGATCAAGCTGCCGGACCTGAACGCGCAAGCCGAAGCACGCGACGAAGAGGGACGGCCGATTGTTATCGGTATCGCGCCCAAGAACGCGGTACGGATGCAGGGTCATCACGCAGGGCACATCCTGATAATCGTCGACGAGGCGTCGTCTCCGGATATTCCGTGGGAGGCTATCGAGGGCAACCTGGCGGGCGGCAAGGCGCACTTGCTGATGCTCGGCAACCCAACAATCCTGGGCGGATACTATTACGACGCGTTTCACGGCAAGGCTGCTAATCAATACAAACGCATCACCATCGACGCCTTCGAGACTCCGAACCTCGAGGGCTTTACGGTGGACGATTTGCGGGCGCTACCGAAAGACCTCGACCAGTCAAACCCGATATTCCGGCACGAGCCTGTCTTGGGTTTGGTGACGCGTTGGTGGGTGTATCAGAAATACCACGCATGGGGCGAAAACAGCCCTCATTGGCAATCGCGTGTGCGGGGCGTGTTTCCAGACCAGGCAGAGGATAGCGTCTTTCCGATGGCATGGCTGCGTGACGCCCAGAAACGGCTCCTGGTGCCTAATTCCGAACGAATGCGCGCAGGCGTTGACGTTGCCGGTCCTGGCGACGACGAGACCGTGATGTATCTGACGCAAGGCGGCAACATACTCGGCTTTCGTGCATGGCACGGAGATTCGCGCCAGCCCTGTCTTGCAGAGTTGCGCAAGAACAAAGATATGCTCGAAACGGTCGCTATCGACCGATCCGGCATCGGAACCTATTTCTGGCCGACCATTGCCGAGGACGGGTTTCCAGTTCAGCCGGTTAACTTTGGCGACAAGGCGCTACACGACACCGAGTTCAATCTTTACAAAGCCGAGCTGTTCTGGCACGTGCGCGGATTGTTTCGCGACGGATTGATTGCGGGGTTGAACGACGAGGAGACGATCCAACAGCTAGCGTCAATCCGGTACAAAGAGGACGACCGTGGGCGCATTGCCATCGAGCGCAAAGAGGAAGCCAAGAAGCGCGGAGTCAAGTCTCCGGATCGCGCAGAGGCGCTCATTTTAGCGCTTGGAAACACCGAGCCGTCAATCCTGAAATTCTATCGCGACGAAGCGCGGCGCGTTGCTAAATCCGAAGGCTTGCTTTCGCCCGACATCGAAGCACCGGCTGAACGTCCGCCCGTTACCCCACATAGCGAGAACACATACACACGCACAATGCAAAAATTGACAATCGGAGCCAAGTTGTGCAAACATTGCCAGCAACCGATTACAGGCTCACGGATCGAAATGGGCGAGATAATTTATCACATCAAGTGCGCACGCGAACTAGGGGTCGCGTAAAATGCCGGAAGTTACCAAGCCGATCAAGCATTGCTGGTGGTGGCAGCACCGTTGGACAATGTGGTGGGTACGCGACTGGCAAAACACGCGACGCTGTGTTAAGTGCGGGTTAGTTCAGCAGCGAGGGTTAACATGAGCAAGAAAGTGAACGGCAAGTGGGTGCGCGTGCAGGCAAGCCGTATCGACAAACGTCCGGCTTTCACTAATCGCAACTTCGCCAACACCGACGAGGCGTTCAATGCGTGCTGCGCTGACGCGAACGTACATCCGACGGTTCGCCAGGCTAGCAAGTTTCGCAACGGATACGGCGCTGCGTATCGCGTAAAGGCGTATGCCAAAACCAGCTAAATTGTGTCCGATTTTCCGCTTGCCTAAGCTGCCTCGTGATGCGATTGGCGCTTATGTCAACGGCGTTTATCTATCGCGCAAGGACTACAACCGGTTATTTCGTCAACGGAAAAAATAAATGGCTGATACAACTACCGATTTGCACGCATGGGATAATAAACTAGGCGGCGGCTGGCGCACGCTGTGTGGGGAAACGGGCGTAATGTCGCTAGACACTATCGAGAGTTTTGTTGCGTTCAAATACCCTGAATCAATGCACCTGTGTGCTGAATGCTTGGCTCTGGCGCGTCACATTGCCCACCCTTGCTGAAATCGGTGCGCTGCGGGCGCACCTATCGAGCCTCGTCGAAGACAAGATCGGCGAGGCTAAGGCTGCATCGAAAGACAAAGCCAAAGGCCAGGGCGATCTATTCGGCGGGGCGGTTCTAGACGCAGCCAAACCCAAGGCCGAACCGGCGACAGCGTGGACGGTCAAGGAAATCCTGGCAAACGAGAAAGAGGCGCTCGGCTTTTACATCACGGCGCACCCACTCGACTACTTCGAAGAATCGGCCGTCGCGGCGATGATATCCCATACCGTCGATCAGCTATCGGAACTCGACGACAAGGCAAAAGTACGACTATGCGGCATCGCGAACAGCGTCGAGATCAAGACCGGCAAATCAGGCAAGCAATACGTTACGTTCTCGCTCGAGGATCGAACCGGCGCGTGCGACTGCACCGCATGGCAGGAGGTGCTGAAAAAGCACGAGGCTGATATCCTGTGCGGCGAGCCGATATTCGTCAGCGGGCGGCTTGACAAGAACGACGAGCGCTATGTCGTAATAATTGACTTTGTTGAACGGGTGGAAAAAACTGTCACCAAGAGGGAATGATGGAAGCGGAATTTAAGGGTCAGCCGACTTTGGGCGCGTTAGTCGAGGCGTGCCGGATAAACAAGGGGATCGCCAAACTAGAGGTCGATCTGACGACGTGGCAGACGATTATATCCGAGATGCACGCCACCTACCCGTGGGCTGGTTCGTATCCAACCCTCGAATATCTAGGACCACTGGATATTTATCCTGATTTGAGACTCGGCGACAATGAGCGCATAGTTCAGGTGGCTCCGCGTTTGGTTACGCCACAAACAGATCGCATCTCTGACGTTGGGGCGTTTTGATGACGGGATGGTGGTGTTAAACGTGCAGATTACTCCGATCTACGAGTTTGATGGCTGGTGGGCTAAGCGCGACGACATGGCTTGTCAATCGTCGTATTGGAAATCAAGCGGCAGCAAAGTTAGGCAATATACCAAAATGGTGCGTGCGGCGGGCGACAAGGCGGCTCTTGTTGTTGGCTGTTCGGCTGATAGCGCGATGCAGGTTTACCTCGCAGAGGCTGCGGTCCGTTTTCAACGCAGAGGCATTATTGTCGTGCCTGCGCGCAAAGAGCGCTCGCCGTCCACAAGCTATGCTGGGCAATTAGGGGTGCAAATTATCGAGGTACGCCCTGGCTATCTGACGAACTGTCGCGCCAAGGCTAGAGAAGTGATCGGCGTATTGCCGTCCGTCGTGAAATGGAGCGGCGACGTAGCTATTCGAGACATAATCGAGCAATGCGTTAATTTGCCGTCAAGCGCGACGCGCATCGTGGTTGCTAGCGGGTCGGGCCAGGTTGCCGCTGGGGTTGCCGCTGGCATGGCTGAAATCGGCTTGTTAACACCTATTTTTGTTGTCGCTGCTTCTCCAATGGCTAAGCGTGACGCTATCGTTTCCCAGGCTGCGAACTTTACAGATAAGCCGCTGCCACCGATTGATGTTGTTTACACCGACGGTAGATACGGCTCATGGGAAGCTGCTATCTTGCCCGACGGTACATATCTCGACCCATACTATGCGGCGCGGGCGTTGCGATTCGTCAAGTCGGGAGATTGTTTTTGGATTCCTGCGCGACGGGCGTGGGGCGCTATACCGCGTAAATGTCAAACTGAAATTTTAAACATGCTCGATAAATTGCGCAGAAGCGTGACGTGTTGAGTATATGAGTCGCACGGACTGCATCGAAGCTTTCAAACGCTACCATTTGCCATATTGCCCACAAGGCGTTAGGGGACACACAGGACAGCACGCCGAATCCCTCACTCTCGAGTGCCGCAAATGCGGTTTTAAGGTGGTAATTGATCAACGCAAAAGAAATCTGGCCTCCTGTCGGACCGGAATCAGCAACCGGCTATCTAGCAATCTGTCCGAACCATAACGATCCGAACGGCTCGCTCCACGTCCTGCAGGAGCCGGACGGCTTTATTGCGCTGCACTGTTTTGCGTGCGGCAAGGGTGCGGTTGCCGATATCGTTCAAGCCAGCGGGCTAACTTGGCGCGACGTTATGGGCGCGCGATGGCAAGACAGCCCTGACGAGATTGCGTCGCGGCGCGAACAGCGCAAAATAGACAAGGCGGCGCGTGTCGCGCGGGCGGTTGCCGCTGGTAGAGCCCGACAACAGACAGCCAAGCCCAAGCTCCCGCCGTCGGGCTGTACGCTTGCGCAATATGCCGAGTCTAAACGCCTGGATCGCGCCGCGCTCAAGGAATGGGGTTTGCGTGATACAACATGGCAGGGTAAGGGCGTAGAGCAGCCGATACCGGCCGTCGAGATTCCGTACTATCGAGATTTTGGCGAACCAGTCTGCAAGCGATACCGCATTGGACTGACCGGCGACCGCTTTCGCCACCAAATGGGCGACGATACGATTCTTTACGGCTTGTGGCGGTTGTGGTCCGTCAAGCCGACCAAACCCATAATCCTCGTCGAAGGCGAGTCGGATTGTCACGTGCTATGGCGGCGCGGGTTCCATGCTATCGGCGTTCCTGGTGCGTCAAGCTGGGTAGAGGAACGCGACGCCAAAGAGCTTGCAAAATACTCTACGATTGTGGTGGCCACCGAGCCGGACCGAGGCGGCGAGACGTTAATCAACGCGCTGCGCAATTCGTGCATCGCGGGGCGCGTTCACCCGATGCGGTTCAACGCCGACGCCAAAGACCCAGGGGCGCTATGGTTGCAATCGACTCCGCGTGATTTTGACAAGACGATCCGGACGATGATAATCGTGGCGCTATATGGACAAACCATCAAGTGAAATCGAGTTAGGCACATTCGGCAACGAGATCGCTCGCGCGGCACGATTCTCGCGTGCTGCGCAGATCATGATCCCGATGTTTGGACCGAGCTACTTTGCCGATCTCGATAGGCACGTCGACTTCGGATCGTCTTGTGTGATATGGGATACGCACCACGGCACTGCTCACGCCCTATACGCACAAAGCAATAATTGACATTTAACCGACCGTTAGGTTAATCCTGTTGGACAGGAGGTAGTTACAAATGTCGACCCACTCGTTAGCCGATCAGGTGCAGCGCTTCGAAGCACTAAAGCGCGAAAACCGCAAAGACCATAACGACATCGCGCTCATCGAGGCGCGCATTGCCGAACGCGAGACCGAACTGGCGCGGCTCGCGAAAGATATTAAACACGGACTCGATTTCGACAATCTGGTCGACACGCCACAGGTGGTATCCGCAGAACAGGGCACCAAAGAGGCTGCCGTCGCCATCATATCGCGGGCGCATACGTTACGCAGCGATGCGCTGGCGGCGATATGTTCTTCGCCTGACGGATTGACGGCAGACGAGGTCGCGGCGCGTCTCGGGGCGTCTGTGCTGGCCGTGCGTCCGCGTATTACCGAGCTGTTTAGCGAGGGGCTAATTCAGAAGAAGGACCGGTGCACGCGTCCAAGCATTAGCGGGCGCGCAGCGCAAGTGTGGGTGTATGCGGATCAAGATTAAGAATCTATCTCAGTTTGTCGATAGCAAGCGGCGCGGATCGATCCTGCTGCCGGATAGCTTGTTGCGCGACGGTCGGTTTGCGGGTTTGCCGGATGAAGAAAAGTGGGCGCTCGTCGAGCTGATGCTACAAGGCAGCCGAACCGGCAACCCACTGCGCGTCGATAAAATCAACGCGACGCTGCAGGCCGAGGGTTTTATCGAGGAGGTCGCTGACGAACGCGATCCTGGTGTCGACAAGCGTGCGTCGCGTTCGATACCGGACAGCGTTCGCGTCGAGGTGTTCGCTCGCGATATGTGCCGATGCAAACGGTGCGGGCGAACCGACGATCTTCAGCTCGACCACATCGTACCCCATAGCAAGGGCGGCGAGACGACGGCCGATAACCTGCAGTTACTGTGCGGGCGCTGTAACCGCAGCAAAAGCAACAAACATCGGGGTTCGTTTTGATAGACACGTCACCAAGCGGCATCATAGCAGAGCTGCGAATACGTCGTTGGTTTGCCGAGCGGCATGGGCGCGAATGGATCGTGTTTGACGGTTCTAGCCTCGAGCCTCACAAATACAAAGAGCTGGCGCGCGGACGTACGAGGCGCGAAGCTGTAATCGCGGCAATTCACACCAGGCCAATTTTTGACAATTTGTCGTAACAACCGGATAATCACGACATGGCACTATTTGAGCAATCACAAATGCTGGCCGATATGGCGCAAGGGCTGATCGACGATCACTATCCGGTAATCCGCGACAACGCTCTGCGGATCGCCTATATGTTTAAGGACGAGATGCCTGGAAAATGCGGTACGTGCCGCAAAGTTGGCGACCAGGATCGCACCCTCCACGGATTCGATTTCGTCATTACGCTGGCCAAGGATTTGTGGGGCGAGCTGGAAAAGCGCGGCGACAAAACGTTCCAGGTTGCGGTGCTCGATCACGAGCTGGCGCATGTTGGCGTAGTGGTAAACGAGGAAACCGGAGAGCCAAAACGCGACCCAGATTCCGACTTGGTTAGACTGCGCCTCGTTCGACACGACGTCGAGGAGTTCGAGTCTATTATTAGGCGCTACGGGGCGTATGCAGCAGATCTGCGGGCGTTCCAGCGCGCATTCGAGGAATCAAAGAACGAGGGTGGGTGATGGACTCGCTGAATAGCTACGGCAAGATATACGCGCTCGGGCATCGGGCGCTCGAGCATTTGCTTGACGATCCGGTCGTCGTCGAAGAAAAAATCGACGGCTCCCAGTTTTCGTTCGGGTTATTTCCCGACCATCCGCTCGGGCCGCTGCTGGTGCGTTCGCACAACGCTACGTTTCCGATTGACGCACCGCCGAAGATGTTTGCCGAAGCGTGCGATACGGTTCGCGCCATCGCCGAACGTCTGACGCCTGGGTGGGTTTATCGCGCCGAGTATCTGGCCAAACCCAAACACAACACGCTGTGTTACAAGCGCGTGCCGCTCAATTATTTGATGCTGTTCGACATCAACGATGGCATCGAGTCTTATTTATCGCCCGAGGCCAAACTTGACGAAGCGGGGCGCATCGGAATCGAATGCGTGCCGTGCTACAAGGTGGATCGTCTCGGCGTTGCCGACGTGCGCGAATACCTCGAGCGCGAATCAGTACTCGGCGGACAGAAAATCGAAGGCGTCGTGCTGAAGAACTATCGGCGCTTCGGCATCGACGGTCACGTGCTTATGGGAAAGTTTGTCTCAGAGTTATTCAAGGAGACGCACGCCGGAGAGTGGAAAACCCGCAATCCTGGCGCGCAGGATATCGTCACGATGCTGGGCGAACAGCTTCGCACGCCCGCACGCTGGGCGAAAGCCGTTCAGCGCCTCGCCGAGGACGGCACGCTCGACAACTCGCCTCGCGATATCGGAGCACTGATGAAATCTGTGCCGGTTGACGTGCGCGCGGAATGCGAGGCTGAAATCCGCGACAAGCTGTTCGCGTGGGCTTGGCCTCAAATCCAGCGACTTTTGACGCGCGGGCTGCCGGAATGGTACAAGGAGAGACTACTCGAGCAACAGTTTAACGGGAGCGACAAGTGACGTTTACCAACATCGATCCGGCAATCGAAAGCATAATCGCGCGGGCGTTTTTATCAGAGCGGAATAATCCGTTTACCGTCCAGGGGCACCGACGCATCAACCCGCACCGGTCTAACTGGACGACCAACCACGGATCGAAGTCGACCCGTAAGGGGTACAAGGCGCAGCGGCGGCGGGCGGTGGTTGCGGCATCGGCGCGCGTTGCTCATACGCGAAAGCGCTCACACAAAGAGCGCTTTGGGGTATGTGCGAACGTTGGCTGATCCAATGGCGGGTTATACGCTAGATCAAGCCTTCGACGAAGGCATTCGCGGCGATATCGCGGCATCCGTGCGTCGCGCGACGCAAAGATTTTTTACCTTAGAGGAGCGTACCGTTAGCGCCATACAAAACTGCTCGCGATGCACCCGTAGAACTCCGTGGAATGGCGGTGGCGGCGAAACGTTCGAGTGGACGCTGATTCGTCAACATGAGCCGAGCTACGGTATTCTTGACACGCACCACATGACGCTAAGGGCGCGTAGCGCTATTGTCGGTGTGGTGTGTCCAGACTGTACTTACAACGGACCCAAGCCTGACGTGTGGTGGTGGCGTATCTAATGGGTCGCGTCAAACCGTGCGTACACGGACTCGCCCGCTATCATTGCACACCATGCCAGCGCGAGTACAAACGGGCGTGGATGGCGCGCAAACGCCTAGAGCACGCCGAGGTTTACGCATATCGGCGCGCGCTCGTCGAGGAGATACGCAGGGTTGATGGCTTGATTGGACGGCTTGAATCCGCCCCACATTTGCAAACCGTCGAACGGATGGCCGTCGAGTTCCTATCTAGGCGAGGCGGCGCGTCGAGCCGATGGGTGGCGCAAGCCATCAACCGAAATCCGCAACACGTCAAAGTGGTATGTCGGAAACTTGAGCGCGATGGTCGTTTAACGACGCGCCTAAACGGGCTCACGAAAATATACGAGGTGGCAAGTGGGCAGCAAGCAGCTTAAAAACGATGGCGCGATTGAACTCGCGGGGCAAATGCTGAACCGACGGTTCAAGATGTTTTCGATGACCGCATACAGCGAAGCGCCTGACGGAACGATTACGATCCGGACAATCAACAACATCGCGCCCGCGACCGGTCGCGCGTTTTTCGAGAAGATGAAAACGCCTGGGGTGCGCGTTGACAGCACGACGCGCTTTATCCACCCAGACGGACACGTCGAGCTGTTTGTACCTGCTGCTAACACAACTGACGAAAGTGCAAAAGTTATCGAGCAGCAGAGCAAAGAACCGCGCAAGGTTTACCGCCCTGGGCAGGGTTGGGCGGACGAATAAGTAGCGCAACGCGGCGCTAATTGATGTAATCTCATCCAAGATACGCCAAAATTATCCATATTGACGATTGGCATCGGTAATGCAATGCTCCTCCGTGCGCCACAAAACAAAAAAATTCGGGCGCACGGAGGCACGGGCAATGAAAGGCAAAACCGAGAAAACTACACGCCAGACAAAGCGGACGGCCGGACCGGCAACACGACCTGCGAGCAAATCGGCGTATTCCGATATGGTCGGCAAGGTGTATCAAATGCGCAACAAAAATTATCCGCACCGAATCGTGCGGATCGAGCGCATTGCCAAGAATCGGGCGTTTTGTCTGAACCTTAAGACAGGACGTGCGGGCTCGATTGATATCCCGTATATGTTGGCGGCATACAAAGAAATCTCGTCCGATGCGGTGCGCGCTGACGCGAAGAGCGAACTGGTTGCGGTTCTGATGAAGGTGTATCCCGACGTCAAAGACGACGCGAACCTTTATGTCGAGCTGCTAGAGCGCGCAATCGCCGAGCATAACCCAGGGACGCCTGCTCGCCTCGAGGCCGTCGTCATCCAGACGACAGACGCATCGGGCAAGGTTAAGGGACGGCAGGTGCTGCGTGTGAGTAAAGATGACCGCGTCGGCATCCACGTGATTCCGGCTTCTCAGGCGACGGCCGAAATCATGGAACAGGAGGCGAGCAAACCGCTGAACGGCAACGGAGCCATAACGCACTAATCCGCCTTACAACGGGCGCGGGGTGTCGGAGCGATCCGGCACCCCATTTTTTTGACTTTCACGCACCCCGCTTGATACAATCGACAACCATGAACGCAGACGATCCAATTTTGCGGGCACACTATCGCGAATGGTTCAAGCAGATCGAAGACGAGCTCAATAGACGCTGGGGCTCTTGGGTGTTTGAGCAGCCGATACCAAACAAGCCGGTGACGATTGGCGAATTACCGCCAGACGACGAAGATATTTCTTGGTAGTCGCTTGCACGAAACCTAGCGTTAGGTTATGGTGACGGTATGGAGCTAATACACCTCGACAACCCGAGCCGGTACGTTTTCCGCTGCACCTTCGACGAGAAGGAAGTTGCCAAGACGGCAAAGTTTCGGTGGAACCCCGACAGGCGCGAATGGTGGACCGACGACAAAACCAAGGCGGCAAAGCTAGCCTCGTTTGCCGTCGACGCGACGCTCAAGGCCGAGCTATCCTCGTTGAACGAAACAGCGCTCGAGGCGCGGCGCGCGGCGCTCGAGGCTAGCAAGGCTACGGATGCAGCGATCCAAATTCCTGCGCCAGCCGGATGCGATTATTTGCCGTACCAGAAGGCCGGTATCTCGTTCATGAGCAAGCGCCCAAACACGCTGCTCGGCGATGAAATGGGCCTCGGTAAGACGATCCAGGCCATCGGGTTAATCAATTACGATCCGTCAATCCAGACGGTTTGCGTGATTTGCCCAGCGACGCTCAAGGGCAACTGGGCGCGCGAGATGAAAAAATGGCTGGTGCGCCCGTTCAGCATCGGCATCGGGGCGAGCCAGGAATGCCCAGCGACCGATATCGTAATCATCAATTACGAGTCGGTATGGGAAGCCGACAAAGACGCCATCGCGTACAACAAGACGGTAAGCAAAAAACAGCATAAGCCAACTGCTAAGCTGCGGCACGCTAGCCTGATGCGGGAGTTTGATTTGCTTGTGGTGGATGAATGCCATCGGCTGAAAAACCCAAAGGCTAAGCGCTCCGAGGCTATCGACAAGATCGCGGCAAAGCGGCGCGTTTATATGACGGGCACGCCAATCGTCAATCGCCCCGTCGAGCTGTGGCCGTTTCTGCTCAGGCTCGATCCGAAAACCTGGACATACGTTAACAAACAGGGCGAGGTTCGCCCCAGGTTCTATGATTTCGCGAAGAGGTTTTGTAATTGGGCTCCAGGAACCGGTGCACCTACCGGCGCGAGCAATCTGGGCGAGCTACAGGATATCCTCCGGACCACGATCCTGATACGGCGGCTGAAGGCCGAGGTGTTAACCGAATTGCCTGCAAAGCGCCGTCAAGTAGTCGAGCTCGACGCGAACGGCGCAACGGGCGTCGTAACATCAGGGCGCGAACGCATGGACAGGCTGGCATCAGAAATTGACGACCTCGAAGCGGCCGTCGAGCTAGCCAAGGCGGGCGACGACGAGAACGTTTACCACGAGGCGGTGGCGCGGCTTAAGGCTGCAAAGGGTATCGCGTTTAGCGAGCTGGCTCGCGTTCGGCACGAAGAGGCGGTAGCGCTGCTGCCGAAGGCTATCGAGTTCCTCAAGGATGCAACTGAGGACGATCCGACCCACAAAATCGTGGTTATGGGCTGGCACCACGACGTCCTGAACGGCATCGCGGATGCGTTCGGCGATGCGGCGGTGCGGGTCAACGGCGAAACCAAGCTGGCGGATCGCGATGCGGCGGTGCAGCGATTCCAAACCGATCCAAGCTGTCAAGTATTCGTTGGCTCGATCACGGCGGCGGGCGTCGGCATCACCCTGACGGCATCGAGCCACGTAGTGTTCGTCGAGGAAGACTGGGTTCCTGGGAACATTACCCAGGCTGAGGATCGCGTGCATCGCATCGGACAGCGCGAATCTTGCCTAATCCAGCATTTGGTTTTGAACGGATCGGTGGCTGTCAAAATGATCAAGGTTTGCATCGCCAAACAAGAGATCGCAGACAAGGCGCTTGATTTGGCGGTCGAGGATTCGCCAGAAGAGGCGCAAGCGCCCGCTCCGACCTCGAACTACGAGGCGTCAACCAAAAAAGCCAAGCGCGAGGATATCGTTCGCGAGGCCGTGGCTCTTCCTAACGATCAGATTGCGGCCATCCACACGGCGCTTAAGATGCTTGCTGGCGTATGTAACTGGGCGAGTACGTTTGACGGTATAGGCTTTAACAAGATCGACGCCCAGATTGGCCACAGCCTAGCCGAGTCGGCGCGATTGACAGCCAAACAAGCGGCGCTCGGCAAGCGGATTGTGCGCAAGTACCGTCGCCAGCTTGCCACCACCGGTATCTATGGTAAAATTTTCAACCAGGAGGGACACGGAAATGATGAAGATGCGCGAAACGCAGCGTGAGGCATACAAGGCGCGGGCGCTCGAGGCGATCAACATCGCGCGACGCGCGCTCGGTAAAGAGCCGCTCGAGGCTATTCCGCTTGGGCAGCCGCAACAGTCTTGCGGGTGTCCGATATCGCGAGCGCTCGGCAACGCGCACGTTACTCAATTCGCGGTCGTCTTCGACTCTAACGAGATTACCGCAGAACAAGCAGACGCTTTAGTACGAGCGTGGAATACATCACCGCTCATTGGGCGACCGTGGTTTAGGGATGTCGATCTTCCTGGTGGTTTGAAAACGTTCGTCAAAGCAAGGGGGTGCAGGCGTATCGAGCTTCCTGGTGTTTTGAAAACGTTTGTCAAGGCATTCGACGAAGGGGATTTCCTCGAGCTAGTAGGCTAAGCGTCCAAACCGCATATTATCGGCCGTCGCAGGGCTTGTTATGATTTCATCATGGCAAGCCCTGTTATTTTGCGCGTTTGCGAACCCTGTCACGATACCGGTGAAGCCACAGGCGGGTTGCGCGACATGCGCGGTTCGCTGTTTTGCGCCCGATGTACGGTCGTGTGCGAGATCGTCGCGTCGCTAACACACGCAGCGTTTGAATGTGACGAGGACGGGGCGCGCGACTTTGGTGCGTTTTGCGCTGCTGCGTCGCGGCGCTATATCGAACGCTCGGTGCTTGATTTTGTGCCGCAAACACCGGTTGCGATTGTGTTTGCCGACAACTAATGGCCAGCAAGAACAATCCGAACCCAGCGGCGATGGCGCGACAGCAGGGCGGAACGGTTAAGGGTATCAACCCTCGAGTTGACGATCCGATAAACCGCACCCAGGCGCAAAATGCCATAAAAGAGCTTGATCCGAAAAACTTCTTCTCGCCCCAGCAGCCGATTCAGCCGTACGGACCGCCGAATGTCACCCAGCCTCGCTGGTATGATTACATCAGCGGCTACAACATCAACTATGGGCCGCGACAGTTCGAGCCGATATCGTTTGCGCAGCTTCGCGGTATGGCAAACAGTTTCGGGTTGCTGCGCACCCTGATTCAAACCCGCAAAGATCAGCTCACCCGTATTCCGTGGGATATTCAGATTCTCGGCAAGCCTCGCGGCAAGTTTGACACGACCCCAGTCGATCCGCGCATCGTTTACCTTAAGCAGTTTTTCAAGAAGCCGGATCGCCAAACCAGGTGGCACGCGTGGTGTCGTTTGCTGTTCGACGATTTGTTTGTTTGCGATGCTGCTACGCTGTACATCCAGCCGTCCCAGGCGGGCATTCCATACGCTATCAGCGTAATCGATGGTGCGACCATCACGCCCAAGATCGATGATTTCGGCCGTCGACCCGAGCCTCCGTCTCCGGCATACCAACAGATCATTAAAGGGTTGCAGATTGTCGATTTGACGGCAGACGAAATCATTTACGCTCCGATGAACCTGCGTCCCGATCACCGCCCATACGGATACTCGCCCGTCGAGCAGGTGTATCTCGAGATCATGCAGGGCATCCGTCGGGAGCTATACCAGCTCGATTATTGGACGCAAGGCACGATTCCGGACCTGATCGTTACGGTGCCGAAAGAATGGACCCCGTCGCAAACGGCAGAGTTTCAGGCGACGTTCGATTTTTTACTGCAGGGCAATACCGCGCTCAAAAGCAAAGTGCGGTTTCTCCCTGGTGATTCCAAGCCGTTCGAGATCAAGGGGCCGAACCTAAAGAACGATTACGACGAATGGATCGCTCGTATCCTCTGTTTTGCGTTCAGCATTCCGCCCAGCGCATTCGTCAAAATGATGAACCGTGGGACGGCCGAAACGGCGCAAGAAACGGCGCTCGCAGAAGGCCTCCTGCCGCTCATGGCGTGGTTCAAAGACGAAATCATGGACCCGATCATCCAGGAGCATTTCGGATGGACGGACATCGAGTTTGTCTTTACCCAGGAAGAACAGCTCGACCAGCTCAAGGAAATGCAGACCGTAACGGGCTATGTTTCCAAAGGGCTAATGACTCCAGACGAGGGGCGGTCGAAAATCGGACAGCCGCCCAAGGGTGGCGTTGCTGACGAGCTGGTTATCATCACGGCGTCGGGCGCAACCAAGCTTGAGGACGCGGTGGCGATGGCCTCGCAGCAGGTACAGTTCGCTGCGAACAACGAGCAGCGGACCCAAGAAAGTCACGACCAGCAGATGTCGCAGTCCGACGACGAAAACCAGCGCGCGAGTGAGATCCATGATCGGGAAATGAAAACTCCGATTCCCAAACCGGCGACGAAAACCAAAAAGCTCGACGGCCCTGACGTAAAAAAAAAGTCAAGCGAGCCGTTCATTTCGGTGGACCCGAAAAACTTAAGGCCAGCCGTCAAGCCGAGCGCAAACTGGCTCAGATATTAAAACGGTTTCTTAAGGCTCAAGGCGAGAAAATCTGCGAACAGGTCATTAAAGAATATGAGCACGTACAAAAGCTTCAGCCGAAAAAAGGATCGTCCGATGCTGGGCGTTAAAACCGGCTCCATCGCGCTAGCGTTCGGGTTGTGTCTATTAGTAGTCAAAACCGGATCGGTGCGTGCTGATGATTATGGCACCCCTATCGCGGTGTCGGGCGCGTCTCCGTTGTCGCACGCATGGACTACGGTAAGCACGACCCCGATCCAGGTTTGCCCTGCGAACGCCAACCATCGATACGGAGTCAGCGTCCAGAATACCGGAGCGAACCCGATAGCGTGCGGCGACGCGAACGTCGGCGCAACGCAAGGCCAGGTGCTGGCGGCTGACGCTACCGGCAACCATGCCGGATCGGTTGCATCGTTCCCAACTACGGGTGCGGTTTACTGTTATTCGGCGAGCGGCTCGACGGCTAACTGCCTGGAGTATCCACGTTAATGAAAATAATACGCGCAATCATCGCGACGCTGTTGCTGTTGGCTGCGCCCGTTTATGCGGGCGGTTTGATGGACAGCTCGCAGGGCAACCCGTTCAACATTCCAGCGTTTAGCGGCGATCTATTGAGCGTCGCGGGTTCGTCTGCGCCTACCGTTATCGGGGCGCATTGGTCAGGCACGACTATCGGGACGAGCGGATCGAGTTATACGGTACTAAACACGGATTCGCTGTTGATCGTGAACAATACTTCGGGCGCTCTGTTTACCGCAGTCCTACCGACCAATTCAACCGATTCGCACCACCTTATTTGCTTTAAGCGATACGATTCCAATTTACCTCCGTTCAAGGTCGTAGTTAACGCGAGCCCTGGCACCGATACTATAGAAGGCTCGACGCACGGACTTTGGATGGGTGGCGGAACGGCGGGAGGATCGGCTGTTGCTGCGCCCAAGGGAATGACCCGATGTGTGTGGTCGGATGGCGTGGGCGACTGGAAAATAGTCGCCAAAAGCTTCGACCCGTTAGATAACTACATGCGCCTCATTCCTAGCGGCGACGTCACGATTGCTGCTGGCAATACCGGCACGTTGGCAAACGGCTCAATGGGGTGTTATCCATACGACCCAGGCGTTGGCAACGCGTTCCTAAAAATTGACGAAGGCTCGCTCGCGTTCACCTACACAACGGTTCCGTCAACGCTATTGATATCGTTAACCGAAAACGCCACCGGCACCCCACACACAGACGGGCACGGCTGGAATAGCGCGGCCATACCGGCGAGCCCAGTTGTCATACAAAGCCCAGGACTTGTCGACACAGCCACCAGCAGTAATGACGTGTATGCGCCTTGGCAAACGTGGTGCGTTGCCGCCAACACCTGTACCGGATCGGGCACATCGTGGTATGGCGCAGCAGCGTGCTGCACCGGAATCGGAACTGGGCCATCGTGTCCTGGAGGGGTGGCGGTTTCAATAACAGCGTCTCCTGCGACAAACGGAGTCATTTTCAAAAAAGGTTCGGCCGTCGGCAGCAACGGAGCGGATAGCGCGGAGCTTGTCGGGGTTCATCTCCGAATGGCGTCCGGCAATCCGATCATGTAATGCCAGCGCCTGGGCACGTGCACGCTTGTCCTGATTGCGGTACGTCGATGCCGTGCCAGCCACGTCAACTACCGGCGCGACTGTTTGGCGCTGGAACGTCTCAGGCGTGCTGGTTGATGCCTGGTGTGCGCTATCCGTGCGCCAAGCATCGGGCACTCCATAAGGTAGTGGTGCTGGACCGTTCAAAGAGCGTAAAACGGCTTGCAAAAATGCACGCCGATTAAAAAGGGGAGCAAGGGGTATGCGACGTTTAGTGATTCTTTTTCTCGCGCTATCGGTAGCGACGTGGTGCGGTGTGGCGGGCGCTACATCAAGTCCGGTATTAACAGACGCCCAGGCGGCGAACGCGGTTGTGCCGGTTTCTGGTTCGCCAGAAAGCCACCCAGAAAATTACCTTCCAAACCATACTGTGCCGACGTCGTCACAGCTCGCGTCGTTCTTGGCAGCGCCGATGAATTTCGCTGGCGGACCGCCTCCCGCAGACTTCGCGGGCGTTACCGGCAATTATCGAGGCTCGACGGATGCGATCATTCAATGGGCCACAGCAAAATGGGGTCTAACCGCATACCTCAACGCCATTCGCGCTGAGGGCGTCGCGGAATCAGGACAGAACGCCCACCAGCTAGGCGATATCGAGTTCACCGCAGGGCAATGCGCTGCGGGCGATTGGAACGGCTGGGTGTCGACGTATGGGTTTTGTTGGAACAGTTACGGTTTAATGCAGGTGCGTCGCACCAGTTTCAACACCAGCCCGATGGATTGGTCCTCGACAGCATTTAACGTCGATTTCCGGCTGGCTTATCTCAAGGCTTGCATGGCTGGCGACATCGGATATATGGCAGGGGCGACCTCGCCTGGGTATCCGACGTACCCTAATGGCACCACCGACCAAATGTTCTGGGGGTGTATGGGCGATTGGTATTCAGGCGGCTGGTATGATAGCGGCGCGGTGGCGTATATCGCGACCGTCCAATCTGACGAGACGAGCGCCCGATTGACCCAGTTTGCCGTTACGTCGCCTATCATGGGCTCGACGGTAACGGGTACGATCACAGTAACAACCCAGCCGCCAAACGATGCGAGCTATTGTTATCTGTGTCTGACGCTGAACGGTCAGCCGACGTACAACGGCGGTGTCGAAAACACCTGCCAGGGCGGCAGCAATCCGTCGTGGCAGGTCGACACGACAGGGGCGGCACATCAAATCGATGGCGTCGCGTCGTTAGCGGTTGATTCTTACGATTGCAACAACGTCTGGCACGCCCATACAGGCTCCGAGGTTCAGATTGCCAATTAACCCGCAACACGAAGCGGATCGGATAGCAGGATCGCTCGATATCGATTGGAGCGACCTGCTTGACGATATCGCGTTTGTGCTTGGCGGGGCAGCCACAGCGGCAGGCAAGCAGGTGGTGGCCGCGCTTGGCGCAAGCGACGACGCATTCGACGTCGTCGACGTGTTTGGCAAGGATTATGCCCAGCGGCGCGGAGCGGAGCTTGTCGGGATGCGCGTAATGTCGGACGGTACTGTCGTACCTAACCCAAACCCCGAATTTGCCATCACCGAGACAACGCGCAACATGGTTCGAGGCAAGCTCGCCGAAGCTATCGAATCCGGCTCGAGCGTTCACGAATTGCGCACGGCAATCATGGACGACGTGTTTGGCGTTAAACGTGCGCTTGTAATATCGCGCACCGAGATCAGTCTCGCCCACAATCGCGGACAGCTCGAGGGCGCAAAAGCATCCGGCGTGCAATCAAAATCGTGGTTTGACGCTGGCGACGAAGCCGAATGCGACGAATGTCCTGAAAACGCAGACGAGGGGCCGATTGATATCGGCGACGATTTCACTTCAGGCGACCACGCACCGCCCGCGCACCCGAATTGTCGTTGTTCCCTAGTGTATTATCCGCCCGACGACGAATAACGCAGCTCCTATTATCGGATAGGCACGACGTTTGCTACATTTGACTGCAGCAAGCAAACTTTGTGCCTTTCAAGGAGCAGCGATAAATGCCTTTCACCCCACAGACAATGGTCCCGCCCGCCTCTTTCGGTCTCGGCACCGTGTACGGCAAGGGCGGCACTCTCTACAGCGCGAACAACGGAGTTTATACCATAACAGACCCTGGTGACGTTGCCGCACTATTGATCCAGGGGTGGTCGGTGGTTGCTGTCAAGCAGGGTGGCGGAATTTGGAAGGCGGCGCTCACTGGCGTCAATCCGTCAGCTACGCTCGGCACGTACGGCACCGCTCAGAACGTTACACCCGACCCTGGGGCGACGGAGCTGATTCCGCTGTCTCTCGACATCGTGTTCGGAGGCACGTTCGGCTCGGAAACCGCGACAGTGCAGATCGTGTCAAACTTTTCTGACGGCACCAACGCATCGCAGACGTTTACCGCTACAGCTACCGGCACAACCGCTCTAACTAACGCCCAGCTTCGCTCTTTGTGCAAAGATGGCGTGTCGATCAGCTCGCTTGCGATTTCGAGCAAGAGCACAATCGCCAGTTCGGCCGTGACGGTTGCGATTAACGCACACGGAGAAAACTCAACCCGATAAGCATACGGAGCAAAAGACGTGCCTATTATCGCGTGGCGCGTCTTTTGCTAGCGTGCATATACGGTGCCAAACACCCAAGAGGACACGATGGCAGCAGCAGGAAACGTTTACACTTCAGTCACGCTCGCGCCTCCGGCGAATTTCGAGGCGGGCATGATCGTGATCAATAACGTCCAGATTACCCCGAACGGTTCCGGACAGTATGTTTGCGCCAGCATCAGCAACGCGACGCTTTGCTCGCTGTTGATGAACGGTTGGGTGGTCGTGGCGTTCACCGCGTAAGCGCGATGGAAGTTACTAAGTTCGACATATTCGTTCCGCTCGCCAAGGTCGACAAAGACCAGCGCATGGTGTGGGGCTGGGCTTCTACCGAGCGCAAAGATTCGCAGGGCGAGATAATCAAGAGCGACGCCATCAAAAAGGCGCTGCCCGATTATATGGAGTGGGCGAATATACGCGAGATGCACCGCCCTAGCGCTGTTGGTATCGCGAAAGAAGCCGACGTGCGCAACATGCCGGATGGCTCGGGCGAGGGGCTATACGTTGGCGCGAAAATCGTCGACGACGAAGCGTGGAATAAAGTTCAGGAAGGCGTTTACAAAGGGTTTAGCATCGGGGCCGAACTCGTCGCCAAAGTGGCGAACAAAATCACCGATATTCGCCTGGTTGAAATCAGCCTCGTCGACCGTCCTGCAAACCCTGATTGCAAAATCGAGGTAGTGAAGGTGGCCGAGCCGTTCGAGAAACATGCGGCTGTCGGCGACCCTAACGACCTTGAGCCGCTCGACAACGACGGCGGCGATATCATCAGCGCTGACGAGCGGCGCTCGTGGCGCGAGCGGATTTTTAAGTGGGCTTTTGGCGGCGACGTCGAAAAGAAAGACGCCCCTAAGCCTTACGGTGATGTGAAATACGCCGATCCAAAACACGGCAAATATCCGATTGATTCCGAGGAGCATGTTCGGGCCGCGTGGGCGTATATCAACATGCCAAAGAACCAAGAGGGATATTCCGCCAAAGAGATCGCGGACATCAAATCTCACATCGAAAGCGCTGGCAAAAAGTACGGCATTCAGTTTGACGCTGCGAAAAAAGAAGCGGCGGACGTTGGCGGCGGCGACAACATCGAGATGTTAGCGACGCCCGATACGACCAAGAGCATGTACACGGTCCAGGATATGGCCACCGCGTTCAACATGCTCCGCTGTATTCGCGAATACATCAAATCCGAGGCTGGTATCGAGGGCGACCTCAAGGACCTGAAATACGCAGACAAAGTCCAAGAAATTCTCGAAAGCATGGGCGATCTAATGGTCGCCTACCTAACTGACGAAATCGAAGAGGAGCGCGAGGGAGACGACGAGGACGACCTCGCGGCAGCATAATGCCCGACGACAAGAAAATCACCAAGCGGTTCAGCCGCGATGAAAAGGCTTCTATGAGCAAGGTTGCCTCGCACGTCACCAAGGCAGCCGACGCCCACCAGAAACTCGGCAAGGCTATCGAGAAGGCAGACACTTTGTGTGGCGCCTCCGGAGTAGAGAAAGCCGACAAGGGCGGTAAGGGCGTCGACATGGACGAACTGCGTAAGGCGGTAGGCGACATGAAAGACGCGCACGAATCGCTCGGCGACCATTTGGACGTCGCGAACGCGCATCTTGCCAAAATGGCAAAGCCGGACGCTGACGGCGACGACGACGGCGACAAAATCGCAAAAAGCGACCAGCCTACCGAAGCGCCCAAGGCTGAAGATGTCGCGACAGACGAGGGAGACGATACGTTGATTATCGCCAAGCTCGCGCCCACCCCGAAACTGCTGAAGGCGTATATGGCGACGCGCGACGCGGCGATTGCCAAAGGAGCCATGCTGGTGAAGGCGGCAAATACACCAGCAGGTGCGCCTCGCGTTCAGACTTATGCCGTGCGCAAGGGCGACGCCGACCTAACCGGCATGGGCGGTAACGGCGAGGGCGTGGTGGGGAGCGCCGAAGAGGCTGCCAAGACTGTCGACAAGGACGATCCGAACGCTGTCGGCAAGGCTATCGCCAAGATGCTCACGATCCCAGGAATCAAGCAGGGCATCGGACGCCCTGTTGCGCTGGACCCGACCTTTCAGGGCGGCGCTGCCAAAAAGTAACCAAGGAGGAACCGGCGCACAACCGAGACCACGACCATGACCGAAGAACAAATTACACAGCTATTAGCAAACGACCAGTTCGTGGACCAGCTTTCGGGCCGCGTTCTGGAAAAGGCTGACACGATTTCACAGGCGACCAACCTTTTGTGGTACGACCTGTCGCCTATCGTTCAGTCCCTCTACCCTTTCAAGGAGCTGATTCCGCTTATCAGCAAGCTCCCTCGCGTCGCTGGTGATGGCGGCAACGCAATTCACTGGAAGCGAATCTCTGGCATCAACATCAGCCAGCTCGAGGCGGGCGTGTCGGAAGGGAATCGCGGCGGAACCATCGCGCTCCAGACCGACGACCAGATCGCGGCGTACAAGGCGCTGGGCTTTGAGTCGAGCGTGACGTATGAAGCGCGTCTCGGGGCCAAGGGGCTCAACACCGACGCCATCGGCACGGCCGTCCAGGCGACCTTGCGCTCGCTGATGATCGCCGAGGAAAAAATCCTCCTGTTGGGCAACTCGAGTATCGGGCTTGGAACGACTCCGCGACCTGTCTTAACCGAAGGCGCGGCGGCAAGCTCGCCCTTCACTACCGGCACCGCACAGTCTGTGATCTGTTTTGCGCTGACGGGCCAGGGCTGGTTGAACTCGTCCGTTGCAAAGGGCATCACCCAGACCATCACGCGTACCAACGCTGACGGATCGACTGATACGTTTGGCGGCGGATCGGCGGCGAAATCCACCGCCCGCTCCTATACCGTCACCACGAACGGCGACGCGATTGTGGCGAACGTGACTCCGGTCGCGGGCGCGGTCGCTTACGCCTCGTTCGGGGGTGTGGCCGGATCGGAAGGCATCGGCGCGATCTCTAACACGGCACGGTACACCATGTCAGCAGAGTCGGCTGGGA
>Ga0134128_10000355_pt1 | contig 64406 bp, 73 predicted proteins | sample KB31754_FD_96462 | JGI IMG/M metagenome (GOLD analysis project Ga0134128, IMG submission 96462) | Terrestrial soil microbial communities with excess Nitrogen fertilizer from Kellogg Biological Station, Michigan, USA - KB3-175-4 | ecosystem: Environmental > Terrestrial > Soil > Unclassified ... | reverse complement strand
TGCTCTTGGGCCTGTTCCTGATTGTGGCGGTGATGCTGCTCTAGGCGGACTATTTCGCCGCTGTTTCGCAGATTCGGTTTATTGGTGCGCTTCGCACGCTTGTTTCATTGGTGTGCTTCGCACACTCATTTCATTGGTGTGCTTCGCACACGGGCCCAAAGCCATGGCCTGTCCAGGGCGCAAGGCGGGTACGCTTCTTTCCCTCCGCCTCTCGCGTGCTGAATAACACCGGCGTTCCGCCGATGGTGGCGACACGCGCCTCGAAATAATCGTCAGCCTCGGGATTGAGGTTGGGCAGCGCCACCGAAATTAGCTTTCCTTTCTCCCGGTCGCCCAGCCGGTCGAAGGCCACGAAATATTCCGTCGGCAGTGTGCCTTCATAATGCAACGCCAGGCCCGCGCCGTCCTTGCCCAGGGGATAAAGCTCGATCACTTGGTCCTGGAAGGTGGGATCTGTCTTGATCACAAACGGTTTCACATCGTCGGGAAAACTCGCCTGCGGCGTGATCGCTACGTCACCGCCGGACTTTGCCGCCTCCAGATGCCGAAGATCGCCGTCGCTGGAGACGATTTGGCAGATATCGGCCGCGCGCGCAGGCCACGCGATGGCAAGGAACGCGACGGCGGCAAAAAATATTCTTGTCATGACGCTATCCCGCCAGCAACTCGCTCACCGCCCGATGCGCCTGGTCGATGGCGATATCGGTATAGGCCGCCATGCCGGAATCGGAATTGGCGATGGCAATGCGGCCGAATTGCTTGCGCGCGGCGAGATTGGGCGTGGTGGCATTGGTGCCGCCATCGGAGAGGGCGTTATATTCCGGCGCATAGCCATGCGGCCAGCGATTGACGGCGATGCCCGCGATGTCGCGGTCGGGATCGAAGCCGCCAGGCCCCAACGCGCGGCCCAGCTGGTTGCGGATTTCCGTCTCGAATTTCTCGAACGGCGTGGAGAGGAGTTCGGCGCGGCCCGCCTTGTGCTGCTCGCGCTCCGGCAAGCCGGGCTGGGCCGGTGTGCGCACCATGCGGACCAGGATGGGGCCGTTGGGATCGCGGGCGGATTTGTAATCCCCGATATCCACCGGATTGTTGAGCGAGAAAGAGGTGTGATAGCCGCCCGGCGCTTCCACCGCGCGAATGCCCAGCTTGTGGAAGGCGCGCCAGTTGGTCAGCGCCACGCTGGTATAGACCAGCGGCGTCTTGATCAGCTTGTGCAGCGCGGCTTTCTGGTCGGCGGGAAGTTCCGGCACCAGATAGGGGATCATCATGTTCCAGCTTGCCAGCACACAGTCTTTTGCTCGCGCCCGCATCACGGGCTTGCCGCCGCGTGCTTCGGTGTAGGCGACTTCGACGCCTTTGCCGGCGTTTCGCGCCCGCACCGCGATTTGATTCAAGCGAATTCGAATGGGCGCGCCGGGCGTATCGAGCTTGGAATAATCCGCCTGGGCCGTGACGATGTCGTGCGCGTCATGGCCGGAGATCGCGCCCGGGATCAAGGCGCGCACCAACAGCCGCGCGATGGAAGCGTTGCCGTCGGGAAAATGAAAGCGGTAAGAGCCGCCGGTCTCCGAATAGCCCGCCGGGGTATAGCCCATGCGCGCGGTCGAGCCCTTTTTCAGTTTCAAGGCGTCAAAGCCCGGCAGGCCCACGCCCCAGCAATCCAGCGCCGTGATCGCATCGATGCCGCAGCCCCAGAGATCGTCGGTGCGGTGCTGATAAAGCGGCATGGCGCTGCGATCGGTGCCCAGCATCGCTACCAGGTAATAGTGGTAGGAGATACGGGAGAGTCGCTCGCGCTTCTCGTCGTTGGAAAGGCCGGGCAGGGCGTCGATGGCGCCGGTTTCGATGCGCAGTACCGACTCGCGCGCCTTTTCATTGAGCGGCGTCTTGGCCAGGAAGGCGCGCCATTCTCTTTCGTTCCCGGGCTCGCCCACCACCAGCGCGTCTCTGCCGAACGTTTCCTTGTCGAAGAAGGTGGCGCGCTGAAGACCTTTATAGATCTCAGGTTTGCTGCAGGTCTTCTCCAGCGCTTCGGGCTCGACGCCCAGCGCTTTCATCAACCCATCGGCGACCTTGGAATAGGGATAGGGGCTGTCGATTTCGAGCGTGCCGCCGTTCAGCAGATAAGTGTGGCCGGCGACGTGGAACTCGTTGCGCTTGGCATGGCCGCCGAAATCGTCGTGATTGTCCAGGATCAGGATTTTCGCGTTGGACCTGGCCTGGCGATAGAAATAAGCGGCGGAAAGGCCCGAGATGCCGCCGCCCACCACGATCAAGTCGAAGTCTTCGCCGGTGTCATGCAGCGCCGTGGCGCCCTGCCAGAAATCGCCGTCGCGCAGCTCATGCGCCGCCTCGAAGCTGCCGGGATGGCTGCCGCGCAGGCCCAGGCGGGTGGGGGGGTAATAGTTCGGGTTATTTTGACCTACCGTTTCGCTACTTGAGGCCTGCTGCGAAAGCTTTTCAGCTTCAGCGGCGGCGGCGAGTTCAGGCGCAAGTCCCGCAGCCAAAGTGGTAATTGCCGCGCCCTGCAGAAAATCGCGCCGGGCAATGGGGCGGGAGGAGTTTTTATCGTTACCAGCCATCTGTGACGCGACTCTGTTGCCGTAATTCTACTATGTCATGGCCCGCAAATGCGGGCCATCCAGGTGACCCGGCCTCTCTTGCCAGGATCGTGCGCGGTTCAACTGGATGGCCCACACTCCGGTGGGCCATGACAAATAAGGAGCGGGATTCGCGCCGGGCGATGGGGCGGGAGGAGCCGAGGCCAGTATCTTTTCCCGACATGGAACCTCTCACCGAAGAAAGCCTAGCTCGGCATGAAGCGTGTACCGTCCCAGAACCGAAACTCGACTTGTTCATCTCCATCTATTTGGCGCACGTCCCGTGCCGGATCATCGGTAATCCAAGCGTCTTTGATGTCGTGTTGGCTCTTAAGGACAGCAATGACCGCGTGGTTATTTAGCAGAGCATCAACAAATTCCTTGGCGCGCACCTCGGTGCTGGACCCGACGCCCCCCACAAGAATGTCGGCATGCGTATGCCAGGGATAACCGTCAAAGCCCATCGTTATGTCGCCATCTCGTGATCGGACGATAAAGCGCAATATTCCATCGGGACTGATGTATTCGCTGTCGATCACCGTTCACACAATCGCTTCGGGCCGGGCGGCGATGGGCATCGGCCGGGCATTTTCCCATTTCGCCACCACGGCGGAAGCCAAACCATTGCCGATCACATTGGTGGCGCTGCGTCCCATGTCCATCAGATGGTCCACCGCCAGAATGAGAAAGAGGCCCTGCTCCGGCAGGTTGAAATAAGGCAGTGTCGCCGCCACCACCACCAGCGAGGCGCGCGGCACGCCCGCGATGCCCTTGGACGTCACCATCAGCATCAACAGCATCAGGATCTGCTGCGAAATCGGCACATGGATGTTGTAGGCCTGGGCGATGAACATGGCAGCGAAGGTGCAGTACATGGTCGAGCCCACCAGATTGAACGAATAGCCCAGCGGCAGCACGAAGCTCACGATCTTGGAGGAGAAGCCCATCGCTTCCAGCGATTCCAGCAGCAGCGGGAAGGCGGCTTCGGAGGTCGAGGTGGAGAAGGCGATCAGTGCAGGCGAGCGGATGGCTTTCAGCAAGGGCCGCATCTGCGCCCCCACCACCAGCCAGGCCACGAAGATCATCAGTGCGATCAGGAGCGAGATCGAGATATAGAAGTCGCCCACCAGTTTGGCATAGGTGACCAGAATGCCCACGCCTTGGGTCGAAATGGCGCTGGCGATGGCGGCGAAGATGGCGATGGGCGCGAACATCATCACATAGGTGGTGACCTTCAGGATCACGGTCGCCGCCTGCTCGATGACATGCAGCAGGGCCTTGGCCTTCTCGCCTACCGCCGAAATCGCGATGCCGGCGAACAGCGAGAACACCACCACTTGCAGGATTTCGTTCCGCGCCATGGCGTCGATGATGGAGGAGGGGATCAAATGTTCCAGAAAGCCGCCCACGCCTTGGGCCGGGCCGACGCCGGCTTCCGCCACGCTGCCCGCAGCCTGCGCCACGCCGGCGCCCAGGCCGGGCTGCAGGATGTTGACCATGACGAGCCCGATCAGCAACGCCACGAAGGACGCGGTCAAGAACCAGATCATGGCCTTGGTGCCGATGCGTCCCACCGTGGCGGCGCTTTCGATATGGCCGATGCCGGACGTCAGCGTGGTGAGCACGAGCGGCGCGATGATCATCTTGATCAGGCGCAAGAAGATGTTGGTGACCTGGGAGAAGCCGTCTGCGGCCTGCTTGGCGCCGGCGGGCGAGGTTGCGCCATGCACGATCATGCCGGTGATGAAGCCAAGCACCATGGCCGCGATCACGAACATCACAAAGGAACGCTTCATCCCCTTAACCCTCTCGACATTTGGGCTTTTTCGCCCCGCTTTTGCGGCATGGTGCGGGTTTCGGGGAGGGCAGTCAAATAGTGCCGGCAGGCCGGACTTTGCCCTTCCTGTCATCCCCGGCGAGCATCGGCTGCTGTGCAGACGATGCGAGGGAAGGGGATCCAGTCGTCAAAAACCTGAGCCCGTTGATAGACCTGGGTCCCCTTCCCTCGGCGCTGGTCGCGCCTCGCCGGGGATGACAGGGGAGCTATGCAGCGCGTCCATTTCGACACTGCGCGAAGGACACCGTAAAAGGAACGCTTCGGGAGCGGCATGTCACAAACACAGACAAAAAGCGGGACATGGCTGGCGGTGGCGGCGCTGTTGGTGTCGATCTTCTGCTTCCAGATCGGCGCCTCCATCGCCAAGGAGCTTTTCCCCAAGGTGGGCGCGCAAGGCACCGTGGCACTGCGCGTGGGCCTGTCGGCGGTGATGATGCTCTTGATCGGCCGGCCCTGGCGCGCGCCCTGGCGGGGCGCCAATTGGAAGGCGCTTCTGGTTTACGGCGGCGCACTGGGGTTGATGAATTTCCTCTTCTATATGGCGCTACGCACCATCCCGCTGGGAATCGCGGTGGCGCTGGAATTTTCAGGACCGCTTTCGGTCGCCTTGATCCATTCGCGCCGGGCGGTGGATTTTCTTTGGGTGGCGCTGGCAGTGGTCGGCCTTGCGATCCTGTTGCCGATCCATCCGGGCGCGGCGCATCTGGATTGGACCGGCGTCGCTTTCGCGCTTGGCGCGGCGGTGTGTTGGGCGCTTTACATCGTTTTCGGCCAGAAGGCGGGCGCGAGTCTCGGCCAATATGCGACCGGGCTTGGCGTCGCCGTGGCGGCTTGCCTGATCTTTCCCATCGGCTATGCCCATGCGGGCCTGCGCCTGTTCGCGCCCGACGTGCTGCCGCTGGGTATCGCGGTGGCGATCCTCTCCAGCGCCTTTCCCTATTCGCTGGAGATGTTCGCGCTGACGCGGCTTCCCACCCAGGCCTTCGGCACCTTGATGAGCCTTGAGCCCGCGGCCGGCGCGCTGATCGGATTATTGCTCCTGGGCGAGCAGCTCAGTTTTTTGCAATGGACCGCGATCCTGATCGTGATCCTGGCGTCGATGGGCACCGCGCTGACCGTGGAAAGCGGTGAGGCCCATCCGCGATTGCCGGACTAATGCGCGCGCTGACATTCATTCTGCTTCTGCTGCCGGCGATGGCGCAGGCCGCGCCGGAAGATGATCTGGCGGCCATGGAGAAGAACTTGCCGTACGATGTCCGCGCCTTCCTCGCCCGCAAAGCCGAATGCAATCATTGGGCGGGCGAAGACGCCTATGACGCAGAGCGGGGTACGCAAATCGCCCAGGCCGTCGCACGGCTCAAATGCGAGCGGCTGGATACGGAAGAACAGGCCTTGCGCCGCCATCATGCCAAAGACGCAAGCATTCAGAAGGCCTTGACGATGGCCGCTGCGATCTATCAGTAGCGCTTTCGACTATCGCGCTTGCCGGTTACGGCGTCTTCGCCACCGCCTGGGGGGCGGCGGGCATTGCCACCGCCGCCTGATGCCGTTCCAGCCAGCGCACGATCAAGGATTCCAGCGCGATGCGGCGGTCGGAATAGGAATGATCCGTCGCCATATGTTCCTGCGTCACATCATTGTCGCCCGCTTTCTTGAGCGCGGCGGCCAGGCGCAGATTGTCGGGCGTCAAGCCGTCGTCGGCGGTGATGATGAGCGCGGGGCGGGATTTGAGTTCGCCAGTATAATCCACGAAATCCCATTTCGCGGCGTTGGCCACCACCTCATCCATCAAGGCGTCGGGCGTGGTGTTGAGCGGGATCACCTCGTCGGCGAAACCCGTCTCCAATTGTTTCTTGCGGAATTCCGGATCGGCGAAGCGCGGGCCTTGCGCCCCGATGTCCCAGGCCGAGATCATCACCAGCCCCGCCACGCGCGGGTCATGCGCGGTGGCGGACGCCGCCATCATGCCGCCCATGCTATGGCCGGCCACGAAGATGCGGCGGGGATCGAGATTGAATTTGGTGACATTGGCGGGATCGCGCAGGAAGGCGAGCGCGGCGTCGGAATCCTCCAGCGCGTTGGCGAACGAGAATTTGCCGGGGCTGCCCCAACTGCCGCGATAATGCAGCGTGAGCACGGTGAAGCCCGCGCGCCGCGCAGCCTGCGCCAAATCCAGATTCTGCTCATTGCCGGGAAAGCCGTGGAACAGCAGCAGCACGGGATGGGGTGGGGCGCCCGACGCCGTATAGAGGATGGCGTTCATGTTGGCGCCATGGCTTGGGATGCGCACATCCACCATGCCGGCGGGATGCGCCTTGTCGGGATGGGGATCGAAGATCACCGCGTTGGGCGTCTGCGCCTCACGCATGGGCAGCGGCGGCTTGGGCGTCTCCGCGGCCTGGGCGGTGGCGGCGATGAGGCCAAGCAAGGCGGCTGTCCTTAGGATGGCGCGCATGGGGGAATCCTTTCGAAGGGTTCCTGAGCTTAGCCAAGGCTCTTGGAACCGCCAAGTGCGTGTCCAGCCTTGCTTTTCACGCATAAGCCGTCCCAGCGGAAACCCCATGTTAACACCGTAAGGTGCTTCAAGCCGGGGCATGGAAATGTTTTAATCTGGCACAGTTCATATGCCGGCCGGGGGTCTTGGCCGGCATCTTCTTTTTATTTGCGCATTTTTGCCGGCTTGCCGGCGCCCGAGGATTTCAGGGGATTTCATGAGCGAGAAGCGGTCCTTCACGCTGGACGCCATGCGGGGCATCGCCGTGAGCAGACGTCGAGCGATCTGAAAAGCGCTCTCCATGATGCATGCCCCCGCGCGTGACTTGAGACGTCAATCCGGCGAAGCGACGTTTGTTCGCGTGCCGCCGGTCTTGACTGCCTTTGCCGCGCTTCTGGGCCGGCGGCCTTATCTTGGCGCGGCGGGATTGTTTTTGGTGGCGTTGGTGCCGCTTCTGGCGACGCCGGTTCTGCCCTTGATCGATCACTATAATCACGTGGCGCGCTTTTATGTGCTGTCGCACCTGACCAGCGATCCGCTGTTGGCGGCGAATTTCAAGGCGCATTGGGCGCTTCTGCCCGACATCGGGCTTGATGTGGTCGCCACGCCGCTCTTGGCGGTGCTGCCACCTTTGCCTGCGGCGCATCTGCTCGCCGTCCTGGTGATGGCGGTGCTTTTTAGCGGCGTGCTTTATTTCAACCGTGCGCTGACGGGGCGGCCCCAGCCCTTGGTGGCGCTGCTGATGGTGCCGCTGCTCTATAGTTATGTCTTCAATTGGGGCTTCTCCAATTACATCCTGGCTGAGGGCGCGGCGTTCTGGGCGGCGGGCTGGTGGGTCGCCAATCGCGCCCATCCCATCAAGGCCACGCCGGTCGCGATCATTTTCGCGTTTCTGATCTTCCTCTGCCACGCCATGGCGTTCGCGCTTTACGGCATCATGCTGGGGTTGCTGGAGATCGGCTTCTTCCTGCGGGCCAGGCCGCGTCAGGCGCGCGATCTTCTGATGCGGTTGTCGCTGCTGTTGCTTCAGGCCGTGGTGCCGGTTCTCTTGTTCGTGGCCTGGGAGCAGAGCCGCTCCGGCGAGGCGGCGATCGTGCATCATTCCGGCTTTGGGGCCGCCAGCTATCTCCACAATTTGACGCCGCGCCCGGGTCATATCGGCCTTCGGCGGCTTCAGACCATTTTGCGGGTGGAGGAGGGGCCGGCCTATTGGTTCGACATCCTGACATTCCTGTTGCAGCTCGCGGCGATCGGGTTCCTGTTCTGGCGGCGCAGAGCGGCGCTGACGCGGACCGCATGGCTGCTTGTGGCGGCGGGGCTGCTGATGATCGTCTTCGTGCCCACCATGATGTTCGGGGTGAATTACATCGCCGACCGCATGCCGCTATTCGCCGCGCTGTTGCTTTTGGGCGCGCTGCAAGTCTCGCAAGAAGTCTGGTCTGGCCGGGAGCGTCTGGCTTGCACGCTTCTGGCCGCTGTCATGCTGGCGCGTATCGGCGCGACAGCGGTGCAATGGCGTGGCTATGGTGAGGATTACCGCCAGTTCCAAAGCGTGGCGGCGCACCTTCCGCCCGGCGCTTTCACGCTCAACTTGGCGTTGGGCGCGGGCCGCCATGAAACCGAGATTCCCCGCTGCGAGATGTATGGCGGGCTTCTGATCGCCCAATATCGCCAGATCGGCCCGCTTTTCGCTTTCAAAGGCCAGCATCCCGTGCTGCTCGCGGGACAGCTGCAGCAGAATGTCGCGCGCCTGGAGCAGGATGCGGCTGCGGCCGAGGAACGGATCGGCGATGGCAGGGCTTATATGATGGCGGCCCGGTCCGCCGGGTTCGATTATCTTTTGCTCTGCAATGCCCAGCTTCTGGCGGGTCCGCCGCCGGCCGGGTTTTCAGTGCTCGCGCGCACACAGCGCTTCCTGCTGATGCGCATGAAGGCGGGCGTCACAAATTGATCATGTTCCGGCAAGACGTCCGCTGCGGCCGACGCGCCGGAGGTGAAGTTCGGCGCGATTGAGGACGAAGTTGAATGGCGTCTTGGCGAACCAAACCGTCTTCCGGTGAGACCAGGATCGTGATCGCGTATCTGATCGCGGGATTTGTCGCGCGGCTGGCCTGGACATTCCTGGGCGAAGGGCTGAAGCCGATCAATGGCGAAAGCCACAATATCGCTTTGTCGCTGGTGCGCTTCGGCCGTTTCGCCGATCCCAACGCCGATGGCAGCGGGCCGAGCGCGCATGTGGGCATGCTGACGCCTTTGCCCTCGGCGCTCGCCTATCGTCTTTTCGGCATCGACACGCGGATCGCCGAATTCATGCTGTCCATGTGGGCGGCGGGGTTGGTGATGCTGTCGCTATGGCTGTGCTGGCGCTTGAGCGTGGCGCTCGGCGCCCCGCCCCTGGCGCGGGTGGGCGCGGTTCTTTTCGCCGCGCTGGTGCCGCTGCAATTCGGATTGGAAGTGCGCGATGGCAGGAGCTGGGAAGTCAATCTGGCGACGGTGTTGCTGGTGTGGCTGTTGCTGCGCCTGGTCCGGGCGGATGGCGACGACAAGCCGGCGCCGCGATCCCTGATTGTCACCGGCACGCTGGCGGGATTTCTTTTCATCGTGAGCCCGCCCGCGGGCCTGGCCGGCGCAATCGCCATCGGCGTGTTTTCGTTTCTGTGCCTGCCGTTCCGGCAATGGTGGCGCGCGCCGCTGGCCTTTGTGCTTGTGGCGGGTCTCTTGAGCGGCTTTTGGGCCCAGCGCAATCTCAGCGCGTTGGGTGAGCCGGTCCTGCTGCGCGACAATTTCGGATTGGAGTTGGCCCTCTCCAACTATTCCGGCGCGCTCGATCCCGCCGATCCGGCCGCCGCCTACAGGGCGCGACAGGCCGCGATCCATCCGCACGCTTTGGGCGAGGGCGCTGAGCGGATGCAGCAATCGGGCGGCGAGCTTTCCTATTATCATGACCTTGGCCGAGAAGCCCAAAGATGGATCGCGCAGCATCCGGGAGACTTTCTGCGCTTGAGCAGCCGCCATCTGGTGGAATTCTTCCTGCCGCCCGGATGGTTCTGGACCACCTTCACTATGGAGGCGCACCTCCCGGAATTGCGCCAGCTTCTGGTCTGGCTCATCACTTTGGCGGGCCTGGCCAGCCTGGCCGCGATGGCATGGAAGAAGCGCGCTTATGCTTACGTTCTGATCGTCACATTGACGGCGTCGCTGCCCTATATCGTGGTGCAGCCCACCTTGCGCTATCGCTATCTGGTTTCTTCGCTGCTGATCTTCGCGGCTTGCGATGGAACCGTAAGACTGAGCAATTATCTTCAAGACCGGGTGCGATCCAGGCGTGACATTCTGATACAAGAATCTGATGTTTGATCGCGTGCTTGATCGGCGCTTGATTGGACCCTGCGGCTCACGCTAAAGCGGACCAACGGGAACCCGAACCGGGCAGAGAATGGCTGAAGCGCGCGCCGCAACCCCTGCCGATGCTGAGCGCCTAATCGATCCGCCGCTCTTGATGGCGGGAATGTTCGCGATCGCCATGTTGCCGCTCTTGGCGGCGCCGGTTCTGCCGCTGATCGACTTCTACAATCACCTGGCGCGCTTCTTCGTGTTGGCGCATCTCTCCGAAAGCGCCACGCTGCAATCCCATTATGTGGCGCATTGGGCGCTTCTGCCCGATGTGGGCGTGGATGTGGTGGGAACGCCGCTGCTGGTATTTCTGCCGCCCTTGGCCGCGGGCCATGTCATCGCCGTGCTGCTGCTCGCCAATCTTTATGCCGGCGCGCTTTATTTTCACCGCCGGCTCACGGGCCGTTCTTCGCTGCTGGTGGCTGTGCTGCTGCTGCCCTTGCTTTATTCCTATGTCTTGAATTGGGGCTTCGCCAATTTCCTGCTGGGCCTTGGCCTGGCCTTCTGGGCGGCGGGCTGGTGGCTCAAGCATCGCGCCGATGTGACGCGAGTGGTGATCGGCTCTTCTGTCTGGTCGCTGCTGATCTTCTTCTGCCACGGCATCGCCTTCATGCTCTATGGCGTGCTGGTGGCGCTGCTGGAGGTGGGTTTTTTCCTGGAAAGCGGTCAGCGTTCGCCGCGGCTGTTGATGCGCCGGCTATTGCTGGTGTCGGCGCAGGCGGTGTTGCCAGTGATCTATTTCCTGTTTTGGAAATTCGGCCTGGCGGCAGGCGGCGAAGTCTCCGCCTTGGCCGACAACACGCCGCCGCCTTTTTTCGAGCGGCTGTCGCGCGCACTGACTTATCATCTGAAGACGGTGCTGCGGGTGGAAGAGAGCCCGTATCGTCTCCTGGATTTTGTCACGCTGGCTGTGCAGGCCGGCGCGGTCGGGTTTCTTCTTTTCACGCGGCGGCTCAAGCTGGCCGCGCCCGCCTGGCGGCTGGTGGCGGTGGTGCTGGTGCTGGCGCTTCTGCCGCTGCCGACCTTGTTCGGCGTGGGTTATATTGCCGACCGCGTGCCGCTCTTCGCCGCACTCTGTTTTCTGGCCGCGCTGACCCCGGGGGAAAAGAGCTGGAATGGGATCGGCCGCGGTCTGGCGCTGCTCCTGATCGCAATCGTGGGGTTACGTCTTTGCGCTATCGCTGTCGGCTGGCTTCCCTATGCCCAGACGTATCAGGAATTCCGCGCCATCGCGGCCGAACTGCCGCAAGGCAGCCTCACCCAGACCGTGATGGTGGGCAATGGCCGCCATGAAACCAATGTGCCCCGCTGCGAAATGTATGGCCCGCTGTTGGTGGCGCTTTATGGCCAGGCCGCGCCGTTGTTCGCCGACGAGAAACAACAGCCCTTGGCCATGACCGGCCGGCTGCGCCAGGCGGTGGGCGAGGGGCGGGTGCAGCCGGTATTAGATCCCAGGACGCAGGATTATGACGGCATGATCCGCCGCGCTTTCGCACGCGGCTTCGATCATGTGCTGGTGTGCAATGCCGGTTTGTTGGGCGGGCCTTACCCGAGAGGCGTGGAAGTGGTGGCGCGCACGCCGCAATTCGCGCTTTTGCGCGCGGCGCGCTAGGATCGGATTATTTGATTATCGCGGTTCCATATGGGGTTGCTTAGCGGCAGCGTCGTGGCAACCGCTTCAAACTTTTCCTGGAACCGCTCATGTCGCAAACGCGTCTGTTCTTCACCGTGGCCCTGGTCGCGCTGGTGGGCCTTTATGCCGCCTACACCTCGCCCGGCTCGATGCTGAACGCTTGGCTCACCGGGCAATGTTTCGCCACAGACGCACCCAATGTCTGTCGCTGGCATGAGAAAGGCCATCGTTTGCCGAATGAACGGCCGCCGGTTCAGGCGGGACGGCCCGCCCGCGTGATCGTGCGGTAGCGCCATGCTCGCGCGCCTGATCCTACTGGCTGCTCTCTCGGGACAAACGCACGCGCCTGAGACGGTCACGTCACCGGACGCGTTGGCCTTCGGGCTGGAGAAACTGCAATGGGGGATGAACGCGCGCGAGGCGGTCCAGCGCTATCCGGCGCTGGAAGGCACGCCGCCGGAGCAGGGCGAGCCCTGGAACAGCCTGTCGCTTGCCAATTTTCCTCTGGCGGGCTGCATCTTTACCGCGCGCTTGAATTTCGAGCGCGGCGCGTTGAGCGAAGTCGAGCTCGACAGTGTGGGCACGGTTCGGCTCGAGCGCTGCGGGGTGCGCATCAAATCCGTGCTTGGCCGGCAATATGGCGGCGAGCCCGGCGGCTTCAGCACCGGTCCTTCGCATGGCTATTCCGAATATGGCGCCTGGCGCGGCCCGGTGACGGAAGTGACTTATGCGCGGCTTGAAGGCGGTTTCATCGCCGTGCATTTCTCGCGCACGCCCAAGCCATGATCGAGACCCCGCGCCTTTAGAGCGAGCGGGCCTGTGGGCCTACCAGAGGGCCGAAACCCTCTTCATATTTGCGCCGCGCCACCCTTTCGCGCATGGGTGTTTGCGGGCGCTGGTCGACATATTGGGCGTAATGGCCGGCTTCGGTCAGCGCCTCGGCGATCGCGGACGCCGCGCTGAGCGGCAAGCCCGAGGCGACGATGGTGCGCGGGCCGCTGCCGGTTTCGACGCGCAGAAACAACGTCACATCCGTATCAGGATGGGAGCTGCGCTCCAAAGTTCCCTCTTCATCCTCAAGATGCTGTCCCATGACGGCATGCCCTGTGTTGCTTTCACGTATGGTGCATCGCCCGTGCCAAGTGCGTTTTGGCACGTCCCGTAACAGGACGGCGCGGGTTTGGAGCCGATTTGCGGTTAATCCGCGTGGCCAGGAAAAGTGTTCTTGCGGTTGCCACGACGCTGCCGCTAGGCAACTCCGTCCGGCCGCGCGGCAAACAATAAGCCGCCGCCAGCAAAAGTGCGAAGCGGGACGTGCCCTTCGCTTCGCTCGGACCTAGGCAACTGCGCCCGGGCGGCCAACGAAACTTCAGTTGGTCCAGCGGTGCAGATCGGCGATGCGGTTATAATAGGCCCGCGCCAGGCAAGCCGCGCTGGCACAGGCATTGCGCTCACTCAGCCACATATCCTGTTCGGCATTGACCGCATCGCGCTGCTCGGCGCGGGACACGGCGCGGCGCAGCAGCGCATCTTCCTGAAGGTCCAGTTTCGCCAGCGCGTCGTCACCGCACACGATCAGAAGCGCTCTCGCCTTCGCCTTGCTGCAGTCGAAGCTGGGCTTGGTGATGGGCGGCGCGGGCGGCGATGCAGCTTGCGGCGGCGGCTTCGGCTGGGCATTCGCCGCAAGCGGCAGCGCGGAGAGAAGAAGCGAAAGCGACAATGTTAAAGCGTGGCGCATCATGAGGCTCCCCCGGCCTTCGGGACCAGCATGCGCCACCCGGACCCGCCGCTCAAGCGCGGCCCCTGCCTGGTGGGTCGGCGGGCGAAGCCGTTGTTTTCCTGGGGAATTCCGGATTTTTTGGGCTTTGACCGTCTCTCAACCTTTATGCCGTCCAATGGCTCGCCAAGGAGTGACGTGTGAGACTGATCCGGGGTTATCGCTTCCGTCGCGAGGCCATCAAGATGATGAAGATGTTCTTCGTCGTCTGGATGGGCGGCTTTCTGCTTTTGGCCGGCATCAACTGGCTGGCGGGCAAGAACCCAACGCCATATCTGATCGGCCTGGGTCTGACGGGTTGGATGCTGCCGGCTCTGGCGGGCGTGCTCTATGCCGTATGGGCCGCCATTCGCGCGATCGAGAAGAAGCAAGGCCGCACCTGGACCGACGAAGCCTGGTCGCCGGAAGCGCGCTCCAAAAATCTCGATAGGTAAGCCCCGGCCGCCAAAGGCGCTCGAAGAGGGGCAAGCTTTTCTAGGCTCGCTTTCGCTCGCCAAGAAAAGCTAAGCCAACGCCGCGAGTGCAAGGCAGGCACCAAAAAAGAAAGGGCTGGATAGGGTGTTTCAATCCAGCCCTCTGCCGAAACCAGATAGAGTCACGAGAGCTAGGCTCCGGCGCGGCGAGTATCGAGGGCCCGCTTTACCGGCCCGTAAAGCCCGCCATTACAATTGCGACCGCAATTGATGGAATTTGCGCGAGAGTGATGCGCGTCCTATTTTGGCTCGGCGCTCAATTCTTCTTGAACAGGCCACCCGCGAAATTCGTGGCAGCCCCCATCAAGGCGTCGTTGCCGCCACAATGATCGATCAAGGCCTGCACCTGATCGAGCGGCAGGCCATGCTCGCGCGCCGTGGCTTCCAGGGCCTCCATATGTCCCGCGCCGTCACCCATCTTGGATTGGAGCGTGGCCGAAAGCGCGCGCACCTGCTCGGCCGGTATGCCATAGCGGCCCGCCATTTCCTCGCATTTGCTTTCCATCATGTCGAACAGGCTCATGGCGCCACTCCTTTGCAAAAGCCTCGCAAAGCAAAGTTTAGCAGGCGCGCATGACGGATTGGAGTCTGCTTCAAATGGGTCATTTTCGCCCTCAGATTCCATTTGTCAGCGGCGCCGGCCGGGAGCAGCATTGGGGCGCAATCCAGTCTGGAGACCATCATGCGTAGCTTGATTGCTGCCACCATCGCTCTTTCTGTTCTTGCGGTTCCCGCATTCGCCGCCAAAAACGCGGGCAATGACGCCATGAAGTCCTGCGCCGCGGCCTGGCAAGCCATGTCCGCCGCCGACAAGGCCAAGACCACCTACAAAGCCTATTCCAGCGATTGCATGAAAGCTGGCGGGCCAAAGACCGCCGCCGCCGCACCCGCCACCGCCGCGCCCGCCGCCATGACGGCCAAGCCAGCTGCCACGGCATCGTCCGCATCCATGAAAGGGCCCGCAATGGCCGCCAAGCCGGCCGGCGCGACCGGCGTCTGCAAGGACGGCACCTACACTTCGGCCAAAAACCACACGGGCGCCTGTTCGGGTCACAAAGGCGTCGATCACTGGCTCTAGGTCGGACTTTGGCTTGAGGGATGGCACGGCCATGGCGAATGGCCGGCCCTTGTTCAATTGCTCGTCAAAACCCTGCTTTACCGCGAAAAACAGGGTTAAGTTGTGGTGAATCAGTCTCCGGCAGGCCTCCTTAAACATTGGCGTGCCAGGTTCGGGCCGGACCAGTCTTTCGGGGGGCGCCATGGCGACCTATGTCGATGCCAGTCTTGGTGCGGATGAACGCGTCGTTTATCGCGGCGGCGTCAGCTGGGTGGTCTATCTCGCGCCGGTGATGATGATGGGTTTCGGCGCCGCCTGGGCGTTGTCTGGCGGCGGCGTGCCGGGTTTGATCCTGGTCTTGGCGGGCGTCTTGGCCGGCGCGGGCGCCTTCATCCGCCAGGCGACCAGCGAATTCGCCGTCACCAGCGCGCGCGTGGTCGCCAAGACCGGGCTTATCACCCGCAGCAGTATCGAAATCGCGTTGTCGAAAGTGGAATCCGTGGAAGTAAAGCAGGATATTCTGGGCCGGCTTTTGAATTACGGCAGCATCACCGTGTCGGGCACGGGCGGCACGCATGAGCCTTTCACCATGATCGACGATCCCATCGCCTTCCGCCGCGCGGTGCAGCAAGCGCAAAATTAAGCGCGCTTACCCTGTCTTGCCGAGGTCGTAGTCGCCGCCACGCCTGGCCCGTATCTCGCCGGGCGAGATGCCGGAAAGGGTGGGATCGTTCGCGACCAAAGGATCCACGACGCGCTGCTCGGCATCGACGGCGGACGTGTCCATGATGACCGAATAGATCTCGACTTCATTCTTTTTCACCCGCGCCGTCACCAGCGCGCCGCCGCGCCGCAGCGCTTCGGTGTAGAGCGTTGCGTTCTCCCGGCTGACGCGGCTTTCGACCAAGGCGCCGATAAGCCCGCCCAGCGTGCCCAAGAGCACCGCGCCGATAAAGATGGGCGCGTACCAGGCCGCGGCGATCACTCTGTCCACGCCGGGCATGGCGATGACGCCGAAGCCCAGCGCCAATCCCAATGCCGCGCCTCCCACCACGCCGATGGTGCCGCCGGTGAGCGCGCCCTGGGCACGGTCGTCGCGGCCGTCGCGGTCTCTGTCATGGCGGGGATCGACATTGGCGCCGCCGGGCTCGTGCCAGCCTTGGCTGTCGCTGGCCAGGATGCTGATGGCCGAGCCCGGAAGGCCTGCGGCGCGCAGATTGCGGATCGCCTGATCGGCGGATGCATAATGGCTATAGATGCGGGTGATCATCTGGCGCATCACGTCCTCCTAATTGGGGCGCTTCGCCTGGCAGCGGGTCATAAAGGCACTAACTCGCCAGTTCGCCGCTCGTTCCAGGAACTAATCCAGGAGGCGCACCGCGTTCAGGAAGCGCAGCCGGCCCAGATCCTGGGGCGAGACATAGTCGCGCGTGCGGAAACGGATGATCTCGCCCTGTTTGCGGTGGAGCGCGCATTTGGCGATGGCGATCACGAATTCGATGCTGGGGACCTCCGCCTGCCAGGCAAGTCCGCTTCTGGCATGTTGCTCCACATGGAAAGGGCCGTCCGCACCGATGGGCCGCCAATCCTGTGCCAGCGCGCGGCGGCTGATGGCGAAGCGCTCGCTCGACGGCACCTCGACCAGTTCGCCATAGCGGCCTTCGTCGTCCAGAAGATTGATCACGATAGCGGCGCGGCGCGCTTCGCCGTCGCCGCTTTCGAACATTTCGCCCAGCATGAAACGATCCGCCATATGGGCGTTCATGGGCGCGGCATTCTTTTGTTCATCGCCGGATTCTAGAGGTGATTCTCGGCGCCTGCCAAATCGGCCGGCCGTCCATGCTATAGAAAGCAGTGCATCAAGTTAGGAGCTATCAACCCCCTCCGCCCTTCGCAGCTTACTTTTGCGCGCTGGCTTGCGCCGTCGCGCAATAAGCGTGGCTCACGGGCACCTCCCCCGCCAGCATGCTTCGCATGCGCAGGGGAGGCGGGTCATGGCCAAGACAGAAACGGGAGCGGAAATGCGGATATGGGCTTTGATGGGCGTGGCGGCGACACTGGTCCTGATGGCGCGGCCGGTGGCGGCGGATCAGGCGGAAAATGATGTGCGCTGCCTGGTGGTGGCGTTGCAGATGGCGGGCGCGGATGCTCCGGCCGTCCGCGCCGCCGGCCTGACGGCGAGCTTCTACTGGATGGGCCGGGTGGACGCGTCGATCCCGCCCGACATGCTGGAGGATCGCATGATCGCGGAGGTGGCGGCTTTGCGCGGTGCCACGCTCGCGGCGGAAGCACAGCGTTGCAGCGGCGAGCTTGTGACGCGGGGCCAGGCCATGACCGACATCGGCAAGGACATGCAGCGGCGTGGGCAAGAGATGGAATTAGAAGAAAAGAGTCGATAGCGGCTTTTTGCCCCCATCTGTCTGCCACGGCCGCAAGCGGCCTAGCAGACATCTTCCCCCGCTAATGGCTTTGCGTTCCGCCGGCGAAAGCTCCCCCGGAGCTTTCGCTTATCGGCCTTACGGGAAGAAAGTCTCGACCAACACGCGCCATTGCGCGTCGCGTTTTCGTCAGACTAGGCGAGAAGTGCGGGTCTGCGCGTACGGCCGAGGCGCAGCAAGCTCCCCGTCAAGCCGAAGCCCAGTATCAGCATCATCCAGGTGGCCGGTTCGGGCACACTCGAAATCGAGATGCCGCCGATCACCGCGCCGAAGGAATTGTCCAGCGCGTCCTGGCTGAGGAAGGTCAGGATGTCACCGCCGCCCGTGCTGGTGAAGATCAGCGTCTCCAGCACGTAATCCATGTTGGAGTGGCTGTTTGCGCCGGTCACGTCATAGGTGAAGAGCTGGCTGGAGACATTGCCCACGCTGACCGCCACCGATTTGGTGGAGGGTCCGCCATCCGGATTGCCGGAGAGATAGAAGGAGAGCTTGTATTCTCCCGCAGCGGTGGTGAAAGCCTGGCTGAGGCCGCCGGCCATTTCACCATCCAAATCGACGCTGCCGCCGCCGGCAACAGGCGCGCTCCAGTAATTGCCCACCACGTCCACGCTGTGGCCGAGCACCTGCCAGACATTGTTGGTCACGCCGCCGAAGGTGGCGCCGCCAAATTGGGTGAGGAATGGATTGACGGCAGGCGGAACGTCGAAATTGCCGTCCTGGATGATCGTGGCGGCGGACGCTGGAATGGCGGCGCCAAGCGTGGCCGCAAATGCGAGGCCAGCGAGGAGTTTTGTTGAGCGCGACATAGTCCCTCCTTCTTGTGCGAAATGCGATTTCAGAAACGGCGGAAGCAATTCGGAATCGGACCGTAGGACTCGGAAACACACGCCGCCACCGGAGAGATCGCCTGCGAGAAAGTATTTTTGTTTTGTATCAGCGCGCGGCAGCGATTTCTGGCGGATTTGTGGCGCACCGATCCCGCTTTGCGACACGCCAATTCATTGCGGCAGGAATGGGGCGCGATGTGCGCTGCGGCATGCAAAAGAGTCCCACAGAGGGACGCTGGGAACTTCTCTTTCCCCGCATTTCGCAGACGCCCGACTGCCGATCGTCGAGAATCCGTTTGCGATGCCCGTCAAACCGCGTCACACCGCGGGCAGTCTCGAACCGTGGGAGGGCCTCATGTTCTTTGCCATTATGGCGCTGGCAAGCGCCGCACTTCAGACCGGATCCTTGGAGGAAGCGTCCAAGAGCTTCGACGACGCGCAGCTGCATCACGACCGCGCCGCCATCGAAGCCTTTCTGGCGCCCGACTTCCAATATGTCACCCGCAAGGGAAAACTTTTGGGGCGGAAGGAATTCATCGAAGCCACCACCACACAAGGCGAGACGCTCGATCCCTTCGTGATCGCCGATCATCGCGTCATGCATCTGGGTGCTGGCGGCGGGATCGCCAGCGGCGATGCGCGCGTCAAAGGCACCCAGGATGGCAAGGCGCTCTCGGACCGATTCCGTTACGCCGACATTTTCGAGCATCGCAACGGACGCTGGATAGTGGTCTATACCCAGGTGACTACGCCCGTCGACTAAGGACGACCGGGCGGCGATGGGCCGCCGCCCGGTCTTGACGACTAGAAGTCGAACCAGACGCTGCCGCCCGATCCGTAACGCCGGTCATAATAATAGGGCCGGTCGTAATAGCGGTGGCGCCAGGCCTCGCGCCGCTCCCAGTCGCGGCGGTCACGCCAATCGTGACGCCAGTCGCGGTCATAACGGCCGTAAATGCCGCCATAATAGTTCGGCACATAGTGGCAATCGGTGCCGCGCCAGTCGCATACGGTGCGTGCTGCGGCCGGTGCGCTTGTCGTGCCGAGCCCGACAAGCGAAATTCCGGCAAGCATGATCGCTGTTCCGGCAAGTTTCTTGAGGGTACCAAGTTTCTTGAGAGTGATGGTCATGTGGCGCTCCATTTTCGGCTCATACGCGGGCAACCCTGATGGTCGCAGCCTGAACGGGATGTGAAGCGATGCGGGCCGAATTGTGTCGGTGGAACCTCGCCCCGTTTCCCGGGCCGGTTTTTCATGCTCCTTCCCTGTTCCAGGAAGGGGAACATCTGATAGAATTGCTTCGTGCGCGGCACGCTACGCCGCCAACGCCGTTTTCTTTCCATCCAGGCAAGGAGGACCTATGCGAAAACTCGCCCTTTTCACGCTTCCCTTTGTGCTCGCATCCGGCGCAGCCGTCGCGCAAATGAATCCAGGCTTCGACAATCAGACCGGCCATGCCCAGAACGCCGCGCGCATGAGCGGATTGCACGATCCCGCCAATGGCGTGCATCAGATGGATACGGCGGGGGCCAATCCTTACACCGCGCCGGGCAGTGGCCCGCTCACCACCGCCACATCGCCCGAGGCCAATTCTGCCGCCACCGCGCCTTCGACGGCGGGCGGCGCCTTGCCGCTGGCGGGCAGCGCCAATAGCGGCTCGCAATCGGGCTCCATGCCTGGCGGCCAGCAACCCCAATAGGTGAGATGACGGCGCGCCCGCGACACGATTCTTTATGGCATCGCGTCGGGGGCCGTTCGCGTTCGGCCTCATGGGTGGCGGCGGGTTTCCTGGCGCTGCTGTTTCTCGCCCTGCTTTGGACGGCAACGCATATCGGTTGACTTAACAAAAGTTGAAGCGCGGAAATGTTTCGCGGCGGGCACATTCGCCGCCGCGAGCCGTTCTCTTTCCAACAGGGAAGGAAATTTCGGCAGATGCGCATACTGGCAATCATCCTCATTCCGCTCTTGTTCGGCGCGAGCGTGGCCTTGGCGCAGCAGAGCGGCGGCGTATCGGGAGGCGCCACCGGCAGTACCGGCGCAACGCCTGGAACCGCGAGCGGCGCGATAGGCGTGAATGGCGCGGCAGGCAGCAACACGCCGACGACGACCGGCACCATCACCGGAACAGCCAATGGCACGGTTCCAACCACGCCCGGCGCCGATGCCGGGGGAGCGGCCACTGGAGCAGCTACTGGCGCGGCCATGCAGACGGAGCGTCCCCACCGGCTGGGCGGCCCCGTGCCGCGCCGTCCCGGCGTCAATGGCGCGCAGCCATCTTCCGGCGGCACGGCGCCGACTATGACGCCCAACAGCAGCACACCGCAGCCATGACGCGCGACAAGACGAAAAGCAAGGCACCCGCCGCGCCGAGGCATACCGGGCCTTGGAACGAGTATGCCGACGCCACCGGCATCGATTCAAAATATGCTGAGGAACAAGCCGAAGCCGAGCGTCAGCTCAAACAGGCGACAGCGGGTCCCGAGGCCGTCAATCCGCGTGGCGCGGGCGTCGCCATAGGTGACACGGAGATGAAGAACCCGCATGGCGCTTTCGCTTCGCCGGCGCCGCATGCAGGCCCGCACCGTCAGACCGATCCCGGCGCCGACGGCCAGAGCAACCGCAAGCCCGGCGGTTCTGTCGATCCCGAAGGCCGGCAGGGTGGGGCCATCCCCGGCGAAAAGCATCGCACTTAAGCGTGAAGTTCACGGCGGCGTGAAGCTCGCCGTTTCTCGAATGGGTTCGCCGCTACCATGCCCTAGTTCGAATGCGCGCTCTCGACGCCGACATGCAGCATGGTCTCGAACAGCATGCTGACATAGCGCACACCGACGGCGATGGGCCCGGTGGCGCCGATCCAAAGCCCCGCCAGCGCGAAGATGCCCTGGAGCAGATAAAGCGCGCCCAGCATCACTTCCTTGAGGAGCCAGCCGATCGCCGAGCTGGCGATGATGGCTAAGGTAGCGAAGACGACGCCGCCCAGAAACGGATGGAAGCCGATGCTGGTTTGCGCCATCAAAACGCCCGCCACCATGAAGCCCGTCACGAACACAGCGATGGAGAAAAATGGAGGCTAGCCAAGATTGCTGCACCACCAGATGCCAGACCGTGTCGAACAAAGCGGCGATGAACAGCGAGAACGCACTCTGGCCATTACCCCGATGATGGCTGCGGCGCGCAGAGATAGCGGCTGGCGATCTGGTCGGGATTGATCGCGCCGGCGCGTCTCGCCGGCTTTCGCCATTGTCCCTGCGCGTGGGCGCAAGGTCCGCGAGTTGAATTGCTCTCCCCAAGCCCAGGGAATGACAGGTTCGGGTGGCATTATGAGGATTTCACAAACGGGCGGTTAACTGTAAGTCGGCGCCCAAGACTGCGACGGGACGCCATTAAGGTCTTGGTGCCCAATGCATCGCATCATGCGCGGGGCAAGGTGGGCGAAAGGGATCGGCCATGGACTTGTTGGGCAGCTTCAGTGGCAAGGGACAGTTGGTTCAGGGCGGCAGCGATTTGGGCGCGGTCGGCTACGAATATAATGTCTATGACGCCGAGGGCGGTGCGGTCGGCACCGGCTTTCTGGCGGGCGAGCCGGGATTGTTCGTGAAGGCGGCGGCGCTATCCGATCTGTCGCTGCGCCTGGCCGATGGCCAGGAGATGCCCATCGAGATCACCAAAACGGTGGGCAACGATGCGGAGTTCGACACGCCGGGACCGATCCCTGGCTACTGAGCGGTGCGGCGGTCCGTAGCGCCAGCGTGCGGCGGGTGGGGAAGATTACACGCGCGACGAACGACGCAAGCTCCCTCAAATCAGCAAATTCACCCATTTGGGCGCGGCGGCTTCGCCCATGCATTCCGCTTCGCTGGAATCCAGCCCATCACCCGGCGCGTTGGCGATCTCGGTGGCGCGGATTTCCACGGCTTCGGCGGTGCGGATGAAGAGGCCGACGTAAAAAACGTCCTCGGTTCCGTCGGCGGAACGGCGAAGCTGTTGCGCGATCCTCAGCAATTGGCGCAGATGATGCGCTTTGGGGCTTTCTCCCATGGGCTGAAAACCCGGCTGCGCCGATATGGTTGCGCGGCGACGCCAAGCTCCCGCATCTTTCGCGGTTCACCCGCTGAACATCGCCGCCATCCATGCAATGCCCGTTCCCAACACAATCCAGCACGCGCCGGCCATGGCGAAGAGCCAGATCGGCCGGATCGGCTTGATGCGATCTTCCCATTCCAGATGCTCGATGCCGGCGTCGCGCTGTGTTCGCGAATAGCGGAAATCGCGCGGATCGTGATCGGCCAGAGAGCCGGGACGCGTCGTGCGCCGCATGCGGTCGAGATGTTCGATATTACTCACCGTGAATGGCCTCCGTGATGGCATGGGTCCAGCGGGCGCGGTCGGGCGTGCCATCCGCGAGCGCCGCCAGAAGATCGGTCAGCGCATCGGCGCGCAGCGCGGTCAGGGGATGGGCCTCTTTCACCGCACCTTCAAAGCGGGCGAGCGCGGCATAGAAAATCTCCTGCGCCCGATATTCGCGGTCGCGATCGTCGTCGGAGACGCCGGGGGCGCGCTTGCCCGCCAGCCGTGCGAAGGTGGAAAGCAAATTCCGTTCATAGGCCGCGCGGGTAAAATCCATGCCGTCGTCTCTCCTTCATCCGGCTAACGCCTGCCGCGAGAGCCTGGCGGGTTGGGGGGACAGACCCGGCCCTCAAGCGGCAGGCGGCACCAGAGGTGCGGGAACGACCCTACAACAGGGATTATTGTATTCAACAACAATAGTTGTTGCGCGTGCTAAAACATCACAACCGCGTGCATCGTCATGGCGCCTGCGGCGGCGTATAAAGACCTCAAGGGGCGGGCTGGGGTTGCAGCATGACACGCAAGATTGCGGGATCGCTTTTCGTGCCGCTGTTGGTGCTGTTGGCCGCGCCGGTTTTGGCCCAGCCTGCGCCGCCGCCAGCACCGCCCGCCGCCGCTTCCAGGCCGCCGCTGCCCTGGGACCAGGATGTGAAAATGTTCCTGGCGGCGCAGCCCGATCTGCAGAAAGCGTCGATCCGCGCGCTCGCCAGTCATGCGACGGATTTCGAAGCGGCGCTGGCGCGGGGCGCACAATATTTCCCCGATGGCGTGGTGGTGGATGGGCGGCGCTATGTCATGGCCGACGGGCCTACCGAAACACTGGCCGTGACGCTGAAGGGCGCTATCGGCGATCCCAAGGACCCGGCGCATATGCCGGTCATGGTGCAGCCCAATGTCTACACCATGATCGCGCTGGAGCTGGGCACTTATTACAACGAGATGGACCGCCAGGATGACGGCATCCGCGCGCTGGACCAGGGCCTGAGGCTGTCGCCCTATCCCAAGGAAGGGATGGGCGCGCATGCCGCCGAGATCCTGGGCGAGAAAGGCTTCGCGCTGGGAAGCGAAAAGAAATTCGACCAGGCGCTGGCCACCTATCAGGGCGGGCTCAATCTCAAGGGCATTCAACCGCGCGACCGCGCCCGGCTGGAACGGGGCGAGGGCTTTGTCCTGACCGAGATGGACAGGCTGGACGATGCCGAAGCGGCCTATAAGGCCTCGCTCAATGACGAGCCCAACAATCCACGCGCCCTGAACGAGCTCGCCTATATCGCCAAGCTGCGTGCGGGCGGGCCCAAGGCGCCCACCGAAAGCGTGCTGGTTCCACACGACGCACCAGCCAAATAGCCGGTTTTAAGCAAATGTAATGCGCCCGCCCGTGCCTCGCGCGGCCGCCATGCGTTACGCCGGATTGCAGCAACCCGGTTTACCCGGCATGAACCCGCCATGGCGGACAAGCGCCAAGAGGCCATGGATCGGCCAGGCCGCCTTGGTTATACGTCGCTGATCGTTTGAAACATCGCTCGGGGGCTTTGTTGAAACAGAGGATTGCGATCGCGTTGATGGGCGTTTGCGCGCTTTGCGCATGCGGGCGGGGCGAAACCCGCGCTCCCGCGGCGCCCTTGCCGCAAGTCGAATTCATCGCCGTGGCCGAAAGCCATCTGCCGCTGGGCGAGACACTGGCGGGCAAAACCGAAGCCTTTGCCGTGGCCGATGTGCGTCCGCAGGTGAGCGGGCAATTGACCGAGCGTCTGTTCGCGGAAGGAAGCGAGGTCGCGGCCGGCCAACCGCTGTTCCAGATCGACCGCGCGCCCTATCAGGCGGCTTATGACGGAGCGAGCGCGATTTTGCAGAACGCTGAGGACGCGCTGGCGCTGGCCGAAGCCAAGGCCAAACGTTATGCCGAACTCTATAAGCAGTTCGCCATCTCCAAGCAGGACAATGACAGCGTCCAGGCGGCTTACAAGCAAGCCGCCACCATCGTGGCGCAACAGAAGGCGGTGTTGGAAAACGCCGAACTCAATCTCAACAACACGCTGATCCGCGCGCCGATCTCCGGCTATGTCGGCCGTTCGCAGATCAGCCAGGGCGCGCTGGTCACCGCCTATCAGCAAAGCCCGCTGGCGGTGGTGGAGGCGATCAATCCCATCTATGTCGATGTGGGCGTGCTGCCGGGCCTGCTGGCCACCTTGAAGGACCGACTGGCGGGAGCTGCGCGCAAAGGCGCGGGCCAACCCGCCACGCATGTGAAGCTGAAATTCGAAGACGGCGCGCTTTATCCGCTGGAAGGCAAGCTGTCCTTCGCCAATGTCGCTTTCGACAAAATCGAGGGCAAGGTCGTGCTGCGCGCCACCTTTCCCAATCCCAAACTGGCACTGGGGCCGGGCATGAAAGTGAGCCTGGTCTATTCCGACGGCAGCGAGGACGTTGCGATCCTTGTGCCCAAGGCGGCGCTGCATGACGGCGCGGATGGGCATGCGCAGGCGCTGGTGCTGGACCGCCGCGACATGGTGCGCGAGCGCGCCGTGACGGTGGGTGCGGTTACGGGCGACCAGGAGCGGGTGACGGCCGGGCTGGAGCCGGGCGACCGGCTGGTGGTCAATGCCCCCGCGCGCGTGCATGCCGGTATGCGCGTTCGCGCCGTGGCGCATCAGGTGCCGTCGTCGTAAGACCTTCGTATCATCGCGAAGGAGTGGCCTGTGCCCGTCAACAAATTCGGACAGAAGATCGGCGAGCCGGTGGCGGGATGGACCGCGCGGCCCGCGCCGCCGCGCACCGCGATGGAAGGCCGCTTCTGCAAGGTTGTGCCGCTCGATGCCGCCCGCCATGCGGGCGAACTCTATGAGGCGTTCGCCGGCGCGCCGGAAGCGAGCTGGACTTATCTGCCCGACTATATGGGCCCGCATGCGACAGCGAAGGCGCTCAGCCAATGGCTGGAGACGGCCGAGGCGAGCAAGGATCCTCTGTGGCACACCATCATCGACGCCAAGACGGGGCGCGCGGTGGGCATCGCCTGTTATCTGCGCATGGATGTCAATTCCGGCGCCATCGAGGTGGGCGGCTTGTTGTATGCGCCTGAGCTTCAGCGCACGCCCGCCGCGACCGAGGCGATGTATCTGATGATGCGGCGCGCTTTCGACGAGCTGGGCTATCGTCGCTATGAATGGAAATGCGATCAGTTGAACGCGCCGTCGCGGGCGGCGGCGCTGCGCCTGGGTTTCACCTTCGAAGGCACCTTCCGCCAGCATATGGTCTATCGCGGTCGCGCGCGGGATACGGACTGGTTTTCGGTGCTCCATGGCGAATGGCCGGCCTTGCGCGGAGCTTTCGAGCGCTGGCTGGCGCTGGATAATTTCAACGGCGAGGGGCGGCAGAAGAAGGGGCTTGCCGCATTTCGCTAATCCAGAGCAGCGTCAGCTTGGCGCCATCTGGCCCAAATAGCCCACGATTGCGATTACAGCCACGCCCAGAAGAATTTCGGCGGCGACATTTAAGGCAAGTTGCTGCGTGAGATGGCCATTCCGGATGCCCAAGGCCGGAACCAGTTGCAGCCGGTTCGCCACCGCCAGCCCGATCATGAAAAGCGCCAGCGCAATCTTGGCCGCCAGGACCTCGGCATAGGCATTATGCGGGGTAATCGTCTTGAGCGGCAGAATGGATGCGGCATTGACGATACCGCTCGCGATCAACATTGCCACCGCCGTCGTTCCCCACCGCGAGAACAGCCGGAATGGCGCGATCAGATTCTGCGGCGTGTGACGGTCCTGTCCCAACAGACCCGCCAGCACCATCAGCCCGCCCACCCAGAAGCCGGCGCACAACAGATGCAGGGCGTCGTTGCCGGCGCGCAGCAGCGGAAATTCTCCGGCTGCCGCGGCGGCATGGCTGGTCAATCCCAGGCTCGCCAGAAGCAACCCCGCCAGGGCGGCCAGCCATTTCATACGCTCAGGCCGCGGCGACAGGCACAGGATGAAGAACAGGGCGAGACCCGCGACGCGCCACACCGCGATCCGTCCGAATTCCGTGTCCGACGCCACCAGCTTGAGGGTCGTGGGATCGAACGCCTTGCCGGCATCGCCCACCATGTTTCCCGCCACCAGCGCGAACCAGAAAAGCGCCGTGACGAAAGCCAAGGCGGCGGCCGCCGGAAACAGCACGCGGATCATGCGTTCCGGCGGTCCCCCCAAACTGTGGGCGCTCAGCAAGGTTAGAAACGCCGCCGCGCCGAACCCTGCCATGAGACTGAGGAAGTGCAGGGCGCGGACGGCGGCGAACAGCAGGGTCACGGTGTGACGGTGAAGGTGTAGCCGCCTTCCGTGCGGTGAGAATCGACGGAAACCGCATGCCACGTCACGTGGTAAAGACCAGGCTTGAGGGGCGGCAGCGCGACGGTGATCATCGAATCCTTCACCGTAGCGGACAGACCGCTTACCTCATGGCCGGCCGCATCCATCACGCTGGCGCCGCTAAGGCTGGGCTCCAGCTTTTCGGAGAGGGTAAGCGAAATCTCCTTGGGCGCGGCGAGTGTTTGACCTGCACCGGGAACGGCATGCTGCAGGAAGGCATGCGCGAAAGCCGGCGTGGCGAGGGTAGCGGCGAAAAACAGACTCAGTGCGATACGGGTTTTCATGTGCGGGCTCCAAAGAAGGGTCTGCCAAGCGAGGCGGGAAACATGTCGTCGATGTAGAAATGCAGCTGTGCGATGACGCCGACATTGCCGCCGCTGGCTTTGTTGATGGGGATCATGGCTTCGATGGCGAATTGCTCCACCTGTCCCGACCAGATGATGCCGGGATTGATGGTGCCAGTGGTGCCGCCGCCGCCCGCTTGTACCGGCGAGGAAAAGGCATATTCCACCACCGGCGTCAGATGCGCGATGAAGTTGGAGAAACCTTGATCGCGCACATTGTTCTGAAGGTAGAGAAAGCTGTATTCGACCGCGCCGCTCCATTCGATGGATTTGGAGTCGGCGCTATCCGGCACGGCGTAGCCGATGGTGCCGGTGATCGCCAGCGGCCTCAAAAACGCCATCGAATCCGGCAGATCGCCGAAGCCCTTGCCGTATTTGAAAGTGGGCGTGTAGGTGGAGCGGCTGTCAGCCACCGCCTTGCTGCCGGTGCCGCCCACTTCCCAATCCACGCCCAGCGCGAAGATCGTCTCGCTTTTGGGATCGCGATAGATTTCCAGCGTGGGTGAAATGTCGATATTGCCGAAGCCTGTCGCGGGCGTATCGCCCGGCGGCTTGGCATCGACATAGCCGGTGCCGATGCCGATGGCGAAGCCGGGAAAGATCGATTTCGACCAGTCGAACTCGTAATCGGTTTCATGATTGAAATGGGTGATGGTGGGAAAGGCCAATTCGTCCGCCGCGAAGGGATCGTCGGAGGAGATGGTGGCGGGGAAGAAGCGGTCGCCCAGAACGCCATGGGCGTGAGCGGTGGGGGAAAGGACGATCCCCCCAAGCAACAGGGCTGCGCCAAAGCGCAAATTTCGAACGGTCATGAATTTTCTCGCTATGGAAGTTACGGGAGCATGCGCGCGCGATTGACGCGACGCAGTCTCGGCTCGTGATGCTTCAGGCGAGTTCGGGCGGGGCGCGGGGAGATTGCGGCTGATAGCGCGCGAAGCGAGCGATGCTGCGCTCGGCTAGGGGCCGGTGTGCGTGTTCGACGGCAAGTTCGGGCAGGGCGATGGCGGCAGGGGTGGAGGCCGCGCCGCCATGAGTGACGCCGGCGAAGGGGCATTCTTCGTGACTGCGGCTGCTGTCCGGCGCCTTCTTGTCATGGGCGCCAGACTTCTCCGTGGACGACATGTCCATACCGGGCATGGCCGCCATCATCTTGGCCATGTCGGCGGCGGACATGGGGCCGTCCATGTCGCACAGGATCAGGGCGCTTTCGCTGAAGCCTTGGGGATTGGGCATCCAGCCGACCGGCAACAGCCCTTTCAGGACTATCGCCACGATAGCCAGAGCCAATGCAGCCTTTTGCGAAACCCTCGACATGGGCGTGAGCGTCCTCCGGGCGTAGGTTCCGGTCAAGCCGGATTTCGGAGCATATACCCCCGGAAGGCGCGGTTTATTCCGTGAGGAGCGGTGGCGTGTAGCGCTACGAGCAGGTCCGGGGGACCTGCGAGATCGACGAACGCCCCGAGCACAAGCGAGGGGCAGGCGATGCACAGAAGCCGGAAACCGTTCAGAAGCCGGGGTACCAGCCGTGTCCCAGGGGCGAACCACGGGGTGTGACAAAGCGCATCAAGGTTAAGCGCACGATTTCTCCGATGGCCGCATAATGTTTGGAGCAACCGCCGTTGCCGATGCCGGAGGTAACGCGCGCTCCACGAATGCGCTCGAACCCGATCATGGTACCGTCCAGACACCCCATACTGTCGTCACCCCCAAAGTGGTCCGCCAGATGGTCCATCTCCGTGACGAGGGCGTGGTAGTCATTGCGGGGCATGGTGAAATTCTGTTCGGTGGTAGTTGTTTTTTTCTCGTCGCGGGATCGTTCGGTGGTGATCAGCACACCCTCGACCGTTGCGCCTTTCGCGGAAAGCGAGACGACGTAAGTGTAATAGGAGAGTTCTGGCACGGCGACGAAGCGAAAAGCATTGTCGCCCAGCGTGCTGCGCGGCGGAAGTCTCGCCAGAAGACGATTAGCGTGGCCGCGGACCGCGCCGTTGCCCTCGAGCGAACCTTCATGGGTGCGCGAATCTTCGCGCAGACGCATTTCGTCGAGCAAAGATAAACCGAAGCCCACTGCGGCCAGGACCAGTAGAATCGCAACCAGACCGCCCAAGGTAAAGCCGGTGAGGCGCAGCCATTTTCGCAACGGCCGGGGATGATCAGGCATGCACTTCGCCACGCCTAGTCCAGAAATAGATTGCAATGAGAATCGCCAGCAGGGGCGTGGCGAACCCAAATTCATCAATCGCGTAAGCCGTGATGGCGCCCTTGGGCGCGGTCAAAGGCGTGAAGAAGGCCTGGATGAAGGCATTGTGGCTGGCATGCAGGATGGCGCAGGGCCATACGCTGTTCGATTTCAAACGCAGCCAGGTCAGCATCACGGCGCTGGCGATCACGAAGCACGCGAAACAAGTAAAGCCGTACCAGAAAGGCGTGCCCGCATTGTAATTGCCGAACACCATGATGGGGATGTGCCAGCTGGCCCAGATCGCGCCCGACAGGATCGCGCCCCAGGTGAAGCCCAGCCGCGACACCATGCGGGGCGCGAGAAACCCGCGCCAGCCGATCTCTTCGCCCAAGGCGCGCGCGATGGCGCCGACCATGAAAGTGGTGGCGACCAAAAGAAAATAGGGCGGAATGAATTGGCCCGGCGCGGTGACATGCCAGCCCACGCGTGCCGCCAGTTCGGCGATGCCCTTGGCGCTGGGAAAGCCGCCCAGGCCGAAGCTCCACACCCCGATATAGGCGACAGCGGCATAGGCGAGCGGAAGCAGGTAACCGATGAGCGCATAGCTTGGCGCAAAGCGCGCCAGCCCCAGGCTGGCGATGTCGCCGCGTGTGATCAAAAGCGTGAGGAAGGCGGCCGTCGCCGGGCACCACATCAAGGCCTCGACATAATGGCCGCCGCCGCCGCCGGAAAACGGCGTGGGCGCGAAGAACAGCGTGTAGATCGAACCACTAAGAAGGACGACCAGGATCAGGAAGGTGACGATGCCTCTGGTCTGCTGTTCCGCGCTTTCGCTCATGGGAATCCCTCAGGCGAGAGCAGGAGCCTGCCACAGAGTGGGCGTGGAGGCGAGAGCGCGTCCAGGCCATGCGCGCCGCTTGACAGCCTATACCTTTCAGCTCAAGGTATCGATGCCTCTCGCCGGGATGTATGAGGAACATGGCCACCAACCCCAGCTTCATGAACGGCGTGCCGGAGCTTTTGATCCTGCGCACCCTCGAAGCGCGCGAGATGTATGGCTATGAGCTGGTGCAGGCGATCCAGACCCGCACCAACCAGGCGATCAAGATTGGCGAAGGCGTGGTTTATCCCGCACTGCATGCGCTGGAAGCCGGCGGCATGCTGAAGTCGCGCCGCAAGCTGGTGAACGGGCGCACCCGCGTCTATTACGCGCTGACGCGCAAGGGTGAAAAACATCTGGCCGGCCTTGTTAGGCACTGGCAGCACATCACCGAAGCGATCGGTCTTGCGATAGGAGGAACCGCCCATGCCGCAGCCATGCTTTGACCGCCAAAATCAGCGTCTCTCCGAACGCCTGCTCACGGCCGGTATCGCGCCGCGCCATGTCCGCCGCTATGTGCGCGAACTCTCCGATCATTTCGACGATCTGGTGCGAGAGGAGAGCGCGGCCGGCGCGGGCCGCACCTTGGCCGAGACGCGGGCGCTGTCGCGCCTGGGCAACGATGACGATCTGGCGGACGCCATGCTGTCGCGGCCCGAATTGCGCTCTTTCATGTCGCGCTTTCCTTGGGCGGTGTTTGGCCTGGGGCCCATTGCGCTCCTGGTCTTGAGCATCTTCGGAGGGCTTTATTTCGAAGTTTGGCTTATCGATCACACAGGCTTTGTGTGGGCATGGTTTCATATGCAGCCATCACCCGCGAGCGCGCGGATCGCCACCAAGGTTTACACGGCTTACAACACACTGATTGTCTTCGGTGCGCCGCTGCTGTTCGCTTGGCTATTTTATCGCATCGGTTCGCGGCAACGCATGCGGCCGGCCTGGATCATCGCCGGTGTGGCGCTGGTCTGCATCCTGGGCGGCTTTCAGAATCTGATCTTCTACGACACAGGCTGCAAGGGCTGCGGCCAACTCTTGGTGCAGTCGGCTTTTATTCCACCCTTTCCGCATTTCGCAGAGGGCGTGGTCCGCGCCGCCGTCAATCTTGCTATCGCCGGCGGCATCTGGCTCGCGGCGCGGAGGAAAGTCTCAACCGCTATCGCGCTTCGTACCGCGCGGACATAGGCCCACGAAATCTGCAGGAAGGTATCGTCATGTCGCTTCGCGCTTTGGGTCTTGCGGTCTTCCTTGCAGCGTTCGCCACTGTCCCCGCGTCGTCGCAATCCGATGACGGCGCGTTCGTCACTGTCGAAGGCGGGCGCGTCTGGTACCAGACCTGCGGCACGGGTCCCAGGTCCATGGCGCTCATCCATGACGGAACGCTGCATTCCGCCACCTGGGACGATGTCTGGCCAATCTTCTGCAAGGATTTTCATGTGGTGCGCTATGACCGGCGCGGTTATGGCCGCTCGCCCGCGGCCACAGAGCCTTATGCGCGCACCGACGATGTGCTGGCGGTGATGCGCGCGGCGGGCATGGCGCATGCCGTGGTGGTGGGCGCGTCGGCTGGCGGCGGCATTGCGGTGGATTTCACTCTGGCGCATCCCGACGCGGTCGACCGGCTTGTTCTGGTCGGGCCCTCCATTTCGGGCCTGCGCTATTCGCAATATTTCAACCGGCGGGTGATGGAGAATGTGCGCCAGTTCCAGCAAGGCGATCTCGAGGGCGCGATGCGCAGCGGCTGGGCCTTCGCGCCGGGACATGAAGCGGCGGTCGTACGCGCGGCCGCGCTGGTCAAGGCCAATCCGCAGAATCTGATGCATGGCGACATGGCGCGGCTTGCGCCCACCGCCAAGCCGCTCCTCTCCAAGATTCAGGCGCAGACACTGGTCCTGGTCGGCGATCATGACGTTGCCGACAATGAGGGCGAGGCGGCCACCGCCGAAGCGCTGATCCCACGCGCCTATCGCATCGTCGTGCCCGACACCAGCCATCTGATGTATATGGAACACCCGGATGTGTTCGCGCAGCTGGTCGAACAATTCGTCGATGCCAAGCCCCATCCCGACCGTGAAGCGTCGGTCCGGCGCTATGTCGAGTCGCTGGAAAAGGGCGCGCCCAATTATGGCGAGATGGTCGAAGCCGAGGCGGCCGATGTCCGCCAGGAGCTGCCACAGCTTCTGCAGTTGGTGAGGGCGATGGGCGCGCTGAAATCCGTCACCTATGAACACGGCACCGACGACGGCGCGGATGTCTATCTGGTAAGTTTCGAACATGGCCAGGCGGAATGGACCATCGGGCCGCTCACCGCCGACGGCAAGGTGCAGACACGCAGGGTAAGCCTGCTCTAGCGCAATCGGGTGCGCGATGATGAAGCGGAGTATTCTCGCATATGTGGTTCTTGCCTGCTGCCTGGCCTCGCGCGCCAAGGCGGAGGAATGCGCCGCGCCGCGGCTGGAAAACACGGTGCCGATGGAAGCGGCGGGCCAATCCGGCGAGGTGGTCGTGCCGATCACTTTGAACGGGGTGGAAAAGAAATTCCTGTTCGATACCGGCGGCGGCGCAATGAACTATATCAAGCCTGCCGTAGCCCTGAGCCTGGGTCTTTTCAAGACCGACAATTTCCCGGCGCTGGATCTGGCGGGGAACAAATCCTACAAAATCGCCGGTGCGCGCAGCGTGAAATTTGGCGCGATCGCGAGCCGGGACGTCGTCCTTTTCCAGATGGTGCCGGAACTGGCTTTCGACGGTATCCTGTCGGCCGGGACGATGACCGGCAACGACCTCGACATCGAGTTCGGCGCCATGCGGCTCAACTTCTTTTCCGCCGATCATTGTGCGGGCGACGTGGTCTATTGGCCGCATCAGGCGCTGGCCGTGGTCCCAGTCACACTGGCGGGCGGCCATTTCGAAATCGGCGTGACGCTGGATGGCCATGCGCTGACGGCGGTGATCGATACCGGCTCACCCTGGACGATTTTGGATGCCGGGTGGGCGAAGGAAAATCTGGGCTTTTCGCCGGACGCTCCGCCCTCCGGCATTCCGAAGGACAGGCCCGGCGAGCAGATTTATTTCCGCCGCTATTCCGCGCTCGCTTTTCCCGGCATCACCGTTGCCAATCCGCTGGTGGTGGTGCGGTCAGTCCAGTTTGGCGACGGCGGCGGCCGGGCCGGCCCGGCGCCCGACATGATCATCGGAATGGAAGTGCTCCGGCATCTTCATCTCTATTACGCGGCGGGCGAACAGAAATTCTACATCACGCCCGCCACGGCCGGCGCCTCCGTATTGCCCAAACCCATCGCGGCGGCATCGCACGGTCATGCCTGGCCGCAGGATGAAGAGGCCTATTCAAAAGTGTGGGACCCGATCCACCGCATGCATTAGGACCGGAGCCTTCGGATAGAGTCTCAGTCGTCAAAATCAGGATGCTTGCCTGTGTCCTCCGACCGCTGGAAATCGGACAAGGGATGCTTGTTCACTTCGTCGATGATCTTGGCGAAGGCGCGGGTCGAGGTTTCAAGTCCGGTCCATGGCACCGCTTCCGGCGTCTCCCATTCGGTGTGGAAATAGGAATGATATTCCGACGCGTCGATCGCGGGCGTGAAGCGGTAGAAATAGCTCGCGTCACTGGCCGGCGGCGTGGGGCTGGGATCGAATTCCAGCGGCTGGCCGAATTTCTTGAACGCGTCCCACACGATCTTCTGCAGCACGGGCCGTTCCTTGCCGCCGCCATACCATTGCAGTGGCATGAAGGTGTTGGCCCAGGCCAGTTCGTCGCCGGGATAATAGCGCGGCCGCGATTGGGTGAAGATGGTCGAGGGATGCTCGTCATTGAGCAAAAGTGCCGTCTTGGCGAACAAACTCGCCTTGTTCGCCGTCAGGTATTTCACGCCCAGCGCGCCGTCCGAACCATTGTGATGGCCGTCCAGTCCGATAAAGACCATGGTGCGCTTGCGCTTGGCCTTCGGAATCTTGGCGAAATATTCCGCCAGCCCCAGCATGGAGGCGACGCCGGCGGCATTGTCGCTGGCGCCTTCGAACCAGCCATCCTTGTGGGCGGTGATGTAGATGGTTTCGTCGGTCGCGCCTTGAAGTGTGCCCCACACCAAGGCGGTCTTGAGATTGGGCACCTTCTGCACATCCAGCGACACGCGGACTTTGGCCGACATGCCGCCGCCCGCCGTTTCGATCAAGGTCCGCGCCGCTGTGCCATCGTCATTGCCGAGCGTGAAGGCGGGCGCTTTGGTGCCGGACGGATAGGCCTGATAGCGCATATTGCCCGGCAGCATGGAGACTTCGAAGATCGCCGCCGCGCCCTTGTCGTCGGCGCGCTTGACCGCCCGCGCATTGGTCACGCCCAGCATGGAGGCGATGAAGACCGCCTTGCCCTTCACGTCACGGCCCATGAAATCGGCTTCGGTGCCGAGCCCCACATACACCGCGTCGAGATCGGTCGGGGGCAAGGGACCGGCTTCATAGTCCGGCTGGGCGGAGTTCAAATGTATCGTCTTGCCGTTCGCTGTCACCGCCACGTCCCAGGTCATTGGCGTCCATTGCGGCGGCAGATCAAGCGGCTGGATGCGCACATCGGAAAGACCCAGCGCACGGAATTTTCCCGCCAGCCACTCATTGGTCTCGCGCTCGCTTTCGGTACCGATCAACCGGCCCCAATATTTGGGATGGCCCGTGTCGCGATAGCGTTTGGAGATGGCCGCCAGCTCTTCCACATATTTGTGCATCTTCCTGCCGTCGATGCTGCGATAGGCTTCCTCGCCCTTGGGCAGGGGGAATTCGATCAGCGCATTCTCCACCCGCGACAGGGAAAGCGCCGGCGGGGTGAGCGACTGGGCGATGGTGGAACGGGCGCCTTGCGCCTGCCCCGATTGCGCCCAGGCCATGACGGCCAGCGGCACCGCGATGAATGCACTCGCGCGCAGAAAAATCCGTCTCACGCTGCCCTCCCTTGAAGCCCGCTTCCCGCGCGGTTTTGCGCATCTTGACGGGTGTGGAGGCGCACGCAAAGCGCCGCCGCCTGTGCGCATCTGCACATCGGTGGCGCATCTTTGCGCATTGAGGAAGCGTGGCCGCCATGCGTCCGCCTTCCGCGCCGGTGTGGTCGGCGCGAAAAATGCGCTTTGCCTTGGCTCCGGCCTTGTGGTAGATGCTACTACAACGTAGGAGATTCGACGGCGTGGCGCTCCCCAGGCTCAGCAATCTGGAAATGCAGATTTTGGAGCTGCTGTGGGCGCACGGACCCTTGTCGGTGCGCGAGATCATGGAGCGGCTTCCGGCCAAGCGCCTCCCGGCCTACACCACGGTCCAGACCATGGCGGCGCGGCTGGAGGCGAAGAAGGCGCTAAGGCGTGCCCGCAAAGTGGCGACGGCGCATATCTACGAAGCCGCCATTCCGCGCGAGGCGGCGCGCAGGCGTCTGATAGACGATTTCCTGTCCGTGTTCGGTGGCGAGCATCGCCCGATCATGATGCATCTGGTGAAGGCGGGAAGACTCACGCTCCAGGATATCGAAGAAGCGGAAGCTCATATCCGCGAACTGCAAAAGAAGAGCGGCAAGCCGTAGCTGCCCAACCGAACGAGACGTTGAAAACAGGGGAACTTCACATGTCCGGGAAAATCGCGTGCGTCTTGACCCTATGGCTGGCGTCAAGCGCCGCCGCAATGGCGCAGACCGCGGGAGCGCCGCCACAGACGTCAGCGCCAGCGGGCTGTGAGCTTCCCGCCGTGGCGGATTCCGTCGAACTCAATCAGGTGCCCGGCAGCGATCTCGTAACGGTGCCGGTGGAGATCGAAGGCAAGCCGAAACATCTGGTGCTGGCCGTCGGCACCGGCGTCTCCGAAATCACGGAAGCGGCCGTGAAGGAATTGAAACTGGTCGACGGCATCAAGCGCACCGAGACGTTTCAGAGTGGCCCCGCCACTTGGTCAGCGGATACCAGTATGCGAAACGAGCTAACGGGCTCGACGATCCAGTCCACTTTCGTGGATGTGAAAGGCGTGCATGCCGAGGAAGACAACCGACCGCATGTCGTCCTTTCCTCCTTCAAACTGGGAGGCGCGATCGGCCGCAATCTGAGTTTCGCCGTGGCCACCGACAAGGATATCTCGTCCTCGGCGCCCTATGACGGGCGGATGACCGGCTCCTTCTTCAAGCAATATGACGTGGAGCTGGATTTCGTCGCCATGAAGCTTCGCTATCTCACGCCCAACACATGCACCGATCCGCATCAAGTCGTGTTTTGGCCGCACAAGGACGTGGCGATCATTCCCATGAACATTGTGGACGGCAAGATCGAGGTGCAGGTCGATATCGGCGACCACAAGATCAATGCCATCCTCGACACGGCGTCGCCGCGCACCATCATGCGCCGCGACATCGCGGAAAACACGGTGGGCCTCAAGGCGGGTTCGCCGCAAATGGTGGCGGTGGAGGGGATGAAGGATGGCAGCGACATGCAGATCTATACCGCCACCTTTCCGCAGATCACTTTTGCCGGCGGCGTCACCGCCTTGAACGTCCCCGCCCTGATCCAGGTCAACGGCATGACGCACAATCTGCACAAGGAAGCGGTCCTGGGCAGCCGCGCCCAGTTCAAAGCCGATCCCCGCATTCCCGCGCTGACTTTGGGCATGGATGTGCTGCGCCAGCTACATCTCTATGTCGTCTATGGGCAGCAGAATATCTACATGACGGCGGCTGAGTGAGCCGCGACCGCGAAGCCGGGCTGGTCAAGGCCATCGAAGATTTGATACGCGATGTCGGCACCCATTATTCGTGGGCGATTCCCGATATCTGCCCTATCTCCTATGAGAAAACCGGAAACACCCTTACCGACACCCTGAATCTGCGCGCGGCCTGTCACCTGTTATGGCTGACGGAGCCTGAGAGGCGTCAGGAGATATGCGGCTGGTATGTGAGACGGTGGGGCAAGATCGCAAAGACAAGCGATGACCGGATCGCGCATTATGTCGAGACGTTGGCGCGCGGCGCGCTGCCCGACCGCCTGATGGGCGTGGCGTCCTGGTCCAAAGTCGCGTCGATATGCGATCCGAACAAATATCCCATCTATGACGCCCGCGTGGCGTTCGCACTGAACGCGTTGCTCATTCGCGACAATATCGCGCTCGCGCCCTTTCGCATGCCTGGAAGCCAAAGCACCACCATCAACGCGGCGCTGAAGCGTCTGAAGGCGCATGGGATCAAGGAATCGAACGTCAACACGCCGGTGGACGATTATCGCCGTTACATGGCGTTGATGCACCGTTTCGGCACGCGCATCAGCCTGGCGGAAATGGCCTTGTTCGGTTCCGCGCCGATGCTGGCGGCGGGCTTGCCCGCACCAAGCGCGGCGCCACGGCTGGCGCGCTCCTGACAGCGAGCCGGATCGATCGAAGGCGCTTTTGCCCGCAAGCGCCTTCATGATACAACCGCAGACATTGGACGCGCATTCTCCTTTTTGACGGAAACAGGAGGGCATCTTGTTCAAGCAGGCATTTGCCACATTCCTCCTTCTCGCATGTTTAGGATTGGCCGGGACGGCGGCCGCGCAGGCACAAAGCTGCGGCGCGCCATCGCTTGCGGACAGAGTGGAATTGAAGCCGGTCGCCGCAAGCCATCTGATGACGGTGCCGGTCATGATCGAGGGTGCGTCCAAGCAGTTCCTGCTGGCGGTCGGCACCAATCCCGACGAGATCTCCCAGGCCGCCGCGACCGAATTGCATCTGGCCCAGCCCGAACAGCACACCGCCTATAACAGCCTGTCCGAGTTGAACGAGACCCTGCAATACCGCGCGCCCGTCATCGATGTGAGGAGCGCCGGCGCGGCCGCGGCCAAGGTCTATCAGCCGCGCGTGCGCGCCACCGCCTTCACCATCGGCACGGCCACTTTGCCCGGCCTGCAATTCCTGGTCTCCAACGACCGCGACTTGGGCGTTTCCAAGCCTTATGACGGGCTTCTGACCGCTGCGGGCTTTCGCCAATACGACATGGACATGGATTTCGGGGGAAAGCAGCTGACCTTCCTTGCAGCCCGAACCGGCTGCGCCGACCCCAACCAAATTGTGCGCTGGCCGCACGGTGTCATCGCCGTCATCGCCATGCGCATGAACAATGGCAAGATGAGCATTCCGGTTACGGTCATGGGCCATGAGATCGAAGCCGTCATCGACACCGGTTCGGAGCGCTCGGTGATGCGCCGCGCGATTGCCGAGCGCTTGCTCGGCCTCAAACCCGATAGCGACATGGCGTCGGCCGGCGATCTACGCGACGGGACGGGGCAGCGCGTCTATCAGCACATTTTCCCGGAAATCCGCTTCGAAGGCGTGGTGGCGAGCAATGTTCCGGCGCTGATTCAAGAATACAGCCTGGTCCGGCCGGCCCGCCGCGCCGTGGTCACAGGCAGCCGGCTGCAGGCCGCCGACACGCCGGGCGAGGTCGTTCCCGATCTCACCTTGGGCATGGATGTGCTCAGCCAGCTTCATATCTTCGCCGCTTTCCAGGACAACAAGCTCTACGTCACCGCCAATTCCTGAGTGTTTCGGCGATGCAGCAAAATTGAAAATCGCGCCTCGAACTACGAAGAGTTTCGTTGACTCTACGAATCTCTTCGTAGTAAGGTCGGAACCATGAAACAGCATCCGCCCAAGCCGACCCAGTCCGAACTGGAAATCCTGCGCGTTCTTTGGGGCAGGGGACCATCGACCGTCCGCGAAGTGCTGGAATCGCTGAACGAGACCAAAAGCCTGGGCTATACCGGGGTCCTCAAGCTTCTGCAGATCATGACCGCCAAGGGCAGCGTGCGCCGCGATGAAAGCAATCGCGCCCATGTCTATGAAGCGCGCCGCCCCGAAGACCAGACCAAGCGGCAGCTTGCCAGCGACATGCTGCAGCGTGTGTTCGAAGGTTCGGCCAGCCAATTGATGATGCATGCGCTGGCCGGGCGCAGCACCTCACCCGAAGAGATCGAAGAACTCCGCCGCATCCTGGATGCGCATGAGGGAGACGATGATGGCAAGGCTGAATAGCTGGCTTTCGCCCGATGTAATGCATGCCCTGGGTTGGGCCCTGATCCATTCGCTGTGGCAATGCGTGGCGTTGGCCGCGCTGGCGGCGGCATTGATGGCTTTCAGCCGCCGGCCCTCCGTCCGCTACCTTGTCGCTACGGGCGCACTGGCCGCGATGCTGGTGGCGCTCGTGGCGACCTTTTTCATTCTGGTGAAGCCTACCCAGCCGGCGCATGTGCCGTCGCCGGCCGGTCAGGGCTTGCCGTCCTTCGCCGTGCCGGCCGCCATGTCTCCCTCAGTTGTTGCGGGGAATGCCTCCACCGCCGCGCCTGTGGCCATGGCGGCCGGCGCGGTGATCTCGCCACTGGATTCGTACCGAATACGTCCAGCGCGGCCCGCACCGGATTTCCTGCCGTCCAGTCTCCTGCCGTGGCTGGTGGCGGCATGGCTTTCCGGCGTGGCGCTGTTCAGCCTGCGCTTCGCCGGCGGCTTCCTGCTTCTGGAATATCGGCGCCGCACTCTTTGCGAGCCGCCCAATGCCCATATTCTCAGTCTGTGTCACGATTTGCAGCGCAAGCTCGGCCTCGACCGCGCCGTGCTCTATTTGGAATGCGCTTGGATCCAGGCACCCGCCGTGATCGGCTGGCTCGGTCCCATCGTGCTTCTGCCGATCGCGGCTTTAAGCGGGTTGTCGGAAGCGCAATTGCGCGCGGTGATCGCGCATGAGTTGGCGCATATCCGCCGGCATGATTTCTTCATCAATCTTCTGCAGGTCCTGGTCGAAACGCTTCTCTTCTATCATCCCGCGATCTGGTGGCTGAACGCGCGCATCCGCGCCGAGCGCGAACTCTGCTGCGACGAGATCGCGGTGTCCTTGACCGGCGACCGGCTGGAATATGCCAGGGTTCTGACCTTGATGGCGGAATGGGAGCAGGCGCCCGCGCTCGCCATGGCCGCCAATCGCGGACCCTTGACCGCGCGCATCTTCCACATTCTGGGCCGCAAATCGTCGGGCTTGGGCCAGCGCATGCTGGGATTGACGGGCGCAATTCTGTTCCTGGCCGCCGCTTTGGGCGCGGCCAATGCGCTGTTCGGAATCGCTTATCCGATCGCCAAGGCCGAAGCCAAAGCGGTCGCCAAGATTGTTCCAACCATCAGCCGGGCCGCCATCGATCAGGTCGCGTCCCTGGCATCTCAAGCAGCGGCGCCTGTGGTGAAAGCGCCGGACCAGAACGGCGGCCGTACCCTCAGTCGCCCGGACCTAGTCCAGGCCGAAACGCCCGTGGCGTCGCTGCCCGATGTGCCGCAGCCGTCAGCAGATGTTTTCCCGCCACCCGCCAAAGCCTCGGCCGCGCCGGAAGAGACGGCATCGAATGATCCCGCGCCGGCACCAACGCCTGCGCCGGCTCCGGCGAATGCGCCTTCTGCCGCCCAGGTGGCGCTGAACGATCCGCCGGCTGCGACCGGGCGCAGCTGCGCGCTTCCCGCCATCGCCGACACGGTCGGGCTCACGCCGGTGCGCGGCAGCAATCTGATGACGGTGCCGGTTCAGATCAACGGCCAGTCCAAGCAATTCCTGCTCGATCTTGGCACCAATCCCACCACCGTCTCGCGCGCGGCGGTGGCCGAGCTGGGCTTGCCGGAAAACACCCGCATGACCAGCGTCATTCAGTTCGGCGGCAATGGCAGCACATCCGACATGGGCGTGCAGCAGGGCCTGCAGATGCAAGCGCCCGTCTATGACGTGCGGGGCAATCAGAAGACCTATGGCTTGCGCTCGCGGGTTCGCGTCGGCCAATTCACCATCGGCACCGCCACGGCGCCCAATCTGATGTTCATGGTCGCCAATAGCGGCGAGATCGCCAAGGCGGCGCCTTATGACGGGATCCTGACCAACGACATCTTCCGCCAATATGACGCCGAGCTGGATTTCGCGGGCAAGCAGATCACTTTCCTCACCCCCGCCAAATGCACCGATCCGGATCAAGTCGTGTTCTGGGCGCATGACGCAGTGGGCGTGATTCCCATGACCCTGGTGGACGGCCGGATCCAAGTGCCGGTGACCATCGAAGGCCATCCCGTCGATGCGGTCATCGACACCAGCTCGCCGCGCAGCGTCATGCGCCGCGACATCGCCGAACGCATGCTGGGCTATAAGGCCGGGACGCCCGAGATGATGGCCGATGGCGATACGAAAGACGGCATGGGCCAGCCGGTCTTTGTGCATAATTTCTCGCGGATTTCCTTCGCGGGCGGCGTCACGGCGGTGAATGTTCCGGCCCTGATCCAGACCAACAGCATGCTGCACGACAATGACAGCGAGCCGGTCATAGGCAGCAGGGCGAGCTCGGTGGATCCGCGCATTCCCGATCTGACGCTGGGCATGGATGTGCTCAGCCAGCTCCATGTCTATGCCGTGTTCGGGCAGAAAAAGCTTTACGTCACGGCCAACAAGTAGGAGCGAGCGATGAACAAGCAATGGACGGGTGCCTGCGTTCTTCTCCTGGCATTGAACGGGGCCGCGGCAGCTCAGACCTGCGCCTTGCCGCAGATCGCCGACCAGGCCGCGTTGCAGCCGGTCGCGGCCAGCAATCTGGTGACGGTGCCGGTCGCCATCAATGGCAAGCCCAAACAGTTCCTCCTGGATCTCGGCGCCGGCCCGATCAGCATCTCTGAGGCGGCGGTGGCCGATTTGGGTTTGCCCCAGACCATGAAGATGTCCAGCACCATCCAATCCGCCGGCGTCGGTTTCACAGGCAATTCCCAACCCTCGGCGCTTGGGACGTTCCAGGCGCCCGTCTATGACGTGAAAGGCAACCAGGCCGCGAATGCCCAGCGCGCCCGCGTGCGTGTCGCCGCCTTTACGCTCGGCGGCGCGACCGCCAACAATCTGCAATTCATGGTCGCCAGCGACGGAGAGATCGCCAGAGGCGCGCCCTATGATGGGATGCTGACCACCGACATCCTCAAGCAATATGACGTCGAAGTGGATTTCGCGGGCAAGCAGATCAACTTCCTCACCCCCGCCAAATGCAGCGATGTGGACCAGATCGTGTTCTGGTCCCATGGCGCAGTCGGCGAAGTTCCCATGGAAGTGGTGAATGGCCGGATCGTGGTGCCGGTGACCATCGAAGGCCATGCCATCAACGCCGTCATCGACACCACATCGACGCGATCAGTCATGCGCCGCGACATCGCCGAACTGGCCCTGGGCTTGAAGCCCGGCACGGCGGGTACCATACCGGACGGCGAGACCAAGGACGGCATGGGCCTGCCCGTCTATGTCCACACCTTTCCGCAGATCGTCTTTGCCGGTGGCGTCACGGCGGTGAATGTGCCCGCTTTGATCCAGACCAACGGCATGCTGCGCGACGCGGACGGGGCCCCGATGCGGGGTAGCAGGGCGGTTGTGGGCGATGCACGCATCGCCGATTTCACCTTGGGCATGGATGTGCTGCACCAGCTTCATCTCTATGCCGTGTTCGGGCACAAGAAGCTCTACGTCACCGCTGCCCGGTGAGGGTGAGCGGCGGTTCGCGTCAGCGAACGAGTTGGTTCAGTGAACCAATTCGAGCCGCGAACGCCCCGAGCACGAGCGAGGGGCCGCGCGCCCTAAAAAGCCTTTTGATCCGACCCACTTAAGCGCGGGCTGATGCCGCCGGCCGGATGTGGCCGGCGGTCGCGCAATATGGCTTGCGCCGATCTATTACATTGTAGTAGATTCGATGGTAGCGTAATTGAGGATGACCATGGCGCTGCCCAGGCTGAGCAATCTGGAAATGCAGATCATGGAGGCGCTGTGGGCGGGCGGCGAACTTTCCATCCGCGATATCCTGGAATCGTTTCCGGCAAAGAAGCGGCCCGCTTATTCGACGGTGCTGACCATGGTGCGCCGGCTGGAAGCCAAGAAGGCGCTCCGCCATGTCAGGAAGATCGGCACCGCTTTCATCTATCAGGCGGCCATTCCCCGCGATGCCGCCCGCCGCCGGCTGATCGATGATTTCCTGGCGGTGTTCGGCGGCGAGACCCAGCCGATCATGATGCACATGATCGAGGCGGGAAAATTCACCTTGGAGGATGTGCGCGCGGCCGAAAAATATGTGCGCGAAATCGCCAAGAAGGGCGGCAAGCCATGATCGCGGCGCTGCTGAATCATCTGTGGCAATCCACGCTCTTTGTGGGCGTGGCCGGCCTGATGGCGCTGGCGCTGACCCGCAACAGCGCCACGGTGCGCTTCTGGGTTTGGTTCGCGGCGTCCTTCAAATTCCTGGTGCCGTTTGCCGCTTTGACCGCGCTCAGTGCTTACGCCTTGGCGCCCATGGTGCCGCCGGTGGCGATTCCCAGCGTCACGCTGGCCGAACCGCTGGCCAAGCCTTTCTCCGCGCCGGCAATGGCCCGGATCGCCACGCGATGGAGCGCGCCCTCAGCGCCGGTCGCGCATCCGCCATTGCCGGCGCTTGCTGTCGTGCTTGCAGTGCCCGCCCATGTTGCGCCGGCTGCGCCCGAACACGCCGGCCGGCGGGCCTTATCCGCTTTCCATCTTAATCTGGAATCCGCCTTGCTGGCACTTTGGGCCGCGGGCGTGGCGATGCTGGCGCTCCGCTGGCTGATGCGTTGGCGAAGGTTGCGCGCTTTGTTGCGCGATGCGGTGGAGGCCGGGATCGATGCGCCCATCGCCGTGAAATTCTCCGCGTCACGATTGGAGCCAGGCCTGGTCGGCATTCTCGATCCCGTCATCCTCTTGCCGCGCGGCATCGACCGGCAGCTTTCGCAGGCCGAACTCAAGGCCGTCTTGACGCATGAGCTGGGTCATTGGCGGCGGCATGACAATCTTCTGGCCGCCATCCACATGCTGGTGGAGGCGCTGTTCTGGTTCTTTCCCCTGGTGTGGTGGGTTGGCGCGCGTCTCAATGCCGAACGCGAGCATGCCTGCGACGAAGGCGTGCTGGCGGCCGGCAACGATCCGGAGACTTATGCCGAAGCCATTCTGAAGATCTGCCGCGTCTATCTGCAGTCGCCGCTGGCCTGCGTCGCGGGCGTTTCCGGCGCCAATCTGGGACAGCGCATCCGGGCGATCATGGAAAACGGGCTGGTGTTGCGCTTGAACGCGGTGCGCAAATGCCTGTTGAGCGCCACCGCCGCCACCGCGCTCGCCTTGCCGGTGGCGCTGGGGCTGTTGACCGCGCCGGTGGTGCAGATGCAAGCGAAGGCGGCGCAGATTCTGGCGTCGATCAAGACAGGCCCAACGAACGCCGCGGATGACCGGAGCGACGAGGCGCTTCAGACATCAGGCGCGCCGGACGGCGAGGCCGTGCCGAAACATCATCCGTTCCGCCTAACCATCAGAAATCTGGCGGTCCCGGCGCCCGACTGGTCGCATCTTTTGTCGCCTGTACCCGCCGATCTGTTTGCGTCGAACGATCCGCCATCGGCATCGGCCCAGCTGGCCCAATTTGCATCGGACAGCTCTTCCGCCGCCGCACCGGTGAATGCCGCGCAACCCGCTGCGGCGGCTACGGCCGATCAGGCGCTGGCGCCTGGCGCCTGCCAAACGCCCAAACTCATGGCGTCGGCCTCGCTGGAAGCGGTGCCTGGCAGCGATCTTCTGACGGTGCCGGTTGCGATCAATGGCTCGCCCCAAAAATTTCTGCTCGATCTCGATCTCAGGGCGGCAATGGTCTCTCCGGAATTGGTGTCAAAGGTGAGTCTCCCCAATGCCCTGCCGAATGCCGTGAGCATGAACGGGGTCGCGGCCCAAAACGCTGCCATCGCGATCCGTTCCCTGGACATTGGCGGCGTCGCTACCGGACGCGCGTCGCTGGCGGTCACGGGCGATGGCCAAATCCCACAATCGGCAGCCTATGACGGAATTTTGAGCGGAAGTTTCTTCCAGCAATATGATGCCGAGATAAATTTTGCCGAAAAGAAAATCGCCTGGTTCACGCCCACGCGCTGCGCCGACCCCAACCAGATCGCGTCCTGGGCCCATGGAGACTTGTCCATCATCCCGGTGACCTTAGCCGCCGACGGCCGCTTGAAATTGCAGGCGACGATACGCGGCCATGTCGTCAACGCCGAGATCGACACCAGCTCGCCCCGCACCATTTTGCGCCGCACCGTCGCGGAGCAGACCATCGGATTGAAGGAAAATTCTGCGGACATGGTGCCTGTGAGCGGCCTTGAGGATGGCCGGCATATGCAGGTCTATGCCTCCACCTTCACACAGATCGCGTTCGCCGAGGGTGGCATCATGGTGGGAAATGTGCCGGTGCTGATTCAGGATTTCGGCATGGCCCATTCCATCACCCGGACGACCGACGAGCGCATCCCCGACCTCACCATCGGCATGGATGTGCTGCGCCATCTCCATATGTATGTCGCGCTTGGCCAAGGCAGGATCTATGTGACGGCGGCTGAGCCACTGTCGGGTGCGGCTTCCGCCGCGCCCCGCCTGGGACAGGCGGCGCTGACGTCGGCGGACATGCTGAAATTGCAGCAAGCCACCGAAGCAAGAGAATTTTGCATGAAAAGAGACCAGGGTCCTGACAACGATCAATACGGGAAATGCGTGAACACGTATCTGCAACTGCACTATGACTGGGAGGTGATCCGCCTTCCCGGTGGAAGGCTCGTCGCCAGTACCCGTAGGCCGCAATTCAGTAACAGTCCTGCCGGAAGCATCGGCGGGTCGGGCATCAACACCTCAAACAACACCGCTTTTTACAATCCCCAAGCTTTGCATTGATCCCGCCGTCGAAACGGGGAAGCACGATGTTCAAACAAGCATCTCTCGCGTTCGCCGCCTTGTTGGCTTTGAACGCCGCCGGAGCCGCGCAGACCGATGCGCCAGCGCCGCCCGTAACGTCCTCGTCTGCCGATCAAGCGCTCGCGGCGCGCACCTGTGAGTTGCCCAAGATCGCCGACACCGCGCCGCTACAACCGGTGACCAACAGCAATTTGATGACCGTGCCGGTGGCGATAAATGGCACGGCCAAGCAATTCCTGCTAGACATCGGCCTCAAGCGGCCGACCCAGGTCTCGCCTGAGTTGATGGCGGAGTTGAGCTTGCCCGAGGACGTGAAGCGGACCGAACTTCTTCAGTTCGGACCAGGGTCCTTCAATGCGCCTTACCTGGGCCTTCAGGTCCCCATCTATGATGTGCGCAATGGCGGCGGCGGGGACGGCGCGAACACCCGCGTCCGCGTCAGCTCCTTCGGCATCGGCAATGCCACGGATCATCATCTGGAGATGATTGTCACGAAGAAAGGTGAGATCGGGCGTTCCGCGCCGTATGACGGGTTTCTGTCCGGCGATTTCCTGCGCAAATATGATGTCGAGCTGGATTTCGCGGGAAAGCAGATGACCTGGCTCACGCCCACCAGCTGCACCGATCCCAACCAGGTGGTGTTTTGGGCGCACAGGGACGTGGCGATCCTGCCGGTCAGTCTGGCCAAGGATGGCAGGCTGCAGATGCAGGCCATGGTCCGGGGCCATGCCATCAATGCGGAGATTGACACAAGCTCCCCGCGCACGGTCATGCGCCGCGACATCGCCGAGCTGTATGTAGGGCTCCAATCCAAGGACATGATCCCCGAAGGCGATCTCCAGGACGGCATGCACCTGCCGATCTATGTTTCCGTCTTCCCGGAACTTGTTTTCGCGGGCGGCAGCGTTACGGCCGTCAATGTGCCGGTGCGGATTCAAACTTACAGCATGCGCACCGCCAACGACCGTGATCTGAATTCGCATATGCGTGGCGTCATCGGGAATAGCCTGGTGGACGCCGACCGCATTCCCGATCTTTCCATCGGCATGGACGTGCTCAAGCATCTGCATATGTATGTCGTGCCGGGCCAGGCCAAAGTCTATGTGACAGCGGCGGAGGCGCCACAGGGACCATGAAAAAGCTCGCGCTTTCGATTCTCTTCACGGTGGTGCTTCCAGGTTGCACCGCATTGGTGGCACAGCAGGAGCAGATGCTGGACGATGCCGGCTTCCGGGCGCTTCCGGTTGATACGCCCGAGCGCCAGGCGATGCTGACCCGCCTGCCGTCACGCCAGTTCGTGCGCCGCATGAACGGGTCTTTCTTTACCTACACTTATGCCGATCCCCTGGTCTGCAACTGCCTCTATGTCGGATCGGAATTCGCCTATGCGGCCTATCGCCGGCTGGCGAGAGCACACGGCAGCAGCGCGTTTCAGGGCGTTCCCGCTTATAATCCGCCGCCGAACCCCGCGCTGACGGCACCGCGCTAGGCGGCACGACGGAGCGAGCTGCGTCCTTAGTCCGCCTCCCGCAAGACCGTCTTCAAATCCTGTTTTTCCTTGTCCCAGCGCTCGCGCTCCATCCGGGCGCGGCGGTCGAGCGTGTCGCGTTCCTTCTCGATTGCGGCCATCGCCGCCTCATGCCGCGCTTCGGCGCGCTCCAGCGCGGCTCGCGCCTTTTCGGCCTCGCGTTCGCGCCTGGCTTGTTCCTTCTCCTGCCGCGCCTCTTCGCGCGCCGCTTCTTTCGCCCGCGCCCGTTCGCGCCGCGCTTTCTCCTTTTCGAAAGAGATGATCGCGGCCGGGGATTGTTTTCTGTCCGGCTTTGCCGGCTCGGGCCGGGCCTTGCGCCGGGACGCTTTTTTCTCTGGCGCCCGCGCCTTGGGCAACTCGCCGCTGGGAGGCGAGAGCGACCAGTCTTTGGGCAGCACGGCCTTTTCCTGGAAGGGTCCTTTGCTGCCCACCGGCCGCTTCAGCACCACCCCAGGTTTTTCCATCGTTGCCGCCACGATCTTGGGATCTTCGGTCTCGCGCGCGAAGCCCTGGTGGAAGGCATTGTGCCCCATGCCCCAGGCCTCCAGCGCCGCCTTCATCGACGGGGCGGCAAGCGCCAGTTCGAAGAAACCCAGATTGGTGATGTAGGTTCGAAGCTTGCGGGGCATTTATCTCACCGGTCTTCTTTGCGCCTCGCTCTTGCTCGGCGCGTTCGTTGCTTTCGCAGGTCCCCCGGACCTGCTCATGGCGCTGCGCACCACCGCGCCTCACAGCTTGCGGGGCATTCACACACCGAGAGTGTGCCTCTCTTTATATATAGAGAAGGCCGGACTAGGTTCCCGGAACCCTTGGTGGAGGATGCGGATGATGGGACGGCTGGCCATGGCCGCGTTCGTTGGCCTGCTCCTGGCCTCGCCGGCACTTTGGGCTGCGCCGGCTCTGGCAGGCGAGCCGATCCATGAAGAATCTTTCGTCCGCATTGGCGGCATTGACCAATGGATCACCGTCACGGGGCAGGACCGCGACAATCCCGTGCTGCTGCTGCTGCATGGCGGGCCCGGCGTCACCTTCACGCCCAATGCGGAGGCGATGTTCCAGGGCTGGGACAAGGATTTCACCCTGGTCGAGTGGGACCAGCGCGGCGCGGGGCGCACCTTCACCAGGAATGGCGGCGAGGCGATCGCGCCCACCATGAGCTTGGATCGCATGGTTCAGGACGGCATCGAGGTCGCGCGCTATGCGGCGGATCATCTCTCCAAGAAGAAAGTGATCCTGTTGGGCGCGTCCTGGGGCTCGATCCTGGGCGTGCACATGATCCATCAACGGCCGGATCTGTTTTCCGCTTATGTCGGCCCGGACCAGATCGTCAATGCGCAGAAGAATGCGGCCTTGGTCTATGCCCGGGTGCTGGCGATGGCGAAGACCGCCAAGGATGACGCCTCCGTGGCGGCGCTGGAAAAGATCGGACCGCCAGTGGAATGGAAAAGCCTCGCCGACTTCCTGGCGTATAACACTGTGGAACAGACCTATCAGCAGCAACTCGCGCCCCGCCCGGCCGATCCTCCCGTCAGTCCCGCCTATGCCGCGCCGGAAGAGCGCGGCGCGCGGGCCAAGGCGATCGGCTTCAGCACGCAGCTTTTCTTCGGCGATCATATGGAAGGCCCACTCGCCCACACCGACCTGCCGGCGCTGGGCATGACGGTTAAGGTGCCCGTCTTTGTGATCCAAGGCGAGCACGACATGACGGCGCTGCCAGAGTTGGCGCGCGCCTTCGTGGCGGATTTGAACGCGCCCAGGAAAGGCTTTTATCTTCTGCCCGGCGCGGGCCATGCGCCGGGGCCGGAACTTTGGGCCTTAACGCACAAAGTGCTGCTGGAAGAGGTGCGGCCCCTGGCGCGGGAATAGCCGCCCCATGTCTTTATATATAGCGCGCACGGACTTAAGATTCGCGCGTCTCCGGGGGAAGCGGACATGCGGAGGATGGCGTTGGGCGTGGCGGCGTTGATCTTGCCGCTTCTGATGGGTCGCGCCGTGGCACAGGATGCGGGTGCCTGGCGCACCGAATCCAGTGAGCAGTTCCGCCAGGGTTTCGTGGCGGGCATTGCCTCCTATCTGCGCGATTACGGCGGCGGCTTCAGTGCACAGGCGATGCGCGCGGGCTATGCCGATTGCCTGGCGGGGGAGACCGACCGCTCGCTGCTGGATGTGGTGGACATCTGGCTCGACGCGCATCGGGAAGCGGCCGCCTACGCCCCCAGCGTCGCGGTGCAGATGGCGCTCAACGATTATTGCAACGGCTTCACGCCCAATAGACCGCGGATGCCGCAGTAGCGAGCGCCGACCCGAAGGGGCGAAATGGTCCAGTGGACCATTTCGAGGCGCGAACGCCCCGAGCCCTAGCGAGGGGCAGCGGCAACAAGCGACAAACGCCGCGAGCACGAGCGAGCGGTTGCGCAGTGCTGACGAGTGGAAACGGTCACGCAGTGGCGACCGGAAACTTTTACTTCGGCGCTTCCAGCATCCCGATCAGCGGGCGATTGAGCAGTAGCGCCAAACTTCCGCCCGCCGCCGCGATGGCGGCATGCAGCGCCCAGAATTGCGCCGGCGTCATGTGTTCGTAGAAAGAGCCCAGCCAGCCCAAACTGACATTGCCGAGGAAGAGAGACAGGAACGCGCACCCCATCAAGGTCGATTTCAAGCCCTGGGGTGCGGCGCGCGACACCAGCGCCAGCAAGGTCGGCCAATAATAGAGAAAGGCCACGCCCAGGAGAATGTCGTAGGCCAGCGGCACCCAGGCCGGCACCGGATTCAGTCCCCAGATGCCCGCCACCAGGATGAGGTTCGCGGCGCACGCGATGAAGGCGCCGGTCGCGATCTTGACGATCTCATTGGGCTCGCCGTCATGACTGTCCTGCCAGCGCCACAGCGCGAACAGGGGCGCCACCGCCAGGATGCTGACAAAAGGATCGATCGATGCGAACCAGGCGGTGGGAATGTGAAAGCCCAGCAGGTCCAAATTCACATAGCGATCGATCCAGACCAGATTGATATTGGTGTTCTGGTAATAGGCGATGGAGTGCGGCACGGTCAGCATCATCACCACGACCAGGGCGGCGATGGCGCGCCACTCGAGCGCCGTCATCGGCGTGGTGCGGTGGGCGGAGCGCGGCGTCTCCTGCGTCAAGAGCTTGTAGCCCGCGAGATAGGTCACCAGACCCAGGATCATCAGCAATCCGGCAAGGCCGAAGCCTGCATGCCAGCCAAAATATTGCGCTACGATCCCGCAGCCCAGGGGCCCGGTCACCGCGCCGACATTGATGCCCATGGAATAGATCGAGAAGCCGCGCGTGCGTCCCGGGCCGTCGGCTTCGGCATAAAGCTCGCCCACCTGGGCTGAGATATTGCCCTTCAAAAGGCCGCATCCGATGATCAAGAGCGCCAGCGCGGCGAGGAATGAAACGTCGAACGCCATGGCGATGTGGCCGGTGCTCATCAAGCCCGCGCCCAGCACCACGGCGTTGCGACGCCCGATCCAGCGGTCGGCGACCACCCCGCCCAAGGCCGGCGTGAAATAAACCAGGCCGGTGTAAAGACCCAATACCTGAGAAGCCAGAGCCAAATTGCTCATGGGGCCGAAGACCCGCTCCAGCACGGCGCGAAAGGCGGCGAAGCCCGCGACATGCTCGACATGGCCGGGCAACAGAAGCTGCTGGCTTATGTAAAGCACCAGCAGCGCCGTCATGCCGTAATAAGAGAAACGCTCCCAGGCTTCGGTGAAGGAGAGATAGCCCAGCGCGGCCGGTTCGCCCAGGAAGGTGCGCTGGCTCGCGACCGGCGGCCTCGAATGTTCGTCCATCGTGGCGGTCAATGCGTCTCCCTGGGCGGACAGATAAGACGCTTATAAGACGCCAAATCCGCGCTGGGGTCTATCGGCGAAGCCTTCAGTCGCCACTGCGCCGAGGCAATCCCTTGCTTGCGCACCCGCACGCTGCCGCTACGGACGTTTCGCTAGCGCGAAACGCTGCTCACATATCCACGATCAGCCGCACCGCGACATGGCGACCGCTGTCGCCCCAGATGTCATAGGTGCCGCCGTCGCTGACATCCCAGCTGCGCTCGTCGAGAATATTCTGCAGCCACAGGCGCAGCGAAGCGGGATAGCCGCCCAAGGTCATCTGATAACGCAGATCGGCGTTCAAGAGCGTGCGATCGGGAATCACGGTGTCGCCCAACAGCACCGAGGCGATGTTGCTTTCATGGGCGACTTCCATGCCCAAGGTGATGTCGTGCAGGCCCGGCGGCGTCCAGTTGGCGTTGACGTCATAGCGTTGCGACGGAATGCCGACCGGCCGGTGCCCGACCAGGCCTTGCACCACGCCTTGGCCGCCGACTTTGGGTTCGGACCACAGCGCGCCCGCCACGATGTCCAATCCTTCGGTCAGGCTGCCATTGACCGACAGCTCCAGGCCCTGATTGTCGATCTGGCCTAGCTGGGTGAAGAGAGCGGTGGAGTCCAGATTGAAGTAGGGCTTCTGAATGTCGAAATAGCCCGCCACCATGCTGACATCCGCTCCCAGTTGCAGGCGCAGGCCGCCCTCTTTCTGGTCGGTGGCGATGGCGGGAAGCGCCTGGTTGCGGTTGGTGGCGTTCTGGGGCGCAAGGCCATTGTCCTCCAACCCTTGCGTGTAATCGGCGAAGGCGACCACGCCGTCCCACACATTGGCGGTGGCCGAGGCGCTGAGCAGCAAGGGATCGCTCTTGATCACGGTGGGCGCTTCGCCCGGCACCAGAGTGCGCTTGCGGTAGGCGGGCTTCTGGACGCCAAAACCCAAAGTGCCCACGTCCTTCCAGGCCATCTGATAAGAAAAGCCTGGGCGTGTCTCGCCGATATGATCGCGGGTCTGTTCGGTGAAGGCGAAAGCAGGCTCGGGCGTGGTGACGCGTTGGCCGATGCCGATGAGGCCCAGATCCTCGGTGTCCGAGCCGCCGTAAAGCGCGTTGTAGTCGCGGATGCGCAAGGACAATGTGGCGCGATGGGCGATGGGGCCGGTGACCATCGTGTGTTCCAGCCGCGCTTCGCCCGAAGCCGAGGCCCAGACCGACGGCGGGTCGGAGGTGGCGTTGAGATCGCCCACGCCCAACGGCGTCAAATCGTCCAGCTCCAGATAGATATTGTGCGGCTTCCTGGCGAGCGAGCGGAAGGCGCCTAGCTTGAACGCCCAGTCTTTCGCGAAATCGTAATGCAGCAGGATGCCGTAATTGCTGTCGAACTCCCGGTTGAGCGCCCAGTCGGGACCGAAGAAATGCCGGCCTGGATTGCGCGGCGGCAAGAAATCGCCAGCAGGCGCGTAATTCTCTTGGGTATGGGCGTCGTATTGATCCGACCGCGACCAGAAAGGGATGACGGCAAGGCCGGGGATCGGCGTCCAGCGCGCCAAGGCGCCTGTGCTCGCCGTGTAGTTGGAATAGCCGCTGGCATCGACCGGCCTAAACAGGCCCGCGCCCAAACCCAAGGCCAGCGTGTCGGTGACGGCCACGGCGCCGTCCAACTCCAGCGAGCCCATGCCGCGGGTGTCGATCTCCGCCAGGCTGGAAAGATGGTTGGCGCCGTCGGGCATGCGCAGCACATAATCGACCACGCCGGTTGGGGCGGGGAAGGCATAGCCTTGGGCCGCGATGCCCACCCGGATGGCGGAGGATTCCCGAAGCCGCGAATTCAGCCGCGACACTTGGTCGAAATAAAGCCCGTCGATGCGGGCATTGCCGGCCAAGATGGGCGAGAAGCCGCGCACGTCGAAATTGGAATAAAGCCCGATATGCTCATTGCCCACGCTGACGCCGAACGCGTCGCTGGCGGCGCTGACCGCGTTCTCGCTGGCGCGCTGGGCAAACGCGCGGCCGGCCGCGAGCGGCACAAGGGCCGCCGCCAGCAAAAGCGTGGTGATTGCGCGCGAATTCATCAGCTTCCCCTGTCCGGTCACGGTTATCCCCGTGTTGGAAACACCGGTAACATAAATTCAAGACGGAATCGACAAAGGCGCCGGGCGGATCGACCGGCAACAGCGCCGCGCGACGCGCAAAGAAAAGGCGGCGGCCCCGAAGCCGAACTTCGGGCAGCCGCCGCCTCATTCAAGATGCTTTAGCGATGGTGGTCGCGATCACCACGGTCGCCGCGATCACCACGATCGTCATGGTGTTCGTCGCGGAAGCCACGGCGGTCCTCGCGGAAGTCGCGGCGGTCTTCACGGAAGTCGCGGCGATCCTCGCGGAAATCGCGACGGTCTTCACGGATCTCGCGACCGCGCCAATGGGCGTTGCCCCAGCCGCGATCCCAATGACCACCGCGCCAGCCAAAGCCTTCGCCATGGTCCCAATCGAAGCGCGTGCGGTCCCAGCCGTTCCAGGCCTGCCAGCCGCCGCGATACCAGAACATCGGCCTGCCATTGTACCAGCGATAATAATGCGGGCCGCCGATCGAGATGCCGCCCAGCACGATCGGGCCGTCATAGACCGAATAGCCGCAATCGCCATTGTAATAGTAGTTGTAGCCGTCGCAGGGGCCGGGCGGGTAATAGCCGGGGCCGTAATAATAAGCGGGCGCGGGCCCGCCGATGCCCACACCCGCATGCATATCCGGCCCGCCGATGCCGACGCCGATATGCACTTGGGCATTGGCCGGGGCCGAGGCCATCAAGCCGGCCGCCATCAACGCGGGGGCGGCGATCTTCATCCATCTTTTCATCTGTTTATCCCTTCTTGAATGTCCGCCGATGCGGCGGGGAGGCACGATCGTCAGTCTAAGCGCCAATCATGAACGGCTTCCTGACCGGCCGTTCATCGCACGTTCATGAGAATAGGCCGGGAAATATGGCCCTTGTCGGGCGCTTGTCCTAGAATCTGACAATGAGCAGCGCCCCGCCCGATCCCGCCGTCTGGATTCCTCAAGTCTTGCACTTTTGGTTCGAGCAGCTTTCTCCCGAGGACTGGTTCGCGGGCAAGCCGGAGCTGGACGATATTATCTGGGATCGGTTCGGCGATCTGAGACAGGATCTGAAAGCCAACCCGCCCGATCCCGCCGATCTGGATGGGCGTGGCCATGTCGCCGCGGTGATCGTGTTCGATCAATTCTCCCGCAACATGTTCCGCCGTTCGCCCGAAGCTTTCGCCACCGATGCTTTGGCGCTGGCGCTGGCCGAGGATGCAATCGCGCGCAATCTGGATCTGGCGCTGCATCCGCGCGAGCAGCACATGCTCTATATGCCCTTCATGCATGCGGAGGACCGCGGCTTGCAAGAAAAGTCGGTCGCGCTGTTCGCGCGGCTGGGCGTTCCGGGCCTGTTGCCCTTTGCCGAACAGCACAGGGCGGTGATCGACCGCTTCGGCCGCTTTCCTCATCGCAACAAGGCGCTGAAGCGCGAGTCGACGCCTGAGGAGATTGCGTTCTTGAACGCGAAGCCGTGATGCGCGCCGCGCGAGTTCCCTGACAGTTGACCACGCTGTTGCCTGTTTCGGTGTTCTCGCGACACAGTGTGAGTATCAGGCCACGACGGGAACTCACAGAAAATTATCCGCGTGCGCGCGCGGAGCGAGGTTGCTAGCGTGCCGCGCATGACAGACACAAATTGGTATGCCGAAGCCTCGCTCTCCTGTGAAACTCATGTTTTCGCCGCCGGCTCGCTGGCGCAATGTGTGCGAAGATGGATCCGGCTCGACGATAATTATCGTGCGCGGACACGAATCCGGATGGGCGGCCGCACCGGCCATTTTGTGTACGGCCTTCCCATCCTGAGCCCGGCCGAGATCACGGAGCTGGCGAGCAGTCCTGATCTCGACAAGGTCTGATGCGGCGTCTCAAGCGGCCAAGTCGGCGAAATAGCGCTCCAAATTTTTGGGATTGCTGCTCCAAAGGTCGGACAGCTGTTTCGAGGTCGGATCGGGATAGATGTCTTCCTGGCCCGCGATGATACCTTTGACGATTTCCTCGGCGGCATGATCGGGCGTGGCTTTGTCGAGGGTGAGATTCTTCGCTAGATCGGTGTCGATGGGGCCGGGGAAAATGCCCACGACGCGGATGTTCTTCGGCTTCAGTGCCGTGCGCGCCGCCTGGGTGGCGGAGAACAGCGCCGCCTTGGACGCGCAATAGCCGGCGATCGCGGGCACCGAGGCCAGGCTCACCACGCTGGCGACATTGGCGATCAGTCCGCCGCCCCGCTTTTCCAGCACGGGCGCGAATTCCTGCATCATGCGCACCGCGCCGTAGAAATTCACATCCATATCGACCGCCAGATCGGCAGGCGACACGGTGAAGAGGTCCGCGGAATGCATCACCCCGGCATTGTTGATCAGGGCATCGATATCGCCGGCCTTTTGCGCGGCAGCTGACACCTGCACCGGCTTGGTGACGTCAAGCGCAAGCGGAGTGACCCGCGTGTCGGCGAAATCGGGCAGCGCGGCAGGATTGCGGGCGCCCGTATAGATCTTGGCCGCGCCGGCTTTCAGAAGGGCGCGCACCAGAGCCGCGCCGATGCCGCGATTGGCGCCCGTGATCAGAACTGTCTTGTTGCGGATGTCCATGCTGTTTCCCTTTTCGAATGTCTCTGTGCGCCTTGCGGCCCGTGACGATGTAGGAAGCCTTGGCCGGAACGAAAAGAGTATATGCTCCGATTTAATCATGAGACGGGCATGGTTGTCGTAAATGACATTAAATATGTCGTTTGCGCCAATGGCGGTCGCGCGCCGGCGCGCCTAAGTTCGCAATTGGGCGGTGCGTCCTGACTGAGGCCCGCCTCCCCGCGCATGCGAGGCATGCTGGTGGGGGAGGTGCCCGTAGCAGCGCTTATTGCGCAGCGGCGAGAGCCGGTGCGCAAAAGTAAGCTGCGAAGGGCGGAGGGGGTAACAAAAAGTTTTCCGCTTGCAAAGCACGGAAAGAGCATATACTCCTAAATAAGGGGATATGCCCGTAAGCCGGGCTCCCATTGCGGAGTGTGTGTTTGACGGAGGAATTCGCTTGGAACGGGGGAGGCGAGGATCATTGCGCGGCTTTGAGGAGCGCCGCGCGACGCATCACGGAATTTTATGACCGTTTCCTGAAGCCCAGCGGCCTGACGGCGACGCAGTTTTTTGTGCTGGTGGCGGTGGATGCGGGCGAAGACGTGTCGATCAAAGAGATCGCGGCGCGGTTTGTGATGAACCGGACGACCGCCACGCGATGTCTGCAAGGTTTGGAGGCTGCGGGACTGGTGCGCATGGAAGGCTCGACCAGCGACAAGCGCGCCCTGACATTGGCCGTGACCGCCAAGGGCGAACGCGCGCTGAAAAGGGCGGTGCCGCTGTGGAGACACGCGCAAGCCGCCATCGACAAGAGCAACGGGCCGGAATTCGCGAAAGCGCTTAGGGCGGCGCTCAACGGCATCAAGCTCGAAGACCCGCCCAACTGAAAACAGTAGGACGGAAGATTTGAAAGGGATGAAACAGGTGCACGAGATAGACAATCTGAATGTGTCGCGGCGCTCGCTGCTCAAAGCCATCGGGCTCACCGCCGGCGTCGGCGCCATGTACCAGACCATGGTGGAGATGGGCTATGCCGCGAATTCCGATTTCACCGGCCCGGTCACACTGTCACCCGCGCCCGCAGGCGCGACGGTTCTGATCCTGGGCGCGGGCATCGCGGGCATGGTGGCGGCCTATGAGATGCGCAAGGCCGGCTATCGGGTGCAGATCCTGGAATATAACGACCGGCCCGGCGGGCGAAACTGGTCGCTCCAGGCCGGCGACAGCTATACCGAACTGGGCGGGCGCACCCAGAAAGTCGATTTCGCGCCGGGGCAATATTTCAATCCCGGCCCGTGGCGGCTGCCTTATCACCATCAGGGCATCCTGCATTACACCAAGATGCTGAATGTGCCGCTGGAAAGCTTCGTCCAGTACAACAACGCCACTTATGTGCATTCGACCAAGGCGTTCGGCGGCAAGCCCATGCGCTTCCGCGAAGTGCAAGCCGATTATGACGGCTATACCGCCGAGCTGCTCGCCAAGGCCACCAACAAGAACGCCCTGGACGACACGCTGGGCAAGGACGAGAAAGACGCGCTCTTGCGCATGCTGAAAAGTTGGGGCGCGCTGGATGCCAATTACGAATATAAAAAGGGTGAAGCCTCCAGCGATTTTCGCGGTTATGACGTGCCGCCGGGCGGCGGCGTGCGCGAGCCGGAATTCTCCGATCCCATGCCGCGCAAGGAGCTGCATGAGTCGAACCTCTGGGTCGGGCGCTATTTTCCCAAGCAGTGGGATTTCCAGGGCCAGATGTTTCAGCCGGTTGGCGGTATGGGCCAGATCGGCAAGGCCTTCGGCAAGCTCTTGGATGGCGTGATCAAATATGACTGCAAGGTCACCAACATCCACCAGGACGACAAGGGCGTCGCTGTCACTTATGTGAACACCAAGACGGGCGGGACGCCGCAGACGGCCAAGGCCGACTGGTGTGTCTGCACCATTCCCGCCTCGATCTTAAGCCAGATTCCCATGAATGTGGGGGCGCCGATGCGCACCGCCATCGACTCGCTGCCTTACATTCCCGCCGCGAAAGTGGGGCTGCAATTCAAGCGCCGCTTCTGGGAAGAAGACGACAATATCTATGGCGGCAATTCCTATACCGACCAGTCGATCTTCAACATCAGCTATCCCAGCCACGGCTTCTTCGAGAAGGGACCGGCAGTGCTTTTGGGCGCTTACGTCTATCGCACCGGCGCGTCGGTCTATAATTTCGAGGCGATGCAGGCGCCGGAAATGATCGAGGCGGCGCTGGAGCAGGGCTCCAAGATCCATCCGCAATATCGCCAGGAATTCATGAGCGGCGTGGCGGTGGCCTGGCATCGCGTGCCCTGGACGCTTGGCTGTTCCGGCGGCTGGTCGCAGGAGAACCGGCAGAAGAATTACGCCGCCATGTGTTCGCTGGATAATCGCATCGTGCTGGCGGGCGAACATTGCTCGCGCTTGATGGCGTGGCAGGAGGGTTCGGTGCTCTCCGCGCTGGACGCGATCCAGCGCCTGCACAAGCGCGCCGTGACGGCTTAAGGCGGGAGGACACTATGACAACCAACAAGGCATTTTCCGTTTTGCTGTTCGCGGCGACGTCGTTGGTGGCGACGCCGGCAGTGACGCCAGCTTGGGCGCAGCTGGGACCGCAGACCCTCACGCAACGCGGCGGCGAAGCGATCTACAAAGGCGTCTGCCAGGACTGTCACATGCCGGACGGCAAGGGCGCTGTCGGCGCGGCAGCCTATCCGGCGCTGACGAGCAACAAGAAGCTGGCGGAAGCGGGTTATCCGCTGTCGGTGGTGTTGGGCGGCCTGCACTCCATGCCGGCTTTCGCCAAATCCTTCGACGATCAGCAGATCGCCGACATCGTCAATTACATCCGCACGAATTTCGGCAACCACTATAAGGACAAGGTCACGCCGGAGCAGGTGAAGAGCGCACGCTGACATTGAGATTTGTCGCTCTGTTACTCTGTTCCGGGCAGAGCGGCGGATAAGGCTTCTGTTCGCCCACCCCCCTTTCCAAGGCGAGCGGATGCCCTCAAGGGACGCCGTCCGGAGACCCTCCCCAGAGTGCCGGACGGCGTCTTTTTATTTTCCCTTTTTACGCCCTACCGCTTCGCTATTTGAGGGCTTTTTTGCTCTACCGCTTCGCTACATGAGGGCGGGTACCGATTTGAGCGCAAGCGCCGGAGTGAAGCGGCGGCGCGCAGAGGTCATGGTCAGTGTCCAACATTTGGAGACCTGTCATGACATCAACGTCCGAAATTATCCGATACGGCTTTGGCAACAGCGATCTTGGCGCGGTGCTGGTGGCCGAAAGCGGCAAAGGTGTCGTCGCACTTTTTCTTGGCGATGATCCGGCAAGACTTCTCGGCGATCTCAGGCAGGCTTTCCCGAAAGCCAAGCTGGTCCTCGATCCGGCGGCCCTAGCTGAAAGCATCGCCAAGGCGGTGGCGCTGGCGAACGCGCCGCATCTGGAAAGCGATCTCACACTCGATCTGCGCGGCTCGCCCTTGGAACGCGCGGTGTGGAAAGCCTTGCAGACGATTCCGGCGGGTGAGACGCGTAGCTATGGCCAGCTGGTGCGCGAGCTTAAACTTCCCGCCACTGCCCAGGATGTGGGCGCGGCTTGCGCCGCCAATCGCATCGCCATCGCCATCCCCTGTCATCGGGTGGTCAAAGCCGATGGTTCCCTGGCCGGCTATCGCTGGGGCGTCTGGCGCAAGCGCCGACTCATAAACCGGGAAGGCGTGGCGCGGCCCGCTTTCGCCGGCATGGGGATGCTCTAAGCCTCAAATAAATGTGCGCGGCCCCGAAAAACCACTGTAAACGTGCCGAAATGACCCCGGCGGGCGGCCCCTCGCGCTTGCCACCCGCCCGGGGCAGGCATAGCCTTCCGCACGGTCAATATGCCTGCCTCTCGCGTGGGCCATGATTTGCCCCGCCCTGGCATCGCTCGTGTTTGCCTTGAATCCGGAACCTTTGGGGAGACTGCCGAATGACACATCTTATCCGTCCAGAAATACAAGACGATCTCTTGAGCCGGGGTTATTCCCGCCGCCAGATGTTTCGCACCGCGATGATGCTTGCGGGCGGGGCGGCAGCGCTCAGTCTCAATAGCGAAATGGCGTTCGCCGCGGATGACGACGACGCCAGAATGATCCGCATCGGCTCCAACGAATGCTGGACCGGCCCCATGGCGCCCGGCCTGGCGGCGGGCAATGCCGCTTTCGTCAACGCCAACCGCTATTCGCCCAATGGCGAGCATGAGAAGCTGATCAAGGCGATCTCCACGGTCGAGAACGTCCCGGTCGATCATATCGGCATCTATCCCGGCTCGGGCGAAACCCTGACGCGCACACTTGTCGCCTTCTGCTCGCCCACCAAGGGGCTGGTGCAGGCCTCGCCGACCTATGACAACCCGACCCCGGTCGCCAAATATCTCAATGTGCCGATCGCCAACGTGGCGCTGACCTCGGACTATCGCCATGACGTCAAGGCGATGGCGGCGGCCAATCCCAATGCCGGCGTGTTTTATGTCGTCAACCCCAACAACCCCACCGGCACCATGACGCCGATGTCGGAGATCGAATGGTTGGTGGACAACAAGCCCGCCGGCGCGGTGGTCCTGATCGACGAAGCCTATATCCACTGGACTCCGGAATATCCCAAAAACTCCGCCGCCCATCTGGTGCGGGCGGGCAAGGACGTCATCATCACGCGCACCTTCTCCAAAGTGTTCGGCATGGCCGGCGCGCGGGTGGGCTATGTGATGGCGCGGCCGGACCTTGTGAAGAAGGTGGAAGTGTATGACCGCGGCAACGGGCCTTCCATCCCGACCGCGGCTTGCGCCACTGCCAGCATCACCCAGACCGCGCTGATCGCTGCGCGGCGCAACGAAATGATCCAGAACCGCGCCATGACGGTGGATTTCCTCACCAAGCGCGGCATGAAAGTGATCGGCCCCAGCTTCGCCAACATGATCATGGTGGATTGGAAGACCAAATCCGCCAAGGACATGAACGCGATGTACAAGGCCCAGGGCATCCAGATCGCGGGCAACCGCTGGCCGGTCTGGCCGACCGTGGGGCGTGTCTCCATCGGCAGCAAGGCCGATATGGAAGCCTTCATCAATGCGTCAGGGAAGATTCTGACTTGATTTGACCCATCCCAGGCCCGCCGCCCCCGCGCATGCAAAGCATGCTATCGGGGGAGGTGGCCGTAGCAATCTCTCGAGGTTGCGTAGGCCGGAGGGGGCAAAAAACATCAAGCGCTCCCTCTCCCGAGGGGGCGCTTTTTGTTTGGGCTGCCCAACGAAGGAAGAAAGTATGGCGGAGCCAACAGGAGATACTGCCTCGCCTCGCCTGCACCGGCGGCTCTCGCCATTCGGGGTCTGGCTGTTGGCGCTCTCCTGCCTGTCGCCGGTTTTTTCCATCTATGGCGTGGGCGGCGATGTGCTGGCGCATGCCGGCACCGGGACCGCCTTGCTTTTCCTGGGGGGATTGGGCGCGGCGCTGCTCTGGGGCTTTGTCTATGCCGAACTGGGTTCGGCCTTTCCCTATGCCGGCGGCGATTATGTCGGGGTCGGCCGCACCTTGGGCGGATGGGCCGGCGCCGCCACCCTGGCGCTTTGGGTCGCCACCACCGGGCCATCCATTGCGTTCCAATGCCAAATCGCGGCCACCTATGCCGGCGAGCTGTTGCACGGTGTGCCAGTCTCGCTTCTGACATTCGTCCTCTTGGCGGCGGCCACGGCGGTGGCGCTTTTGGGCGTGCGCACCAGCACCGCGGTGACCGGCGTCTTCCTCGCGCTCGAGATGATCGCCGTGGTCACGTTGATCGCCTGCGGCTTCTGGCATCCCGTGCGGGGACCGGAGATTTTGCTTCAGCCGCCGCGCGCGCTGGCGGGCGGTGTGATGGCGCCGCTGGCTTTCGGCGCCCTGATGTCGGCCCTGGTCAATGCCGCCTTTGGCACGGTCGGCGGCAACCAGGCGATCTATTTCGGGGAAGAATTGCGCGACCCGCACCGGAATATGGGACGGGTGATCATCGCGGCCGCGATGACCGGCGGCTTCGCCATCGCCTTGCCGGTGATCGCGGTGACGATCGGCGCGCGCGATCTGCCTGCCGTGCTGGCCAGTCCCGCGCCATTCGCGACCTTTGTTTCGGAACTGCTCGGCCCCTGGGCGGCGCAAGCGCTCAGCGCTGCCGTGGTGGTGGCGATCTTCAACGCCGTCATCGCCACCATCATGATGGGGGCGCGGCTTCTGTTCAGCATCGCGCGCGACGGCTTGATGCCCGGCGCGGTCAACCAATTGCTGTCGGCGGTGGGATCACGCACCGGTGTGCCGCGCGCCGCGACCTTGGCAATGGTGGCGTTTTCCGCGTTCTGCTGCCTTCTGGCGTCGCATCTGTTGCTGGCCGTCATGAGCGGTTTGGTCGTCTATGGCTGGGGCATGGTCTGTCTGGCGGTGCTGATCGGCCATCGCAAGGGCCTGACCGGAACCGCGCATCTGTGGCGCGCGCCGCTTTATCCCCTGGCGCCGCTTCTGGGTCTCTTGATGGCGGCGGGATTTGCCGCGGCCAATCTGGCCGATGCCGAAGCCGGCCGTCCCAGCCTGATCCTGCTGGGCCTGGTCATGGGCGCGGCTATTGTCTGGTATCATCTGGTTCTGAAGAAACGCGGCTGGCAACCCAGCATTTCCGATATCGGACAGGCGCATGGTCCGGTCAGCCAGGATCCGTTGCCCGTGACGGGCACGGCTGTTCCCGGAACGCGCGGGGCCTAGGTGCATTCCTCTCTTGCGGGGCACCGACTTCAGAAGCGAAAGGACAAGCCATGACAATCGCCAAGAACACGATTTGCCTATGGTACGACAAGGATGCCGAGGCCGCGGCCCGCTTCTATGCCGAGACTTTTCCCGACAGCGCGGTGACGGCTGTCCACCGCGCGCCAACCGATTATCCGTCCGGCAAGGCGGGCGATGTGTTGACCGTGGATTTCAAGGTCGTCGGCATTCCCTGCCTGGGCCTCAATGGCGGACCCGCCTTCAAGCACAATGAAGCCTTCTCGTTTCAGATCGCCACGGAAAATCAGGAAGAGACCGACCGCTATTGGAACGCCATTGTCGGCAATGGCGGCCAGGAAAGCGCTTGCGGCTGGTGCAAGGATCGCTGGGGACTCTCCTGGCAGATCACGCCCAGGGTGTTGAGCGAAGCATTGGCGGCGGGCGGCGAGGAAGCCAAACGCGCCTTTACCGCCATGATGGAGATGAAAAAAATCGACGTCGCCAAGATCAAGGCGGCGCGGAAGGGGTGAGGAGCGGTTCGCGGCACGCGAACGAATTGATCCGGACGGATCAATTCGAGCGACGAACGCCCCGAGCTTGGGCGAGGGGCAGGATGAGAGAGAACGCAACAGACGCTCGAAATAGGTATTAAAAAGCAAGGCAAAGGTGCCCGGGGACATGCGCCGTCTTCCTGACTTTCAGGAATTCAACCGACGGCCGCCGCGCCGTTAAGATTAACCCCATATTTTGTGGGCAAAGGGAATTCCGGTCGCGCGGCGCTTCCTGTCTAAATCCATTCTGATTTTGCGGCTGTCGGGCGGGTGGGCCATTACCAGGGCTTTTGACGTGGCGATTGTCGGCGCGGGCCCTTATGGGCTTTCGGTGGCGGCGCATCTCAGTCACAGCGGCGTGGACTTCCGGATCTTCGGAAAGCCCATGGCCACCTGGCGCTTCCACATGCCCAAAGGCATGATGCTGAAATCCGATCGCTTCGCTTCCTGCCTCTCGGCGCCCGCGGGCGGCCACACGCTCAAGGATTATTGCCTCCGCAACGGCATCGCCTACGACGAGGCCGCGCCCCTGCCGCTCGACGAGTTCAACGATTACGCGCTTGATTTCCAGCGGCGCTTCGTGCCGGGGCTCGATCAACGCGCCGTCGCCGCGATCGTCGAGGCGGGCG
>Ga0134128_10000354_pt1 | contig 64515 bp, 62 predicted proteins | sample KB31754_FD_96462 | JGI IMG/M metagenome (GOLD analysis project Ga0134128, IMG submission 96462) | Terrestrial soil microbial communities with excess Nitrogen fertilizer from Kellogg Biological Station, Michigan, USA - KB3-175-4 | ecosystem: Environmental > Terrestrial > Soil > Unclassified ... | reverse complement strand
GCTCGCGTCAATCCATAGCCGGCTGCTTGCGCAGAGCGCGCGAGAGAATCCTCGATGTTGAGCGTCAACTTTTCCGTGAGCTCGGGGATTTTATGATTCGCAGTCGTGTCTTTTATTTGATCGCGCAATTTCCGGTAGCGCTTCTGCAAAAGCTCTTCGATCAGCTTTAGTTCATCGTCGACTGTTTTGCATTTTTGAAGCAAGCTGTGTGTGCTGCCGTCGAGGGCAATTTCATCGGCAGCGATCAAACCCAGAGCTTGTGAACCGGCTTGATCTGCGTTGGCGCCAGCGAACAATTGCGTGCACACATCGCTCAAAGTCTCCTTATTCATGTCTTTGAGACGCATCTTGCGCAGTTTGGTGACGAGGCTTCTGCTGCGTTCTGCGGCGGTGTTCAACCCGGCGCGAGTGCGTTGCGTGCTCTGCTCGACGGCTGTGTTCAGCTTGTCTGTCCCTTGGGCAACAAGTTTGTCCAGCGTCTCGCGCATCGGGCTTGTGGGAGCCGAGCCGCCGCTCCAACGAAACTTGGCGCCATACTCGCCCCAATAGCACCGTGATATCAGAACATTATCGGGATCCGTCGCTATTTGCGGCGCGACATATCGCCTGAGCAGAAGCTGCAGATCGTCCCATTCGCGATCGTCTCGGATCGATACACCATGAACATAAATGATTGGCATGACTCAGAATATACCCGCAACCGGGTTTCCGGCGTGCCCGTTGGGGGCAAAATATTAGCAAAGAACATGAACCAGCGACAGCTTTTAGCCCTATCAATGTGTTTGGCGATGACCGCGCCGGTTGCCGCGCAGGATACGACGCCGCAAAAGAATGGTGTCGGCTACTATGGGCAACAGGCTCCTCAACGGTTGTACGCTCCCAGCACACCGGCGACGGCGGCGACGCCGCAATTCCAGCCGGCCCAGGTGGTGCCGCAAGCCTATGCGCCGCGGTGGCAACGGGCGGGCATGGTCGTCAATGGACGCCAGTTGCCTGCCGGCGTGATGCCGCCGGTGTACAGACCGCCCGTGAATATGTCCGGTGCTCCAGCGACTGCGGTGAACAAGCAAAACAAAACGGCCGCCGCCGCCAAATCGTCGGCACCAGGTATACAGGCGTCATTCTTCAGACTCGAGGTAGTGAGCCACGGCGTCCGGCGCCAGGCCATTTGTCACTTGCCGAGCAACTATAGCCCGAAAGCTCGCAGCCCGGTGATTCTGGCTTTTCACGGTCTGGGCATGACTGGTGCCATGATGCCTCCTCTGACTTTGCTCGATTTATCGGCGGATCGCTACGGCTTTATTACCGTTTATCCTGACGCCATCGGTAATCGTTGGGATGATGGCATGGGTGCAGACGTCGGGGACGACGTCGAATTCATTCAAGATCTTTTGGTCAGATTGAACAAAGTGGCCAGCATAGACGATAACCGCGTCTACGCCTGCGGTATTTCCAACGGCGGATATTTCACCGAAAGGCTCGCCTGCGAATCGCGGCACAAAATCGCCGCGATTGCAGTGGTGGGCAGTTCGGCTGTGTCAAACGTGTGCGCGCGCTGTGGTGGCAATCCGGTGCCTGCAATGTTTTTCTTGGGCACGCAAGATCCGCTTGTTCCTCAAGACAATGAGCAGCGAGCAGTGGGAGCTCTGGGCGAGGCGCTGGGACTTCCTGGTGGCATCAGCCTCGATGGAGCAGTGGCAAAAATGGCCGGAATGTATACGGCCGGCCAAACGATTGAGTTTTGGGCGCGCAAGAATGGAGCCAGCGCGAGCCCGCACAGCCAGTACCTTCCCGACAAGAGTAACGATGGTTGTCGTGTAAAACTCGACGAATATGGTGGTGGCGGCAATGAGGTGGCATCTTATACGATCGAAGGCGGCGGCCATACTTGGCCAGGTGGCATTGGTTTGGCCAAAGGACTGATGGGCCGCACCACCCAGGATATAAGCGCAAGCGAATTGATGTGCCAGTTTTTCAGCCGGCACTGAGCACCGCATATGGTGCCGGCTAACGCTGCGGTGGCAGCATCAAGCTGAAGATTACTCTGATGAACACTTCTTGCGGTCCGGTGTTTTTCGTCGTCTTAGTCCGAATAAGAGAGCCTTCCCAACCACTAAGAAAAAATTCGGCGAGATCTACAGCATCAATTTCTGATGTGATCTGTCCAAGTGTCTGCCCTTCTTTGATGCACGCCGCGAACTTGTTGCGCCAACGAGTGAGAATTTCTTCGAGGCGCGCACGGAAAACTTCGCTTTGATCTGCCATTTCCTGGCTCAAGTTGCCGATCAGGCAGCCTTTGCGACATTTCGAGTCCTGCATGTTGAGGCGGCGATCTTCGCACCACGCTTTCAATCGTTGAATGGGTGTTGTCGATTTGTCGCCGAGGAAGTGGTCTAGCCTGGCGGTGCGGTCCTCATCGAAGGTGTTGATTATTTGCAGTCCGAACTCTTCCTTGCTTTCGAAGTAGTAATAGAAAGATCCTTTCGGCACGCCGACGGTTGTTAGTACCTCGGCAATCCCGGTATTGTTGAAGCCCTTTTCGAGCATGATTTGCGTACCTGCCTGGATCAACTCCGCACGGATATTCGGACGAACCGGCTGGGAATCGGCGAAATCTTTGACGGCGGCGCGTTTTGGCATGGCTGGCTCCGAAAACTATCTGGATAATAGACCGGTCGTCTAGCGGCTGTCAATAAGCAATTGACGGCAACGATCAATACGGTGTGGCGCTGAGAAGCAGTTAATATCCGGCCTTTAGGAGAATTTGTTAAGGTTTGACCGCAAGTGCGCTGACGCCGGGATCAGCGTGCGGATATCCATTAAAGTTCACCCATTCAATGCAGGGGTAGTTAACAGGTGCCCATGAAAAGCCTCATGCAGTAATGCGTAACGGAATTTTCGCAAATTTCCAAGCGGGGTCTTGACAGCACTAGACGACCGGTCTAGCATGAGCGGCGTAACGTGTTAGTCTGTGCGTTATCGTTTGCGGATGCCCACAACCCCGAATTTTTGTACTAAGGAGAATCGTTATGCTTACTCGCAGCAATGCATTGGTGTTATCTGCTGTTTTGTTCCTTTCGGCTGTGCCGGCAGTTCTCGCTGACGACGCTGCTCAACCGGCCGCTGCCACCAAGACAGTCGCTGAAAAGCCGGCGAAGACCAAGCGTTTTCATGCTCCTAAGTTGATAGCGCAAAAATCCGCTGCTGAAGCGGCAGAAAGCACCAACAGCAAAGATAGTTATGTACCGGATTCGTCCGAAAGCACTTTCGTAATCGGCGAATAGTTAAAACCTATTGGGCGCCCTGGCGGCGTTGATCATACAAATATGAGAGGCTGCATTTCAGAATGCAGCCTCTTTGTCGTCTTTCGCCGATAGCGCGCCTGTGGGACTGGGTAAGATCACATTATGCAGGCGTCCGATATCCGATTGTTGGATATCCACTTAACGTATGCCGGATGCCCCGACAACCGAACGTTCCAACCCAGCAATGGGGTTACTGATGACGCAGGATCTAGCTTCGATAATTCTGATGGGACACCACCTTGTGCCCATGGAAGCACAAGCGATCGAGCAGAAGCTCGGCTCCGATCCCGACGTGTTTGAAGAACGTCTTCGCCTGATTGGCTATTACTACAAGCACTACTATTGCTGCGAACCTTCAGGTAAACGGCGCATCGATCACATTGTTTGGCTGATTCGCAAACAGCCGAATTTCAAGCCCATGTTGATGAGCTACTTGCACACTCACTTGTTGGACCGACGGGCGTACGCATGCATAAAAGCTGCATGGGGAGCCGCCATGGTCAAACATGCAAACAACATCGATGTTATTTGCAATATGGCGGCATTTGTTCAATTCCAAGAGCCCGAGCTGGCCGAAGAACTCTACGAAAAAGCAAAATCAATTGCGCCGGCCAATGCCGCCCTAAACGCCAAGTTAGAACGCTTGCGCGCAACAAAAGATCTGCTCATTGAAAATCGAAATTCGGTAACCAGCAGCGCCGACTCATACTTCGTGATCGGTGCTGTGCAATGCCCCGATGCACCCAAGCTTACAAGCGGAACATTCACATCGTTCCCCAAGCTGCCCAAAGAATAAGGCAGCAGATCTATCTGAACCAGAAATTGTTAGTGTCGGTTTGAGCAGTGCGGAAGGCATGCCCTGAAGAATTGAATTGCGTGATCGGCTCCTTAGGCACGGGCGTTCCATCATTGAATTTGCCACCATATTTGTATAGTTGATTGGCCCACACGCGATCGGCAGTATGCCCGCTGCCGTCGTAGTAACCGCCTTCTGCACACTGATACCAGATGAATGGAGGCTGTGGAGATGGTGCGCTCTGACTGATTTGCGCACCGGCCGATCGGCTGACGGTGCCGCCTGTGAATGCTGATGGATCGATCACGTTATCGAACCGCGGTTCTTGCTCAAAGCCATAACTGTGTTGCTGATCGGCAGACCCTGATAGCGCCTCCGATTTCGCGCGCGTGATTCGCATGCAGCCGGGTGCCGTGTCAAAATGCACCGCGCCGGAAAGTTGCGGATTGGGGCCGACTTGCGCTTGTGCCGCTGTCGGTAACAGCAGCATCCAAAAGGATGCCAGTAAGCAAGATTTCGCTGTCATGGCTGCCACGGCGATGTCCTTTAAATATACAGACGATTCAGCTCAACGTTTGATTCATAATTCCGTGGCGGTCGACACAAATATTATGCACTAAGAGCATATGTGTAGTCGACGGTGCTACATTCGCGTTGAATGGCCGTCGTCAGTTTCACAGGAAGGCAACGCAATGGCACACAGTTGGGCGACAAAATTACAAGCTGGTCGAATGGCATTTGAGAAGGGGTTTTTCAAAGACGCTGAACGTATGTCGAAAGCGGCTGTGGAAGAGATGAGAAATCTCGGAATCAGCGGTGAGCCCTTGTCGTTGGCGCTCAACAATCTGGCCATGAGTTACTTCGCTCAGGGAAAACATGAAGAAGCCGATCCGCTGTTTCGCGAAATTCTGCGACTAGACGAAAACGACGGTGGTCCTCACTCGCGTGCAGTCGCCAGCGATCTCAACAATTATGCCGCGCACCAAAGCGCCAGCGGCAGATTGGAAGATGCCGAGTCGACGTACAAACGAGCGTTAGAGCTTGAGCAAAGAATTAGTGGCGAGGAGAGCGCGGAGACGGCGCTGGTGCTAAACAATCTCGGCGAGCTCGAAAGCGAACTCGGCAAGTATAAAGAAGCGCAAGAGAAGTTGACGAAAGCGCTGCGCATACGCGAACTCGTGCACGGCTCGAAGCATCAGTACGTTGCTGAAACGCTGGCGAATCTGGCGTCCGTGTATTCCGAGCAGGGCAACTACAACGAGGCAGAGCCGATGTTCCGACGCGCGGTGCAGATATTCGAGGTGACAGTTGGTCCGAGGCACCCTGAGTTGGCGTATTGTCTGGAAGATTATGCGGAGCTTCTCGAGCGGCAACATCGCGATCAAGAAGCAGCACAGATCCAAAGGCGCGCCGAGGAAATTCTGGGCCGATAGATCGTGCGGATTGGCACGTCATATCGTGACCGGCGGCACTTTCTACAGTGCGCGCATAAGATAGACTGGGATTAGCCCTATAGTTTGAAGAAGGAACGACCATGCTGCTATCGGACGTAATGGCGATTGTGTTCAGTGTTCTTGGTGTCCTGCTTGCTTTTCAGGGATTGTGGCTGCTGGCTCGCGGTGTCTGGCCGGCAGCTGTTTTAGCTGCGGCGGACGATTGCGACCGCGCGCTGTGGAAACCGTTTCTCGTTGGTCTGCCGGTGGCAGCCGTCATGATCGTCGCGGCGGCCCGATTGATGAAAATCGGGGGGACGGGTGGTCTTTTCGGACTCGCCTTGTTGTCGACTTTTGTTCTTCTTTCATCTGTTGGTGTTGCTGGTTTGTGCACATTGATCGGACGGCGCCTGAACAATGGACAAACCTCGGTAAAAACGATGATCCTTGGCGGCGTGACTCTGGAGTTGGCATTTGTTTTTCCCCTGGTTGGATGGTTTGCCGTGCTTCCGCTTACGTTGTTAATTGGCGCTGGTGCGACTTGCCGCTGCTTGTTCGTGAGAAAGAAACGGATTGCCGCCGCCGCTGCAATTAAACTGCCGCAGCCTGCGGAAGCCGACACCATTTCGACTGTCGGAATCATAAAATGAAGCTTTCGCGGCGGTCACTGCTTCAGTCTGCATTGTTGCTGGGCGCTGTCTCGCCTCTGGTTGGTTGCGAACATTTGTCGAGCGAAGTCACCAGGCGGCTCGGTGAAGAGGTGCCGGAGAAAGTAGGCGCCTACCCTGGCGATAGCATCGATCCTGATTTCCACTTCTTGTCGCGCACCACATACGGTTGCTGGCCAGGCGACCTCGATTACTTAAAATCCGTCGGACAGCAGCACTGGCTCGAGGAACAGCTGCACCCCGACACCATAGACGACAAGGCATGCATGCTGCGCACCAGGCGTTTTGAAACGTTGAACCTGGATGCAGGCACATGTTATGAATTCAAGAAAACAGCATTGCAAGACGACCTTGTCCGGCATGCAATTCTGACGGCCACATATTCCAAGAGACAGCTGCTGGAAATTATGGTCGGATTTTGGTCCGATCACTTGAATATCTACTCGCAGAAAGCTGATTGCATTTACTTGAAGGGCATCGACGATCGAGCAGTGATACGTTCTCACGCGCTCGGCAAGTTCAAAGACTTGATTCGGGCGTCAGCATCCTCACCTGCAATGCTTGTTTATTTGGACGGCAAAGAAAACAAAAAGTCCAAGCCGAGCGATGTTCCCAATGAAAACTACGCGCGCGAGCTGTTGGAGCTGCACACAATGGGAGTGCATGGCGGCTATAGCCAGCATGACGTGTCTGAGGTTGCGCGCTGTTTGACCGGTTGGCGGGTGCGCGATCGTTGGCGGCGCGGCAGTAGCTATTTTGATCTGAGCATGCACGATCAGTCACGGAAAAAAGTTCTCGGTCAAACTATTGCTGCTCTTGGCGGAAGCACAGACCTGGATAAAGTGGTCGAGATTGTTTGCAAACATCCTTCGACAGCCACACATATTGCCACCAAGCTGGTGCGCCATTTCGTTGCTGAGCAGCCGCCGGCTTCGTTGGTAAAACAAGTTGCGGCGACGTTCGCCGCGACCGATGGTGACATCAGGTCGGTGCTCACGGCGCTCTTCATGTCTGACGAATTCAGAGCGTCTGCCGGGCAGAAAATCAAACGTCCCATGCACTTTGTGATCAGCAGTTTGCGCGCCACCGCTTCCGATACGTACGCGCACAAACCTATGTTGGAATATCTTTCTTGCATGGGGGAGCTGCCGTACCAACACCCGACGCCCGATGGCTATCCCGATGTCGGAAGACCGTGGCTTGGTACATTGCTCTGGCGTTGGAATTTTGCGTTCGCGTTGCTCAACGGCACCATCCCGCAGACCCATATTCCGCTCGAACAACTCATGTCTGCAGTCCCCGGCACCGTAGCGTCGGGCGGCAGCCCGCTATTCTCATATTTCATCGGCCGCAACCCGACATCTACGGAACTCTTCGCATTGTCCAAAATTCCGGCCGCTCGGCCCGACCTCCTGGTGGCACTTATCCTTTCGTCACCCGCTTTCCAGAGGTACTGACGATGAAATCGCGGCGAGCATTTTTAGCACAATTGGCATTGGCAAGCGAGGACGCACTGACGTCTCTTGACGCCGGCGTTCTCGTCTGCGTATTTTTGCGCGGCGGTGCCGACACGCTGAATATGTTTATCCCCTATGGCGACGACAATTACTATAAAGTCCGTCCCAGCATTGCGATTGCTGAGCCTGCGAAAAATAGAGGCACCAGCACGCAGTCGCTACGGCTCAATGATTTCTATGCCTTGCATCCCAAGCTTGCGCCGGTCTATCCTTTGTTTGCCGACGGGCAAATGGCAATTGTGCAAGCCGTCGGATCTGATAACGAAAGCGGATCGCACTTCGACGCGCAAGATCAAATGGAGCACGGCGAAGGCTATGGTAAACCGCTGAATGGTGGCTGGCTGGCGCGATACTTGCGAGCACGCGCTGATAAGAAGGTTACGCCGCTCAGCGCCATTGCCATCGGTGCCACAGTTCCCGAGTCGTTGCGTTCTGCACCAAGCGTCACGGCGCTTACATCAATTGATGACGTGCAAATGCAACTTCCGCCTCGCGACGCAGAGGCGGTGTCGGCCGCATTGACGAGTTTGTATAGCCAACGCATGGACTTGCTCGGTCAGGCGGGGAAAGACACTCTGGAGGTTCTGAAAAGGCTTGAGGGTCTTCGTCGGCATGATGGCAAAAACAAGCCGAGCGCCGGCTATCCCGATACGGAGTTCGGCAAAGGGTTATCGCAAATCGCTCGACTCACCAAAGCTGATGTGGGGTTGCAAATTGCTTGCATCAATTCCGACGGATGGGATACGCATTTCGTACAGGGCTCAACCAGCGGCATTCAGGCCGATCGCATGGATGAGTTGGCTCGCGGCCTTGCTGCATTCGATAAGGATCTTGGCCCCTGCCGAGGTCGTGTCACCACAATTGTTATGACCGAGTTCGGTCGGCGTATTTATGAAAACGTTTCCGGTGGCACGGATCATGGCCGTGGATTCGCCATGATGGTCATTGGCAAAGGCATCAAGGGCGGCAGGATTTACGGACAATGGCCGGGACTGGCCGACCAGGGCGACTTTCTGCTGGGACCAAGCGGGCTCGCCATCACCTACGATTACCGATCGGTGCTGGCGGAAATCTGCAGCCGAAATGTCCCCTTTGATCGCATTGCCCAAGTCTTTCCACAATTTGACCCGCAGACCATAGGCTTCACCGGCTGAGCCTTTTGCCACAATTCGGTCACAACTTCGCCATGTCAAGGTCATCGTGCAAGCCTATGATTCAACCATTCTTCGCGCACAAAAAAGGATGGTTGGAAATGGCTGAAATCACCGATCTTGGAGTACTCGCTTACCGCAACGGTCGGTACGTGGATGCCATAAACCTGCTGTTGTGCGCGACCAAAGACAACCCCAAGCATTGGATAGCGTGGATGTATCTCGGGCAGGCTTACGACAAGCGGAATATGGTTCCGCAAGCGGTGCGCGTCTTCACACACCTGGTCGTCGAGTGCCCGGATCAATACGTTCAGAACAAAGCCGAAGCTCATCTGTTGCGGCTCGAAGCGCTCATGGTCGCCCAATTTGGCGAGCAGGCACCCTGGCAAACGGCGAAGTCCGAGCCGTGGGCTCTGCTCAGGCGCACCCCTTGCTGATCACAGGTTGATTACATTCGGTTGTTATTGTTACCAGTAGGCAGCTCAAGCGTTCATGGCTGCGATTGGGGACATTAATGACGCCATCTAAGCCGTCTCCGAAGGACCGCATTGAGTTGCCGAAGAACGATCGCCTGAGTGTCGCTGCCCGGGTGGCTGTGCGACAATTCGAAGGTGCGCAATGAGGTTGATACCAGGTATGGCAGCGCAAATATTACTAGTTGAAGATGAGCCGGATTTGGCGAAATTAGTCCGCGATTGGCTCGGCCGCGACAACCATCGCGTCGATGTTATCGCCAATGGCGATGAAGCCATGATTCAATTGAAAGCGAACAAAAGCAAATGGGAATTGCTGATTTTGGATTTGATGTTGCCCGGCAGCAATGGAATTGAGCTATGCAAGGCATTCCGAGCCAATCTTGGAACTGCCCCCGTCTTGATCCTGACGGCAAAAGACTCAATCGACGACAAAGAGCTCGGCTTTAAAGTCGGCGCCGATGATTACATGACGAAGCCGTTTCATTTTAAGGAATTGTCGGCGCGAGTGTCTGCTTTGCTGCGTCGGCGGATTCTTCTTTCCAATAATCAATTGAAAGTTCGCGACATCGAAGTGGATTTGATTGAGTGCAAGGTGACTAAAGGCGGTGAGCCTGTGCACCTGTCGCCGAAAGAATTCAGGCTGCTTAGCTTCTTGATGAAGCATCCGAATCAGGTATTCAGCTCCGAAGAGATTTTGGAGAATATCTGGGAGCCCGCTACCGAAGCGATGAACGATACGGTTCGTGGTCACATCAACAGACTGAGACGCAAGTTGGACGACGCCGACAAGCCGTCGATCATTCACAACGTTTACGGACTCGGCTATAAATTGGAGATTCCGAGTGATTAGCCGGTTGCGCCTGCAACTGACTCTTTGGTTTGTCTGTCTCGTTATGCTTGTGTTCGCTGCCGACAGCATCCTCGAGGTGTTGAGCATAGATCACCGCCTGAAAGGCGAGACCAATCGTAACCTTGTACGGTTGTGTTCTGAGATCGTTCCGGATGTGCGCAACCTCGACGGTCAACCGACGCTGAAAGTGTGGGGAGATTCGATTGAGCGAATGCATCTGTTGCCTCACGCCAGCGTGCAGTTATTCGATCAAGCCGGAAACCTCAAGGAGAGCTATTGCGCCAGAGGTATTCCGATTTTGAGAGCCGGGCGCATTTTAGGACAAAACGATGGACAGCGCGTATCGGTATATTCGAACTTTGCGAAAGTGGGCAATGAAGCGTTCGTGGAGGTGCAAGTCCCTTGCACGGATCATGATGAGGCGGTCACCGCCTTCGCTTTGAACAAACTCTGGCGGGGATTGATAATTAGCATCGCAATCGGCATTTGCGGTTGGATTTACTCGGGACGCGCGATTTTGCCAGTAGTGAAGACGCTCGGCACGCTGCGAAAGTTTGTCGATGACGCCGGGCATGAATTGAAGACGCCGGTGACCTTGATCGAAGGCAGCATACAGACGCTCGAGGCTGATCTCAAGTTGCACGGAGTGTCACTGGATGTACTGGATATTATGTCCAGAGCGAGCAACCGCTTGAAGAATCTATCGACCAATCTTCTATTGCTCGCCAAGATGGACAATCCGGACGTGACATTGCGCAAAGCCCTTCTCGATGTTAAAGAGCTTGTGACGGCGGCGGTGACGGATTTGTCCGAAGGCGCATCGAACAAAGGAATCGAGTTGCAGGTTGCAGATCTCCCTAACGCGGTCGTGTCCGCGGATAAAGACGCGCTTTTGCGTTTGTTCTCCAACCTCATTGAAAATGCGCTACGTTATACGCCCACAGGCGGCAAGATCACCGTATTCGGTGCGCGTGGCGAGCACAATGTTTCGGTGACCGTGGAAGATACCGGCATAGGTATTCCGGCCGATTGCATTCCGCATATTTTCGATCGCTTCTACCGCGTCGACTCGGCGCGCTCGCGCGAGGCGGGCGGCTCGGGACTTGGACTGGCTATTGCGAAGGCTACTGTCGATGTGCATGGCGGCAGCCTATCGGTGGCGAGCCAGCCGGGCTCGGGCAGCAAGTTTACGGTAACTCTGCCGCTGGCGCCGCGGCATTAGCGGGCCGCCGCCGGTACGAAGAAAGAGTTCGTCTAACCTAACCTACGCCGCTTTACGCTGCTGCGCTTCCATCCAATGCGGTATGTGCAGTTTGTTGAGTTCGTAGAATCGCAGCGGATCGATCTTCAAGGCTTCGATCATCGCCGGCAACGTTTCCCGTAAATCATGTGCTGGAATCCATCCGAGATATTGCTTGGCGCGGGCGATATCAAGCTCGTAATGGTCATCAGCAATGTCAATCATCCACGGTTTGATGAACTGATCATGTGGCAGGTGCAACGCTTCCTCGAGGGTCGCGCCCGTCTTCGCCAGCGATTTCGGCATGGCAATCGTTTTCCAATCTTTGCCGTAGAGCAATTCTCCAATTTCGCGTTGCAACTCGCCATAGGAGTATGTGGTCTGCTCTCCGATCAACGCTGTTAATTCACGAGGCAGCTCGTCGCGTCGCTCCACCGCCGCGACGATGGCATCAACAACATCGTCGACGTGCACAAACGACTGTCCGTGCGACAGATCACCCGGAAAAACGTGCCCCAACAGGCGCCGTTCGTAAATGCGTTGAATCTGATGCGCTATGGGAATCGAGTGACAGAACTGGTCGTAGACACCTGCTATCCGCAGAACAACGGCGGGAATATCGCCGTGTTGTTCGAGGATCACATTTTCTGTTTTCACTTTCGATTTAGGATAAGCCCATTTGGGCTTTAGGGGCCAATCTTCACTTATTTCTTGTCCCGGTTCAGAGGGCGCATGAACGAGCATTGTGCTCGAAAAGATAAATTGGTGGCATTGCATGTCCTTCAACTCTCGCAGCATGCGCCCGGTGCCCTCTACTGTCACTTGATCGTAGAGCTTGCTTGGGGCGCCGGAAAAATCGTAATAAGCGGCGAGATGGACTACCGAATCAATTTCCATCCCCCAGCGCGCGCGGAGAATGTGAAAGGCGTTCTGCACGCTTTCGTCACTGCCGAGGTTGACAAACATATCATCACTGTCGATTTGCTCGGGCGGGCCCTCGTGGTCAAAGCCGACAATCTGATATTTAGTGGACAGTCTTCTGGCAACAGCGTGTCCGATCAAGCCGCTGCTACCGGTTATAAGGACAATTCTTTTGTCCATCGCGCGCTCCTCCGCAACGGTTTTGCACAGATGGGTCGACGCAGGTGGCGGCGCGAAGGTGTCCGTCCGCTAGCTCAACAGTTGGAACAACCCATCAATCTATAGGGTCTTCGAATTCTACGGAACTCAGGTGAGGCGCCATGGTTAGCCAATCTCTCAGGTCTCGACCGTTGGAGATTAAAGACTTCTTCGAGTTGGCTCGCGAGAAGGGGATTGAGCTTAATGAGGCGCGCACGCGACATCAATATAAGTTTCTCTGGACTTATCTCACCAATTGCATCCTGGGGCTTTGGTTAATCACAATGCCCGCGGTCGTCACTTACAAAAGTGCCAGCCTGGTTTTAAGTGACATTGTCTCAGGCGTACTCGTGATTCTGATCGAGGCGATTTCGTTTTCACCCTGCCGGGCGATGGTGCGCTGGTTGACGCCGATAATTGGTTGCTGGCTCTTATTTGCGCCGCTGGCCTTTTGGGCACCCAATCCGGTCGTCTATCATGTTGACACGCTGGTCGGCTGCCTGTTGATTGCGTTCTCCTTCTTGATTCCGGGCATGCCCGGCAAAGCAGGGCTGGATTTGCCCGGTCCGGACAAGCCGCCGGGCTGGACATACAATCCATCATCGTGGATTAGACGATGGTTGGGAATCGCGCTATCGCTGGTCGGCTTTCTGATCGCGCGCTATTTAGCTGCGTTCCAGTTGGGCTATATCGCCCATGCGTGGGATCCGTTTTTTGGTGGCAGCAGCGAGAAAGTGCTGCATTCCGTTGTTTCGCGGTCGTTTCCTATCTCCGATGCGGGATTCGGCGCAATGGCCTACATTCTGGAAATGATTTCAGGATTCCTTGGTGATCGCGCTCGCTGGCGCACGGCACCGTGGATGGTGGTTCTCTTTGCGATCTTGGTTTTGCCGCTCGGAGTGACGAGTATTACTCTAGTAATTACTCAACCGACTATTGTGCATCATTGGTGCGGACTCTGCCTGATTGCGGCGGTCGGTTTGTTGACCTCCGTGCCTCTGGCGGTGCACGAAATCATTGCCATGGGGCAGTTTTTACTCGAAGCAAAGCGGGAGGGAAAAAACTTCTGGCGGGTCTTTTTCATGGGCGGCACGGTGTCAGGCGGTGGACAACCGGATCCTGATCGTCGCGGATATTCACTGGCACAACGATGGGTGGCGAGCGTTCAGGGCGTTACCATTCCCTGGACGGTGGCTGTGCAACTGGTGATTGGCATTTGGTTGATGGCTCGTCCGGATGTTATGAGAATTGGCACCGTCTGGTCGGGCGATGCCGATCAGTTCATCGGCGCTCTCATTGTCACTATCGCCATGATTGCCACGGCGGAGGTGACACGGCAGGTTCGTTTTCTCAACATTATTTGCGCAGTCCTGCTTCTCATTGCCGCGTTGGCGTTCTCGCGAGCTGCACCGCTGGTTTTGGCAAGTGAGATCATTTGCGCAATCGTGCTTGCGGTTGTTTCGATACCGAAGGGTCGCATGCTTGAGCGTTATGGCGCTTGGGACAAGTACATCTGGTAAAGGTGGCGCAGATGGAAATTTCTGCTGATAAATTTGATGCGGTGTTGTTCGACATGGACGGGGTCGTTACAAAGACGGCCGTCGTTCACCAGGCCGCCTGGAAAGAAGCGTTCGATGATTTTCTCAAGTCGAAAGAAGGCGACAAGTTCGTCCCCTTCACCGAAGATGACTATCTCAAATACGTCGACGGCAAAAAGCGCGAGGACGGGGTGCGCAGTTTCCTGCAATCGAGAAAAATCAATCTGCCTGATGGTTCACCGCATGACAAGCCGGGCTTTGAATCGGTTTATGCGCTCGGTAATTTGAAAAACAAGAAATTTCTGCAGTTGTTGCGCTCGGGGGGCATCGAATCGTATGAGAGCACGGTTGGATTGATTAGCGAACTCAAAGAACAGGGCGTCAAAATCGGTATTGTTACCGCCAGCAAAAATGGCGCGGAAATTTTGAAAGTCACCAACTTGGCGCATATCTTCGATGTCAAAGTCGATGGCATCGTGGCTGACAGGATGAAGCTTAAGGGCAAGCCCAGTCCGGATACTTACTTGGCTGCTGCGGAAAAACTCGGGGTCACCCCCAATCGGGCAGTCGTAGTAGAGGATGCTGCTTCCGGCGTCCAGGCTGGACAGAACGGACACTTCGGTCTGGTCATTGGCGTGGCACGATCGAATAATGTCGGTTTGCTCAGAGATCACGGCGCCGATGTGGTGGTGCACGATCTGGCGGAGGTGCGCGTGTCGGGGCAGGGAAAGTCCCGGGGCACGGCATGGTCCGACCTGGAAGTGACCAACCGGAATTGGGTGCTGACGTATGACGACTTTGTCGCCGCGTCCGAGGGCGAACGCGAGGCTATCTGCGCCGTCGGCAACGGATATTTTTGTACTCGGGCTGCGGCACCGGAGGCGGTGGCCGATGGCGTGCACTATCCGGCTACCTATCTGTCCGGCGGTTACAATCGAATTCGCATAACCGAGGGCGGCTCCGGCTTTGAGCAGGAGGAGCTCGTGAACATGCCCAATTGGCTGTTCTTTACCTTCAAAATTGAGGACGGTGAATGGTTCGACCTGAGCAAAGTCGAGATTTTGAATTATCAGCAGCAGCTTGATTTGCGATGCGGTGTTGTGCGCAGAAGTGTTAAGTTTCGCGATTCCCAGGGCCGGGTCAGTACATACTCACAGTGTTGGTTTGTGCATATGAAGCGCTTCCATATTGCAGGCTTCGAGGCGAATTTGGAGCCGGAAGGCTGGTCGGGAACGGTGACATTCCGAAGTGCACTTGATGGAAGAGTAATCAACAAAGGCACGCAAACCGATTCTCAAGTCGACAATAAGCATTTGAACTTGCTCGACGCGTCGGTAAACAACGGCGTTCTCTTTCTCAAGATGATCACTAAGCAGTCGGAGGTGGTTGTATGCCAGGCCGCCCGGCATCATGCGTTTACAACAATTCCGGCCGCGTCAATTATCCGCAATGATGTTGTCGATGGTGCCTTTGTGGCACAAGACTTTTCGATGGACGTTAAAGAGGGGCATTCAGTCGGCATTCACAAAACGGTGACGTTGTACACCAGCCGCGACCACGGAATTTCTGAGGCCGGACTGTCGGCTCGCAAACAGGTAAAACACGCACCGGAGTTTCACGCTCTGTTGCGAGACCAGGAAGAGGCATGGGGGCAACTGTGGCAACAGTTTGACTTGTTCATCGAGACAACGGAAGAACATCCGAAGATGCAACCATCCTTGTTGCTGCACCTCAACAGTTTTCACGTTTTGCAAACAGCATCTCCAAACATAGTTGATTTGGATTGCGGTGTGCCACCGCGCGGGTGGACGGGCGAAGGCTATGAAGGGCACATCTTCTGGGATGATCTATTTGTATTTCCTTTTATAAACTTGCGCTTGCCGAGCATCGCGCAGGCCTTGCTGAAATATCGCTATCGCCGATTGGATAGCGCTCGCCTGTTGGCTCGCAAGCTTGGGGCTGAGGGAGCACGCTTTCCATGGCAAAGTGGTAGCAGCGGTCGTGAAGAAACGCCCAGGGAACTGTGGATTCCGGCGAAGAAAATTTGGATTCCTGATTACTCGCATCTCGAGATGCATGTTAACGCGGCCATTGCATATAACATCTGGCAATATTATCAGGTGACTGCAAATCTGGAATTTATGCTGTCATACGGCGCTGAAATGCTTTTCGAGATCGCTCGCTTCTTTGCCAGCTATGCCACTTACAATAAAGAGCGCGATCGTTACGAAATCAAAGGAGTCGTCGGACCCGACGAATACCATACCAAGAATCCCGATTCCGACGAACCCGGCATCAACAACAATGCGTATACCAACGTCATGGCTGCATGGACACTTTGCCGGGCGCTCGAATTCCTTAAGGCAATGCCCAGCGATCACCGAACCAAAATCTGCGCGGAATTGCAGATCGATGAAGAGGAGAAAAAGCTCTGGGAAGACGTCAGCCGGAAAATGTTCGTCTCAATTTCTGACGATGGGATAATCGAGCAGTTCGAGGGCTATCACAAGCTCAAGGAGTTCCCGGTGCGTGATGGGCGGCTCGACTCCGACGCGCTGAAGAAAGTTCTTTTCGAAACCAACGATACGCCCAATCAGTATATGATTACCAAGCAGGCTGATGTACTGATGCTGTTTTACGTTTTGTCAGCGGAAGAATTGGCTGATCTCTTCGAGCATCTTGGGCACAAATTTTATCCCGAGTGCTTTCGGAAAAATATCGAATACTACGTTCCAAAAACGGTCAACATGTCCACCCTGAGTCGGGTGGCACACGCCTGGGTGCTTTCCCGCTTAAACCGTCCTGGCTCCTGGACGTTGTTCAACAAGGCGTCAGATCAGGCTGCCTGGTCACCTTCTAAAGAACCTGATAACGTCGGGCGTTCGTGGGATATGTTGATGCAAGCGTTGTCGAGCGATTTTTCGGACGTTTCGCGCGGTACGACGCGCGAAGGCGTTCACATGGGAGCGATGGCGGGCACCATAGACATTATTCAGCGTTGCTACACGGGAATTGTCACTGCCGGTGACGTCATTTGGTTAAGTCCTCAATTGCCGGAAGCTCTGATCCAACTTTCTTTCAATCTAAATTACCGAGATCAATCCCTGGCGTTTGAGATCAGTCAGAAGCAAGTAAAGGTTACCGCGCATCACAGCAGTGCGCAGCCAATAAATGTCGGTTTTAAGGGCAAAGTCCATAAGCTTAATGCCGGCGCAAGCCTCACCTTTAAGCTGGTGCCGAGTAAGACCGGCAACTTGGTCAACCGACTGTTGCGCAAACGCACCGCGTGACAAGGAGCGCTTATTTCTTCTTATTCTCGATCAAGAAGCCGTCCACCGCGCTCTTCGGCCAATTGGCGCTAATAACTCGGTCTTCATTCTTGCTCACCGAATGCAATACCACTTCTGCCGTATGTTGATTCGGACCAGGCTTGTCCACTTTCTTGGTGAAGCAAATTTCGTCGGCGTTGCGCCATGAAGGTTGAAACTTCGGCACGAACGACAGCTGATTGATATTGCCCGTGCCGATATTCAGAATCTGCACAACATCATTACCGAATATCTTGCAGGCGATGCTGGCGAGCGTTTGATCGGCACTTGCACGGAGTGATTCGATCGACCACATTGCTTCGGAATCTTGTTCGGACATCAGGCGTCTGACTAACTTGTCACCGGGCGCGAAACTGAAAATTTCCTGCTGCGAGCCAATGTCGCTTTCCGTAGCCGGCAAGCGGACGATGGATGTAGTGAACAAGATTCGGCCATCTTTGAGTACATGAATGTGCGGCGCCGGCTCCAAACAAATTCTTGCCAGCCTTTGCGCCTTAGGTTCTTGCAACGCAGCTCCGCTTTGGTCCAGCAAATCGACCATGACCAGCGATCCCAATTTAGCGTCTTCGGTGGTTCCGGCGGCGCTGCTGAAGAGTATGCTGCGTGAATCAGCCGACCAAGCTACCTCTGGAGTTCTGGTCTCCGCGACTTTTACTGTGGATCCCGGCAAACCGAGGGATATCATATCGATTGCATAAATCTTCGAATCGGTGCTCTCATCGCGAACAAGAAGAGCATGATTTCCATCAGGTGAGATTTCCAGATTTTCGACCGTGTCGAAACCGCGCCAGAGTTCTTTACTGTCAGGCATGGTTACAGGCCGCACGGTCTGCAGACGCACGTCATGTACAACTAATGACATAGCAGCGATCGCCGCAAATGTTTCGGGCTTCGTTTTGGACTTCAATGCATCGCGATCGGTTGCCATTAAATAAAGAGTGGCGCCTTGAGCCATCCACTCGGGCGATGCTTTCATTCGTTGGTCTTCGTCAAGCGCGCTTTCCCCACCAGACGCGAGTCGGTCTTTGATGTATTTTGCCAGTGAAATTGCATCTTTTTGCTGCTGCTCCGAAAGGTATTTTTGCCCTTCGGCCCAGGTGGCGGCCTTTAGCTCGCCTGTGATCAGCAATCGCTTGGAATCAGGGAGCCAGACCATTTTGTCGACGCTACCGGATATCGGCGCGGTCAAGTTGCCTTGCGCGTCGCCAAGGCGCAATCCGTCTTCGGCCACTAGCGCCATCGTGTTGCCGTCCGGTGACCACACGAGAGGGTAATCGTGTTCGCACGCAGCCAGACCGAAAATGGCAAACAAAACAATAAGACAACGCCACAGGCAATTTTTCATGATGAAAGACTCTTTCCCGACGTAAACATATGAGCGACGCTCATTATAGTAGATGCGCTGTTGCCATGATGAGAAGTTATCACTCCCCAAAAGCGGTGGTTGAACCGTGGACATGGGTGCTTTCTCGTTCAGCCGCCATGGAATCAGGCACAAGCACAGCCATACTGCGTCTACATGTGACGAGGTGATGACGATGAAACGTTTTTCTTTCAATCTACTTTTGGCTCTTGGGTTTGCGCACCTGGTTGCAGGAGCAAGCATGCCCGCCTTTGCCGGGTCTTCGGAAGCTAGCAGCCAGGCTTCGTCCCAGGCATCGTCGGAAGCAGCCAAAGAGTCGGGCGGCAGTGGCAACCTGGTGCCTCCTTCCGGGGCGGTCCGATACTCTCCGTCAGGTGTCTATGTGCAACCGCCAACGCCTAAAGTGACGTCTGTGGCCGCGAATAAAGCAAAACACAAACACCACAGAGTTGGGCGCAGCGCGCATCAAAGACAGCACTGACATTATTGTCGTGCTTCCAAGCGTGAGGTCTACTGCTGCATGGGCGAAACAGAATTGCAATAGTCTCGTCAATGTGGGAACGGCTGAACTTTAAAGCTGTGGAGAAGAACATGAGTACCGAAAATATGCCTGAAGAGGCGGATAACAATCCGGAGCAAAAGCCGGAAGGTCCAAGCACCAACCCGCCGGCTCAGCCGGACTCCGAAAGCGAGACGCAACGTCGGCCCAAGTCGCCTGATAGCCAACCCGAGCCGTCTCCTAAGCGGTAGGTTAGTGTAAAAGAGGTCGTGCAGCACGCTCGGCAAGAGGGGAATCTTATGAATTTTCATGCGGGACGCAAATTGGCACCGGTTATGGTGGCAGCCGCGTTGGCACTTACTGTGGGACTGGAGGCACGAGCCGCCGGAGCCAAGGATACGGTCAACCACATTATCGCTACGTTTGCCTCGACCCAAGATACAGGTGCGATTGCCAACCAGCTTTCCGGGCTGATCGATTTTCAGAAGATTGCGCAGCTCGCTTTCGCGCCTGCGCAGTGGAAGCAATTCAGTGCACAAGACCAAAAGCAAATCGTCACTACCTTTCGCGAGTTGATCGAAAAACGGTATTATCCCCGGTGGCATAAGTTGTTTTCCAAGAGCAAGGTCGAGGTTGCTGACGAAGCTACCTCGGCGGGCAGCCACTTCGTGCGAACCTACGTAAATCACGGCAAAGAGAAAGACTCTGTGATCTGGCGGCTGCAGGACGACAACGGTAATTTAGCCGTAGTCGATCTCAACGTCAATGGTAAGGGACTGGACGCTCGGTTGGGCGAGCGAGTTCAGACACGCTTGACGAAAGAAGGCGCGCGCAAATTTGTGTCGTGGCTGAAAGAACAGGCCAGAAGCGAGACTGCCGACAATGGCTCAAAGTCGAACATGTAGTGGTTGAATTGGTCCCGCACCAGGATGCTGGTCGGTCCACTTATGGACAACGTCGCTTAGCTGTTTCATCGTCACGGGCTTGCTTAGGTAATCGTTCATACCGGCAGAAAGGCAACTGTCGCGGTCGCCTTCCATCGCCGCAGCCGTCATGGCAACAATTGGTGTGCGAGCGTCGCCGGCAATCTCCATTGTGCGTATTTGCCGCGTCACATCCAGACCGCTAAGGTCGGGCAAATTGCAGTCCATCAAGATCAAATCAAAATGCACGTTCTCAACGAGTTGCAACGCCTCCCGCCCGCAGGATGCGGCCATCGGTTGCACGCCGATTGATGTAAGCTGTTTGAGAACGATCGTTTGAACCACCAGATTGTCCTCGACGACTAAAACCAGTTTGTTGCTGCCTGCCGGAAGAGGTTGCACCGGCTCCGGTTTGGGCGGTGAAAAATCGAGCTTCTTCGACTGTGCCAGAGGCAAGACAAACCAGAAAGTCGAGCCCGTGCCTGGCGCACTGTGTACACCTATATCTCCGCCCATGAGATTGACAAGATTCTTCGAAAGCGAGAGCCCAAGCCCGGCGCCTCCATATTTACGGGTGGCAGAACTGTCAACTTGCGAAAATGGCTTGAACAGCAGTTGCTGATCTTCTTGCGAGATTCCGATGCCGGTGTCTGCTACTTCGAATCTGACTCGACAAACATCGTCGCCGTTGCACGAGTCGAGCAGGATTCGCACTTGTACCGCACCGGCGCAGGTGAATTTTATGGCGTTATTCACAAGATTCAATAATACTTGCTGAATTCTGTCTTTGTCTCCTTCCACTGTAGTCGGCAGTTGGGGATCAATGTCTACCGATAGTAGTAGTCCTTTTCGCTGAGCGGCATCGGCCACGGCCTTTGCCACATCGTGGGCCACAGAGGCAAGGCAGAATGTGGAGGAGTCCAGTGAGAATTTGCCTGATTCGATTTTGGAAAGATCCAACAAATCGTTTACGATGTGCAAAAGAGATTGAGCGCACGCCATTGTGATATGCAAGCTGCTGAGGCGGTCGGCCTCGGCCGCCTGTGACTCGAGAAGGAGTTCGAGATTTCCAATAATGCCGCTGAGCGGCGTACGCAATTCATGGCTGATGTTGGCGACAAACGCCGACTTCAAATTGGACGCTGCCAATGCCTCGTCTCGGGCCTCTTCCAACTCACGGTTCAGCAACTCGAGTTCTTCTTTGCGTCTGACTGCGTGCGCAAGCGCGAGGTCTTTCTGGCGATCTAAACGATCGACGGTGCGCGCAGTCAGCCAGACCATACCTGGAAATAGTGCGGTAGTTGTGATGGCGAGAATCATCATTTCCATGGGTGTTGTTCTGCCTACACCGGTGATCAGTCCGATGGCAGGGACAAGCAGCACAATTGGCAGCAGCCTCCGCAATAATTTTCCGCCAAGACTTTTGCTGACGCAAACCTGTGCGATGCCACTTTCCGGAACCACAAGCAGCACAGCCACTCCCGCCAGCGTCAGCGCGATGCTCATCGGAAAGGCAATCAGCGTGTCTTTGCCGAACGAGAGAAGATCGCCGAAGCCGTACGTGTGCCCCGTTAAAGTGATCAGTCCGATACATACACTCGTGAATGCGGCGATCTGTGACAACCGCGCTTGGCAGAAAGTTAGCGCCGCCAATGATAATCCCAATATCGCGAAGGCCAGTGCTGCACTGCCGGGCAGCCGTCCTGGCGCAAAGGTGTGCCGGATGACGTTCTCATGCACGATAAGTTGGTCGATACCGGCGTTAAAGCCGAATATCCACTCGCACAGCGATAGTCCGGCGATGACTGCCACCACCGCTGCGCAGGCAAGCACTAGGGTAGATCGTAGCCGCCACGTTGTGTGGGCGATTAAGGTGCCTGTCCCGACCAGCAACATACAGCTTGCAGCGTTGAATTTGATGTAGGTTCCCCATGGCGTCGGATTGCGCAATTCATCGATGCCGAACAGGCAGCCGATTATGGCGATGATGGAAAAAACGGTCACCGTTAGTCCCAACAAGCGAGAAAGAGATTTTGCTCGGCTGATCAGCAGAGGTTCAGCCGACGGTACATCCCAAAGTGTCTCTTCCGCCTTGATTGAATGTTCGATGCGCTCGCGAGTAGCGTGCACCTGTGTTTCTAGCTCATCATCGGTATGCATCAGCTGACCTTATGTGATACCACCATTAATGTCACAATCCGTACTTACGTATATCAGCCGATTGGTGTTCCGTTTCAGAAGATCATTATTTTTTCGCTGGGAATAGCCTGTGATGGGTAGGCGTGAAAGCTGCAAGAAAGATTGAGTTTACTGCCGATGCTCAAGCATCCATCCGATGCTCAGTAGCTGACTGTAGTATGTTGTGAGGCGCTACTTCTCGTCAATTTGTGAGAAGCGCTGCAGGCGCGTCAAAAACTCCGGCTGCACAGGACAAACGCCGTCCGTCTTGCCGGCGGATTTGAGCACTTGCTCTTCCTGAGCTGTTAGCGGAGTCGGGCGTGCGGCGGCGACCGAGGCGGGCACCGGTTGGTTGAACAGCTTGGCGAATTTAAGTATCCGATTGGCAATGTCGGGGTCGAGCCAGCATTTGCCCTGGATGACGCTTTTTATGGCTGTGGCGAGCTGAGCGCGGTCGAAGCCGTCCTTCACCATGTAGCCGTCGGCTCCGCCCGCGAATGACTCCAGCATCAGCCGGTCGTCATTGTTCGAGGTAAACATGAGCGCTTTAATGTGCGGCGCTTTCTTTTTGAACTCCTTGGTCACCTCGATACCGTTTGCTCCGGGCAAGCCGATATCGACAAGCGCCACGTCGGCCTTGGAGGCGAGCAACCGGCTCACTGCCGTCTTGCCGTCGACCGCTTCTCCTACAAGTTGAAACTCTGCTTCTTGTCCCAAAATGGCGCGTAGCGCCGAACGAGTGACATCGCTGTCTTCGATAATGAAGATTCGGACTAAGCCGCTGCTCAAGGTTATGACCGCCGAGGATACCCGCGGCTCTTGGGCCGCTATTAGAAAGATACCCTGGAAGGCCCCGGATATACCACTTGGATCGGTATGCCAAGCAACAGTCGTCCCAGTTTGGGCAGGGCTGCACCTTCCTGGTTGTCCGGCAATCCAGCCGAGGAGACGCGCTGGCGACCTATGCGCGGGACGATGGCGCTACAATTAGCTCGACTATTCCCCAAAGGTGTAATGTGAGAGTTCTGCTTTGTAACGAGAGCTACCCGCAGGCGGTTGAGCGGCTCAATGCGCTCTTGCCCGGACATCAGGTAAGCAGTTGCCGCCCCGATAGCGTCGGCGAGAATCTGGCAGGCATCGACGTAATCATCCCATCGGTGGCGAAAATTGATGCTGAGCTAATCGAAAAGGGCGCATTTGGATTTATCCAACAGCTGGGTGTCGGCTTAGATAGCGTAGACATAGGCGCCGCCACCAAATGTGGTGTTTATGTAGCGAAGGTGCCCGGTGCCGGATCGGGCAACGCCGAGTCGGTAGCCGAGCTGGCGATTATGTTCATGCTTGTTTTGTCACGGCGCCTGTTCCAGGCGCGTGAGAACATTGCCAAAGGCGTGTTCTTCAGACCGGGCGGCAAATCGCTGCTGGGTAAAACGGTTTGCATTGTCGGTTTCGGTGATATAGGGACTGAACTGGCCAAGCGGTTGCTGCCCTTCGGAATCACAATCAAGGCGGTGAAACGGCGACCGGCGGTGGCGGACCATGGTGAATTCGCCAATGTTGGCATCTATGGTGCGGATCAATTGGCTGATGCATTTAGCGACGCCGACTTCATCATATTGGCATTACCGGAGACTCCGGAAACCGCTTCGATGATTAATCGAAGAACGATTGAAATGATGAAGCAAGGAGTGTTTCTGATCAACGTAGGTCGGGGTGGACTGATCGATGATGAAGCGCTGCTCGAGGGGTTGCGCTCCGGGCAGATCGCAGGTTGTGGTCTCGATGTGTTCCGCAACGAGCCAATGGATCCTAACGATCCGCTTTTTAAAGAAAATGTCGTAGCCACTCCTCACATTGGCGGCAATACCGACGCATCATTTCTAGGCGTGACGGCCGCCATAGCGGACAACGTCAAGCGTTTTGCCAGTGGGCAGAAGCCACTGCATGTGGTGAACGCTCCCGCTCGACCTCGGGCAAGAATCTCGTAGAGGCCGCAGCGCGCCTGCCGCCTCCCGCTAACTTCATTCAAGTCCCGACAAATACTCGGCGAATCTGCGGTCGCTCGGTGCCAACGGCAAGTCCAACAACTCGTGTACCGTTGCCCAGACAAAATCAGCATGCTCGAGCAATTCGATGGTGCCTTCGGCCTCAATCTCGACAAACTCGATAATGAATCCGGATTCGGCATCCGAAACCGACAACTTGATGTCGCCCACCCTGGTAACCTTAAGCGCGAGCTCCTCTTTCAGTTCGCGAGATGCTGCCTGCGGGAGTGACTCGTCAGGTTCGAGCTTGCCGCCTGGAAATTCCCACAAGTTTCCGTGATGCTTATGCGCGGGCCGTTTGCAGACGAGAAAATGCCCGTTGCGTTCGATTACCGCTGCGATTACTCTTTTGTTCATTCCGGTATATTGTACGAGCACACGAAAAATAACTCGACTGCGCTAAAATGTATCCATGACCGCGACTGACAACCCCGCCATAGTCATTTTCACCGATGGTGCCTGTTCAGGCAATCCCGGTCCGGGAGGATGGGGAAGCATCATCGCGTTGCCTGATGGAACTGTCCGCGAGATTGGCGGCGCCGACAGGCAAACTACCAACAATCGCATGGAAATGGCTGCTGCTATCCGCGCCCTCCAATTGATTGAGACACCGGTAACCTGTCCGGTGATTATTTACACGGACTCGGTATATGTGATTCGTGGTATCACTCAGTGGATCTGGGGCTGGCGCTCGCGTGGATGGAAGAGCGCCGAAGGCAAAGATATTGCCAATCGGGATCTTTGGGAAGAGCTGTCACGGCAAGTCGCCAGGTTGAAACCGACGACCCCGGATTGGAAATACGTCCGCGGACATTCCGGCTATGCCGGCAACGAGCGCTGCGACGAAATAGCGGTCTCGTTTGCTACCGGCAAGCGAGAAGCTTTATATGTCGGGCCGCGCAAGGGATACTTCGTCGATTTGACAGACCTGCCTGAAGAAGAAGGATTGCCTGAGCCGCGCAAAAGCGAGAACGGCAAGAGCTCGACGAAAGGCTCAGGCGGCCCTGCGTCATACTTGAGTTATCACAATGGCGTGGTCATGCGTCACACTACTTGGCCCGAATGCGAGCGCCGCGTAAAAGGACAGTCAAACGCCAAATTCAAAAAGGCCAAATCAGACAGCGAGGAAAGAGAGATCCTTGTCAGTTGGGGGTTAGATCCAAAAACTCGGATCGAGGAGTAGCGAAACAGCGGGCTTTCGCCCGCCGCTACCAGATCAATTCGAAATCCGAGACTGTTACTTCGCAGCTTTGGCGCAAACGTGGTGACCCAACTCGAACACTTCGCGCGTGGCGTCAGTGTGCTTGAGGTTGAGTTTCTCGTTAGCATGCAGGCCCCGGGCTGCTTGCACGTACGTTCTGCCGACAAAACGGCGTCCGCCGACTTCAACCCAGCCGCGGCCGGACTGAGCATTGCAGATCAGATGCAGTTCTTTTTCTTTCGATTCGCAGACTGCTTCTTCGAGCAAAGCCGCTTCCCGAGTCAAAGTTTCCATTTCGGTTCCCCTCAAAAAATAAAACGGGCCTTGGGCGGCTCGTTTCTCAACATTGGCTATTTTAAGCGACGTTCTCTTGACGGCCTGTTAAGGAACCCTTAAAAACCACGGATCGTTTACATTCGGATCGCCACCGATGAGATGACCGTCCAGGCATTTTTAACGCCGATATGGCTCAGCGAGGGGTCTGAAAAAGGCTAATGGCTCGCCACAGGGACTAACGATCCGCCACGATAGTCAAGAGGTTTGCTCACGAGACGCGGATGCTCCAAACCCTCATCATATGGCGATCTTTACTCGCACCAGATGAATACGCAGACGTCACCCGGTGCTTTGCCCAAGAGCATAAACTCCTTTTCGGAGATGACTACCGGCTCAGCTATCGAGGGGTCGCTCACAGCGACACGCAAAATCTTGGTCTTCGTTTTGAATATTCTCGACTGCGAGCTGTGGACGGTCATCGACTGGGTCGGCTTCAATTCCTTGAGTTCGATGGTTCCGGATGTGACTGCTGGTATCGGGGTGGATGGTGTCGTCGTCGCATCACTTGTCGCCTGACAAAATCCCGGCAGGTTTGAAAGGGCCGTCAGTAAAAATCCGAGCAAAGCTGCATGAAAAAGCGTGCGCATGAATGGGTCCATCGATGGTGTCAGAATTCAGCGTAGCACTTGCATCATTTCCGCGCAGGCCAACGACAAAAAAAACGGGCGGCATTAATGCCGCCCGTAAGTTTCTTCGCTTGCCGAGAAGACTCGGTGGTGTGGACTACTTGAGTTGTCCAGCAACCAACTTGGTCATCTCGAACATCGAGACTTGACGCCGTCCGCCAAATACAGCTTTCAGCTTGTCGTCTGCGTTGATCATGCGCTTGTTGGCGCTGTCTTGCAGCTTGTGCTTCTTGATGTAATCCCAAATGCGCTTGGTGATTTCGGTGCGTGGCTGAGGCGAGGATCCGATAACTGCGGCGAGCGCAGGTGACGGTGTCATCGGCTTCATGAACGCAGCGTTCGGCTTGCGCTTTGTTTTGGGCTTAGCAACTTTTGCCTTTTTGGCGGTTGCCTTTTTCTTCGGGGCTGCCTTTTTGGCGGCTGGCTTTTTAGCGGCGGATTTTTTTGCCGTCGCTTTTTTGGCCGGTGCCTTTTTTGCTTTGGTCGCTTTCTTTGCTGCTGGCTTTTTAGCTGCAGACTTTTTGGCGGCCGGTTTTTTAGCTGCCTTCTTTTTCGCTGTTGCCATTCCTAGGCTCCTTGACAGGGTGCTACGAAATCACGTTGGTCCGTGCACCGAATAGAGTGGCGCATGACTCCGATTTGCGCAAGGGGGGATCGCGATCTTTTTTTGAAAATGGGCATCGATTTTACGAGGAGAAAGACGAAAATTCAGCTCGCGCGGCCCTCTGAGGATTAGCTATTCATGCGCGTTTTCATCAAGCTTCCCTCTGCCCAGAGGGGGCGAAAAAATTCTCGGAAAAAATTTTTTGGATTTTCTCCTCTGGGAAGTGCGAAATCGCGTCTGGATATCGCCCGCATATCCGATCTGGGCCGAGGAAACGCCGAGGGAAATTCAAAAATATCGGATCTTCGAGCAGGAAAATCGCCGGGAGGGGATCGCCCCATATCAGATCATAGGGATACACATGTGGGGATTCATTCCTAAGCGGAAGGAAGGGGATCAGTTTGCGACCGGTGGATCCTTCGGCACACAATGGCGGGGCAGTCTGAATACACGCGTGTCAGGGTTTTTTCTATCGCACCGGCGAGTTCCTCAACTGCCTCGACGGATCATAATTGGTTGTAAACAACGGCTGAGTCCGTCCGAGCGAAGCCGACGTTTTCTCATTAAACTACTTAGTATGCGAAGTATTTTTCCAGCCAGAAAAGGACAGGCGCGTAGGGTCCTCCAATGGTTGAGCCGTGCATTTGTCGTCGCTGTAGCTTTTGGCCCTTTGACCTTTGGTACCACAGCAGCAGCTGCCCCCACAGCCCGGGGCGATGCGCACCAACAATTGAAGAGGCAGCCAACACAGCCCCTGCCTCTGGCAACGGAAATTGCACATAGTGCCAGCCGGGTGGCTGAGAATATGGATACTGTGGGGTGGTGCTATGCCGGCGTGAAGCAAGCACTGAATTCAGTGGGCGTCGCGCTGTCTGGAGCTGCTGCCTGGATGGCAGCCGGACAACTTGAGGAAGATCATCGATTTGCGGTGGTGAAGCAAACCGATTTGCACACCGGGGACATCCTGGTCCATGGCAAATCAGCCACGCACCCCTATGGTCATATTTGCGTTTATCTCGGTCATGGGCAGGAGGCTAGTGATCATATACAACATTTGATCTTGAATGGATCTTACGGACGCACCCTGGTATTCCGCCCTACCGGTACGACACCAAACAGAATACGTACATCTGTAGTGGTCGCGACAACAGACGCGGCGAAGCGGGCTTTCGCCCGCCGCTACCATACTTGGGCCGACCACAGCTCGGCCGACCACAGCTCACCTGTTGCGATCGCTTCAGGTCGGGTGTCTCAGCCGGCGAGAGCCCCGGGTTCTGTCACCGTGGCCCAGGTCGGACAGCCGCCGGCGCCGACGGCTACCGAGATCGCCCAAGCCAAACACGAGGCCGACATGTATGCCTACCTATATGATCAAGGTTGTGTTAGCCGCAACCAGGCAACCGCAAAAATGCAAGCCTGGAAAGCGCTGCAACCTTCCGGCGGCGACAAGCTAGCGTCTTCACGATAGCCTGCGAAACAGCGACGGCTCGCTGCCGGAAATACCATTTGGGGAGCCCTTCATTACCAGCTTAAACGCCGGATCGTTCAAGAAGCGCACCGGCATAATCGGGTCGAAGAGCGTGGTTCCAAATCCCAGCAGTCCGGTGCCGTATGGATTGGTCTGGATACCGGCTCGATGATAGAGTTCCAGCGCCGCCCCGATGCAAGTCCAACGGTCTTTTTGAACGCGCCCCATGAACATGCCTAACCAATCGTAGCCCGTGCAGTGATAAAGCTTGAGCAATCGTTTTTTTGACGCATCCGGTAGCGGCAAACCGATAATCAACCTCTTCCATCCGCGGTTGCGTTGCGTCTTCCAGGCAATGTTCTGCTTGATCATGTGCTGCGCCAGGTTGGTGAGCAATTGGCTTTTGTCTTGATCGATATGCTCGGTAGGCTTCAGCAATATATAGAAGCCTTTCACTTCGCCTAGAACATCGGCGAGTGGCTCGAGCGTGCATCCACTGTCCATGTGTGAGCTCAGAGCGTATAGCTGCCCGCCGTTCTTTACCACGGCGGCGGCGTGACCGACGCTTTCATGCAAGCCGGTGGCCACCGCACCACTTGTAAGGATAAGGTCGCCGGGTGCCATTGCATTCGGTGGCGGGTTCACCCATGTACCGTGCGGAAGCGGACCGTGCCCTTGTTGAATGAACTTCTTGCGGTTCGCCAGGTACTTACTATAGACTCCGCCCCATGCAAGCAGCGCAGCTCCGTTGGCGAACTTGATAACGTGCGTCGAGTGTCCGAAGAGTGAGACGAGGGCAAGACACACTCCGAATACACATGGTAAAAGCAGCTCCAACCGGGAGAACACATCATAGTACGTCTGCAGGAAGTGCGACAGCTTGAACACAATGAGCAAACACCAGAGGGCGCTCAATAGCGTGCAGCCCATCGCAAACTGAACATCCAACCGACCTCGGAAAAAACGAATGGTGAGCCAGAATAGCGCCAAATAGGCGAGCGTTGTCGCCGCTTTGTGCAGGACGAAGTAGAGGCTCGTTTTATTAAAAGCAGAATCGGACACGTTAATATTCCGGGATGCCACACCACCGACGTCCGCAAGCAGTGCTCAGTTCCGCCATGGCTGAGTTAATTAGTCCACATGGCTGTGGTTTCGTCAACAGTTGAGTTTGGCGCCGCGCATTTTTCCGGATTCGAGTCGACCCATGATGGTCGGGTACGAATTGAACACTTCGCCAATCTCGACTCTGTATAATCGCTTTGCCATTAGCAGGAGAATCTCGCGGTGGCACATTTGTCCGATCTCACAGATGCAGACGAAGTATACGTCTTTCTCTTTGCTCATTTGCGAGTACGACTGCAGCAACCCGACGCCCTTGGCGCTGAGGTCAAACCGTTGCTCGTACTCACTCTCGTCGAATGCCAGATTGTGATCTTTCAGTTTCGTTTGCGCTTCATTGAAGTCGTGCAGCAGCTCTTTCGGTGGAGCAAGCTCGCATTGAAAGTCGTCGCGCAATTCCTTCTTGAGAAACCGTGGATAAAATCGCATCGTGATTACGATGTGTGCGTTGTCGCGCTCAAGCGCTGCATGTTTTACCTGTGCAATCGAGGCTTGTTTGAGAACCATGATGCGATCTTACATCAACGATGATGCAGAACATGGTAATCAAACGTATATTGGATGCTGACGGAGCTTGGAGCGCCTGTAGGTAACGGGCGAAACGGAGATGCTTGTGAAACTGCCTGCAGTGCTGCGCGATCGTATTCGGCATTTCCGCACGATCTAATGATATGCAATCCAGAGATCTGTCCGGCTCGATGGATATCGAAAAGCACTTCGACGCAGTGTCCGCCGTTGCCACCCGGCGGGCTCCAGGCTTTCGCCAGCATTCGGTGCAAGTAATTCATATACGGTCCGAAGTCGGGACTTGCATTTGCTGAATATGACGCATCCTTGTCGTCGGTGTCGCGGTCAGGATTCAGGCCGCGTCCCATCCACTTGCGCATAAAGCTGTGGGTTCGTGTCGCCGTTTCTGTTCGTGTCGCTGTCTCTGTTCGTGTCGCCGTTTTGGTTCCTTGTTTTTCGTACGTTCCGCGGTTATCGTAGCGGCGGGCGGCAGCCCGCTCTTGCCGCAGGCGAGCCGCCTGCGCTCCTACTGCTGCGACCATGACTGACGTGGATTGCTTGCGTTCTGCCCGCTTATGCTCCTGGTGCCGGCTGCCTTTAGCCCGCTTTGCCGCGGTTAGTGCTCGTCGCGGTGTCGCTGCAGATTGCTGAGCCAACCGGGCGCCATCAATTTTATTGGGATCGTCATGGGGATCATGCCGACCATGCGCTTTCGTTGAGTGCAGTGCTATCCGATTGGTCTTTTCGTCATTTTTTTCAGATTGCTGCTCAAGCACAAACTCGCAAACCGTCATTGGTGTCGGTGCCTTATGCGGAAGCCCGAAAAGCGCAACCCACGCTAGAGCAAACAACAATACGCCATGCACGACATAGGAGCGGAAAATCCATTCATAAAGCGGAAGTGGGTTTTTCATAAGACGTACGTCTGTTACCAATGTCCGGCGGAAGACGTGCGCGTCGTGTGGTCGTTCCTCGGTACTCCCCATGGTGTCATTGTCAATGGCACCAGCCTTTCGAAGAACCGTCGTTTTGTGCGTCCGCGCAAGCTCATCCATGTGAGAAAAACGAAAGTCATGCCCATTCCAGAGCGCATAGAGCCGAAAAGTCTTGCCGACTACTTGGATGTCTTGACGAAGGCTGTATTCCAAGCCGGCGTCAGTTGGAAATTGATTGACGACAAATGGCAGGCTTTCCGGGAAGCCTTCGAAGATTTTGATCCTTCGAAAGTCGCCAGATTTACCGAGGCCGATGTTCAACGGCTGATGTCTGACCAGCGACTGGTGCGCAGTAAAAAGAAGATCCAGGCCACCATACACAACGCTCGCACGCTGCTCGAGCTGGATCGAAAGCACCACGGCTTCCGGAATTATTTGCACTCGAAAGGTTCGTATGAGGAGCTGAGCACGGATATACGAAAGCGGTTCAAATTTGTCGGTGAGCTGAGCGTGTATTACTTTCTCTTTCGAGTGAACGAGAAGGTTCCCTACTTCGAAAACTGGCTGACAACGATCGAAGGCGAACATCCGCGAATGCGCGAAATGATCGACTTGGCGCGGCAGACTGACCCGGGAGCTGCCTGTTAGCTCGTTGAACGCGCGTTCTCAAGCGGCCGCATTAATGGCAATATGCCAAATGGGCCGTATACTTGCAACATGCCTAAAGACACGGACAAAACATTAAAACGGGAGCGGAAAGGTTACGACCAGACCATTTCCATAAAGCCCGGTACCTATCCGGACGGTCATCCGCTGGATGAGGTGCATTACGTCGAATCCAAAATTATTTTGCGCGGAGACCGCTTTAGCTCCATCGACAACTTCCACGAGTTCGGCAAGTTGGTGCAACGCGCGGCAAAACAAACGGACATCCCATACGACACCACCGAATTTGAAGGGTCCAAGCCGCGCATCCGCGAGGTGATCTTTCTCGACACGGAAGACTTTAAGCTCTACAACAATTCTTTCATTCTTCGCCGCCGCATATCGTATGAAGACGGTTTCCTCGTCGGCGACCCCGAGATTGTCTTCAAATTCCGGCATCCCGACCTTCAGACTGCGGCCGAAATGGATGTTCGTCCGAATGTTTCGAAGGCCTACAAGACTAAGTTCAAAGCCGAATGTTTGCCGCTCAAAGATAAAATCGGCGGCTATCGCATGCTTTATTCGCACAACGTCGAATTTCCTCTGAGTGCGATTGCAGAAGAACATCGTGACGGCAAAATGGCAGGTTTTGCAAAAACGTTGCCTGCTCTTGGATCTTTGGATGCTCGTGGCTGTGAAGCAATTGATTTTGTCAATCACATGCCGGTTGAAGAAGTCTTGTTGGATCTCGGTACGCTGGATTTCGGAAAGGGCATCGAGCCTGTCGCGAACATTTCCGTCTGGCGCAGCCGCGGCGATCAAAAGCAGCTCGTCGGCGAGTTCGCCTATCAAGCTAAATTCCAGCGGCGCAATGAATTGCACGACAAAGCAGTGCATCGCTGCAAAGAGTTTTTCTGCGAATTGCAATATCTTGCCAGCGATTGGTTGCAGTTGGGTACGACCAAAACTGCAGCCGTGTATCGGTTGAAGGGCGGTAAGCCGAACTCGCATGAATGAGTCGACCAGAGCCGCGGCGCTTGAGGCGCCCGCGATTACGCTTGCGCACATATTTTGGGTATTTTTAGTAGTTGGTGCCACCAGTTTCGGTGGTGGCGTTGTGGCATATCTGCGCTCGGCAGTCGTCACCCGTTATCAGTTTGTTAGCGACGAAACATTCATCGAGTTTCTTTCTATCAGCCAATCACTTCCGGGGCTTAACGCCACCAACATGTCCGTGCTCATTGGTGAACGTTTGCGCGGTCGGCTCGGAGCGCTTGTTGCCACCATCGCGATGTGTTTCCCCGGAGCTATTTTTATGCTGGTCGCGGCAGCTTTGTATAAGGTGCACGGCGACGTACCATGGGTTGAGGCGGCTCTTCGTGGCGTGGCAGCGGCGGCAGTCGGGCTGGTTCTCGCCACATCCGTGCAACTGGGCAGAAAGTCGCTTAAGGATATCCGCGATTATGTCTTCGTATTGCTGGCGATACTCGGTATCCACCTGTTTCATTGGAAGGTTCCTATCGTTTTGCTAATCGTGGGTGCGATGTCCATCTATTCCTATCGACCCTCGACACGGGACAAGGAGATAGAGAAGAGCCAATGAACGACTTGTGGCAGTTGATGACTGTATTCTCTTATCTGTCACTGCTCACTGTCGGTGGTGGCATGGCTGCATTCCCTGAACTCAAGGAAATGACGGTAAACATTCACCATTGGCTGACGATGAAGCAACTAATCCATCTATATAGCGTCGGGCAGATGGCACCAGGACCGAACATGATGGTGGTGGCAGCCATCGGCGATCAGGTGGCGGAGTTGTTGGGAGCTCTGGTCACAGTGTTGGCATTCTTCTTGCCGACGGCGTTGCTCACTTACTGGGTGGGACAGATTTGGGACAAACTCGAAAAATGGCCGTGGAGAACCTCTATCCAACGAGGACTTGCACCAGTATCAATCGGCTTATTAATCGCCGGCTGCATGACGCTGGCTTTTGAGGCTGTCACGGGATGGATCACGCTGGCAATGTCAATGTGCGTCTTCGGAATACTCTTGCGCAGCAAGACGAACCCGGCCGTCTTGGTGCTGCTTGCGGCTGGTGTGGGAGTGTATTTATTGCGTGGCGGCTAAGCTGTCGATGACCATGCAGCAGGTTGGCGTTTGGTTTACTTGCCTGCCGGATGAAGGTCCTTCAGGGTTCGTTTGAGGTCCCATTCATTCGTAGCGAGATCGGAGATTCTCCAACCTTGGGAAGTTTTGTGCAGCGAATAGGTGATCTTCTTTTTGAACCCGGATTCCTTGAGTGTGAAAGTTACGACAACCGTCGCGGCGTCGCCGGCAAATTTGGCAGCGCCGATCTGCAAATTTGTCCAGGCGGGGTTCCCGTTGGTATCTGCTATTGGATCGAACGAAATCTGATTCGATTCATCGGCATGGTGATCCGCGAGAATAAGATCGCCCAGCGATTTGTCGAAATAGTTTTTGATGCGCTTGTCGTCGTCGATGGTTCCACGAACGACAATTGCCGAGTCGTGTTTGTAGAACTGCCGCACCACTTCGTCAGGAGCTTGCATGGCGGCGGTCTTCCCTTTCGCCGGCATTATAGCCAATACCACGATGAGGACGAGCACGAGTACAGATGCCGTGAAGTAGTTTCGCTTCATATTGTTGATCGATTTCATCGTGAGTGTACTTAACGCTGCGTGATGCCATTTCCCTTGCTAAACTGCGATGCGCCGGCGCTTAGCATTGAATCTACGTGGGGTTTGATTGCTCCCAGCATGTGCTGGTACCCCACCACCTTCGTCGGATGCAGGAAGTCGTACATTACATCGCGGGCGATACTGCCATCAGGTTGCAGCAAGGATTTGCCGATGTCTGTGTAGAAGACGTGCTTGTTGTCCGCGAGGGATTGCAAAAGCACGTTCGTATCCTTAATTCGCTGGCGCGAAATAGCATCCGGCTGTTCGTCTCGTGGCAGAATTCCGACAACGAGAATCTTTGTATCCGGGAGGTGTTTCTTCATCTCATTGACACAAGCTTGCACGCCTTCAAAAATTTCTTTATTGGTGCATGCCATTACACCTACTTTCTTATAATGCGTTTTGCCGGTGGTCACATCGGTTGCCCCCACAGTGGCCCATTTGCTGAGATTGTTGGTGCCAATCAAAAGAACGATTGCCCGCGGTTTCGGCGCGGTGAAATCGAGCTCGCCATTTTGCAAACGCCAGAGGAGATGTTGAGTCTGGTCGCCGGGGATGCCCATGTTAATGGCGTTGGCTCCCACGACTTCGTGCAACACCGTGGGATTGATGAAGGCGGTAATTGAATCGCCGAAGAAGACGGTGTCAGGGTGACTGGTATGTGCCACTTTCACTAATTTGTCGTGGCTGGTAATCCACCACTGCTCGGGAATGAGAGTTGGGGTTACAGACAAAGGTTGCCTCGTGCTCTGTTCGTATTGCGCTTTGGTCGGTTCTGCAATGCCGTCGAAACCAGCAGCGGACTCCGCGGCGTAGGAGGCAAGGAAACATGCCGCGATTAAACCGACGCTCGCCGCGAGCGAGAAAAGTCTCTGCTTGCTTTTTAGAGTGGTCATGACAGCTCCTTGCTGAACGGACAGACTGAGGTAGAACTACGTATTTCTACCAGATTCTGCGCGGATATTTGTATCGCTTGCCCGTGTAATTCGTATTTCCACCAGTCCGCTACGGCGGGCGCCCGTGCTACTTTGATTCCAGCGATTTGAGCACCCGCGTGCCTGCAGCTTGGTATTGGAGAACAATCAAGTGGAGAATTCCCCCTCCCCACGATTTAACCCAAAGGACGTCGAGTTTTTGCCTCGATCAAGTTTTAGCGTGTCCGAGGAGCAAGCGAGGCAGGCCGGCGTCAATTGGCTGCCGGACCCCAAGGATTGGCTGCCCTATCCTTTCGGACACCGGACGGATTCCAACTCGCAGCATCGCGAATTTTATGTGAGCAACTCGGGGGATGACAACAACCCCGGAACCAAAGGCAAGCCCTGGAAATCCATCGACCGGGTGAACAAGGAGCATCTTGTCGCCGGCGATTCCGTCCACTTCCACGCGGGCCAAAAATTCACCGGCAACCTTGTTATCGATGGATTGGCGAAAGCCCCTGCCGGAAGCAATGCATCGCTCGGCGACTGGCTGCATTGGCTGGCATTTCCGAAGGATTCGATAAACATCAGCACTTATGGTGGCAGTCGGCGCGCCACTATAGAAGCGCACGACGGCACTGCGATTCTGGCGAAGAACACGGGCAACATCAGCGTTCGCAATTTGGAGCTGTCCGGCGACAGGTCTACGAACAGCGGTTTCGGCGTCGAAGTACTCAACCAAACCAAGAGTCGCCTCAATAACGTCTGGTTGGACAATCTCGATGCACACGGCTTTAAATGGGTTGGACTGTACGTCGGTGGCGCGCCGCCATTGCCCGGTTTTCACCCGCAGCAACGGCCGGAGCGCTGGGGGTTCAATCACGTGCTCATCTCCAATTCAGACGCGCACGACAATACCTATTACGGTGTTTTGACGAGTGGACCGTGGCCCTATGAAATTCCACCGGACGGCAGCCATCCGAAAAATCCAGGCTATGCCAATGCGGATGTCCGTGTCATCAACGTCAATGCTCACCACAATCCTGGAGATCCAAATTATCATGAGAATCATAGTGGTAGCGGCATTCTCATCGACGATACGGATGGCTATTTAGTCGAATTCTCCAAGGAATGGCATAATGGTGCCGACAACGGCAGTCAGTCGGGCGGACCAGTGGGCGTCTGGGCTAATCAGGCGAATCGCGGCCTGATTCAGTTTAACGAGTCGTTCGACAATAGATCAGGCGGCTTGGCGGATGGAGCCGGCGTGGACCTCGATGGTGGCGTCACCAACTCCATATCGCAGTTTAATTACACGCACGACAACGATGGTGCTGGTCAGCTTGTGTGGAACTATTGGGGATCGCTCAGAGATCTGGCGCATAATACGGTGCGGTACAACCTCAGCGTCAATGACGCCCGTAAGTTCTCTTATGGTGGCATTCAGATCGGAAATAGCGGACAAGAAGTTCACGACATCGATGTCTACGGCAACATCACTTACATGACGAAGAGCGGCAATCGTCCCGCGCTTGCCAGTCCAACCGGCTTATATATTGTTGGCAGTAATCCGAACACCAACATCAATTATTGGAATAACGTGTTGATCACTGGCAAAGGTGTTCCGCAAGTTGAAGTGACGCCAAATTCCAGCGCATGGATTCGCCGCAACGTATTCATTCATCCGCCGGGCGCATTGGAAATTAAGTACAACGGTAAGATCTATCATTCTCTGAAGGACTTCGAGAACGCCACCAAGAACGTGAAGCCGTAACATGTAAGTGGCCACAAAGCATTTCGGCCATTGTGGCCACCGAAAACGGCTAAATCTGCGGATCTTCAGAGAAATCTGAACCATATTTAGTGTCAAGCAGTTAACATACCCGGCGATGTCGATGGAGTTCTGCCATGTATTCGCTTGGTATTGATTATGGAACCAATTCCGTTCGTGCTTTGATCGTCAATTGCAATGATGGAAGCGAAGTTGGAACAAGCACCGTCGATTATCCCAGCGGCGAGCAAGGCATTCTGCTTGATGCCGCAGATCATAATTTAGCTCGCCAAAACCCGGCTGATTATCTTTTCGGACTGGAAGCATGCGTTCGCCAAGCATTGCAGGAAGCAAGTCGGGATGGCAACTTTGCTCCGAATAAGATCATTGGCATCGGCATTGATACCACCGGTTCAAGTCCGATTCCTGTTGATGAGAACAACATTCCATTGGCGTTATTGCCTGAGTGGAAAGATAATCTCCACGCGCAGTGCTGGCTTTGGAAAGACCATACAAGCTATAAGGAAGCAGAGCAAATTACTGAACTTGCGGCGAAGGTTCGCCCGCAATATATTGCTAAGTGTGGAAATGCATATTCGTCCGAGTGGTGGTGGTCAAAAATCTGGCATTGCTTGAATGTCGCTCCCGACGTATTTGAGGCGGCGTTCAGTTGGCTGGAATTGTGCGACTACATTCCGGCAGTGTTGGCCGGTGTCACTGATCCGCAAGACGTGCGCCGCGGCGTTTGCGCGGCGGGACACAAGGCAATGTACTGCGACGAACCTGGCTGCTGGGGCGGACTGCCTGATAAACAATTCTTGGCGATGCTGCACCCCAAGCTTGCTGAATTGCGCGATCGCTTGTATGAGAAAGCGTACGATGCAAGCCATTCCGCGGGCAGCCTGTGCAAACAGTGGGCTTCAAAATTGGGGCTGCCCGAAGGTATACCGATTGGTATTGGCGCATTTGATGTTCACTACGGCGCAATTGGCAGCGGAATCGACGAAGGAGTTCTCGTCAAAGCTATCGGAACGTCAACCTGCGATTGTGCTGTGGTGGACGGCAAGAAAATGGTGCCACAGATCGATGGCATATGCGGAATTGTCAAAGGCGCAATCTTGCCTAACTACTTCGCAATAGAAGCGGGCCAATCTGCCGTTGGAGATATTCTGAAATGGTTTGTCGAGCGTGTTTGCCACGGTGATGAGCAGATGCACTTGCAACTTACGCGCGAGGTCGAATCGCAGAAGCCAGGGCGCGGCGGGCTGATCGCCCTCGATTGGAACAACGGCAATCGGACGATTTTGGTCGATCCGCTTCTTACCGGATTGATCCTTGGACAGACTCTGCACACATCGCGTGCTGAAATTTATCGGGCGTTGATCGAGGCCACTGCATTCGGTGCGCGAACGATTATCGAACGCATCACTGAGGGCGGTGTCCCTGTAAAACGCATTGTTTGCTGCGGTGGAATCGCTGAAAAAAACCGTTTTTTCATGCAAATTTATGCCGATGTGATTGGTTGTGAAATATATCTTGCCGCGTCCAGCCAAGCATGCGCGCTAGGTGCCGCGATCGCAGCGGCGGTTGTGGCAGGCAAGGATAAGGGCGGATATGACGACTTCAGTGCGGCACAACGGCACATGACCTCCTTGAAGGATGTGGTGTATAAGCCGAATCCGGAAAACCGACTTGTCTATAACAGACTTTATGCCCTCTACCGTCAATTGCACGACGCATTTGGTGGAGTGACCAGAAATGCGGATCTATCTCAAGCAATGAAAGAACTCATTCGTGTTAAGCAGGAGCAAGCGTGAACAAAAAAGATTCAATTGAAATATGGTTTGTCACCGGCAGCCAGCATCTTTACGGAGAGGCTGTATTGAAGGATGTGGCATCAAATTCCAACCAAATAGTCGCCACTCTCAATGAGAGCAAAAAGGTGCCGCTGAAGGTGGTGTTCAAGCCGGTGGTGGTGACTACCGAGGACATCAGGCAAACATGTCTCGAGGCAAATCATGCTCCACAATGCGCAGGATTGATCCTGTGGATGCATACGTTCTCACCCGCAAAAATGTGGATTACCGGCCTTGGATTGTTGCAGAAACCCTTTTTGCATCTGCACACACAGTTCAACCGTGATCTGCCGTGGAGCGAGATCAACATGGATTTCATGAATCTCAACCAGGCTGCTCACGGCGATCGTGAGGCAGGATTCTTGCATGCGCGCATGCGGTTGCCACGGAAGGTCGTCGTCGGGCACTGGTCGGAAGCGGATGTGCACGAGCGCGTTGGATCGTGGATGTGCGCGGTGCGTGCATGGTACGATATGCAGGGCGCCCGATTCGCTCGCTTTGCTGATAACATGCGGCAAGTTGCGGTAACCGAGGGGGACAAAATCGCCGCTGAAGCCCGGCTCGGATTCTCGGTGAACGGATACGGTGTTGGTGACCTTGCTGCCTATGTCAACGATGCCGGCGACGCTGCAGTTACAACGCTTTGTACGGAATATGCCGAGACATATCGTGTGTCACCCGAGTTGAAGAAGGGTGGCGCGCGCCACGAGTCGCTCCGTTACGCGGCCAGACAAGAGATCGGCATTCGGGCATTTTTAGAGGAAGGCAACTTCAAAGGGTTCACTACCAACTTCGAGGTTCTGCATGGGCTCAAGCAATTGCCTGGACTGGCAGTGCAACGTCTGATGGCAGACGGTTACGGATTCGGCGGAGAGGGCGACTGGAAAACTTGCGCGCTGTTGCGTTTTATGAAAGTGGTGGCAGGCAATGGGCATGCCAGTGCCTCTTTCATGGAGGAATACACATACCATTTAGATCCGAGCGGGCCGCTGGTGCTGGGCGCTCACATGCTCGAGGTATGTCCTTCAATTGCCGAAGGAAAGCCGAACATGGAAATCCATCCGCTCAGCATTGGCGGCAAGGACGATCCTGTGCGTCTTGTGTTCAACGCGCGCCCAGGAAAGGCGATTACCGCGTCGCTAATCGATCTCGGTAATCGGTTCCGCATAGTGGCAAGTGAGGTGGAAGTTCAAGATCCTTTGCAGCCATTGCCGAAGCTTCCTGTGGCGCGGGCAGTATGGAGATGCAAGCCCGACTTCAAGACCGCCGCTGCCGCATGGCTGTACGCCGGTGGATGCCACCACACGGCGTTGAGTTACGACGTGACGCGCGAGCAACTCGAGGATTTCGCGGAAATCGCCGGCGTCGAACTCGTCATGATTGATGGCGAGACGACGATTCCCGATTTCAAGCAACAACTGCGCACCAACGAAGTTTATTACCACCTAGCACCGGGGATTGGCCGATGACGCGATACGCAAAACTAAAACAAGATTGCTGCGAAGCAAACAGGCTATTGCCAGCAAGGAATTTGGTGGATCTGACTTTCGGCAATGTGAGCGTGGTCGACCGCCGGCTCGGCGCCTTTGCTATCAAGCCGAGCGGAGTCGATTATGCAAACTTGATGCCCGACGACATGGTGGTGCTTGATCTCGATGGAAACGTTCTGGAAGGCAGATTGAAGCCCTCATCGGATACGCCCACTCACCGTTGTCTTTATAGGGAGTTCCACACCATCGGTGCGATAGTTCACACACATTCGCGCAATGCGACGGTGTTTGCGCAGGCCGGCATACCGATACCCTGCCTCGGCACCACTCATGCCGATTATTTCTCTGGCGAAATACCTGTGACGAGATTGATGACGGAGTCCGAAGTTAAAGGCTCTTATGAATGGCAGACCGGCTCTGTAATTGTCGAGCGGTTTGCTGAACTTGATCCGATCACCATGTCTGCAGTTCTGGTGCAAGGACATGGATCTTTTGCTTGGGGCACCGCGGGACTGACGGCGGTTGAAACTGCGTTTGCACTCGAGATTGTTGCTGAGATGGCCCTGAAGGCAATGCAGCTCAATCCTCAGGTGCAGCCCATTCCGCCTCACCTGCTTAGCAAGCATTTCGATCGCAAGCACGGGCCCAATTCATATTACGGACAGTGCGATGCGGCGCCATATTCCGAATCTACCGCCACATCGCAACTTATAGTAGCGGCGGGCGACAGCCCGGTAGTAACTCTCCCCTCCGAGGCTCATAAGCCATGACACCCACAACAACGTTGACTTCGCTCGATTGGATTATGATCGGCGGCTACTTCGCAATGCTATTCGGCGTCGCATGGTGGGTAGTCGGTAAAAGCAAAGATACTGCCGATGATTTCTTTCTCGCCGGTCGTCATTTGTCGTGGTGGGTAGTTGGCGCGTCTATCTTCGCATCCAACATCGGCTCCGAACATGTGGTGGGGCTTGCCGGCTCCGGCGCCACCGACGGCGTGGCTATGGCGCATTACGAACTTCATGCCTGGTGCTTGCTGATGTTGGCTTGGGTGTTCGTGCCTTTCTATATGCGTTCGCGCGTGTTTACGATGCCGGAATTTCTCGAACGTCGTTTTTCAGTCGGTTCGCGCTATTTGCTCTCGGTGGTATCTCTTATAACCTTCGTTTTATCGAAGATTGCCGTCGGAATCTTTGCCGGAGGCGTCGTGTTTTCCACCTTGCTGCCCGAAGTGCATCTTCAAGTGGGCGGCTTTTACATGAATAGCTTTTGGGTTGGCTCCATAGCCGTTATTTTGCTCACCGGACTCTACACCATGCTCGGCGGCATGCGTGCTGTTGCCTACAATGACGCCATTCAATGCGTGGTGCTAATTCTTGGCTCAGGATGCTTGACCGCATATGGATTGATGAAACTCGGTGGCTGGCAAGAACTGCGCCATATCTGCGGTGCGGAGATGTTCAATTTGTGGAAGCCGCTGATACCGGACGGCATGGTGGCAACTTGGGAGCCTGTGAAGGAAAGCCATCGGATGGCGTGGTATTTCAACAGCTACTTCCCATGGCTGGGCATGTTGTTTTGTGCTCCGATTATCGGTCTTTGGTATTGGTGCACCGATCAATATATAGTGCAACGCGTCCTCGGTGCCGTCGACGAGACCAACGCCAGACGAGGCAGCATCTTCGCGGCGTTCTTGAAGCTGTTTCCCGTTTATTTGTTCATCATTCCGGGATTGATTGCATTCGCTCTAGCCAAAAGTGGGAAAGTGCCGGGTCTCAACGACATGATCGGTCCTGATGGCAAGACAGTCTCGTACGCTGCTCAGGCTGCATTTCCCATGATGGTGAAATATCTTTTGCCTGCTGGATTGCGTGGACTTGTGGTGGCCGGCTTACTGTCAGCTCTGATGGGATCGCTTGCCGGCGTCTTCAATGCATGCGCCACGTTGTTTACCGTCGACCTTTACGAGAAGTGGAAGCCGATGGCGACTCAGCATCAAATTGTGCGCACCGGGCGCATCGCTACCGCGGTCATGATCGTGATTGCACTGGCGTGGATCCCCGTGATTCAAGGAGCACATGGATTGTATGGTTACTTGCAATCTGTGCAGGGTTACCTGGCACCACCGGTGTTCGTCGTGTTCTTCCTCGGAGTTTTCTTTAAGCGTCTCAACGCTCAGGGATGCTTTTGGGCGCTGGTGGTGGGCTTTGCAATTGGACTCTTCCGCATGGCGGTAGACACGCCAGTGACGCTGAGCCTGCCAGGCTTCGAGCACGGATATGCGGAAGGTTCTTTTCTGTGGATCGTAAACAACATCTATTTTCAATACTTCAGTGTCTTGATTACGTTGATATCTGCAATCGTTATGGTGGCAGTCAGTTTGGTCACGAAGAAACCGGATGAACGAGCAATCGCCGGCTTGGCGTTCGGAACCGACCGTACCAACCGTCACGCTCCCGCGCCTGTGAACGCTCATGGCGCCGGCGGGCTTCAGCCTGCTTCTGCCGTCTCGCCTGGTAGCGGCGCGCGCGAGCCCGCTGTCGAGAGCGAACACACGAGGATATCCACCGCAACTCTCGAACGCGAGGAAGTGATCCCCCCAGTGGCGCACCACCGTCAATCACGTGACTGGAGAGGGATCGTCGGCTCCGCCGTTGTGGTGGTCGCAATCCTTTGTGCGTATATGTACTTCAGAGGCTAATTTGATGAAAACGATTCTGTTGCTGTGCATGACATTTGTCATGACGTTGTGTACGCCCGCACATGTATTCGCTGCCCAACTTGAACGTGACCAATCATTCGACGACAACTGGCGATTCCATCGGGGCAACGTGCCGGGAGCAGAGAAAGCGAATTTCGACGATTCCGCATGGCGGCTTCTGGATCTTCCGCACGACTGGAGCATCGAAGACTTGCCCCCGCGTACACAAGATGAGATTCCGGTATTGTCGGTGCGCGATGGCGAGTGGAAGTTCCATGCCGGCGATGATGCCGCGTGGGGCAACCGCGATTGTGACGATCAGCAATGGACATCCGCATATTTACCGGCTCGATGGAGGGATCAACCTGGATTCGCCGACGGTAAAGGTTATGCCTGGTGCAGACGACACATCTCGATTCCTGTAAACCAGCGCGGAAAAAACCTCAGGCTCGATCTCTCCACCATAATGGGCGCCGATGAAACTTACTTCAATGGAGTGCGCGTCGGCAAGACCGGCAGTTTTCCGCCGGACTTCGAGGACTACTGGAGTAATATTTATCAGCAGCAAAGGACGTACCCGATTCCTGCGAACCTGGTTGCCGATGGCGATAATGTGATTGCCATCCGCACCTATTCACCAAACCAGAACGTGGCGGGCATGTATGATGCTGCAGCCGCCGTATCGCGAAGAGGTCCATTTGATCCCGGTGCCAGTGTCGGTTCGAATTTCACCGGACACACGGTTGGTGGCATAGGATGGTATCGAAAGAGGTTCGTCTTGCCGCTTGAGAGTTCGAGACGTCATGTCGCCGTGCGCTTTGACGGTGTTTACATGGATAGCGACGTTTGGATCAACGGGCACTGGCTCGGAAATCATCCTTATGGTTATACGAGTTTCGCCTATGACCTGACGCCGGGTCTCAATCGGCCCGGTCAGCCAAATGTAATCGCGGTGCGAGTGAAAAATTTGGGCGCCAACAGCCGCTGGTATAGTGGCTCCGGAATTTACAGGCACACGTGGCTGACGATAACTGATCCGGTGCACATAGCAATGTGGGGTGTGCACGTCACCACTCCTAAGATTGACAAAACTTCCGCCACCGTGAAGATTGCAACCAAGTTGGATAATCCGCGCAGCAATGACTCACACATAATCGTTGGTGTGAAGTTAGTCGCGCCCGACGGAACAATCGTCGCGCAGAGCGAGAGTAAAACCATGGAACAAGCTTTCGTCGTGCCAAATCCTCGGTTGTGGTCGCCAACGAGTCCGCAACTGTATAAGGCTTTGGTGGCAGTGCGATCGAACGGGAAGATCGTGGACGAAACCTCGACGCGCTTCGGGATTCGTACTGTTGAAGTCGACGCCCAAAACGGATTGCGCATAAACGGACAATCGGTGAAGTTGAAGGGCGCTTGCATGCACCATGATAACGGACCTCTCGGCTCGAAGGCGATAGATCGGGCTGAAGAACGCAAAGTCGAATTGTTGAAAGCGCAAGGGTTCAATGCTCTTCGAATGAGTCACAATCCTCCTTCGCCTGCATTGCTGGATGCTGCTGATCGGCTGGGAATGCTGATCTTGGACGAAGCGTTCGACCAATGGTCGCAGCCGAAGAATCCTGACGATTATCATCGATTCTTCAGCGACTGGTGGCAACGAGACATCGAGGCGATGGTATTGCGCGACCGCAACCACCCCAGCGTCATCATGTGGAGCATCGGCAATGAAATCCCCGAACGCGATACCGCCGAAGGTGCTGCCGAAGCGCTGAAATTGGCTTCTATGGTGCGCACCCTCGATCCGAGTCGACCCGTCACCGCCGCCTATAACAGTGTGAGTCCGAAAGCGGATGCATTTTTCTGCGGGCTCGATGTGGCGGGCTATAACTACAATCCTGAGCACTTTCTCGAAGATCACGCCCGAGTTCCAAAAAGAGTGATGGTCACGACCGAGTCATATCCCTACCAGATTTACGACTACTGGCATGAGGTGGAGAAGATGCCGTGGGTGATTGGTGATTTTGTCTGGACGGGGCTGGATTACATCGGTGAGTCGGGCGTGGGACACGCCAATCTCGATAATGATTTGCAGAGCTATATAAAGCCGTGGCCCTGGCACCTGGCGAATTGTGGCGATATAGACATTTGCGGTTTTAAGAGGCCACAGTCTTTCTATCGCGATGTCGTTTGGGGCAGAAGCAAATTGGAGATGGCAGTCCGTACTCCGAGACCCGAAGGGCATTCGGAGGTACTAGGGCTTTGGGGATGGCCGGATGAGGCGCAGCATTGGACGTGGACCGGACATGAGGGCCAAACGTTGCAGGTGAACGTGTATTCAAGCTACCGGCAGGTTCGCTTGTTCTTAAACGGCAAGGAAATCGGCAGCAAATACATGTCGTTCGGCAGCAAGCTCGCCTCAACCTTTGCCGCGCCCTACCCACTGACCGCCGCTAAGCTTGGTGCCACGTTCGCACTTCCGTATGTTGCCGGCGACCAGAAATTGATTGCATCGTTTGCCGTTCCCTACTCTCCGGGCCAATTGAAGGCGGTCGGGATTGGACTTAACGGAGAGGAAGAAACGCGCGTGCTCACCACCGCTGGCGCGCCCGTACGTTTGCGCTTGTCGGCTGACCGCACGCAGATTCAAGCTTCGCGCAACGATCTATCATATGTGACCATCGAAGCAATCGACTCGGCGGGCAATGTTGTGCCGACGGCGAATGAGCGAGTGCAGCTTTCGCTGGAGGGTGCCGGCGAAATCGCGGCAGTGGGCAATGGTGACCCGACCGACACTGATAGTTTCCAGGCTAACGAGCGACGACTTTTTGGAGGTCGTGCGCTTGTCGTCTTGCGTCCTAATATCGAAGCCAAGGCGGGCAGCCGCGTGTCGGTGAGGGCCTCGGCCGATGGTTTGGAACCGGCTTCGCTTCAGGTCTCGCTGCGCTAGTAGCCAAGCGAAAATTTGCATAGGATGCAAGTTTTCATAGCGTGATACCGAGGAGCTTAGGCGGTTCTGCTGCGTTACTGCTTCCACTCGATGGATTGGCGGCAGGCGAGATCGCGGCTGGATTGACCGACGGCGATTTCGTACTTGCCCGCCGGCGAAACCCAATCGTGTTTTGCAGTATTCCACAGCGCAAACGACGAATGGTCTAGCGGCATTACCACGGTGCGTTTTTCGCCGGGATTAAGTTGTGCGCGGACAAATCCCTTCAGCTCTTGCACGGGACGGTCAACTGCACTGTCCTGTGGGCGAACGTACAGTTGGACCACTGTAGCGCCGGCGCGGCGACCGGTGTTCTTCACGTCAACCGACACCGTCATATTAGATCCGGACGGGGACACTTTGAGGTTGTCGACGGAGAACGTCGTATACGACAATCCGTAGCCGAAAGGAAAACGAGGCGCGATGTTCTTCTTGTCGTACCAGCGGTACCCACTATAGATGCCCTCGGTGTATTTCACCGTGCCACCATTTTTTGCGTCGCCGGGGAAGCTGTTGTAAGAAGGAGAATCTTCCCATTTCGCTTCGAATGTGTCGGGGAGGCGGCCGCTGGGGTTGATATCTCCGAAGATGGCTTCGGCAACAGCAGTGTTGCCGTTTTGACCGGGATACCAGGCATGAATCAGCGCTGCCACTCGGTCGATCCAGTTGCTCATCCCTACGTTGCCGCCGGCATTGAGAACGACAATCGTGCGTGGGTTGATTTTGGCAGCGCTTTGAATGAGCTTGACCTGGTCGGCAGGCAAATCATAGGAGCGGTCCGCTCCTTCGTGCTCGGTGCAACGATTGAAGCCGACAGAAGCAATTACCGCATCTGCCTGTTCGATCTGTTTGGTTTCTTCGGTGGTCATCTCCGGATTCTGTTTGCCCCAGACAAATTGAACGGTAGCTTGACCAGGATTGTTGTGCCGATACTCCACGAGAAGATCGTGCGTTTCTCCGCCCTTCAGTGCAATGGTTTTCGACACGTTAGATACATGGCTTTGATCATCGGCCTCTAAAAGCGTTTTCCCGTCGAGCTTAACCCGACCGCCATCACTCGACAAAACAAACATGTACTCGTCGGTTTGCGGTGCTGTGATCTTTCCGGTCCAACGCATCGAATAAGTCGATGTCGTCACAGCGGCATCGGGGTGTTCGTTCCACTCGCTGTGGACATAGTCGATGTGTGCATCGTCACGCGTCGCAGCGGGTGTGCCCGTGAAATCCGGATTGGCGTAATATTCACCGCGTACTCCGCGCAAGCCGTTTTCGCCTATGGGCTCGTAATATCCCTGACTGTTGAAGCTGTCAGCGGTGATGGCTTTGGCATCGATTCCTATGGGGCTCGGAATATAAGATACAGTTGCCGCCTTGCCCGCACCAGTTTTTATGGCATCGAATAAGCTGACTGAAGTGAAGGGGTCGGTGAGGCTGCTGCCACCGCCGCCGGTGACAGCCGGGCAGGCGTTGGGTCCCAGTACGACGAGCTTATGCACTTTCGTTCGTGCAAGCGGCAATACATTATCATTGTTTCTGAGCAGAACAAGCCCTTCCCGAGCAACCCGCAGCGCAGTCTGTGCGCTCAAAGGATCGTTCAACGGAATGCTGCTGTCGAGTTGTTGGCGATCCAAGAATCCGAGAGCCGCTTCCATACGCAGGACGCGCCGGACGTGATCGTCGATTTGAGCTTGGGTGACTTGGCCCTCTTTCAACAGCGAGTTGATGTTGGCTTCGGTGTAATGAGTCGTCTTGCCCATTTCGAGGTCGGTGCCGGCAGTAAGTGGTCCGGGCGCTTCGTGCACCGCGCCCCAGTCCGACATCAACACGCCCTTGAATCCCCACCTATCGCGCAGAATATCGCTGAGCAAAACCTTGTTGGCCGTGCACCAGTAGCCGTTCACCTTATTGTATGCTGCCATCACCGTCCACGCATTGCTGTCTTGGACGGCTGCTTTGAACGGCGGCAAACAGATTTCGTGAAGCCGCCGTTCGTCGACGAGCGTGTTGACACTCTCGCGTAACGTTTCCTGATCGTTGGCAGCAAAGTGCTTAACGCTGACGGCAACACCTTGGTCTTGAACCGCTTGGACCCAGGAGCGAGCCAGGCGAGCCGACAAAAACGGATCCTCGCCGAAATATTCGAAGTTGCGTCCGTTTTGAGCCTGGCGATAGACGTTGACGCCTGGGCCCAGCAAAATGTGCACCGCTCGCGCGCGTGAATCGCGCCCCAGAGCTTTGCCGATTGCCGTCGCCGCATCCACGTCGAACGTTGACGCCAGCATGGCACCACAAGGATAAGCAGTCGATTTACCCCAGCAGCGAACACCCACCGGGCCATCGCTAAATTTCAGTTCTGGAATGCCGAGCCGGGCGACGCCCGGAATGTGCATCTGATCGGCTTCACCCGACAATAGGGCAATCTTTTCAGACTGCGTTAGCTGGGAAAGCAATTTATCCACGCGAGCTTCTACAGCATCGTCGCCTTTTATATTGGTTGGGGTGCCGATGACGGCGAACGCCGGCACTCCAAAGCCAAGAATTAAAGACGCGACGAAGCCCGAAAAGACGCGGGCTGCAAGCCTGCGTTCTGAAGGGCGCGGGAAGTTGGACATGGCTAAATCCTCTATATGTATGCAGCCGAAGCCCAAATTGTAACGTTAGTGAACCGCCGACAGATTAAATCCGACCGCTATTGTCAAGCAGTGTCAAGCGCTGTTCGCTATAAGCCGGCGTTTCGATAACCGTCGCCGTTGCCCCAATAGAATTGTGGTGGCACTACTTGAGAGGTCGGATCATCCGCACTCACCATTGCAGTGACTAGAGCGAATTTGCCCTTGGGCTCCCCCGGGGTCCACGTACTGCGCCCCCATGCGACCGCTTTGCCGTAAGCGCGAAAGTTAGCAACCTTGCCTGTATCGGTCAGCACATCGAACGTCCCTTCGAGCTGACCCGTTTGTCCGCGTTGGTGGTCTGCTGCTTCTTGTCCATACTTGGCGGCAAAGTGAAAACGCTTGGCGTGCGCTGTTGTCGTGATCAAATTTGCTGAAAAGTCGGCTTGTTTGATGTCGGACGGCTGCCATTGATCAGGCTCGCCGCGCACGTTGTCGATTAGATGAAAACGCACCAGCCGTCCCACCAACGTCTTCGGCAGAGGAAACTGGGCTGATGAATTACTTGCTGCAAGTAGTTGTTGCACTTCGTCCGCGTAAATCCACAAATGATCTCGACCGACGCTTTTGTTCAATTCATCACAGCCGTCAGGCAGAGGACTGATCCGATTGAACACGCGCACCACGGATGTGGTGGCATCCGGACTCGCGGAAAAACGTTCGCTAAGCTGGCTGTCCGCAATCTCGATGTGAGCCGGCGGCCGTTTGTGGAAGTCGGACAAACCTTTATCGATGAATTTGATCACGTTAGGCAGATAGTGGCTATTGTCCCAACCGTAATACGTTCCATCGGCACCAATGATGTAAAAGCCCTGGGCGGTATCGCCGCCGCCGCCGGGCAGCCGTCCGAGTTGAGCAGTAAGATCTGGATTGTTCGCGTGCATGACAATATTCATAAACCAATCGCGCGCCGATGAATGGCCGTTTTGCAATTCCTTGCAATCGCCGGCGACGACGACAAAATTGTCGTGCAATCTTCGAACTATTTCCGGATTGACAAATGTAGACCGCCGGTCTAACTGGCCGTTATTTCAAGTGCAGCCGAGCGGGTGGCCATTCATCAACCACACGAAAAGGGGACGATTATACCGCTGCGCTTCCAGACGCGCCTGCATAAGATTAGTGCGCCAGCCGATATTTAGCCATGCATCTTCCTGCGGTGTCGGGATTACCGAAGCGATCTGTGTATCAAAGTTGGTCATTGCCAATGCCACTCCAGCGCCCACAAATGTCGCGACTAGCGACAGGAAAATTGAGTGTTTGAGAAGCGCCATTTGCCGACCTCGTAGTTATAGGGCGATGCCATGCATCGACTGTCGGACCTCTTCCATTATTATAATGGCTGCAAGACCTCGTTGGAGACTGTATTGACAATTCGGGTAAGTAAGCTATCGATAGCACTCATGTTGCTGGGCATGCTCATGCCGGCAAGCGGGCTCACGCCCGCCGTTACAGGCGCATTCGGACAGTCGACGCCGACCGCTCCGGCACCAGGACAGACGCTGCCCGGTGCCACGACTCGACCGCTCGAAGAGTTGAAGCAACTGACCGGACACATTGCCTGGATAAGATCATTGGCGTTCTCGCCGAACGGACAGCTCGCCGTATCAGGCAGCGATGACAAAACGGCACGCGTCTGGGATTTGGCCAGCGGTAAGGAGCTGCGCCGTTTCGAACAGATGACCGGTGCGGTTAAAGCCACCGCTTTCATGCCCGATGGATCCGCTGTGGTTGTCGGATCGGACGACTTTATCGTAAGAATCTTCGACGTGCAAAGCGGCGCGGAAACGCGAGAGTTCAAAGGGCACACGAACAGCGTGACGGCGGTGGCCGTATCTTCCGACGGCAAATACATTTGCTCCGGCGATTTCGATGGCGGCGTGTTCATCTGGAATTCTACCGATGGCTCAGTCATCATTGCTCTTCCGAACAATCATTCTGCTGTGCGTTCGCTCGCCTTCTCGCCGGACGGCAATTCCTTACTCGCCGGATCTGCTGACGGCAGCCTGCGATGGATAATTCTCGGTGGCGACAAACAAGTCGCCACTTTAAAAGGACACACTGACGCCGTACTGGCAGTCGGGTTCTCCGCCGATGGAACGCAAGGTGTCTCCACCGGCGCTGATACCAGGGTTTTGCTCTGGGATCTGAAAAACGCGACGTTGTTGCGGCAGCTTGACGGCAATGGTGACTGGGGATTGGCGGCCATTTTTCTTCCCGATGGAAAACGCGTCCGCGTGGGCGGATTGGACAAAACCATCCATGAATGGGATGCCGCCACCGGACAGGAAGTATGTCGCTATACGGGTTTGCAAAGTGTATGGAGCATGGCTTTAAGTAGCGACAATCATGCGTTGACCGGCGCAGACGATAAAACAATTCGCTATTGGCGAATTCCCGGCGATGGGACGCCCTAACGTCTTTTGTCTGCCGGCTGTATCGTGTTTGTCAGGGCACGCAAACCAGCTTCGTCGCCGTTGAACCAATCGAGATCGACATCGCCTGCGATGCCCTTCACCGTGCCCTTATTAGAATATTGCCAGAACGACCACGTCGTCCAACCCTCCGGGACACGCGGTTGCTCCACTCGCCAGTGCGCGACCCAGAGCAGATTGCGCTCTACTTTATAGCTGGCAAGATGCGCTTTCCAGAAGTTGGGCGAAACGTAGATGATCGGCGCCCTGCCGATCACTTCGTCTATCTTCCGGACAAACTGCTGCACGCAGTGACGTAGGTCGGCATTAGAGCAGCTGCCGGCATCTTCGAGATCCAAAACCGGCGGCAGTGCCGGCGCCGACTTTGCCACATCGAAAGCGACTGACAGGAAGTTTTCGACTTGCTTCGCCGGATCGATGTTTGCCCTGAAGAAATGATAGAGTCCAGGAATTATGCCGGCTGCTACGGCGTCCTCAAAGTTTACGGCGGCTCGGGCGTCGCGAAAGGTGCCCCCCTCCGTGGCCTTGATAAATGCGAATTTGATGCCGCCGGCCGCCACCTGATTCCAGTCGATGACGCCTTGCCAATTTGACACATCTATTCCCGGAAGCATCATGAGCGGTGGACTTACCCCTTCGTGAATCATAATGTATCCGATAACCGATTATCGATCCTGGGGATTCGGAATGGCACTTGATATTCGGCGCAACGATATCTTCCGAACCCCAGGTCGATGGAATACTCGGCTATTCTTTCCACCCTTTATCAAAGCCCATAGGCGCCACTATCCAAAACGTGCCGAGGACTTTCACGAGATCACCTACCGATGTGGATCGGCAATTTGAAGTTGGATGCCACGCCTCATCGAGATTTTGCGAGTCGTGGAATATTTCTTCAAGCTGCTGCTCCAACGGCTCTGCTGGACGTTCGAATGTGTGTACCTGTTTGTATTGTCCTTGGTAGAACGCCTTTCTAATCTGTTTCTTCGTTGTACCATCGATGCCGTAATCGAGCGCGTGAACAAAAAAATCATCTCGCGAATGGAACACCTCATATTCGACCACTTCAATTGCCGGTACTGTTTTTGCCGCGACACTGGAAGCTTTTCGCATAATGTATTTCCTCCGGTTGTGGTATCAAGGTAGAAACGTCCGCAACCGGAAAAAAGTTCAATCCATTGGTCAAATTTAATTGAGCAATACTGAATAATTCCTCTGGCCGAACAGCGTTCGCAAGGGCGAATACCATCGATCCGCGCCCATCCCACGGTACTGAAGCGTTTGATTGTTATGGCGATGTTAGTGGCAAGCGTAGCCGACGGCGGCTGCGGTTTTCAAAACTCGTTGCATTTCACCCTTCGGCAGTGTCGCTACCAGATTGAACTTCTTCAGCGCTCGCAAATAGTGGCATTGGCAGACGAGTAAGCCGTACTGATCGCTTAAACGTTGATTGAGGTCGATGCGCGTCGCTACAATATTGCTGGTAGGTTGGCAGTCGAGTTTGTAAGCTTCAGCAATCTGTCCCGGCTTGGGATGTATGGAGCGACTGCCTGCGCCTTCGTTGGTCGGTAGCGTCATCGTCACGTCACCCAGGGACTTATCCGTGAGGTTTAAGACCGTGGGCTTGCCGTCGAAAGCGGAAACGAGCACCAGCGAACCACCCGCGATTCGCGTGACGACGTCTTGTCCGTCCAAAGACGTAGACACATAGACTGGCCACTTGCCGGCACGCACCAGAACAGCACCATCGCTCAGCCTCAAGTGATCGTTGTTCTTCTGCGTATAGGATGCATCCTTGGTCGGCATGAATGCCGGCTCTGAAGCCCCGAGTTTTACCGCGGTAGCTGATTGTTGGTCGGCCCCGGCGTGCGTCACGAGAGCGACCGGGCTCACGGGTGAGGCCACTGCGTTGGACGCAAATGGCAGCCACTTTCCGACGAAGACGAAGCGCGGATCTTTGGCAAACATGGCACCGAGATCAGCTTGCTGTTGGTTTCTGATTGCGGCTCTTCTGCCGGTAGTAGCATCCGTCGGCAGAATAGTATTTGGCTGAGCAGTTGTGGTGACGCTGCCGGAAAGTTGAGGCACCGAACTTTGTATGGAGTTGATAATACCGGCATTGCCCGGCAAGAACATTGGAATGCCGCCCAGCGAGCTGGTCGGCACTGATCCGGGTTGAGAAATTGGCGGTGGCGTGACCGTAGGCGGACTGCTAATTGGAGGTGGACTTATGATTGGCGGTGTCACCGGCGGTGGTGTCGTCAACGGCGGTGGTGTCACGACCGGCGGTGGAGTTGGTGGCGTGACGGGAGGTGGCGGCGTGAAAGGCGGTGGACCTCCGCCATTGTTCAATCCAGGCGCACCGCCGCTGCCGAGTCCGGGCGGTGTTCCACCAAGCCCAGGAGGTGTAAACGAAGGACCATTGCCATGATCGAAGGCATTGGCACAAGGACACGCAGCCAGTCCGATCGCGAGTGTCGCGGCGAGAGCGAAGCACCTCTTAAACATCATATTTCCCGTCGACAGGTGTATACGACCACAGTTTACTAACATGCAGCCGCTGCCGGTTCTTGATAAGCAGAAGTTGTTTTTGTTCGCGTATATTCAGGATATAGGCGTCGGCTATTCGATCACTGGCGCACATCGGTGCCGAGTTTGCGCTGGCTCGCAAGAGGTATGATCACTGTGGCAGTCTCGATAGTGATTGTTCGTGCTGGAGGCGTTCATGACCGGAAAGAAGACCGGCGGCAAGAAGAAAAGAGGCAAGTTCAACCTGGTCAATGCTGCTCTCGTAGCTTTCGTTTGCTTTGCGTTACTCGTAGGTGCCGGCATCGGCTGGTTCCTTTATCAACAACATGCGACATTGCAAGCAAAAGAGCAAGCGAGAGAGCAGACAATCCAGCAGGCCGAAGAAAAACGCCAAGCCGCACTCCGAGCAAATCCGCCGCCGGCGACTTTGGTGAATGATTCAGTCGCCGAAACCATCAAGTATGCCTCGCAGCATGGGTGGGTTCCGTGTCCTGGAGATTGCTTGAAACTAGCTATGCGTGGCTGGCACCATCGGCACGTAGACGGTTTCCCTCCGAGCTACGTCTGGATGGAATACAGATACAGCGATGGTTCGCATTTATACAGCCAACACCACATCGGACATATTATCCGTACTTATGTGGATCGCCCGGCCGAAGATGTGGGAATTTGTCCCGTCTGTGGTGGAACCGGCTGGGTCAAGAAAGGCTCGCAAAATTAGCGCTCAACCTGGAAATTAGGTTTACGGCGCCGAATCTTTGGTTGCCACCATGAATGGCTGCGCTTTGAGTTCTGTCAAGGTTGGCATTGTGATGGAAATGTCCGTCGATTCAGCGATTTTCGTCGGCGCCGGCAGTGGTACCTGCCAGGGGTGCCACCACATCGTTTTTGCGCTTTTATCGAACGCTTGTGCAGCATCATGTTTGCCCGCTGATGTGAGAACCGCAGCCGCGGTTGCATAGGCATCAGCCGAATATGGATCGAGACCAAGCGCCTGGTTGCAATCAGCGGCCGCTTTCGCCAGATTTCCATGATGGTACTCAATACGCGCGCGATTGATATAGTTGATGGGAAGGTGCGGCATGAGCGCAAAGGCTTTGGCGATGTGTGTTTGTGCGAGATCAGATTTGCCGAGCAAATCCTCATCAAGAGCAAGGTATGAATATGCTAGCGCGGAGGTTGGTCTGAGTGTCACCGACTTGTTCAAATCCGGTTCCGCGATGTCATAACGTCCTAATGCGATCTTAGTTACAGCTCGCTGCCAAAACCCTGGCCCATATGTAGGTTCCAGACTCGTCGACTGATTGTAGTCGGCGAGTGCCCGCTCCCAGAGTCCGGCGCCACGATATATTTCGGCTCGCAGGCGGTAGCCGCGCGGTGGGAATGATTCCAGTGCAAATAAGACCTTCGCGGCTTCTTCAGCTTTGTTGATTTGATCGGTTGCCGCGTAAATGTAAGCCAGGTATGCCCAGAGCTGGGACCACTCGCGGCGCAGTTGAATCCCTTTGCTGAGGTCGTTAAGAGCCTGGTCGTATTGATGGGCATTCGACCATACGAGACCGCGATCTTGATACGAGTAATACAAAGCTTGCGTTTGTTTTTGCTCTGTCAATTCCAGATCGTGGTTGGCAACGTTGAGGGCCCGCTGATGATCTCCCATTTCGTCATAGTCATGCCCCAGCGTGGACAAGCCCTCTGTTTCCGTGGGATTTTGTGCCAGCACTTTTTCGATGTCGGCAATTGATTTTGAATATTCTTCGCGAAGGTTCTCGATGCGTCCCCGCTCTGCCAGAGCGGGAGCCCATGCAGGGTACATCGACAGGCATTTGTTGATGTCGGACAGAGCCTCGTCGCTGCGGTTGGTCATGACATACATCTCGGCTCGGCGGAAGTAGGCTTCGCCGCCCTTCGGATCCGATGCTATCGCTTTCGTGTAATCGGCGATCGCTGCGGCACGTTTGTCGTCGTGCTGATCACGACGTCCTTGCTCGTAAGCTTCAAAATATCCTCGTGGACGCATCTTAATCGGCGCCTCGAAATTCGTTTGTCCCGGAAAGGCGGTTAGCGCCGTGGCTTTATCGCCTGCCTGAGCCGCGAGATATGCCAATTCGCCGCGAGCATGCAAGGAGGCGGGATGTTGCTTGATCAGCGCCTGCAATCCCCGCTTGACACGGGACCAGTCAAAATCGCTGCCCTTGGTCTCGTAATCGTCGTGTATACCCAAATGCATTGCAAATTGAGCATAAAGAATGTCGCCGGCTACACCCGGGCGTTTGTTCGACTCGGTAGTGACGAAGTTTTTGGCTTCGCCTGGCTTGCCGTACCACTTCGGTTGCAACCAATAGGCTTTGTTGAAGAGCACGGGATTGTAATTCGGAAATGCTTTGCGTGCGGCGGCGAAAATGGCATCGTATTGTTGCTGATTCCAACCCTTGCCAAGCGCGACGGTTTGCGCTACGGAATACCATTCCGGAGTTCGTGGGGTTGCTTTATACAGCTGCCGCCACGCATCATCGAGCCGTCTTTTGAACAGGTACCATGCCTGCTCCGTCACATCACTGGCCCAGCCGCCTCCGCGTGCTTTCCACGCATAGGTGGTGAGTATATCTGCAAGTACGATTCTGGCAGTGCCGGATTGTGGCTCAGCAGCGATCCAGTCGTTGACGAACCCAATCCTTTCTTTCCATTGCGACTCGGTATTGTGCGCCGCTAGATCAATTGAATTGAGGAATGTATTGATCGGTGAATAGCCGTCGATGGTTGGTGTTTGATCTGCGCGCAACTCATTTGCATACGCATCCAAACCGGCGAAGTCATGTTTTTTCATGAGTATGTGAACTCTGGAATAGACTGATGCATCTTGCGCAGAGTTCTTGTTCAACTCGTCGAAATAATATTGCTTGGTCCAATACATCTCGCTCGGATGGCTCTCAGCCGACGCCACCAGCAACGCGGTCGCGCCTGCATAATTATGCTGAGCGATACGCAGTTGCAAAAAGGAGCGTGTGATTTCATCGACTCGCTCTTGCTCGTCCGGCATGCGATCACTCTCGGCAAGGGCCTGCTTCAAATATTTTTCAGCATTGGCATAATCCTTGCTATCTAGGTAGGCATCTCCTATAGCCTGCAGACAAGTGACTCGGAAGTCTGTTGATGTGTTCGGATCTTCTGGGCGAAGCTCCAGTGCTTTCAAGGCCGGTGCCGGATCGTTGGTCGTTTCCAATCCGAGTCTGACGGCTTCATGAGCGTTGCGCGATAGCATGACAAGAAAACGTGCTTGCCAATTTTTCAGGACATTTTGTTCGGCAAGCGAAGCACCTTCTTGATAAATATCGCGGGCTTCTTGCACGCGGTCATTGACGTACAACAAGTCGCCGCAACTCAAGAGCAACCCGAGGCGTTTTTCGATGGGAGCGTTTTCGGCGGCCGCGTCTTTAATAGCAAGACGGTACATCTCGATCGCGGCGGTCGGTTCTTGATCTTGAACTTCAATGGCTTTTTGTTCGCTCTCCCGCCAAAAGGAGGCGTGCGCAGGCAAGGTGCTCTGCAGCATAAGCAGGCATAGCACAATGACGCGGGAATACCGTCGGTAGTGTCGCATAAATTAGTCCGGCCACCGGAATATGGGATTGAAGCACTCGACGCTGGATGATTTTACTGCTTCTGCCCGCTGCTGCCATCCATCGTGATGTTCTATGCGCGATGTTTTGAATCCTTCGGCGTAATTGTGCAATGTATGCACATCGCTGGCTTCAAGAACCGTGAGGTGTTTGTATTGGTCACCGACTTTGGTGGCATACTTGTGGCAGCGCGTCCAACCCGGACGCTCAGCCATTTCCGAGGGCAAATATTCCTGCTGATACCATTTTTGGAAGTCAGGATCTGAAGCCGGCTTGATTTCCAATTGCCACAGCAAGAAGGGTCCGGAGAAGACCTGGCGCTCCTGACGCGGGTGCTCCCATGTCGGGACAAACAACGTGCGTTGAAAGTTTTTCAAATGTTTGTCTTTGTATTCGCGAAAGCGTGCCACCAATTTCTCAACGGCGGCGTTTTGAAAAATGTCGTTTGCCTTTTTGGCGGATTCCGCACTTGCGAGCTGGTAGATCGTCAAATATTGCTTGCGGTCCCAGAAAACGCTGTCTTCGTCGTGATGATCTCCATATCGGCGAATGTTTGATACGTCCGCGCTGTTTGATTCCACAATCTTCGGAAGAAACTCGCCATGATAGAAGCGAGTAAATTCCTTTCGGATTTCAGGCGGAACGCTGAAGTTTACGATTATCAATGGCTTAGCCATTTGCATTGTCCCCTCGGTCTCGCACGTGCTAACAATATCAGGATGGCATTGGTTCTGCCAACGAGCCGACTTGTGACTTCAATTGTTGGAAAGTACCGCGTAGAGTGCGGTATTTGTAGCCTGCGACCGTCCATCGACCAGCGTCTGCATCGGCAATCAGGCCGGTGCTAAGTTGGATCATGAACGATAGCCCAAGGGTAGCGCAAGGGCCTTTCAAGGCGTGGGCAAAATGATGAACGCCCTCCGTATCCTTATCTTGAATGGCGAACTCGAGGCAATTCAGCAAAGTGGCATTGGAGCCAAAGAACAACGAGACGATTTTGCCGGCATCATCGCCAAACTTGTCCTCCAGCTTAGCCATGTCAATGCGCGCTGCGGAAAGATCTTCCTCACGCACCGGTTCAGGAGGCGATGCTGATTTCTGTTCACCGCGTCCGAAGACGTAATGCTCGATGACTTCCTGCAATCTGGCCCTGTTCACGCCTTTGAAAAGATAATCGTCCATGCCGCTGGACAAACATTTGTCGCGATCGCCTGTGCGATCGTAAGAGGTCATGGCAACGATCGGCACGTGTCCGCCGGTGACCTTCTCATTTTTGCGAATTTGTTCTGTCGCTTCGAAGCCGTTTAAAATCGGCATGTCGCAGTCCATGAACACCAGTGAATATTGCTGCTTGCGGCACAGCATAACTGCTTCCATGCCGTTAGTTGCTTGATCTATTTGCACGCCAAGCGATCGCAGCTGCATTACGAGCAGTTTTTGATTGACTGGGATGTCATCAACCAGTAGCACTCGTGGAATCATCGCCGGCTTGGGCGCGGATGCCTGTTTGGGCTCGTCTTGATCTACAGTCCACTCCTTTTCTTTGACTCCCATTTTGTCGGCCAATAGCTCTAACTCCTGATGGGCCGCCTCAATGGAATTGACCTGCTTGTCCAAACTGAGAGAAAGGCTCTTGATGTACTGTTCTGCTTTTACAGGTTCTGTAGAATCGATAAAAAGAACAACCACTCCGCTCGTGTGCTGTCCGGAACGCAACGGGACGACTCCGACTTCCAAATGCACCTCGCCTTCGATGTGCGGATGGCGCATTTTGAGTCTCGTGCATGGCGCTACCGCGTCTCCCTTCAGGCAACCATGCCACGGAAGATCCCTTTCGGACACCTCGTCACCGGTGGCGTCGAAAAATGTGCATGCGGACAGTCTACCGGTGACAGGATCAATAGGCAGAAAGCGCTGTGCGGTGAAATTGTGCATTACCACTGCACCTTCGCTGCCCATAATCAGCGAGCCGATTAAGTGATTGTGGGTCAACTGACCAAACACCAGCGGCAGCTGATAGAGAGCATCGCGCGCGCTCGTTGGCTGGTCGAGCAGTTGCTCGATATTGCCGCGTGCGTCGAGAATTGATTGCCGGTGTGACTCCGCAAGCTTTTCGTTTTGACTGAGCGTTTGCCGCAATTCATCGAGCTGCTTGCGAACGTGGTCAATAGATTGGTCCCACTGGCTCATTTCTGCTCCTGATGCAACATTGAGAGTTCGTCTTTATCTTTGCCGCGCGCGCCATGCTCGATTCCCTCCGTTCGTCGCGCAAACGGCATTCTACGACATTGCGGCGCCCGGCTGCTCGCCAAGAGGTATATTCTAATGGCGGCTCAGCCCATTAGGGAGCTGACAGCATCTCACCTTTAAGGTATAACCACCTTCCGTCGATCTTCTCGAAGCTGCCGCGTTCGGTGAACGACGCATCCTTTAGCCCTTGCATCAATCCTGCCTTGAAAGTCACGGTGCCGGTGGCACCGTCTTCCGTTGAGTCGAGAATTTCGAGTGAACGAAATTGTGTTCCGCGTGAAAAGTCCTGGATGCTTTCTTTCCAACTCAGGGTGTGGGCCGAGTATTCCTTATGTTTCGGATGAGTTGTTTTGATCAGATAATCCGGCAGGTTCAATGCGTAAGCACAATAACGAGATCGCATGAGTGCTACGGCATTTTCTGCATCCTTGCCGAGGTGATATTGCCGGCAACAGTTTTGATAATTCTGTCCACTGTGGCAAGGACAATCTGCATAGCGGTTCACAAGCCAACCCTCAAAACTCAGTTAGCTTGCAATGAACGTAGCCACATAGTCTTCGAGTTTATCGAACGATCCCGTCCATCCACCGGTCATGCCGGCGCGAGCCTTGGCAAAGGTTTCGCGCTCTTCTTCCGTGGTGGCGCCGTAGCATTCCCAGGTGACGGTGACGCGAGTTTGATTTGGACCTTCCTGAGTAAGTTGCACCGTCGTCAGCATGGTGGCAGGCCAAGTCGGCGACATCGGATGACGGGTGAGATTCTCTGTCTCGTCGCAAAATTGCTGCGTATAAACAAAGCGATCGGGGCGTCGAATCTCCAGGTACTCCGCTCTACCGTACATTTTGTGTCCGGCATCATTGCTCATGCAGTAAAAGGAACTGCCGCCGGGTTTGATGTCAGCTCGGAAAAACTGGGTATTAAATCCGGTTGGAGCGATCCAGTTAGAAAAATGCTTCGGATCTGTCCACATATCAAACATCAGATCGATCGGCGCTTCAAAACTGCGATTGATTACGAATTTGTCTTTTCCGGAGGACTCTTTTTCAAGATACTCTGCCAGGCGATCCCAAGTCGCATTGCCGCCGGCTTTCTTGATGAACTTAGCCGTCTCTTCCGCAGCTTCCGGTGAGGGCAAGGTCATCGTCATGTCAATTTTCGTTTGGCCTTTGTCTTCTGAGAACAGCACCGTCACGCGAAACATTGGTGGCTTATCGCCACTGGCTCCGTGATCGTAAACAAGCTTCCGGCACGGTTCCACTTCGAAGTAGGTAGTGTTGTTGGGGTAATCGACACCATCGGGGCCGTGCATCGTGTAAATCCATTGTCCGCCCGGGCGCAAATCTTTGCTGTGCGTTGTGATGGTGAAGCCGCGTGGTCCCCACCACTGGGCAGCCTGGTTGGGATCTGTCCAGGCGTCCCACACTGCTTTTGCCGGCGCATCGTAAACGCGCGTCAGTCTGAGCTCGTTTGATTTAGTCTTTACGGACATTTTTTTTACCTTTTTTACTCTTCTTGGAAGTGACGGTTTTCAAATAAGCATCGAGGCGGTCGAAACTAGCCTCCCAGAATACCCGATACTCGTCGATCCAGTCCGACGCCGGCTTCAGTCCGTCGCCGTTGAGTTTGCATGGACGGTACTGGGCGTCCCGGCTCTTGGTGACGAGCCCCGCTTTTTCAAGCACCTTCAGGTGCTTGGTGACTGCCGGCAGGCTCATATCGTTGAGAAAGGGCTTAGCAAGGTCGGATACAGTGCATTCGCCTTTAGTTAGCTGAGCCAACATCGCCCTTCTTGTCGGGTCTGCCAGCGCGGCGAAAGTCAGGCTGAGACTGTCCTGCATCATATTATACCCGGGGGTTAATTAACCAATGAGTTAAGTATATATTGCAGTTGTCCTCGCTGTCAAACTTCGTACTTTCCCCCATGCAGGTGGAGGATGGAGTCAGCGCAACCAGGTAAGGCGCGTAGATTTACGGCTGACAGGCAAACCGTCCATATATATGATTCTTTTCTCTTCCGCAACACCTCACAGGAGTGCCACGCTCATGGGCATCGATTCTCCAGCATCCTCCTCTGCTTCGCCTGAGGCATCCGCCAATGAAAAATCGTTTGATGCAGCATCGTTGTACCAGAAGGTGATGAATCAAGCGGTGCAAATTAAGTCGATGCCGGGGACTGAAGCCTGGATGGGTTCATCGACTGGTGTTTTCGTCGCCAGCGACGATCAGCATCGATGCGAGGTCGCGGTTTCCGGACATGTTACCGACGGCGAAGCAAAAAACGGCCATAGCGCCATCCGGGTGACCACAGCAGATGGTTATGCGTTTTCCGCAAAACAAATTCTCAATGATGCCGAACACCAAATTCGAATCTTCGAGCTTGAGAATGTAAGCGATCCACAAAAGATGTGTCACCCTGCCACCGTAACCGATGCAACTCCGAAGAAGGGTGATCTGGTGCTCGGCTTGAGCAGCGCGATGAATCCGGTTGAGCCACGCGCATTCATTGGTCAGGTGCAAGAGTTGACAACGCGGTCGAATCAAACCGCCATTCCTCGCGAACAGCTGGTACCACTACCTGGTGAGAATCCGAACCGGCAGATGTATGCCATCTTCGGACGCGGTGAGTATGGCGACTCAGGTGGACCGAAGTTTACCGCCAATGCCGAAATGTTTGCCATACATGCGGCAAGCCACGCCACTGAATCACTTTCGGAGAACGCCAAATATTTGCTCGAAGATCTGGCAAAAATCCGCGCTCAACGCCAGGACGGCAAACCGTGATGTGTAGGGGCGACGCCGTTGCGTCGCCCTGAGCGCAGTAATAAGAGAGGAGGCCCCTTGCGGAACCTCCTCTCCGTTTCGGTGAGGCGAGCCTTACTTGGCTGGTGTGCTCGGCTGGGGTTGGCCGCCGTTGGCTTCGGGGTGTTTGTCGCCAACTTTGCGCACGATCGGCGCCGGCATCTCTTTATTGCTATCGGCATCAGGTTGTCCAACGATTGGCGCTGGAGCACCTTTGCCAGTCTGCTCATCGGCCGCCAGAGCGGCAGAACCGACAAACAGAATAGATGCCGTTAAGAGTGCCAGTGAAAGTGCGATGTAATTCATATGCATGAAAATTCTCCGTGCGATGTTCAAAGCGCAGCATTCTAAAAACCCGCAGCGCGGCTGTCTAGAGCCGTTTTGCATGGCGGTTTTTTTAGAGAGGAACATCCGAATGCAATTTGCGTCCCATCGCCGGTCCATCTTGGTCATATGACGAAGCGCCTATTTTGCCGAGGATCGGCCACTGCGACACTTCGCAATCCCAGAAGAAATATCTAATTGTTGGCTGTGAACTTCAGTTGCAATCTCTCGATGCTGTTGCCGATGATCCGTCGGGCTCTTCCTTATATCCGTGCGATGTAATTATCAGCACTACGCGATCGCTGAGCTTTAGCTGCCCGAGTCCCCCTTCAGTTTTCGCATTGCCGCCGGCGCCACCGTACGTGGTGCGGCGCCTGATTGTTCAACAATTTCGTAGGCGATAGTTTTATGTCCCTCGATGCCAAAGGGATTGCTACTCCTGCAGAGCCTTTACTTGAGCTTTGGTTAATCTGCTTCCATACTGCATTCCAATTGCCGTTGAATGTTGTCGCCACGGGTTCAGACTATTTCGTACTCTCTGGGGCGGTATCAGCAGCTTTTCTGACTCGAAGAAGAAATATCCTCAGGCTGAAAGGGAACCTTCACGATCTTTTCATCACGTTTGGTGCTTCGCCCCGCATCAATAAGGCGAGATTCGCGTCATGATAGCTATGGACTCCCTGTCACCGGAATTGAAGCGGTGGCATGGGAAGAGAACTGAAAGGATGCGAAATGGCAGGCAGCGGAAAATTTCAGACCGCGCAGAGTGCTGAGGGACATGATCGAGCCGCTGCCGCATTGCGCGTACTTGGACACGTAATAAAAGATCGCCGAGTGGAGTTGGGGCTGTCGCAGGAAGAGCTTGCCAGCCGATCCGACTTGCATCGTACGTACATCAGCCATCTCGAGCGCAGCGAACGCAACATTGCTTTTATGAATCTCTGCAGAATTGCCTGGGCTCTGGAGTTGACATGCTCTGAGCTAGTAGATCGCTGCGAGCCGTAGTTGAGTTATTGAGCTGCTTCAGCTGTCGGCGACAGGCAAGTCGACTGAGAAAGTAGTACCTTGTCCAAGTTGACTGTGGCATGAAACAGTTGCACGGTGCGCATCGAGAATCACTCTGGACAAGTACAAGCCAAATCCAGTCGAGCTGGTAGCCGTGGGTACGCTAGACGCAACGCGACTGCGATCGAATATTTTTGAGAGCATCTCTTCCGACATGCCGGAACCGTGATCGACGATTTTCACCCTGACTGCTGTCGCTGTGCCGGAAACGATGATATCTATCCTCGCGCCGGGCGTGCTGGCTTCGATCGCGTTTTGAATCAGATTATGGAATGCTTGCCGCAAAGCGGCCGGAATGCCGCTGACCGCAGGAATGTCTTCGCCAACTTGCAGCCCAACGTTTACTTGGGCTGTCTCGGATTCACGTGCATTCATTGCCAGCGCATCGCGCACTATCTCTGCGATGTCCACGTTGATGCGTGATGATTCTAATTCATAGAGATCCGTGCGGTACAATTCCAGCAACGTGTTTGCAATATCGAGAAAGCGACGATTGTTGGTCGCGATCTCTGAAATCAGGGTCAACATCGAAG
>Ga0134128_10000353_pt1 | contig 64572 bp, 52 predicted proteins | sample KB31754_FD_96462 | JGI IMG/M metagenome (GOLD analysis project Ga0134128, IMG submission 96462) | Terrestrial soil microbial communities with excess Nitrogen fertilizer from Kellogg Biological Station, Michigan, USA - KB3-175-4 | ecosystem: Environmental > Terrestrial > Soil > Unclassified ... | reverse complement strand
CCAGCCCATTGGCGGAGTGGCCGCCAGACTAGTGGATTGCGCCTGGGAGCTCTGCGGAACCATCGCAAATACAAAAATGATGGCAATACAAAAGCCGAGGTTGCGTACATACGACGCCTGACGTTGGTGAAAACGCATACATTCTCCCATTGTTTAAACCTTTGAATTGCGCGAAAACAACACTCTAGCATCGAACGGAAGATGTGGAAAGATCAGTTTCAGTTTCCTCGCGCATCTCGCACAGTTCCGCCGCGCGCATGAAATCGATCCCGTTCGCGCTGGGCCATCCAATCGCAGATTGAATTGAGATCGGCTACCGGCTGCTGAGTGTAAGGGGCGGTATGCAGATACGGAGGCGGCCCGAATTCCGGTGTGAGGCTGGAGGATTGAAAGCCTCTGGCTTGCTGTGCATTCCAGATCTTGCTCCACCAGGCTTCATGCGCCTCAAGGTGTGCGCTCCATTCGGGAGCTCGCGGGTCCGGAACTTGTGGACCTTCCTCATAGCCGACTCGGGCATGGATGTGATGGCAATGGGCCGCGCAAAGATCGATGATGTCGTTGCAGTCCTGCAACAAGCGTTCCGCGATGCACACCCAATGGCTCAGATCGCAAGTCAATTTTAGTTCAGGAAAACGATTTAGAATCTCCCGCGTATTCCATGGATTCGCAAAATAGCGGGCGCGGTGCGTCTCGTGAGAGAGAGCCACTCCAATCTCTTTCTCCATTTCTAAAACGGCACCATAAAAATCTTCCGCCTCCGCCCCGCTCCACGCGTCCGATCCGCTATGACAATTGAAGAACAATGGCTCCGCTTCGAAACATTCATCGATTTGGCTCCTCAAAGAGAGCAAATGTTGCTGTACCGTACCCCCGGGAACAAACATATTGCTGAAAACTTGTGCAATCCAGCCGAACTTCTCCCTTTTCAGAGTCCGCCGCAAAAGGCTTGCGTCGAGAACGGTTCGACTCGAACCTTCAAGCGCCTCATACCCCATGCTGCGCCAGTGATCGATGTATGGGGTAAAACCATTCGATTGATCAACTCCCCAAAGGTGTCGTGCAAGGAGAAGTTTCAATGGTAGATGCTCGCTTTCCTGTTTTTTTAGTGCAGAGAACTGGACCTTGTTTTCCAGTTGAATATATGAGATTACAAGCTTTCCACTCCATCGTGGAAAAGATTGGCGCAATAGTAAGCTGGACGTGGACAATTTCCTGGAATCTCGACCAATTTCCTCCCATAAAATTATTCTTTGGCATCTAATTAACCGAGGAAATCCGGGAAGCGGATACTGCAATTCCGAATTTGTGAAATCTAATTTCATCCTGTCGAATTTATGAAAGGGTCAGTGCGCTACCTCAAATTAGGAATTTTATTGCTGCTGTTTCTGTCTGGCCTATCGGCTGCTCATGCCGACATTGGGCTGATGATGGAAGAACCCTATGGAAAATTAGGTGAGCTTAGCCCTACCGGACATGCTGCCATATATCTGTCGCGCATCTGTGCCGAAACTCCCACCCAACTGCGCCGATGCCGGCCCGGTGAAGACGGCGTAGTCATCAGCCGCTACAGCAGCGTGGGACGTTACGATTGGGCGGCAATTCCTCTCATTCCCTATCTATATGCGGTTGAAAATCTTGAGCAGATACCTTCTCTCATTGACTCGGCCACAGTGGTGCAACTGCGCGACAGTTACAGAAGAAAGCATTTGGAAAGCTTGATTCCCGATGGTCCAAATGGCACCATGCCAAGCGGAGAATGGAAGGAACTGCTCGGGAGCGCATATATCCGCCAGATTTTCGTTTACGAAATCGAAACCACCCCTACCCAGGATGATCGGCTGATCCGAGCATTAAATTCCACTCCCAATAAACGGGAATTCAATTACTTTTTTCGCAACTGTGCGAATTTTTCCGAATCTATCCTCAATTTTTATTATCCCCATGCAGTCCACCGCAGCTTGACCGCGGATTTGGGACTGGTCACCCCGAAGCAGATCGCGAAATCCCTGGTCTCCTACTCCCATGTGCACAGCGATCTTCAATTCTCTACGTTTGAAATTCCGCAGGTACCCGGAAAAATTCGGCGCAGCGGCAAAATTTGCGGCGTAGTCGAAGCGCTGTTGAAAAAGAAGCAGTATGCCGTTCCACTGGTTATTCTGCATCCCTATGTCGCCGCCGCCCTGGCAGGGACATATTTCACCCGCGGAAGATTCAATCCAGCAAAAAATTCAGTGCCTTTGAATCGAAACGATATTGTGCAGGCCCTTCTGAAAGATGAAGCTCCGCCACCCACATCGGAGATGGGCGATATAGAAAAACCCTCCGTCCATTCGGCAGCATACCGTCGGTCCGAGGAGTGTGTCTCACCAAACCGTTGTCCCAATCAGTCCCCCGGCGAATTCTTTTCTTCTATAAATGCCCAATAATTAAGCTTGCCTGGTCTGCAGCCGGCGACTTTCGTTATCGCCGGCCGTTCAGAAATGCTGCCCGAATATGGCTCGATCCATTCTGTCGTCGATAGCATCAAAGAACCGGTCTACCATAAAGCGTGACCATGTTGCCCTGCATTCCCGCGCCGCTCGAATATACCGATGGGGACACGCTGGAATTCCCGTGCTTGCGGGAACTGGTCGCCGGTTATGCCACCACCAGCCCAGGAAGGGAATGGACTCTGGCCCTCGCGCCTTCCCACGATATTGTCTGGATTGACAATGAGCAGCTTCGGGCGGGGGAAGCTCTGCGTCTGATCCGCGCCGGTTTCAGTTTCGATTTTCACGGACTGATCAATCCTGCGGAAAAGCTCGTGCACGCGCGTATTCCCGGCGCCATTCTGGAAATTGATGATCTGCGCCTGATCGCAACACTGGCGGGACGCTTCCGCGCATTCCAGCAATGGCTGCTGTCGCTGCCCGACGATATTCGAGAACAGATTTCCTCGCTGCGTGCACTGGCTGCACCCCTCATCGAATCCCACTTTGCCGGCATGCTCAATTCCTTTGAGGGAAAATTTGAGCCCGACGGCTCGATCTCCGATCAAGCCTCCTCAGAGTTGGCCCGCATTCGGCGGCATATCGCACGCCAACACCGCACCATTGAAGAGGGCTTGCGTCACATGCTGCGCAAGCTAGGCCCAGAAGGCTCCCTTCAGGAAGATTTGATCACTGTACGCGGCGAGCGGTTCGTGCTGCCGGTCAAGGCCGAGTGGAAGCGCCGCATCCCCGGGGTCCTGCATGGGGCCAGCTCCAGCGGGCAAACTTTTTTCATTGAGCCGCTAGAGACGATTGAGCAGAATAACGAACTGCAGCGTCTGCTGGAGGAAGAACAGGTCGAAGTTCAGCGGATCCTTGCGGCCATGACTCGTCAAATCGCGGACCAGGCGGATGCCATTGAGGCCTGCGCCACTGCGCTCACCGAAATTGAGTCTTTCTTTGCGCGCGCTCGATTTGCAGAAGATTTCAATTGCATCGCACCCCGGTTTTCTTCAGACGAATCGGAACGAATTTCTCTGAAAGCTGCCCGTCATCCGCTGCTGGAGAGAAAGCTGCGGTCCGAAGAGACATCGCAAAAAGCCCCGGCAAGCGCAAAGACCATTGTTCCCTTGGACCTCGAGCTGCCCGCCAAAACCCCCCAGTTAATCATCAGCGGACCGAACACAGGCGGCAAAACAGTTGCGTTAAAAACTGTCGGGCTGCTTGCGCTGATGGCTCAGTCTGGAATCCCCGTTCCGGCAGAGGCGGCAGAACTACCTCTGTTCGACGCTGTGCTGATCGATATTGGCGACGCACAATCGATTGCGCAAAATCTCTCGACGTTCTCCGCCCACATCCTTCGGTTGAATACAATTTCTCAGCTAGCGACATCACACTCCCTGGTACTGTTGGATGAACTGGGGTCAGCCACAGACCCCGAAGAAGGCGCGGCCCTGGCGACTGCGATCGCGTCTCACTTCGCCGCCCGCAACGCCTGGTGTCTGATCTCCACTCACCACACGTCGCTCAAGGTCTATGCGTCCAATACGCCAGGTGTACAAAATGCGGCTGCCGGATTTGATGAAGAATCCTTCGCACCAACCTACCAGATTCGTACTGGGATTCCGGGCGTGTCGGCGGGTATCCAGATCGCGCAACGGCTCGGTCTTCATCCTGCTATCGTGGCCGGGGCACGCGAGCGACTTGGCAAACAATCGATCGAAATTGGCCGCTTTCTCGACCGCCTGCATGCCGATCTGCTGGCCGTCAACACTGAGCGCGCTGCACTGCAGCAAAGAGAGGAAGAAATTGGCCGTGAGCGCCAACGTCTGGAACGCGAAGGCCGACAGGAACAGCAACGCAAGGTGCAGGAGATGGAAGCCAAGCTGGCGTCGCTCCTGAAGAATTTTGAATATCAGGTACAGGAATCGTTGCAGGGAATCGAAGATCGCGTCGCACAACAGAAAGTTACCAAACTAGCCGAACGCGGCCTGGCGAAGTTGCGCCGCGAGTTCCGCGAACAGGTTGATGCCACCGTGGTCGCACATCGGACTGGCGCGGACAAAAACGATCCCCATGCTCAACCGCATATTGTCCGCACCGTCGGAGTGGGCGATACCATCCAGTTGCGTTCACTGGGAAAAAATGCCGTCATTGAACGGCAGTTGGATCCGGATGATTTTGAAGTTTCCGTCGGATCGCTGAAGATGCGAATTCGCCGCCACGACATCGCAGCAGTGATAAAGACCGCTGCCGATCCTACTCACGCCTCTCCCGTAACTTCCGCCCGCAGCAAAGGCATTCGTGTATCGCTCGCGCGCGAAAATAGCGCGGTTACATCCGAAATCAACGTCATCGGCCGCACTGTGGAAGAAGCCACCGATGCTCTTGAGAAATTTCTGGACCAGGCATTTCTGGAAGGATTGCCGCGCATCCGAATCGTGCACGGCAGTGGAATGGGCATTCTACGAAAAGCGCTGCGCGCCTATTTGTCCGCCCATCCGCAGATTGCCAGCGTCACAGAACCGCCCCACAACCAAGGCGGAGCCGGTGTGACCATCGCCGAGATCCGTCAGTAGATCATGAGCCGTGACTACCGATTCCCGCATATTTCCGGTATTCTAAAGGGTGTCCAGCCGGAGCGTTGGGAGGTGTAATCTCTTTTGGCAGAAGTAAAGATTCAGGAAGGCGAACCGCTTGAAAATGCACTGCGCCGTTTTAAGCGCAAGGTGCAGCAGGAAGACATCATTAAGGAAGTCAAGCGGCATTCGTATTATATGAAGCCAGGCGAGAAGATGCGGATGAAGCAGGCTTTGGCCCGCAAACGCAACCGCAAAAAGGCCCGCAAGGAACAAGCGGACTAATCGCTCCCAATAAAAATAAAAAGGGCCGCTATGTGCGGCCCTTTTCATTTTCCCCTGTTATCCCGTATTCCGCAGCCCTGCAGAAATCCCGTTGATGGTCGCCGCAATGGCCCGCTGCAGCGAATCGCTGGTATCGCCCGCGCGCTTGCGGCGCAACAACTCTACCTGAATCAGACTCATCGGATCGACATATGGATTGCGCAGTCGAATCGACCGCAGCAGCACCGGGTTAGTCTCCAGCAAAAGGCTCTGCCCTGTAACCGCCAATACAGCCCGCCGCGTGTTTTCATATTCCGCTTCCAGTCGCGCAAACACTGCGTCTCCCATCGTCCGATCGCGAACCAACGAGGAGTACTGACGCGCGATATTAAAATCCGCCTTCGCCAGCGCCAACTCCACATTGCGCATCAGGTCGATGAACATCGGAAACTCCCGCATCATGTTCTGCAGTACCGGCAGGTTCCCTTTCTCGATAGAAAGTTGCAGCGCGTGCCCCACTCCGAACCATCCGGGCACGCCATGCCGGCTTTGCATCCAGCCAAACACCCACGGAATCGCACGAAGATCGGAAAAATTTGCCTTGCCTTTTCTGCGGACCGGACGCGAACTGATGCGTGCGAACTCTAGTTCGTTGACCGGCGTCGCTTCGCTAAAGTATTGCAACACCGCTTCGTCTTCCGGAATATTGGGACGATAGAAGTCATACGCCCACAAGGAAAGCTCCTCGCAGACCCCTTCCCACCCTGGCATCATCTCGCCGGTGCGATGTCCTCCCGGACGATGCGCTTCCGGACGTGCCAGCGCATCGAGCGACGCCGCTACCATCAGCTCCAGATTCCATTCCGCCAGCACAACGTCGGAATATTTCCAGTGCAGAACCTCGCCCTGCTCCGTAATCCGAATCTCGCCATTAAAATCGCCGATCGGTTGTGCATAGATGGCCCGATGCGTCGGCGCGCCCCCACGGCCCACCGTTCCTCCGCGTCCATGGAAGAGCCGCAGATCAACTTCACATTCCCGGGCAACTTGATATAAAGCGCGGTGGGCTTTATATAGCTCCCACGTGCTGGTCAGCATGCCACCGTCTTTGTTGGAGTCGGAATAGCCAAGCATCACTTCCTGTCGCCGCCCCCAGGAGTCCAGCAAGGGCTGATACGCAGGCGTGGTCCACAATTCGCGGCAGATCGAAGCCGCTCCGCGCAGGTCTTCGATCGACTCAAACAACGGAACCACCTGAATCGCGGCGCGGTTCTCTCCCGCCATGCAGGAGACACCATGCGTCCGCGCCAGGTGCAGCACGCGCCAGATATCTTCTGTGCCCGTGGCTCCGCTGATCACATACTGCTGGATCGTCTCGGCCGGCTCTTCCCTCTGTATCTGCGCCACTGTCCGAAATGTCGCCAGAACGTCGGCCGTCTCCGGCGAAAGCGGCTTCGCGAAATCTTCTTTTGCCGCCGTGCTCACCGGTCGCTGCTCGATTTCCAGCAAGGCCTGCGTGTGGTAGCGCGCATGTTGCCGCACATCCAGCGTATGCAAGTGAAGTCCGAACGTGCGCACCCCGCGAATCAGCGGATCGATCAACGTCCGCGCCAGACGCGGGCTTTTGTTCTCAATCAGGCTTGTGCGTAGCAGGTTCAGATCGTCGAGAAATTCCTGGGCGAGGCGGTACGGCGACAGCACAGCAGGTCCCGTAGGCAGCCGCAGTTCCGCTCCAATCGCCCGCAACCTTGTTTGCACGCACAGAGCAAAGCGCCGGTCCAGCTCATGCGGGAAACGCCCTGCAAAGCTGCTGCCGGAATGCTCCAGTTCCGCCTCATAGGCCTGCAGCTTCTCTCGCAGTACGGTCGAAATTCCCACGCGTTGGTCGGAAGGAGTCAACAGGTCGACAATTAGCTGCACTCGGGCGCTGTAATGCTCGATCAGCTTGCGGCGTGCCATCCGGATCGCCTCGCGTGTCACCTCTGGCGTTACGTTTGGATTGCCGTCCCGATCGCCGCCGATCCAGGAGCCGAACCGCACCACTTGCGGCAGATCGTTCGGCTCGATGTCGGCGCCATATTCATCGCGCAGCGCGCCCGCGATCTCCTCAAACAAAGGCGGCAGCGTTTCGAAGATCGCGATGTCGTAATAGTCAAGACCCAGCTTGATCTCATCCTGAACCGCTGGCCGAAAACTTCTGATTTCATCGGTTTGCCACAGTGCCGTGATCTCCGCCAAAATCGCCTGTTCCTTTGCGGCTAACTCCTCATCCGGCATTGGAATCTGATCCAGACTCTCCAGCGTTTCCCCGATACGGCGCCGCTTGAATAGTACGGAACGACGGGCAACTTCGGTAGGATGGGCGGTGAATACCGGGATCACGCAAATCTTCGCCAGCAGATCTAGGGCATCCTCGAGACTGATGCCGGCTTCGCGCATGCGGCGCAGAGTGCCCCGCATTTCGCCGGGCTGCGGCGGGCTACCGCTGCCCAGTAGGCGATGTGCGCGGCGACGACGCTTGCGATGGTTCGTCTCCGCCAGGTTGATCAATTCAAAATAAAAACCGAACGCGCGGGTCAATTGTTCGGCAAACGACGTATCGCAACTCCCAATGCGGGAAATCGCCTGTGCCAGCAGAGCGTCGGCTTTTTGTAAGTCGCCTTGTAGCCGCGCCTCTCGGCTTTCAGTGGTGATGCGGCGCAAGTCTTCGACCGCCTGGAACAACGCGTCGCCTGCCTGTTCCCGCAGTACACGTCCCAATAGCGTTCCCAGCGAGCGCACATCCCGGCGCAGCGGCGCTTCTTTGCGCTCCGGATCAAAAGACTGCAATTCCTCCAGGCGCTCGCGCCAGTTTTCTGGTTTCCACAAAAGGTCCATAGCTATTTGAATTATGCAGGAGAAGGAGGCAGTTTCCTAAAATGCGGTCAAGAAATTGCCGCCTGTTCTTCCAGTTGCGTCATCAATTCTTCCCATTCGATCAGCATGGCCGCGTGTTCTGCTCGCAGTCTTTCGAGCTGGGCGGCCTGCGTCTGGTATTGTTCGGCAGAGATAAAAATACCCATTTCCTGTTCTGTTGTCTGCATAGCCGATTCCATGCGGGGAATTTCTTCTTCCAGCAGGCTGCAGCGTTCCTGCATCTGGCGTAGCCGGATAGGATTGATCCGCTTTAGCCGTGTCAAATCCTCGTTGCCGGGCCCTCCAATCAGCTCCGTCGGTGCCGCCGGAGCAGACGCACCATTCGCCCGAACATTGGGGCCGGGGAGGGCGACTGAGGCTGAATTTTCTCCTTGTCGCGAGATTTGCCACAAATAATCTTCGTAGTTGCCGGTGTACGCCTTTACTGCGCCATCCCGAATTTCAAATACCCGGGTCGCTAAAGCATCGATAAAGGCCCGATCATGCGATACAAATACCACTGTCCCGGAAAAATTCCGGATTGCCTCCAGCAGCACTTCCTTGGCGCGCATATCGAGGTGGTTCGTGGGCTCATCGAGCAATAGAAAATTTGCCGGGCTGACCAGTAGTCGCGCCAACGCGTATCGGTTACGTTCCCCACCCGAGAGCACGCCGAGCGGTTTATAAACATCGTCCCCGGAAAATAGAAAACAGCCCAGTAACGTTCGCAGTTCGGTCTGCGAAATTCTCGGCGCGCTATGGCCGAGGTCTTCGAGCATCACCGCTTCGGCATCCAGCTCTTTGTATTGATCCTGGGCGAAATATTGCAGCACAACATTATGTCCGTGGCGGATACTTCCTGCACTGGGCGTGTCGAGCGAAGCCAGCAAACGAATCAGCGTCGATTTCCCCGCACCATTTGGTCCCACCAGCGCGATGCGTTCGCCCCGTTCAATGGTGAATTGTGCACCGGAAAAAACCGGCTTCGTCCCATAGCTCTTGCTCACGTCCGCCGCTTCAACCACCGTTCTGCCGCTTGGAGGCGGCTGCGGAAAGGTAAAGTGGACCGTCGCTTCGTTCGGCGGAAGCTCAATGCGCTCGATCCGCTCCAACTCCTTGACCCGGCTCTGAACCTGGCGCGCCTTGGTAGCCTGGGCGCGAAACCGGTTGATGAACCCCTCCAGATGTTCAATATGCTCGCGCTGGTGTTGATAAGCGGCCTCCAGCTGCGCCATTCTCTCGCTCTTCTGCTGGAGATATTTCTCGTAGTTCCCGCTGTAGCTATAAAGGCGTCGATTCCACAATTCCGCGATCTTGTTGGTGGCTACATCCAGAAAAAATCGGTCGTGCGAGATCAGGATGTACGCGTGCGGATACGAATGCAGATAATTTTCCAGCCAGTTTCTGGCTTCCAGGTCCAGGTGGTTTGTCGGTTCGTCGAGCAACAGAAGGTCCGGCTTTTCGAGCAGCAGTTTTGCCAGGGCGATGCGCATCTGCCAACCGCCGGAAAACTCCTCTGCTTTTCTTGACCAATCTTCTTTGGTAAAGCCCAGCCCGGAAAGCACAATGCCGACGCGGGCTTCGATGGTGTAGCCATCCTGCGCATCGAATTGAGCCTCGCAACGGGCTAGTTGATCCGCCAGGTCTGCATACTTCGCGCCCTCTGCGGATATGTCCGCAAGCTGGGAATGCAGCATCTGGATCTTCTGCTCAATCGCGTGCGTTTTCTCAAAGGCTGACAGGCATTCGTCGAAGACGGAGCGTCCGCGCAGCTGCAAACCATCCTGTGGAAGATATCCGATGGTCATGCCGCCGGTGCGCTCGATCAATCCGTCGTCCAACGAATCAATGCCGGCCAAAATCCGCAGCAGGGTGGATTTCCCCGTACCATTCCCGCCGACCAGTCCAGTGCGTTCGCCAGGGGTGATCTGCCAATCGACTTTTTCAAAAAGCAGCTTATGGCCGAAGCGCTTGCCTGCGGAAGTGAGTTGTAGCATGGATGTAGAAACTCAAAGCGCTTTGGGAGCGCCTCTCTATTGTCGCATTTGTGTCGCGACAAACGAAGGATCGTCCCGGGTTGGTATACTCCCAGCAGAATTAGCCTTCTGGCTGGAGCGTTCCGCTACCCGGTATTGCCGAAAGCGAAGTTTCTTCCGAATGACGAATTATCTGGAACTGCCCATTGGCGACCGCGCGCCCAATCTCATCACCGCCGTGGTGGAAATTCCACAGGACAGCGTCAACAAATATGAGTACGACAAGTCTTTGCATGTATTTCGACTTGACCGCAACCTTCACAGTCCAGTGCACTATCCCGGCGATTATGGATTTATTCCCTGCACTCTTGCAAAAGATGGCGATCCGCTGGATATTTTGATTCTTGGCGACGCGCCCAGCTTTTCTGGATGCGTCTTGACCGTTCGTCCGGTGGGGATTTTTCGCATGCTGGATCAGGGCGTGGAAGACGAGAAAATTATCGCCTTTGCCGCTGGCAATCCAACCTTCAGCCATATCGAAAATTACACAGCCGTCTATCCGCAGGTTCTCCGCGAAGTGGAACACTTTTTCGCGATCTATAAGGATCTTGAAGGTAAACGGACTCAGGCGGTTGGATGGGACGATGCCAAATCCGCCCGAAAGACAATTCTGGAATGTCACAGCCGCTTCCACAAGAAGGAGCTTCCTCAACCGTCCTTACCGTAAATTAGGCATAGCTGGACGGTACAGTCGCCTCCACCATGCGAATTGCGTATCCAACCCGACTGAACATCAACCACGTACTCATCGTGGTGCTGGTGCTTTTGTTCGCCCAATTGCTGGACGGGACCGACCCGGTATTCGCTTTCCTCGCTTGCGTTGCAGTGGTTTTCAGTGCACTGGCATTCAATGTTTTGAACGGTCTGGGAACAGTCAGCGGAGCCTTTGTAATCTTCATGGCCTTTCCCACCTTCGTCCTGCTGATCTTTATCAAGGTGGTCACCTGGGAGCCTTCGGACCGGCATTTTGAGCAACCGCTAATCACCATTACGGCAACCGCCCTGGGATGGGCTGGCATTCTGGCAGCGGCGGCCTTGAATCGAAGATTTGTGGCGCGCCGAAATATTGTTCGTTTCACCGCTCGCGACCTCGAAAATCTTAAAAATACATCCGCCGGACTGCTGGTAATTGGATTATTTAGTCAGATCCTGCTGTCGAACTTCAACACTGGCGGCAGCGGCACCGTTTGGACCGCGCTCAACCAGCTGAACATCTTTGTACCAATGGCGACTATTCTCGCCACTTATTACGAAATTTGTATCAGTCGCGGACAACGCAGTATGAACTGGATCGTACTCGTCAGCATCCTGTATGTCGCCGGATTTGGTTTTATCGCTGCGTCCAAGCAGGGTATGTACACTCCGTTCCTGTCATATTTTTTGGTGTGCGCCGCGCTGGATTACCGCTTTCGCCCGCTGCAGGTCATCGCTATTCTCGGTTGGCTGGCCTTCGCGGTCGGGTTCATGTTTCCCTGGGCGCAGTATGCCCGCTCCATGACTCGTCAGGAAACCTTGGCCGGTACCGTTGCCGCGACTCTGAACCTGATTGAAAATCCGCAGACCATTCCCGCCATGTATCACTGGTATGCCGACTCTCTCAAAATGAATGAAGAAATCAATCAGGTGGCGCTCTGCTACGACCATCCTCATGGACTCATGGATCGAGAGTCTTTAATCTGCCAAGACGATCGGCTCATTCAGATCACCCAACATACAGGCCCAACCGGGCCGGATTATCTGATAGCCGGTTTCGAAATGGTGGTGCCGCATTTCTTGTGGCCCAGCCGAATGACGCTTTCCCTGGGAAATATCTACGGGCGCGAGACCGGAGAGTCCGGCTCAGAAGACTATGTGACATCGGTCGCGTTTGCTCCCATTGGCGATGCCTATCGTGAATTCGGATGGTCAGGCATTGTTGTCGTAATGCCGATCCTCTATTTTTTTACCTTCATTATTTTGAATGGCGTTTTTGGCGACGCTCGCGAAAGCCCTTGGGGACTGGTGTTGGTTTCTTATGCGGCTTTTGCCGCTCCAGGGCTGTTGCTCCCGGTACATCCCCAGCTTTGGGGGCATTACATCCCTCTGATCTTGCTGGTAATGTGGATCACCCGCTATGTCGCTCCACAAATTGCGGTCGCCTTTGGATTTCGGAAAATTCAGGCCAAGGTCGTACAGCCGGGAACGGAACTGGTACCCAAGGGAAAAGAAGTTCGCGACACTCTATAACACAATTGTCTCCATTTAGATTTTTCCGCCAGATAAAATCGTCTTCGACACTGAATTTTTAAGACTCGCAGCGGGAATATTTCATCTAGGAGCGGATATGCATTTGAAGCAATCGTTGGCGACAGCACATAAATGCTTGCAGCGGGATGGATTTCCTCTCGCGCTGCTTCTAGCCCTGATTTTCATCTCCGGTGGCTTATTCCCTTCGACTGCGGCCGCGCAAAAGATCAGCGAGTCGTTCTCCGCCAGTGCCTCGGCCTGGTGGAAACATGCGGTCGTTTACGAAATTTACCCCCGCAGCTTTCAGGACACAAATGGCGATGGCGTCGGAGATATAAACGGCATCACCCGGCGTCTCGATTATCTGCAATCTTTGAAAATCAATGCCATCTGGCTCACTCCCATCTACCCGTCGCCGCAAGTGGACTTCGGATATGACATTTCGAACTATGCAGCCATCGATCCCACCTACGGATCAATGAGAGATTTTGACGCGTTGATTGCCGCCGCAAACAGTCATCACATCCGAGTGATTATGGATATGGTGATGAACCACACCTCCGACCAATCGGCGTGGTTTAAAGAGAGCCGCAGTTCCCGCAACAATCCTAAACGGAACTGGTACATATGGCGCGATGGAAAGGGCCCTGGAGTTCCGCCGAACAACTGGGAAAGCGAGTTCGGTCATTCCGCGTGGACCTACGATTCCACCACCAGACAGTGGTACTACCACAAGTTCTATGCGGCCCAGCCGGACCTGAACTGGCGCAATCCCGAGGTGCAGAAGGCCATGTTCGACGCCTGTCGTTTCTGGCTCGACAAAGGTGTGGCAGGCTTCCGCCTGGACGCAATACCGGAACTGTTTGAGGACCCTCAACTGAGGGACGAAAAAGTGGATCAGGGCAAAAACGATTTTGGCGACCCGAACATTGAAGAAAATCTAACTTCCAATCTTCCGGAAGTCCATACTGTCATGCGCGCACTACGCAAGCTGATCGATAGCTACCCCGGAGATCGCGTGCTGATCGGCGAAACGTACCTCCCGAATATCCAGGATCAACTGGCCTGGTACGGTGGCAAGGCTCACGACGAACTGCAGTTGCCGATGGACATGCAGGTTGGACTTATCAATAAGCTGGACGCAAAAGAATTCCGCTCGAAAATTAATCAGGCAGAAACCGAGCTTGACGGCTACATGCCGCTGTTTGTGTTCGACAACCATGACAACGTTCGTAGCTGGGACCGTTATGGAGACGGCAAAAACAACGCTGCCATCGCCCGCATCGTCGGGGCCATTCTGCTGACGACGCGGTCCGCAGCATTAATGTATTATGGCGAAGAGATCGGCATGGTGACGACTCCGCCGAAGACCAAGGCCGAGGTACAGGATCCAGTCGGAAAGGTAGGTTGGCCGAAATATAAAGGCCGCGACGGCGAACGGACCCCAATGCAGTGGGATGCCGGCAAAAACGCAGGTTTCAGTACCGCCGACAAAACCTGGCTGCCCGTCGCCTCCGATTATAAGACAGTCAATGTGCAGTCGGAATCCGCCCAGCCGGACTCACTGCTGAACTGGTATAAGCGGCTGATTGCGCTGCGCGCCACCAACCCGGCCATGAGTTCGGGACGGAACATCATGGTGAATACCGCGGACTCCAATGTGCTTTCTTACGTCCGCAAGAACCCTGGACAAGGTTCTTCTATCTTGGTGGCCATGAATTTCACGGCAAAGCCGCAGACAGTCTCTTACAACCTGCAGCCGCAAGGCATTCAAGGCCGTCAGGCGACAACTTTGCTGCAAACGGGCGGAGTCGACAAAACTGTAAATTTGAGCCACGTTGTTCTGCCTCCATTCGCGGTACTTGTCGGCACCATTCAATAGTGCATTTTCAGGCAAGTGTTAAAAAAATTGGCGTCACATTCTTTGTGCGTCCTTTGCGCCAAGGGTGGGGAGCCGGGACCAGCCAGTTTTAGCTGGCAACCTTCACTGCAGGGGCCGACTTGGGCAGGACATACTTACGCAACGACATAAACGGCAGTTCTAGGCAGTATCTCGACACAATGCATAAAACGATCATTGCCCCGAAAACAGTCACGATGCGGACCGAGTAGGCCCGTGTATTTCCCGCCGCAAGCGGACCTCTCCAATCGTCATAGATGCGCATCACGTACGTATGCGACATATACATGCAGTAGCTTATCTGCCCGAAAAATACTAGAACCGCGGAACGGAAGATCCACAAAGATCGAGACCCTCGATTCTCCACTGTAATTCTGATCAAGCTGTAAAAGCAGAGATTGACTGCCGTTAGAAATAACGCCGATCCCTGCATGTAGAATCTCGGCGACGACAGCAATGGACGGATCGCCGCAAGAAGAACGCAGGCGATCAAAAATATAAATATGGCCGTGGCTTTGCCAGAGAAGATTCCTGCCGCAGGCAGTTTTCGTTCCTTCCAATAAAGCTGACAGGCAAGTAGCGCTCCGATTGCAAGTCCATCGCAACGAAAGAATGTGTAATCAAAATTGAAATGGCGAACCCGGGTGGCAATCAGCCTCAAAATCGGCTCGACCACCGCAATACCCAACGCAAGTTTTTGCAGCCGCTCGACGCGCAGCCTGCGTACAAACTGTGGCCAGATCAGATAAAACTGTTCTTCGATCGCCAGCGTCCAATATGGCCCTTCGAGCGTCGCATGAAAAAAAGTCGCAAAATTAGCAAGAAAAAATGCGCTGACAATTACTCCGCCCGTCGATCCTTTGAACCATATCCAGTCTGCGAGAAGAGAAACAAAATAGAGGGGTAAAATCCGAAGCGCCCGCTTCCAATAAAAATCGTGATAATAGTTTTTGGAATTGCGGTCTTTCAACAGAATCGATGTAATCAAATAGCCGGATAGAACAAAGAATAAATCGACTCCGTAAAGTCCATAGCGGCTGAGACCGTAGAGAGAATCTATGGTCCAATTCCATGGGGTTGAGTGGATAGTGGCGAAAGACAGATGATGAAAAAATACTGCGAGCGCGGCAATTCCTCGTATTCCATCCAACTCTTCAATGTGTCCAATTTTTGCGGAGAATGAATGATTGCCCGTTAAATGGCTCGTCATTTTCCAAAGCCTGTCATGCGGTTTGTTGACTGCTCCAAGTCGGGAATACCCGCGCAATCAGCAGACGGATGGGCTTCTTCAGAAGCCCATCTTGTCATCCGCCGAAGGGCCGTATGTTGCCGGCAGCGGAACCTCATTCAGACGGTAATAAACGCCAAGCTGCGCCCGGTGATGAATCAGGTGGTTCAAAAACATATTGCGATACGTCAGAAAACGCGGCTGTTCGACAATCGTCTGCCCCTTGAAGCTGAGCTTCCAGTTCTTCTGCCAGTCAGCGTCCTTTGCACTCTCAATGGATTTACGGGCTCGTGCTGCAATATCCTCAAAGGCGGCCAGCAGTTGCTGACGAGATTCCATCACCAGCGGTTTCCAATCCCCGTTGCCAAAATCAAGACCTGGCAGTTCCACGATGCTCACCGCAAACTCCGGTAATTGTGCTACATGGGCCGCTAGCCTGCCCAACTCCATCGATTTTGCGTGCGGCTTATAGTCCGGTTTTCCCTCAGGAACCCGCTCCAGCATGGCTCGGGTGTTTTTCATCTCCTGGTCGAACTCAGGAAGCAGAATTTCGCGAATTTCCATTGTGTCTTCTCCCTCTTGATTCGGCAATCATACAGCCGAAATAGAAATTCAGAGTCAATGCCTCTATATTTAGCTATCGCCTGGTCTTTCTGAACTCCGGTCGCAATACAATTTCCGTTTCCACGTCGACCGGTTCCTCTGGTTTTGGAGGTGCGGGTATCTCCGCCGCTTCGAGATAGATGCTGGTTAATTTCTCTCGCAGAATCGCGAAAGCATCCTCCGGGGTATCGACGAAGTGAAACAGCTTCATGTCGTTCGGCGAAATGGCTCCCTGCTGTACAAGAGCGTCAAAGTTAATCACCTGGTTCCAATATTTCGGGCCATAGACAACGATGATCAATTCTTTGGCCAGCTTGTGAGTCTGCGTCAGGGTCAGCAGCTCAAACATCTCATCCAGCGTCCCAAACCCGCCCGGGAACACCACCAGCGCCTTCGCCAGGTAGGCAAACCAATATTTCCGCATGAAAAAATAATGAAATTCCAGGTCGAGCGACGACGTGATGTACGGATTGTGTTCCTGCTCGAACGGCAGGCGAATGCTCAGCCCGATCGTCTTGCCGCCCGCTTCGCTTGCTCCCCGGTTGGCCGCCTCCATAATGCCCGGGCCGCCGCCGGAGGTAACGACAAAACGGTGCCGTCTGGATTTGATCGTCATCGACCACTGCGTCAGCATGTACGCGAGCTTGCGCGCGTCTTCGTAGTAACGGGCCATCTCCACCGCGGCTTCCGCGTGCAGACGCTGTAGATGGCTGGCGTTGCCGTCGGCCAGTTCTTCGGCGGTCGCAGGCTGTTCTTCGGTCGGCGCCACACGGACGGAGCCAGGAGCGTCCAGCAACTCCAGATCGTGAGCAGCTGCATCGAGCGCACGAAACCGCGCCGAGCCGAAAAAAACTACCGTGTCCTGAATCCGCTCCCGCCGGAAATGCGCCAGCGGCTCCATGTATTCCGCCATGATCCGCAACATCCTTCCGTCGGGACTGTTGATGAATGTGTGATCTTCGTAAGCAAGCAACGGTCGCTTGGTATCGTTCATCGGCTACCTCGAAATCAAAATGCAAAAGTCATCATGGACGACTGCAAAAACTCGGGATATCGATTCGCCGTCAACAAATTGAAGGCTCATGCGTGATGCTCGCGATAGTGGAGAATTTCGGAAATTCCGATCCACATGTCGAGCAGTCCCAGGCCGGAAACAACTCCGCGCGTAATTCCGGAATTCAGCAGCGGCGCGAGAGAAGGCAGTGTCATCAGATAATGGTTTTCTTGCCAATACCGTGTCCAGGGAAGTACGAACAGAAGCAGCCCCACGTAAAGGCAAAATATCACCAGAATGCCGATCGAAAGCCGCTGCAACCACAGCGGAATGGGTGGATTTGCCGGTTTTGTCGCCGGGGGGGATGCTTCGGATTCGGGGGCTTGCGGCGGAAACAGATCGTGTTGATGCGGCATTTTCCGATTGACCGGTTTTCCTGTCGGTGTACAGTTTCTGGAAAAAAGTTCCCGCATCCGTTCCACCAAGAACGAATGCACATCATCGCGGTCGCTCCTGATAACAACAGGAAAACTGGTCTAAGCTGTCTCGAAATTTTAGCACCGAAACTGCCGTCAGCCCGCTCGTTCAGTCAAGATATCCTTGCGCAATAATCTATTTGATTCTTACACGGAGGCCGGTACCGCATTTCGTCTGGGGCGCCGGTTTGCCTGCAGAATTTTTTTGCGTAAGCGAAGGCTCTTCGGCGTCACCTCGACCAGTTCATCGTCGGCGATAAATTCGATGGCCTGTTCCAAGTTCAGCGGGCGAAACGGGACCAGCCGGATCGCATCGTCCGCGGAAGAGGCGCGCATGTTGGTCAGCTTTTTCTCGCGCACCGCGTTTACATCCAGATCGTTGTCGCGCGAGTGTTCGCCCACAACCAGTCCTTCATACACTTCATTCCCCGGTCCAAGAAACAGCACGCCGCGATCCTGCAATCCGTCTAGCGCATAAGCCGTCGTAGTCCCGGCACGATCGGCGATCAATGCGCCGGTACTGCGTTGCGGAATTTCTCCCTGGTGCGGCATATAACCGTCGAAAAGAGAATTCATTACGATCGTGCCGCGCGTTTCCGTCAGCATTTCGCTGCGCAGGCCGATCAAGCCACGGCTGGGAATGCGAAACTCCAGGCGCACACGCCCATAACCGTGGTTATGCATCTTCACCATCTCGGCCTTGCGCGGTCCCAACCGTTCCATCACGACCCCGACAAAATTCTCCGGCACGTCGATGGTCAACAGTTCCACTGGCTCCATCAACTCGCGGTCTACCATGCGAGTCACGATCTCCGGACGCCCAACCATCAACTCATAACCTTCGCGGCGCATCATTTCGATCAAGATTGCCAGCTGTAATTCTCCCCGCCCCAACACCTTGAAGTTGTCGGCGTTACCCGTATCCTCCACGCGGATCGAAACGTTCGTCAGCAATTCCCTTTCGAGGCGTTCCCGCAGATTGCGGGAAGTCACATACTGTCCTTCGCGTCCGGCGAATGGCGAGTTATTCACAAAGAATTGAATCGCAATCGTAGGCTCATCGATGGTGATCGTAGGCAGCGGCGCCGGATTCTCCACGCTCGTAATCGTCTCGCCAATCGTGATTCCGCTAATTCCGGCAACAGCGACAATGTCGCCCAAGGTAGTTTCCTCAATATCGGTTCGCTTCAACCCGCTGAAGCTGAATAGCTTGGTGATTTTGGTCTTTTCCAGGTTCCCGTCGCGCTTCGAAATGGCAACTTCATCGCCAGTGCGCAGTGTGCCGTTAAACACGCGGGCAATGGCCAGACGCCCGAGATAATCCGAATAGTCCAGGTTCGTCACCAAAATCTGCAACGCCCCGGCAGGATCTCCGGCAGCCGGCGGAATCGTCGATACGATGGCTTCAAACAGCGGCTGCAAATCTGTGCCTGGCACCTTCGCGTCCGTAGTAGCGGTGCCCAGCTTCGCATTCGTGTACAGCACAGGAAAGTCCAGTTGGTCTTCCGCCGCATCCAAATCAATGAATAGGTCGTAGACCTCGTTCAGCACTTCCTGCGCGCGCGCGTCCGGGCGATCGATCTTGTTGATTACCAAGATCGGCGGCAGCTTGGCCTCAAGCGCCTTCGATAGAACATAGCGGGTCTGCGGCAATGGACCTTCGCTGGCGTCGACCAGCAGCATGACGCCATCGACCATCTTCAGTGCGCGCTCTACTTCTCCGCCAAAGTCGGCATGGCCTGGTGTATCGACAATGTTGATCTTCGCGTCGTGAAAAAGGATGGCGGTGTTCTTAGCCAGAATGGTGATTCCCCGCTCACGTTCCAGTTCATTCGAATCCATCACGCGGTCGGCAACTGCCTCGTTGGAACGAAACGTCCCGCTCTGGCGAAGCATGGCGTCCACCAGGGTTGTTTTTCCGTGGTCGACGTGGGCAATGATGGCGATATTGCGAATAACGGATGACACGATGAATGAAGTTCCTGTCTTGTTTGGAATAGGCCTGGGGAATGCCAGTATGAGTCCGGCTGGGCAATCCAACTGGCGAGTGCACCGATTGCACTGCGGGATTTTAGCCCTTTCTCAGTTTACCGTATCCGCACAGATGAAATGTTACGCCGAAGTGAACGAGATCCGCGGGTACCCCTTCTCGCTGCCTTCTTAGCGTTAGAGTCGGATGAAATGTGACGCCGCAGGCAGCTAGCTTTCGCGCAACACACGATCCAGCGCCACCTTCTCACCCATCAACTCCTGCACGGTCACGGAATCCCCGCGCGCTTCCGCCTCCGCCAGCAGACGACGCAGTTCCCGCTGGCGCTGTTCCAGACGGCTATGGCGCAGGGAACGAAATGCCTCCTCAACCTGCTCCGGCTGAATCTCCTGCGAACTGTGCATCAACACGGAAGCGAGGCAGTTGCGGCTGCTCGCATCCGTCGCCAGATCGAACGGATTTGAAATCGTCTCCGCCGCCAAAGCCGTCAATAGGGTTGAGGCCGCCAATCCTTCATACAAATCCGGCTCTTCGAAAACCCGCTGTCGTGCCAGCTCCCGCGCTCGATCTCCTGCGGGTAGCATCAGAGCGCGCAGCAACAGCTTTTCCGCTTCGCTCCACATTGCGGTCGCCGAACTTTTCGGCCGAACGTCCGTTCTTCGCGCGGAGGCTGCCTGTTTCAGCTCCTGCCGCAGCAGCGCGGAATCGATGGCCAACTTCTGCGCCGCGTCGGCTGCAAACTCATCGCGGGCAATGCGATTTGGAACGTGTTGTATATGCGGCAACAAAAAATTCAGCGCCTTTACTTTGGCATCCGGAGTCACCGGCGGAAACAGCGCCCGCGCGCGCTCAATCAGATAATCGCTGTGCCGCCGCGCCGCACGCAGCGCAGCGATGTACGCTTGTACGCCACGTTCGCGGACGTACCGGTCCGGATCCAGACCGCCATCCAGCGTGACAACCTTGATGCTGAAGCCTTCTTCAATCAACAAGGCGATGGATTTTTCAGCCGCGTTCGCGCCTGCGGTATCCGGATCGAAGTTCACCACTACCTGCCGCGTGTGTCGCGCCAGCAGCCGTACCTGCGCTTCGGTAAAAGCGGTGCCGCTGGTTGCCAGTACGTTGGTGATCCCGGCCATATAGACCGAAATGCAGTCCATCTGCCCTTCCACCAGCAGCGCGAATTCAAACTGCCGGATCGCCTGTTTCGCCTTATCCAGGTTGAAAAGTACATTTCCCTTGGTATAAAGCGCGGTCTCCGGGGAGTTGAGATATTTCGCGCCGGTTTTGTCGTCCGTCTCCAGCGCACGCGCCGTAAAGGCAATCACGCGCCCTGCCTCATTGCGAATCGGAAACGTAATCCGTTTCCGAAAGCGCGCGTAGATTGCGCCCGAACCGCCGTCGGCCTGGTCTTTTGAAGAAAAAAGTCCGCTGGCCCGCAACGTTTCCTCGTCAAATGCGCCCTGAAATCGATCCCGCATCGACGAGTAGGAATCCGGCGCATAGCCGATGCGAAACGTGGCGATCGCCTCCGCTGTCACGCCCCGGCCGGTCAAATATTCCCGCGCCCGCGCCGCTTCCGGCGACTGAAGCTGTTCTTCAAAATAGTGGCAGGCCTGATCATGAATTTCCAGCAGCCGGGAATGCATCCGCGACGCCGCAGCCTCTTCCGGCGAGGAAAACTCCCGTTTCGGCAAAGGAATGCCGCATTTCTGGGCAACCGTGCGCACCGCCTCGGGAAAACTGACATTCTCCATCTTCTGCACAAACGTGAACACGTCACCGGACTGTCCGCACCCGAAGCAATGAAAGAATTGCTGCGCCGCCTGCACATTGAATGATGGCGTTTTTTCTTTATGAAACGGGCACAGCCCCTTGAAACTCTGCGCGCCGCCTTTGCTCAGGCGCACGTATTCGCCAATGATGCGGACAATGTCCGCCTGTTGCTTTACGGATTGGGCGAAGCCGTCGGCCATCAGAACATAGAAACGAGGAGATGCAGAAATGAGTGTATTGCAGAGTGGCTGACTGCGCCACGACGCGGGTTTCGGAGAGAATGTTCCTCACCGTCTTTGCCGCAAATCGATTTGATTCCGAATGTCAGCCGTGTCGCCGGGACCGAACCAGTTCGTATTCTTGTTGAACAAGGCCCGATCCGTATTTCCGTTCCAAACGCCGCACCGTAAAGTGGCCTTCTGCGAGCCGCTGAAAATAATGGATGAAGAGGACATTCACCGCCATTCCTCCGACCGCACCGGCGACCGGGATCAGCTCAGCGACCGCCTTCTCGCTCACCTCCACCCCAAACCGTGAACCGATCTTTCCCAGGAACGCAACCAGCGCCGGAGCCGCTTCTTTTGACAACCCTTCCCGCGCAATATACACAGAAGCCTCGCGGGTCACGCGAGCCAGTGCGGCTCGGGTTGCATAGTAGGCGCTTTCGAGCGCGTCTCCGCGAGTTCCCTGCGGCCCTAGCGCCAGCACTTCAAGACATGCCAGCGCGTTGCCGGCATCTGAAAGGTCTTCCCCCTGCTGTCGGGCGATTTCGATGATGGAGTGCAGCATCAACGTTGTCGTAACGGGAAGTTCAACGATAACGCCCGGCAGTCCGAAAAAACCTCCCACCGCGCCCGTCAACGCAACCGCGGCCGTATGTGGGCCTTTATGGCGGGTCAAGGACGACTTCGATTCGCCAAAGCCCAGAGCGATCCGCAGGCATTGCTGCAGCGCCTTGTCGACAGCCGCGCCGATCGGAACCTGAGCATTCTTCGGCAACATATGCACAAGCGCTTCGACGGGGATACCCGCCTTGGAGGCGATCGCCATGGCAAAATTCTGCGTTTCCAGTTTTGCGGCAGCCGATCGAAGGTCCGCGAAATCCGTAGGAGAAAGCTGGCTCATGGACAAAGCGTATCCGATTTTCGCTGCATCGGTTCCCTGAAGGATTGAGCGCGTGAAAAAGCCGCCTCAAATTAGCTCAGGGATTCTTTTTCTCGCAGCATTCTGTCCGGCCAGGGTGGATGAAAAACCGCGGGGAAATAATGCAATTGCCGTGCGATTCGGCGCGGACATCATCCGATCCACCATGCCGCCGCGGGCGTGGCTGTGATCACAACTTCGTTCAAGAACTGAACCGCTTTTGTAAGTCCTTCTTCCGGCGACAGCAGACTGTCTTCGTGTTCGATCGAGAGCACATCGTCATAACCGTACATCCGCAGCGTAGAAACAAATTCCTTCCACCATTCCGCGCCGTGTCCATAACCGCAGGTGCGGAAGATCCATCCCCGGTTTCGCTCGTCAGTATATGGCTTGGTATCGAGGACACCAGTGCGAGGCAAGTTCGCGGCATACATCTGCGTATCTTTAGCGTGGACATGGTATATGGCATCGCCAAGAATGCGAATCGCCGCAATGGGATCGATCCCCTGCCAGAACATATGGCTGGGGTCGTAATTGCAGCCTACCGACGGACCGGCAATCTCGCGCAACCGCAGCATAGACTCCGGGCTGTACACCACAAATCCGGGATGCATCTCGATGGCGATCTTTACGCCATGCTGCGCGGCGAATTTTGCGTGTTCCACCCAGTAGGGCGCAACCTCTTTCTCCCACTGCCACTTCAAAACTTCGAGATATTCAGGCGGCCAGGGACACGTCACCCAGTTTGGCGCCACTGCGCTCGGCGAATCTCCGGGGCAACCGGCGAAATCGACGACCACCGGAACGCCCAATTTTTCCGCCAGCAGAATTGTCTTGCGGCTGGTTTCCCGCGCCTGTTGCGCCCTTCTCTTATCGGGATGCAGCGCATTCCCATGACAACTGAGCGCGCTGATGCGGATGCCATACGCGTCCAGCGTGCGCCGGAAGCGGTCGAGTTCGGTGCTGTTCTCCAACATCGAGAGTTTGCAGTGCGCATCGCCGGGAAAATTCCCCGTACCCAGCTCCACCGTATCGATGTCGAGCGCCTTCAAAGTTTTCAACGCTGCGTCCAACGGCAGATGCGACAACAGCGGCGTAAAGACTCCGATTCTCATCCAATCGCTCCCAAACGATGAAGATTACAGCGCACGCAGGTAGTCGTAGTCCACTTTGGCCGCTTCCAGAGAGGTCATATCGAGGAAGGGCGGCTCCTGCTCGACGAAATAATGCTGGATTCCAATCCTGGACGCCGTGGCAAAGATCGGCTTGTAGTCCGGCTCGCCGCGTCCCAGTTCTGTACCCGTGGGCCCGGTTGGACCGCTCGTTGCGTTGGTTCGCGGACTTCCCTTCACAAATTGCTTGATGTGCAACATCTTGTAGCGGTGCGGAAACTTCCTGAAATATTCGACCGGGCTGTATCCGGCCACCGCCATCCAGCCGCAATCGAGTTCAAAGTTCACCAGCTCCGGGTCGGTTTCTTTCAGCAGCACATCGTACCCGATCTTGCCATTGCCCAGGTCGCGGAATTCCATATCGTGGTTGTGATAGGCGTATTGCAGCCCAGTCTGCCTGGCCTTACGGCCAATCTGATTCATCTTCGCCGCCAGCCTCTTGTAATCATCCAGTGTCATCTCGGGAGCGGGCTGGCCCTTCAGGTGTCTGCGATCGTTCAGCTGAAGCACCGAGCTAACCGCATAATGCGCGCCAAGAATATGTGCACCCTCAAACTCGGGCTCCAGATCGGGCCCATCCAAAGAAAGGTGCGCGCTGGGACACTTCAGTCCGGCCGCATCGAGTGCAACACGCAGAGATTTGGGGTCGTATCCGGAATAATGAAATGCCTCAACCTCTTTGTATCCCATGGCGCTAAGCTGCTTCAGCGTGCCGGCCACATCGTTCTGCAATGCGTCCTTTACGGTATAGAGCTGAATGCCAATCGGAAGTCCCAATGGATTCGCCCAAAGCTCTCGCGGAAATGAAGCGACAAGCGCGACCGCCGCTGCTGCGCTTCCCTGCTGCAAAAATATACGCCGAGATATTGGAGAGATCACTTTTTACCTCCCTGTTGCACGGTTCTCTTCCCCATACATCATCCTATTGCTGCCTGAGTTTACCGTGGACAGCCGCCACATTCGCCGATTGCCGGCAATGCAAACGCCACGTACGTTCCGCCCGTGGGCAACTTGCCGGCCGGAGATTCATGAATCTTTCCTCCACCCGCGGCGATCACGACATATTGTTTGCCTTCCACCATGTACGTGGCAGGAGTTGCCATACCGGCAGCCGGCAGCCTGGTCTGCCACAAAAGCTCTCCGGTGCTGCTGTCAAAGGCGCGAAATTCACTGTCGAATACAGTCGCTCCGATAAACACCAGGCCTCCGGCAGTCACGACCGGACCGCCATAATTTTCTGTACCGGTATTCGCCATGCCCTTGGCGGCGAGCTCAGGATACTCTCCCAGCGGTTTCTTCCATAGGTATTTGCCGGTATTCAGATCGATTGCGCTTAGCGTTCCCCAGGGCGGAGTCACGGCAGGATACCCATCAGGATCATAGAACTTGTCGTACCCGGTAAAGAGATAGGCCATCCAGTCCGGGCTCGTTGAGGACTCCGCGATTGCCGTCGTTTTGGGTTTCATCGTGCTCGTGGGCCTATCGAGAAATTGGACCAGCTCGTTCACCTGCAGTGTAGTCAACTGAGGAAATGGCGGCATGGCGCCTTTCCCGTGCCGAATTCGACTTGCCACCTGTTGCGCGGTCATCCGCCGGCTCACTGCAATCAAGGATGGAAACGTGGGCGGGTTTCCCCGTCGCGTCGCACCGTGACAGACGGCGCAGCTGTTCGTATACAGTCGCGCGCCCGCTGCGCGCCCAGCGGGGACCGCATGTGTAGAACCGGACTCTTCGGGTACAACATAACCGTCTCCCCCCATCGCAACAATAGCGTCCGATACACTGCTCTCGCCGGCAGCGCTTTTCCCTTTTTGAAGATACCCAAGCAACGCTTTCAGAGTGCCGTTTTGAAGATCAGGAAAGGGCGGCATTCTTCCCTGACCATGATGGATTATCGAGACGATCTGTTCCCGGCTGAGGCGGTTTCCCACGCCAATCAGCGAAGGAAATTCCGGTGGAGAACCTGCGCGGTTTACCCCATGGCAGACGGCGCATTGACTGCGATACGTTTCCAGTCCAAGGTCGGCAGACGGGTTGTTTTTAATCATGGTACCCGTCCACGCAATGTCATTGGCATTTACATAAATGACACCGGTGTTCGGATCGGCAGCAGGACCACCCCATTCCCCACCGCCGTCAAATCCGGGAAAAACAACGGTCGGCTTTCCCACGCTGAGAGGAGTGAACGGGCCTTTGTTGATGAACGTGTGAAACTGCTGCACGGCCCAGGCGTGGGCAGCAGGCGTGCGGTTCGTCAGCATGTCCGCGGTCAGCAGTCCGCGGCTATACGGAGCCGGTTCCAGAGGATACGGCTGGGTCGGCGAGCTGACTTCGCCGGGAACCGTACTGGCCGGATAGCGGCGCTCCTCGACTGGAAACAACGGCTTTCCAGTCGTGCGATCCAGCACAAACAACCAGCCCTGTTTCGTTGTCTGCGCCAGCGCATCTACAGTTTTTCCATTTCTTCGGATCGTGATCAGCACCGGAGGAGCAGGAAAATCCCGGTCCCAAAGATCGTGATGCACGCCCTGAAAATACCAGACGAGCTTGCCCGTCTCCGCATTCAGGGCCACTAGCGAGTCCGCGAACAGATCATCGCCGATTCGTTTGGCACCAAAAAAATCCGGCACCGCAGAGCCGGTAGGTATGTAGACCATGCCGCGTTTTACATCGAGCGCCATCCCGGCCCAATTGTTTGCTGCTCCTGCGGTCTTCCACGCGTCTTTCGGCCAGGTGTTATATCCCGCCTCGCCGGGGTGGGGGATGGTTCGGAATCGCCAGCGCAACACGCCGCTGTGAACATCGAATGCGCGAATATCTCCGGGAGGCGACGGAGGCATTTCGGGGTTTCGCCCGCCAACGATTATTAGATCCTTATAAATAATCCCGGGACTGGTCAGAACGACAGACTGCAATTTGTAGTCGCCCCCCAGTCCTTTGCGGAGATCGATTCTTCCCTCTTCCCCGAAGCTGAGAATCGGTTTACCAGTAACCGGGTCCAGCGCATACAGAAAATTCATGATGCCAGCGAAAATCCGACTCTCTTTTCCGTCGGCCCAATAGGCGAGTCCGCGATCCGGCTGTTGCCCATCAATCCCAGATTCGAATTCCCACAGCAATTTGCCCGATCTTGCGTCCAACGCGATCACTTTTTGCGAGGGAGTGAACGCATAGAGAATTCGTCCGACCACCAGCGGATTGGTTTCCATTCCGCCCTTTTCGCCGCTGTCGAATTTCCATGCGACGGCCAGATCCTTCACATTTTTCTTATTGATCTGCGCAAGGCTGGAGTAGTGATCCTGCGCGTTCTGGCCGCCATACACTGGCCAATCCTGACTTGCCGAAACAGCCGCCAGCGTCTTCTCCCCGGTAGATGTCGCGCCAGCCGCAACACAACAGCCCAATCCGAAAATCATCAGCGTGGCAATCGACGCCGGACCCATAATCTTCTTCCGTCTTCGACTGCCAGCGTTTGTTGTAATCATTGTTCCGATCCGGAATTAACCTATGGACGCCAATTTTTTCATTCACAATCCGTACAGTGGTTTCATTCACTTTTTGCTATCTTAACGTCATCGCAGAAGCATTCTCCGTGAGGGAGCTCATGAATCGACGTAAATTTAACCAATTGATGGCAGGCGCGGCTTGCGGACAGGCTTTTCTCGGCGCTCATGCTCAAAGCACGACTGCTCCCACCGCACCCACTCGAAATAATTTTCGCTTCTCCGTGATGCTCTGGACCATCGACCACCAACTCCCCATCGAACGCAGCATTGAGATTGTCGCCGCCGCGGGCTACCAGGGAATTGAATTGGTCAACGAGTACAAAAACTGGTCGTCCGACGATACCCGGCGCATAAAGGCTAAACTGCGGTCCTTAAGGCTGACGTGTGATTCCATCGCCGGCCTGAAGATTACGCTTGCCGACCCAGACGGAGCCGACAACCTCATCGCACAGCTCACGAGGCATATTGGGGTCGCGACAGACCTCGAGTGCTCGCAGATTATTCTTACCTCCGGTAAACGCGTCGCAGGCCTGCCGCGCGAAACGCAATATGCCGCCTGTGTCGAAAACCTGAAACGCGTCTCCGATCTGGTGTCGAAGAGCAATATTGAGCTTGTCATCGAACCCATCGATCTGCTGGAAGACAAATCAGCCTATTTGAATTCCGTGTCGGAAGGGTTCGAGATCGTTCGAGATGTCGGTAGCCCGAAGGTGAAAGTGCTCTACGACTTTTACCATGAGCAACGCACCGCGGGAAATTTGATCGAGAAACTGGAACAGAATATCGACTTGGTGGGACTGGTCCACATCGCAGACGTTCCGGGCCGTCATGAACCCGGAACCGGCGAGATCGACTATCGGAATATCTATCGAAAGCTTGCTGAGCTGAACTACAACCGGTTCATCACGATGGAATATTATCCGACGGGCGATCCACAGGAGTCGCTGAAAACAGCCCGGTTGGTTGCACTCCAAGCTGCACGCACGCCGCCCATCCCCTATCAATTCTAGGAAGGCAATTTTGCATCTCACTACAGGAGTTGACGGAGGGGCGCCAATGTCGTTCTTTTTGTTTTTCGTTCTATTCCCTGAATCGATGCAATATGCCGACTGGGGTTTGCTGTTACTGAGAATCATGGTAGCCATCGTCTTTTTCTGGAGCGGATGGAGCCATGTCAAGGCTCCTGCGCAACGCGCTAAGAGTCTCGGCATGAGCGTCGGCTTCACATTATTTCTCGGCTGGGCGGAAATCCTGGGCAGCCTGGGGGTTTTATTTGGCGTGCTTACCCAGTTGGCGACGCTAGGTTTGATCTTGATCATGTTCGGCGCGATTTACATGAAAGCCTTCAAGTGGAAGACCGGCTTCTGGGGCGAGAAAGCATCCGGCTGGCACTACGATCTGACTTTTGTGGTGATGAATCTCGTGATTTTCTTAACCGACGGCGGCCGGTTTACGGTGATGAACGCATTTGCTCGGCATTGAGACAACCGGCGGCAACAGCAATCGAGACCTTTCTGAAGCATCCGCTCTCGATACAATAGAGAAGACCGTGGAACGACCACGGCCTGAGGAGCGGAATGTACGAAGTCACTGTGGAAGCGGGTTTTTCCGCAGGCCATTACCTGCGCAATTACCGGGGAAAGTGTGAGAATCCGCACGGACATAACTACAAAGTGCGAATCACCCTGCGCGGCCGTGAACTCGATCACGCTGGTCTGCTGCTGGACTTCAAGCAGTTGAAGCATGTCATGCGCCCGGTTATCGACCGCCTGGATCACCAGATGATTAACGACATCCCGCCGTTTACGGAGTTGAATCCTTCGGCGGAAAATCTGGCGCACTATTTTTTCAACGAAACCAATCTGCAGTTGCGGGAAATGACCGATGGCCGCGTCAGCGTCAAAGACTGCACCATCTACGAAACCGACACCACCACGGCAACGTACTACGAGTGAATGCGTGCACCTGATTGAGCTGTATCTATCCGTGCAGGGCGAATCGAGTTTTGCCGGTGCTCCATGCATCTTCGTCCGCCTGGCAGGCTGCAACCTGCGCTGCTCCTGGTGCGATTCGGAATATACCTTTACCGGCGGCCGGAAATATTCGCTGGACCAGATCGAACAGGAAATTGTCGCGTTGGCGCCGGTGAAACTAGTTGAGTTCACTGGTGGCGAGCCGATGTTGCAGGAGCGTGAACTGCTGCCAATGATGGAACACCTGCTGGCGCAGAACTATACCCTGCTGCTTGAGACCAGCGGCGAACGGCCTTTGGCGGCTGTTCCGCAGCAGGTGCACAAGATCATGGACGTCAAGTGCCCGGCTTCCGGCGAGAGCGACCACTTTCATCTGCCAAATCTGGAAGCGTTGACGGTGCGCGATGAAGTCAAATTCGTGATCTCCGACCGTTCGGATTATGAATTCGCGCGGAAGTTCATTCGCCGGTATGACCTAGCGTCGCGCTGCGGCAATATTCTTCTTTCGCCAGCCTTCACGAAAACGCCCACCGCGGAGCGAAGCGCGGAGAATTGCACACTCGATCCGCGCCTGCTGGTGGAATGGATGCTGGCCGATCAACTGCCTGCGCGCCTGAGTCTGCAGATTCATAAGTTCATCTGGGAACCCATGAAAAAGGGGGTGTAGAGCAATTTCGCCATACGCAGTCGTTCCACAAAAGAACGACTGCACGAAATTCAGCTCGACAGTCTACAGTTAGAGTTGCATTGTTCGAACCACGAGGAGCGCGTTTCGCATGGATCCCATTTCTCCCAAGCCCCCTGATATTTCGCCAGAGGCAGAGGCTGCGCTTGCAAGCGCGGTAGTGACTCAATGTTCCACGCTGAATGAAGCGCAGATTGTGGTCAGCCTGCTCGCGTCCTTCGGGATTGATGCAACGATCGACGCCGAGAATTATCTGCGGATGCTGGGCAGCATGGTGCCTAGCTATGGTGGCGTGCGCGTGCAGGTACGGCAACTGGATGCCGAGGCCGCGCTGGAAATATTGAATGAGAGTCATGAACTGCCTGACATTGAACGATAGGACAGATAGAAATCTTGCGGTTTTTGCGCCGCAAACCATCTTTCGCGCATCACCCTAATATCGGTTTTGAATTTAACCACGCAGTTAAGGATCGGAAATGCCTCACGTAAAAGGTTACGCAGCGCCCGCTGTCAACGCTCCGCTTGCGCCGTATTCATTCGAACGGCGCGAACTACGGGAACACGATGTGGCCATTGATATTCATTTCTGCGGCATTTGCCACTCTGATATTCATCAGGTACGCGATGAGTGGGGAGGATCTATCTTTCCCATGGTGCCAGGGCACGAGATCGCGGGCATCGTTACCTCGGTCGGCAGCAAAGTTAAGAAATATAAGGTCGGCGACAAAGTCGGAGTCGGTTGCTTTGTCGATTCATGCCGTCACTGCGGGCAATGTACAAAGGGCCTGGAACAATACTGCACGGAGGGCCTGGTTTTAACTTACAACGGACGCGAACACGACGGCACACCCACCATGGGTGGCTATTCCGACAGGATTGTCGTCGATGAAAACTACGTGCTGCGCCTGCCGGAGAACCTTCCTCTCGACGCTTGCGCCCCTCTCCTCTGTGCCGGCATTACGTTGTACTCCCCACTGAAGCACTGGCATGCCGGACCCGGCAAAAAAGTAGCAATCATCGGGCTCGGCGGCCTCGGTCACATGGGGGTTAAGCTCGCCCATGCTTTGGGAGCTAAAGTTACAGTTCTCAGTCAATCGTTGCGAAAGCAGGAGGATGGCAAGCGTCTCGGCGCGGATCACTTCTACGCAACCTCCGATCCCGAAACCTTTAAGAAGCTGAAAGGCTCTTTCGACCTCATCATCAACACTGTATCTGCGAAGATGGATTGGAACCTCTACCTGGATCTGCTGAAGGTGGATGGTTCTTTTGTGGTAGTCGGTGTTCCAGAAGAACAGGTTCCGATGGGGGCGTTTTCATTGATCCTTGGCCGGCGCAGTGTCGCCGGCTCCGCCATCGGCGGAATCCGGGAAACGCAGGAGATGTTGGACTTTTGCGGCAAACACGGTATCGTCAGCGATATTGAAAAAATACCGATTCAAAAGGTCAACGAGGCCTACGAGCGTGTCCTGAAAAGCGATGTGCGATATCGATTTGTTATCGATATCGCTTCACTCAAATCCGCTTGAACGGTTGGTCGACGATGCAAACCGTGAAAACCCAGAATTCCGATCGCCTGCCTGATCGTCCGCGTGCCGTAGTATCGCTTTCGGGCGGCATGGATTCCGCCGTCTGCCTCGCAGTAGCAGCGCAGGAGTATGAGACCTACGCGCTGCACTTCAGCTATGGACAGCGGACGGAACAGAAGGAGTTCGCCAGCGCCCGGGCTGTGGCTGAAATCGTCGGGGTAAAGCAATTTCTTCCCCTGCGCATCGATCTCTTTCGACAGATCGGCGGCTCGGCCCTGACGGATGCCAATATCGCCGTTCCCGAAGCGATTCCCCCCGAAAAAATCGGCCAGGAGATTCCCATTACCTATGTTCCATTCCGCAATGCTCATTTTCTGTCGGCTGCGGTCAGTTGGGCCGAAGTGCTGGGCTCAACGAAAATATTTATCGGCGCCGTCGAGCAGGACAGCTCCGGCTATCCTGACTGCCGGCCCGCGTATTACGATGCCTTCAACCAGCTGATCCGTACGGGCACACGTGACGGCGACATTGAAATTCTCACGCCTCTGATTCAGATGAAGAAGAGCGACATCATCCGGCTAGGTTTTTCCTTGCACGCTCCGCTCGAAGCAACATGGTCCTGCTATTCCGGAGAAGATGTGGCTTGTGGAGTTTGTGAAAGCTGCACCTTGCGCTTGCGGGCGTTTGCCGAAGCCGGTGCCACTGATCCGATTCCCTATGCCGCCGCGAAACTTTCCTGAAAATTGTTTCTCCCAAGTTGCCCACGATTGACCCAATACCTCGGAAATTTAGTTCGGAATGACCGTAGCGAGCAGCCAGCAATGCCACAGTAGTTTTAGAATGTTCTGGATGTCCTGGCGGCGAGATGAAATCCCTTGGAAGACGAAGCCCAAGGGCCGACAGAACCAGAAATGAAGGAGAGTACGAAATGAAGAAAATCCAGTCAGCGGCTTCCATGTCCGCAAAACTTTCGGCAACCATCTGCATCGCAATCTGCGGCCTGGTGGCGATGCCCGCACTGCGGGCCCAGGCGGCTGCTAGTACCGCAGCGCCGGATGCATCTACATCCAAAATTCATGGTCACGCCCAGGATCCTCTCTATCAGCCGATTACAGATGCCAAGGTGGAAATCACCAGCGATGGTAAAACGTATCTCTATACTTTCCAGACGGACCCTTCTGGCAATTACACCGGCAGCGGAGTCAAGCCCGGTACCTATAGCGTTGAATTGGTAGGCCCGATCAAAGGCAAAGACGGAAAAATGACCGAAGGGATCATGGACTACCAACAAAACGTAAAATTCACCGCCGGCGGAGATACCCAGGTGGATTTCGATATGAGCCGTGAGGAGTATGTATCGAAGCTGCCCGCCGACGTCCAGAAGCAGATTGCCGAAACACGGAAATCGAACGCCGCCGCCATGCAAGCCAACTCGCAAATTAAAAATGTAAACAAGTTGATCACCGACGCCCGCGAGGCGCGGAAGACTGGGAATTTCGATCAGGCAATCGCATTGGATACACAGGCGACCCAGGGAAAGCCGGACGTCGGTCTTACATGGTATGAGCTGGGCGACAGCTTTCTGGCAGCCAAGAAATATCCAGACGCTGCCACCAACTACCAAAAAGCGCTGTCGGTGATGGCAACAGAGAAGACCCCGAAACCGGAAGTGCTGGCCGCTGCAAACAATAATCTGGGCGAAGCGTTAGCAAAATCCGGCAAGACGAATGATGCTGCCGCCGCCTATGAAGCCGCAGCGAAAGCCGACCCTACCCAAGCTGCCAGATATTATCTAAATGAAGCGATCGTGCTCTTCAAAGTGGGCCTGGGTGACCCTGCAGGCACTGCCGCGGACAAGGCAATTGCCGCGGACGCAAACCAACCGGTTGCCTACTACATCAAAGGCTGGTCGCTGGTGCAGCACGCTTCCGTAGACCCGAAGACCAACAGAATCCAACTGCCTCCGGGCTGCGCGGATGCGTATCACAAATTTTTGTCGATGCAATCCAGCGGCCCTCTGGCGGACGATGCGCGCAGCATCCTGGAACAGGCGGGAGAAAAAGTGCAGACGACATATAAGAAGCACTAATTTTTCTGACTGATTCGCTAGCCAAATGCAGTCGAAGTAGACTTGATACGGCTCCTGATCTTTTGGTTGGGAGCCGTTTTGTTTTCGTGAGGGGCACCTTATGCGCTTCAACCAGCCGCCGCAAATCTCTTCGCCCACACCCTCCGCCTCTCCAATTTCATTTACCGAGGCTGCTTCGATCGTCGCCGCGCAAGCGATGACAATCCTTTCGACGCCGACGCTTGAGCAGGAACAATGCGAGTTATCCGAGGGCTTGGGTCGTATTCTTGCCCTTCCTGTAATTGCGGAGCGCGATCAGCCGCCGTTTCCGCGAGTTACCCGCGACGGCTTCGCGATACGGGCAGAAGATGTTTCGAGTAGCGCTCCTCTCCGCGTTATCGGCCAGTTTCGCGCTGGAGAAAAGCCGTCCTCTAGCCAGCCTCCGCTCGCGCCCGGAGAAGCTATCGAGATTATGACCGGAGCTCCCTTACCGCCTGGAGCGGATGCTGTTTTGATGGTCGAACACGCGGAGGAAGTATCCGCCGAGCGTGTCCCGGACGCAGACAGAACAGCGCGATCTTCGCGACGGATTCGGCCTGTAACCGACAGGACATTGCGTGTCGGCGAGAACGTCGTTGTGCAGGGAAGCGAAGCGAGAAAAGGCGATGTTCTGCTAGAAGCCGGAACACGGCTGCTTCCGGAAGAGATTGCGCTGATCGCTAGCTGCGGTCTCGATTCGATCTTTGTCTATCGGCAGCCGAAAGTGGCGATCCTGGCAACCGGAGATGAATTACGCGAGCTGTCACGACCTGGCTCGACGGCCGCAGCCGGACCAATTGAATCACATCAGATTTACGACTCGAACAGCGAGTCACTTTCGGCGTTAGTGCGGCAGGCTGGAGGCATTCCAATCCGCCAGCGGGCAGCACGAGATGAAAAAAGCGATCTCACAACCTGTATCCGCGAAGCGTGGAAACATGGGCGGTTACTCCTACTCACGGGCGGAGTTTCGATGGGCCGTTATGATCTTGTAGAGCAAGTGCTCACCAGCCTGGGAGCGGAATTCTTTTTTACTGGAGTGAAAATGCAGCCGGGAAAGCCGGTGGTGTTCGGCCAAATACCCGCGAGAGATAACCAGCCGCAACGCTTTTTCTTTGGTCTGCCGGGAAATCCGGTTTCCGTCCTGGTCACGTTCCGCGTATTTGTTCAGCCCTTGCTGGCCGCCCTAGCAGGAGAGGGCCATTGGCAACCAAAAACGGCTTTGGCGAGCATGGCCGCCGATCTGCAATTCAAACCTGGATTGACCCGGTTCGTCCCAGCCCGGCTGCAAACGTCACAAGCGTTGCCGACGGTGATCCCGGTTGTAAATCGAGGCTCCGGCGACCTAGCCGCCAATGCCCGGGCCAATTGCTACGCCATCGTCCCGGAAGACTGCGGCCATCTTGTCGCCGGGCAAACGGTACAAATCCTGCTGCGTTGATTCCGGAGCGGGTGGCGGGTCTAAATACCGGTGGCCTCGATTGTCGCACCAATCATCGCCTCAAAGCCCATGCAGGAATTCAGCATCAGATGATAGAGCCGGTAGTCGTTCCAAACATTCTGGTAGAAGTGTTGGATATATTCCGCCCGACGCCGGTCGGTGGCCAGCAGCTCCCGCTCTGCCAGTTGAGCCTTGTCGCGAAAGGCCTGTTCGAACCAGCGTATCTTGCGCGCCATCGATGCGTAGACAAAGACATGAAAGCAGCCTGGAATGCCGTGCAGAGCACAGGCCGCGCCGCGACCTACAATGACGCATTTTCCCGCGCGAGCCTTTTCTTCCATTACTTTCTGCATGATGCCTGTCATGCGAGGGGCGTCAAAAACTTCTCGCTCTAAAAGTGAAGTTGCTCGTTCGTTACTCCCGTGCCAGAACGCGCGACCCATTTTGTTGTACCAGGGATCGAGCTGCTCATCGCACCGCTGCACCGACGCCGCAGGGACGTTGGCACGTTTTGCGACTTCTTCCACCAGAGACTGATCGACCAGCTCCCATCCGAGATGCGCGGCCATCCGGCGGGCAAATTCCGCTCCCTGACTGCCGTACTCGCGTTCTACGGTGATCACCTGGATCATGGCTCAATCTCGCGCACAACTTCGACACTTTTTAGATGCGTCCAGACACCGGTGAAGATACTTATTGGATCAACGTCGGCTCTTCCCCGTTCTCTTTTTCTTCTGGCGGAATCACCACTGCCGCCGCCACCTTATCCGGCTCCTCAAGGTTCAGCAAGCGAACTCCCTGGGTGGACCGGCCTGCGGCGCGGACTGTCTTTGTGTCAATGCGAATGATCTTACCGAACTGACTGATGACCATCAACTCGCTGGCATCGTCGACCAAGTTGATGGAGCACACCTTTCCGTTTTTCTTCATCGTCTTTACGTTAATCACGCCCTTGCCGCCGCGGGATTGCAGACGATATTCATCCACATCGGTACGCTTGCCATAGCCGTTATCTGTCACCGAAAGAATGAGGCAGGCACATTCGACTCCACCACCGTTCTTCTTCCGCTCCTTGGGCGTAACCGCGACCCCAACGACATAATCGTCCTTGGAAAGATCGATGCCGCGTACCCCATAGGCCGGACGGCCCATGGAACGCACATCGTTTTCGTCAAAGCGGATGGCCATGCCGTCATGGGTCGCCAGAAAGACAATCTGCTTGCCGTCCGTGACCCGGGCTGCAACCAGTTCATCGTTCTTATCGATACCGATGGCGATGATGCCCTTCTGCATCACGTTTGAAAAATCTTTCAGCGGCGTCTTCTTCACCGTTCCCTGGCGCGTGCCGAAGAAGATAAACTTCCCTTCTTCTTCCAGATTGCGCACTGGCAGAATGGCACAGATGTTTTCCCCCGGCTGCAGGTTCAGCAGGCTGGCCATTGCCTTGCCTTTGCCCGCAGCGCCAACGTCGGGAATCTCATACACCTTGAGCCAATAGACCCGGCCAGTATTCGTAAAGCACAGCAGGTACGCGTGGGTGGAGTCGATAATCAGCTGCTCGACAAAGTCCTCTTCCCGCGTGCGCATTCCAAACCGCCCGGTCCCGCCGCGCCGCTGCTGGCGATAGGTGGAAATGGGCGTGCGCTTCAAATAGCCGGAATGCGAGACCGTGATGGCGACCTGTTCGTCCACAATCAGGTCTTCCAGTTGCAACTCCGCCGTCTCATCCAGAATCTCGGTGCGGCGAGCGTCGCCGTATTCCTTTTTGACCGCCTCCAGTTCCTTGATGATCACGCTACGCAGCTTCTTCTCGCTGGCAAGAATGGATTCGTACTCCGCAATCCGCGCGCGGACTTCTGCCAATTCATTCAGTAGCTCGTCTATGGAAAGCTGGGTCAGGCGATAGAGCTGCAATTCGAGGATGGCGTCGATCTGCCGATAGCTCAGTCCAGCTTCGCCCGCAATGGCGGTCGTATCCTTATCCAGCTTGATGACAATCTCTTTGCTCAGCGAAAATTTGTGCAGGTTTTCGCGGGCATCCTCACGCGAGGAAGAACCGCGGATGATCTTGATGACGCGATCGAGATTGTCGAGCGCGATCTTATAGCCTTCCAGGATGTGTTCGCGTTCCCGCGCTTTTTTCAGCAGGAAAGCAGTGCGGCGACGGACAACATCCACCCGATGCTCAATGAAGTGCCGGATCGCCTGCGGCAGGCTCAGTTCTCTCGGCTGGCCATTGACCACCGCCAGAAAGATCATCGAAAAGCTGTCCTGCATCTGCGTGTTCTTGTAGAGCTGATTCAGAACGATCTGGGCTTCGGCGCCACGCTTCAGCTCGATGACAATCCGCATTCCCTCGCGATCACTCTCATCTCGCACATCGCTGATGTCGTCGATCACCTTGTCGTTGACCAGCTCCGCGATGCGCTCAATCAGCTTCGACTTGTTCACCTGGTAAGGGATCTGAGTGACAATGATCGCCTGCCGCCCCTGGGCCATGTTTTCCGTGGCGACGCGGGCGCGCATCTGGAAGCGACCCCGGCCGGTTTTATAGGCCTGCGCGATTCCGCTGCGCCCATAGATAAAACCGCCGGTGGGGAAATCCGGGCCCTGCACGTGCTGCATCACTTCTGCTAGGCCGGCGTGGGGGTTGTTCACCATCTCAATCGTCGCGTTCACGATTTCCGTCAAATTGTGCGGCGGAATGTTCGTCGCCATTCCGACGGCGATTCCGCTCGAGCCATTCACAATCAGCGTGGGAATACGAGTCGGCAGCACCACCGGTTCGAAGGTGCTCTCGTCGTAGTTCGGGGTGAAGTCGACCGTGTCCTGATCGATGTCGGCCAGCATTTCCCCGGCAATGCGTGTCAACCGCGCCTCGGTATACCGCATGGCTGCTGGCGGATCGCCGTCGACCGACCCGAAGTTGCCCTGTCCATCCACCATGGTGTAGCGCATGGTAAAAGGCTGCGCCAGCCGCACCATGGTGTCGTAGATGGAAGCGTCGCCGTGCGGGTGATAAAGGCCCATCGCCTGGCCTACAACCTTGGCGCACTTGGTGTACTTCTTGTTGTATTGCAGACCCATTTCCTGCATTGCATAGAGGACACGCCGGTGGACCGGCTTGAGACCATCGCGGACGTCGGGCAATGCGCGACCAATAATGACCGACATGGAATAGTCCAGGTACGAGCGGCGCATCTCGTCTTCAATGTTGATGAAAATCATGTTCGCCGCGCCGGGACCGGTAGGGCCGCCCGGAGGCGCGCCATTGCTGCCGTCACTACCATTGCTGCCAAGGGGAAGTTGCTGGGGATTCTGTTCGTCTGCCATATTTTTGTCGTAAACCGTTCTAAAATCTGGGCCAGAGGCCGATCCGCCAGGGTAGAAAGTTATTAGCGGATGGGGCTGAAGGTCTCTCTATTAGGATACCGTGCCGAAGGGGGATTTTGCTGGACTGAATCTCTAGAAAATGCACCAATTTGGGGCACGTTTATAGCGCAATTCCAGGAGTTTGCTTATCCCATCCATAACCGCAGGCTGGCGATACTGGCAGCTGCCTGCACCAGCACAATTGCCGCCGTCAGCCGCAGGAACATCCGGCGGTGCCGCGACTCCAGAACGTCGGCAAAAGCCCCTCCGATAAACGTAAATACAAAGGGAAGCGCCCAGATCCACGGTTCTGAGCGCACATCCGTGGTCTCAATGGACAACAGAAGGCAGGCAATCAGCAGCGGCGTGGTGTTTCCGAAATATCGCGAGCTCCGATGCAGCAGGTACAGCGCCAGCGCGGTCAGCGCGGCGATGGTGATACAAGCATTTGGCATCTCCGCCAGCATGTGCCGGGCGCCGTTCCAGGAAAACCACATGAAGGCGTCCGCGCTTTGGAATATGTAACTCAGCGCATCCAGGCTGAATGCATATGAAGCCAGCAGAACGAAAAATCCGCCAGCTGCTGCAATCGCCAGCACCGGAAGCACCTGAGCGCGCCGGCCTTCCGCCAGGTACAGCATGAAGCCAAGGGCAAGCAGCAACCCCAGGATGGTCGCAGCCACATGCGCGGCCGCAGTTAGGCCGAGCGCCAGGGCCAGCAACGCCAGCCGTGGACGCCATTTTCTTACCGGTCCCTGCATCGTATGGGCGAGGCCAATCGCGGTGTAGAGCACACCGTAGAGGCCCCAGGCAGCCAGAATTTCGTTGTTGGGGCGGACGCAGACGCGGATCATCTCCGGCGAAAAGCAATAAAGCGCCAGCGCAATAAATCCACCCTCATTGCCGAACAGCCTGCGGGAGACCCACCAGATGCCGCCGCCAAGCCAGATCCCAAAAAAGATAAACGGCAGGCGCAGCAGCAGCAGGACATTCCATACCAGGTGGCGCATCTCCCACGTCGAGGCGCTGCTGGGCTGCCCGGCGACGATGCGCTCCAGCGTCAACGGCAAACCTGCCGCGCGATAGGCAAAGACGCCCTCGCTGACATTACCGCAGGAGGTAAGATATCCGGCTAGAGGCGAAGGCTTCTCCCACAGCTCCCGCCCACATCGCGCGTAGCGGTAATCTCTGACGCTCAGGGTTTGATGACGCACAACCCAAAGGCATTGCAAAGCAAACAAGAGCAGCATGGCGGACGCTAGCATCTGCGGTCTGCGAAGTTCAATTTTTAGAATGCGCATGGACTGCTGCTGAGTTTACTAGAAGTAAGTGCTCTTCCAGTTCATCTAGCTTTCGCAATGTCGATAACTTGCACTATCCGAAAGCTGTTTTGGTGGACTGCTAGACTACATTTGGTTGCACAGATAAGCCGCGAAAAGGAAAGTGCCTTCCGAGGCAAGCGCGTGTGATTTTTGAGGAAATTGATGTCACGGCGGGAGTCATATCGCTTCAAACAGTTGTTCATGTAACCAATTGCAAATTCTCACAAAAACCACAGTTCAGCGAATACGATAGCTGAGAAAGATTTTGTCCCATGTCTAAGGTTGTCGTCATCGGTGCGGGCGTAATGGGACTAGCGGCTGCCTATCAGGCTTTGTTGGATGGCCATGATGTGAAGATATTTGAAGCATCCGGGGAACCTGGCGGCATGGCTACCCACTTCAATTTTGGCGACATCTCGATCGAGCGCTTTTATCATTTCGTCTGCCATTCAGATCAACCCACCTTTGACCTGCTCGCCGAGCTCGGTATCTCCGGAAAATTGCGTTGGGTGTCGACGAAAATGGGCTTCTTTTACAGAGGGGAACTACACCGTTGGGGCGACCCAATCGCGTTGCTTCAACTTCCGGGAGTCGGATTTTTTAGCAAACTACGATACGGCCTGTTTATTTTGGCATGTGCACGGAGAAATTCCTGGCCCGATCTGGAAACAAAATCGGCGAAAAGCTGGATTACTCGATACTGCGGAGTAGAAATTTACAACGAATTCTGGCGTCCACTTCTGGAATACAAATATTACGAATATGCCGACAAAATATCCGCAGCCTGGATATGGACGCGTATCCGAAGGATCGGCAAATCGCGAAAAAATATCATGCAAGAAGAGCTTGGATACATCGAAGGAGGTTCAAAAACTCTGATAGATGCTTTGCTAGCTGAAATTGATCGGCACGGTGGCCGTCTGCATCTGAACGCGCCTGTTCAACGCGTAGTCGTCGAAAATAAGCGGGTAACAGGCGTCGATGTTCTCGCCCAGCGATTTTCTGCCGACGCCGTTATTTCTACCGTTCCGACTCCGCTCGTTGCCGGCATGATTCCCGATTTATCTCCGGAGTGGAAAGCGCGCTATAACGCCATCCATAGCATCGGAGTAATCTGTGTCACCTTTAAATTGAAGCGCTCTGTGAGTCCATGTTTTTGGGTGAACATTTCTGCGCCAGGTGTGGAGATACCCGGTATTGTCGAATTTTCAAATCTGAGGAAAGTTGGCGAGAACAGCATCGTTTATATTCCGTATTACATGCCGGTGACGAATGCCAAGTTCTCCTGGTCGGATGCCAGACTGATAGCAGAAGCGCTCTCCTGTCTTCAACGGATCAATCCAGAGTTAACGTGCGACGACGTCATCGACGTTCAGGTGTCTCGTCTAAGGCACGGACAGCCTGTTTGTGAGGTGGGTTTCGCCGCGAAAATTCCACCGGTACAAACGCCGATCCACGGCCTGCAGATTGCCGATACCTGTTTCTATTATCCCGAAGATCGAGGAATTGCCGAAAGCATCCGCATGGGTCGCAACATGGCTCGATCAGTCTCCGATACATGTTATCGAGGCGGGAAAATGCATGAATAAAGCGACAGGAACTGATGAGGTGCTGGCAGACGCGCGCGTCCCAACTGAAAGTACCAATCTCTCCGGTTCAACTCGCAATGGCCTGTTGTGCGCTCTGGTTGTCGCGGTTTGCGTGCTAATAACCTATCCCGTCGCAAATATGCCTTTCAGCGACGAATTTTCATATGACAAGACCGCGCTGGAATTTGCGCGCACCGGACATGTCCTCTATAACGGATGGGCCACGGCGATGCTGGGATGGTTAATTCCCTGGGGCGCCCTTTTCATTAAAAGTTTCGGTTTCTCCTTTACCATCATGCGGTTGTCGATGCTGCCGATCGTCATGGCGACGGTGTATCTGTTCCATCAGATATTGCGACGGTTTCAAGTCAATTCCCCAAATGCGATATTCGGTGCTCTGGCGCTCGCGTTATCGCCAATTTTTCTTCCATCGGCCGCCAGCTTCATGACGGATATACCTGGACTGCTCGTCATTTTTATCTGTATCTACATGTGCCAGCGTGCTGTCGCGACACCCAGCGCTCGGGCCGCCCTGTTTTGGCTGTGTTCCGCAATGCTAATCAACGTGGCCGGTGGCACCGTGCGCCAGATCGCTTGGCTGGGAGCGCTGGTCATAGTTCCCTCAACAGCGTGGCTGCTGCGCAAACGTCGCGGCATGAAGATCGCCGGAATTTTATTATGGATAGCCAGTCTGATCGGCGTATTGGTTTGCCTGAAATGGTTTAACAAACAGCCGTATTCTGTGCCCGAGCACATTATCTGGGCGCGCATTACTCTCAAGACGCCGGTCCATTTAATCGCGCAGATCATAAAGGCGCTGTTGTGCTTTTTTCTGGTTATTCTTCCAATTTCAGTGGCGTGGCTGCCGACTGCACGCCGATTGAATCGCGCTGCCTGGCTACGATTTGCCGGCATAGTGGCCCTGGTAATTTTGCTGGCGATCCTCGCCTCTCTAACTGGAAGAATCGATAACTGGTTGATGCCGTGGCTCCTGTTTCTTCTATCGGAACAATCCAGCTTGATGCCAGGCATGTTCGGGATGCCTGTTGCAATGCTTCTATGGATACGGCTCGCGATTTCCCTTCTGGTGATTGCATCCGCGCTTATTTTGGTGGAGCAAATGGTGAGTCGAAAGGCGGATAAGAAGATGCCGCGTTCTGACACACAAACTGCATCGTGGAAGGAAGTGGCATGGATTCTGGTTCCATTTTCCTTCAGCTACGCTTTGTTATTGGCGCCAAGAGGGGCTTTCTATCAGATCCAGGACAGGTATCTGGTGGGCTTGGTTCCAATAGCAATCGTCCTTCTACTCAGGCTGTACCAGGAACGGATCAGGTCGAGCCTGTCGGCAGTCAACCTGTTCACGCTGGCTTTATTCGCGGCCTATTCGATTGCCGGCACCCACGATTTTTTTGCAGAATCGCGTGCGGAGGTGGTTGCGATTCATATGGTTGAAAGCTCTGGCGTGCCAAGAAGAGCAATCCAGACGGGTTTCCCCTCGGATGGATGGGTGCAAATTGAAAACGGTGGCCATATCAATGAACCCCGGATAAAAGTGCCAGCCGGCGCGTATGACCCTAACATTCGTTACTCGAATATCCCCGACGGCTGTAGCAACGGATTTACGAAATTTGCCCCTGCGATTACTCCCAAATACTTCATTTTCTTTCCGTGGTTCAAAAATCCTTCGGACCCCCCGCCGCCGTGGTGCTTCGTCCAAGCAAAATATCCCTCGATTCGTTACACGACGTGGTTGCCTCCGTTTCACGCAACACTGTATGTCCAGCAACTAAGAAATAGCTCGAATTAAACCGAATCGGGGGAGTGCGGACTCGCTCAGCATTGCATCCCGCCGCCGCTCACGATACCATCCGCTTGAATGCCGTCCAACAGTCCATCTGATCGCATCGTCTCCGCTGAGCCGGTGGAAGACGACCTCGCGATCGATTTGAAACTGCGCCCGCAGCGCCTAAATGAATTTATCGGGCAGAAAAAAGCGAAGGAGCAGCTGGCCATCGCGCTCGAGGCGGCGCGCAATCGCGGAGAGGCGCTCGACCATGTGCTGTTGTCCGGGCCGCCGGGCCTTGGCAAAACCACCCTCGCCAACATCATCGCCAACGAGCTGGGAGTGGGCTTTCAGCAGACCTCCGGACCGGCCATTCAGATTCAGGGCGACCTGACCGCCATTCTGACCAACCTGAAAAACCATCAGGTGCTGTTTCTGGACGAGATTCACCGTCTGCAGCCCGCCTTGCAGGAAAAGCTATACACCGCCCTCGAAGACTACAAGTTGGACATCATGATCGGCCAGGGTCCCGCCGCGCGGACCCATGTCATGGATCTGCATCCATTCACATTTATTTCTGCCACCACCCGTCCCGGCCTGCTAGCGTCACCGCTGCTGGCCCGCTTCGGCATCCTGTTGCGGCTGGACTTTTACACAGACGAGGAATTGCGAATCATCGTGCGTCGTTCCGCCGAAGTTCTCAATGTGGCCATCGACAATGACGGCGCAGCGGAGATCGCCATGCGTTGCCGCGGCACTCCCCGCATCGCAAACCGCCTGCTGCGTCGCGTCCGTGACTATGCGCAGGTGCGCGGGGCCGGGCATATCGATCGCGATACAGCCATGGCCGCCTTGAACCTGCTCGAAGTCGATGCGCACGGATTCGATGAAATGGACCGGCGACTGCTCCGAACGATTATTGATAAATATGATGGCGGCCCAGTGGGTTTGAATACGCTGGCCGCTGCCCTGGCCGAAGAAGAGGACGCGCTCGAAGAAGTCTATGAACCCTTTCTGATCCAGATTGGCTTCCTCGATCGCACGCCACGGGGCCGCGTGGCCACGCGACTGGCATATCAACACTTCGGCATTGAGCAGCCTCGCCGTCAAAGCCAGCTGTTTTAAAAATCTATTTTCCTGGAACTGTCCCGCTTTACTCCACCCGGCAGATCAGGCACTTCAGATATTGCGTCTCCGGGATGGTCAGAATCGCCGGATGATCGAAGGCCGCGCCGCGCGTTTCCAGCAGCCGAACCCGACGGCCCGCATCGCCGGTTGCCGCCGCGACCACTGCCTGAAATTCCCCCAGCGGCACATGGTGGGAGCAGGAACACGTCACCAGTGTTCCGCCCGGCCGCAGCATTTTCAATGCGCGAAGGTTCATTTCCTTGTAGCCGCGCAACGCACCTTCCATCGCGCGTTTCGATTTCGCAAACGCCGGCGGATCCAGCACGATAATGTCGAACTCTTCTTTCGCATCGCTCCAATCACGCAACAGGTCAAAGGCATTCGCCTCGATCCACTCGACGCCGCGGCCTTCATCGACAAGCTGATTGCGGTTTTCGATCAGATTGCTCTCCGCGACTTCGAGCGCCGTGCGAGAGGCATCGACGCCCGTTACCTGCGAACAGCGACGCGCCAGATGCAATGCAAACCCGCCCTGATACGTGCAGATGTCGAGCGCCCGGCCTTTTGCCTGCGCGGCGGCAGCCAGATAATTCTCCCGTTGGTCGAGGAACGCTCCTGTTTTCTGCCCGGCATTCGCGTCAAAGTGGAAGCGCAACCCGTTCAGCTCGAAGATCGTCGCCAGCTTCGGGGCCGCTTCGTCTTTCGCATACAGCGGCTCCGGAGAAACTGGTGGCAGTTGCTCCAGTTCGCGAATGCGCGCATCGGGGCGTTCCAGAATTGTCTGAACAAAAGTTGTCTCGCGCAGTACCTCGACAATCACACCGCGAACATCATCGGCGGCGGTGCCCTGCGCCAGCAACTGTACAATCGCCAGCTCGCCGTAGCGGTCGATCACAATTCCCGGCAGCTCGTCCGCCTCGCCAAAAGCCAACCGGCAGGCATCGGTGTCGGCGCTTTCGCGCAGCCAGTCCATTCGCAGTTGGATCGCCCCGCGCAGCCGCTCCTGCACGAGATTGAGAAATCCTTTCCGGCTCTCGATTCCTTCACGCGAAATGATCCGCAGCGCAATCTGCGAGGTCGAGCTGTATATCGCCGTCCCCAACAACGTCCCGCGCACATCGGTCACCGCGACCAACGCCCCCGGCGCAATCTCTGCTTTTCCTTCGCGCGGCATTAGCTGCTCGATATCCGATGCATATATCCACGGATGCCCCGTGCGCAATCGCTCGGCGGCACGTCGGGTGACTACCGCTATCGGGCGGCCTACCAAAGCATTCGGGATTGCTTCCTCAATGGGAACGTCCGTTTTTCTTGTACCGGAAGGACGCCTGGATTTCCTGTCGGTCATTGATTTCCTTTGCGAATTTCTTTTGCTCAAACCGGGGTGCCAGAATCCCCGCAGCGTGACACCCAGGTACCGCCGGGGTGCGTATCCCTGCAGTTATGCTAATGCCGATGCCATAAAATCAATTATGGCCACCGCGCCCACCCCGGCGACGTCCCCGGATGCCGGGAACGAACACCTCGCGCACACCTTCAAAGTACTGCTTGAGACTGTGCGCCAGAACCGCCCCAGCGACGACATCGCCATCATCCAGCAGGCGTACGATTTTTGCCTGAAGCATCATGCCGGCCAACGACGCGCATCTGGCGACCCGTTCGCGCTGCATCCTCTCGAAGTCGCTCTTGTTCTGGCGGAGATGAAACTCGACGCCACCGCGATCGCCGCCGGTCTGCTCCACGACGCAGTGGAGGACACACCGGTAACCACCCGGGGGATCGCCGATATCTTCGGCGAACAGGTCGCGCACATCGTCGACGGTGTCACCAAGATTGAAAAAATCCAATTCGCCAACCGCGAAGACCGTCAGGCGGAAAATGTCCGCAAAATGTTGCTGGCGATGGTTTCGGATGTACGCGTCGTACTGATCAAACTAGCCGACCGTTTACACAACATGCGCACGCTTGAGCATCTGCCGCCGGAACGTCGGCAGGCGATTGCGCGAGAGACGCTTGATATCTATGCGCCGCTGGCCCATCGGCTAGGTATGGGAAAAGTCCGCAGCGAGCTCGAAGATCTGTCTTTCCGATACGTCGATCCTTTCGGCTACGACCAGATCAGTTCGGCTGTCGAGGCAAACCGGCAGCAGGGAGAGCAATTTCTCCGCGGCATCGAAGCCCTGCTGCGGGAAAAACTCGCTGAAAACAACATCCAGGCCCGCGTGGACTGGCGCATCAAGCGGCTTTTTTCCATCAATCAAAAGCTCCAGCGTCAGCGCATTACCGTCGATCAGGTGTATGACCTGCTGGCCGTGCGCGTCATCACGGAAACGGTGCAGGACTGCTATGCGGTCTTTGGCCTGATTCACAGCATCTGGCGTCCCGTTCCCGGCCGCATTAAAGACTTTATCGCCATGCCGCGGCCCAACTTGTATCAGTCCCTGCACACCACGGTCATGGCGGACGGTGGCCACCAGTTTGAAGTGCAGATTCGTACCGAAGAGATGCATCGCGTCGCGGAAGAGGGCATCGCGGCGCACTGGAAATATAAATCCGGCGGCTCGCCGGTAAACGTCAAAGACGAACAGCGCCTCGCCTGGGTGCGGCAGATTGTCGAGTGGCAGCGCGACATGACCGACCCCAACGAGTTTCTGTCGACACTCAAAATCGATCTCTACCCGGAGGAGGTCTACACCTTCACTCCGAAGGGGAAGGTCGTCGTGCTGCCCAAAGAAGCTACACCCATCGACTTCGCCTACACCATCCACACCGAAGTCGGAAACACCTGCACCGGCGCCAAGGTCAATGGGCGCATGGTTCCGCTCAAGACGCGGCTGCGCAACGGCGACATTGTCGAAATCATCACCCAGAACGGTCACACGCCCAGCCGCGACTGGCTCACCTTTGTCCGCAGCTCCCGCGCACGCAACAAAATTAAGCATTGGATCAACGAGCATCAACGCGAACGCGCCATTGAAATTGGCCGCAAGCTACTCGACCGCGAAGCCCGCAAATACAAGGCCCCGTTGTCCAGCGTGACTGACGCGGATCATACTCGTGTCGCCACCGAATACGGCCTGACTAATGCGATCGATCTGTTGGCGGGCATCGGCTTCGGCAAATTCTCCGCGCGGCAGGTATTGAACCGGCTAATTCCAGGAACAACCGCCACCCAGGCGCCCGAAGTAGAAACCTCGCCGGGAATGTCCGATGCAGTAAAGCGCGTCTTCTTCAGTAAAGATTCGGACTCCCTCACCGTCGAGGGACAGAACGATCTGCTCGTCTACCGGGCGCGATGTTGCAATCCAATCCGCGGCGAGGAGATCGTCGGGTACGTCACTCGCGGCAAGGGAGTCGCAGTCCACGCCCGCAGCTGTCCCAACGTGCAAAATCTTTTATATGAGTCCGATCGCCGCATCGCCGTCGAATGGGCGCGAATACACGGCGAGGACTCAGCCGCGCAGCGCCCCACCTACCCCGTCAAGCTCACCGTCTTCTGCGACGACCGCGCCGGGATGCTCCGCGAACTGACCGCCGCGATCTCGGACGATGGCACCAATATCCGCGCCGTCGATACCAAAGCCGGAACCGGCGCCGAGGCGGTTGTCGAATTTGTCATCGATGCCATCGACGTCGGACACCTCATCCGCTTGATGAATGGCCTGCGTCGCGTGCCCGGCGTCCGCGACGTGCAACGACAGCAGAAGGTCTGACAATCCGCTAATTGGTACCTTTGTCAGTGTTTGTTTCCGGCTACCGTCTCTTCCGTCTTCACACTCGTCAACACGCATCCGTCGATCGTCTGCTTGAACCGGAAATAGGGATGAAAGAACAGCGCTGCCCGTGCGTCGCCATTGCCTTCCACTAGCTCCGGAAGCCACACCCCATCCGGATACCTCCGCTGCCGCACATGCATCCACAATCCTTTGTGAAGATTCGCCAACAATCCCGCGCCCACCTTCACGTCGTGATCCAGCCGCGCGTTCAAGTCCACCAGCTCGCCCGTCGCCTCATCCACTTCGATTGTCCCGGTCATGTTGTGCAGAAACGTCTCTTCCGTTCCCTTCGGATGCACCGTTGGGTCGCCGGTCAGATCGTAAACCAGCAGGGATCGTCCGTTCGCCTCCACTCGATGGCCATTCGTATAGCGGAGCATGTGCAGCAGCATATCGACTTGCTTCTCGTTTTCCTCTTCTTTTTTGGCAACGTATTTGGCATCGGAATCTTTCTTGATTCTTTCCTGCACCCGCTCCGCTTCCTTCTTTTTTCCGTCTGCATCGAGTGACTTGCCATCCTTGGCCGTCAATTCGTCAATCTCCTGGCCATTGACGAAGAACATGTCGTACTGCCGGGATTCTCGCTTCTTCAGGTTGCCGTTTTTATCCGTCAGATCCGTTTGCCGGTCCGTCCGGCAGATATAACGCTCCAGTTCCGCCTCGGATTTCTTCAGGTTTTCAAGCACGCGCTGTTTCAGTTCCGCTGCGGAGGGCAACGGCGCATTCCGGTGAACATTGCTGTCTGCGGGTTGGCCCGTTCCATGCACCAGCGCAAGCCCGGACATCCCTGCAAAAAACACGGCAATCATTCCCTGAACAACGAATTTTCGCTGGAAGATATTCTTCATCGCAGGCTGCAACATTGCGCATTTGTTAGACGAATCATTCCCGTCGTTAGCATCCGGCATAAAACGACCCTGGACGTGTCGGCTACAATTTACCAAGTATGAGCGATTTGAAAACAGGTATTCACTCCGCCGAGGCGCCCGCTGCCATCGGCCCGTACTCGCAGGCGATAAGGATTGGCAATTTCGTCTTTACATCGGGACAAGTCGCACTCGATCCCGCGACCGGCCAGTTGGTCTCCGGCGGCGTCGAACCGCAAACCGCGCAGGTGTTGAAAAATCTTCGGGCAGTACTGGCCGCCGCTCGGCTGGACTTTACCCATGTCATCAAGACGACGGTTTTCTTGAAGAGCATGAACGACTTTGCCGCTATGAACCTGGTTTACGCGCAGTATTTCGAGCGCGACGACGTTCCCGCTCCCGCGCGCTCCACGGTTGAGGTCGCGCGCTTGCCGAAAGACGCGCTGGTGGAAATTGAAGTGATCGCGTGCGGATGACAACGCAAAAGGCAGAGGATTTCTCCTCTGCCCCTTTGCGATCTAAACCTGTGTGCTTGACTACAGCGGCTGAACGTCCGCTGCCTGCCAGCCCTTCGGTCCCTTCACGACGTTGAACTGCACGGCCTGACCTTCCTGCAGACTCTTGAATCCGTTTGAATTGATCGCAGAGTAATGCACGAAGACATCCTCACCATTTTGACGCGAGATGAAGCCGAAGCCTTTCGCGTCGTTGAACCATTTCACTGTACCTTGTTCCATTTGAATCTTATTTCCTAATCGATTGAATTACGTTGAAGGGAATCGGAGCGACATCAAGCAGAAACTTGCGCTTTTGGGCAAAATCTACAACTGCCCGGTTCTATTCGAACGCAGTCCCAGCCTACCAGAATCCAATCCAAGTGCAACAAAAAAATGCGGCTTAGCGCATTTATTCACAGGCCGCGTCATAATCCTTGCCCGCCAGCCGAAATGCCTTTGAATACGCTATGCTACTGGCGAATGGCCCTCGAAGCCCAATCCCTCGAAACCCAATCCGAAGCCCAATCCCTCGAAACCCAATCCATTGACCTGCTCCGGCAAGCCTTTCCCCATCTCTCGGCAGGCTTCTCCACCCTGCCGTCCGCATCTGCCCTGCCGCTCGACATTCCGGCCATGCTCCAGATTTTGGGCGAAACCGCCGAGCGCCTGCACGACAATTACCCTTATTTTCACCCACTTTACGCCGGGCAAATGCTCAAACCACCCCATCCCATTGCCCGCGCCGCCTACATGCTGGCCACCTGGCTCAACCCCAACAACCATGCTTTGGATGGCGGCCGGGCCAGCTCGAGGATGGAAGTCGAAGCCGTTCAGGAGATCGCCGCGATGTTCGGCTGGCAGACCCATCTGGGCCACCTGACCAGCAGTGGTACCTTCGCCAACCTGGAGGCACTCTGGATTGCCGGCCAACTCGCCCCCGGCAAAACCATCCTTGCCTCCGATCAGGCCCACTACACCCACCGTCGCATCTCCGGGGTTCTGCATCTGCCCTTCGAGGCCGTGGCCACGGATTCCTGCGGCAGAATGTCCCTCGACGCACTGGAATGGCGGCTCGCTCAGGGCAACATCGGCACCGTTGTCATCACCCTCGGTACCACGGCCCTGGCGGCGGTCGATCCGCTACCTCAGATTCTCGCGCTGCGTGAAAAATACGGCTTTCGCCTCCACGTGGATGCGGCCTATGGCGGCTACTTTGTCCTTGCCTCCAATCTCGACGCCGAAACTACCGCCGCCTATACGGCTCTGTCTGCGGCTGATTCCATCGTCATCGACCCACACAAGCATGGTCTGCAACCCTACGGCTGCGGCTGCGTGCTCTTCCGCGATCCCGCCCTCGGCCGCTTCTACAAACACGATTCGCCCTACACCTATTTCACTTCGGACGAGTTGCATCTGGGCGAGATCAGCCTGGAATGCTCCCGCGCGGGGGCCGCCGCTGTCGCCCTCTGGGCGACGCAACGTCTGTTCCCGCTAGTACCGGGCAGCGAGTTTGCCCGTATGCTCGAATCCTGCCGCTCGGCTGCGATCCAACTCCATCGCCGCTTAGATGGCTCGAAATTTTTTCTCGCGCCGATCGCTCCCCAGCTCGACATCGTCGTCTGGGCAGTACGCGAGACCAGCATGGAGCGAAGCTCCGCCCGTGCCCGCGCTATTTTTGAAGCCGCCGCCCGCCGCGATCTACACCTCGCCCTGGTACAAATCCCCCGCAGATTTTTGCCGCCGGATGCATGGCCCGACATCGACCCGGCCGCGCACGTGACCTGCCTGCGTTCTGTGCTGATGAAACCGGAACATCTTGCATGGCTCGACGCTATCTGGGACCGCCTAAATGCAGCGGCCAGCGAAACCGAGTCTTCGTAGCTGCAGCGTAGATCTTAGTGCTTCCGTATCCGTGAAACAGTTCACCGCCTTGTATCCGTGGGCCCAAAACGCTTCATTTCAATGACTTGGAATTTTCTGGAATGACTTTGTCCCAGATTTGAACCATAATTCAACGTCTCTTGCTTCGAATCTTCTTCGAACCGCTGTTAAAATCCAGAACAATGACCAGCTTCCCCCAAGGCTCTCTGGAACAGCAACAATCGGCCAGCGACTGGAAGCGCTTTCAGATCGCTTACTTTTCGATGGAAATTGCGGTCGCGCCGGAGATTCCCACGTACAGTGGAGGCCTGGGCGTTCTCGCCGGAGATACACTTCGCTCCGCTGCCGATACCGGTCTGCCGCTGCTCGCCGTCACCCTCCTGCATCGCAAAGGCTACTTCCGTCAACGTTTGGCCGCCGACGGAATCCAGACTGAGGAAGACGAACCCTGGAATCCGGACGAAGCGTTGCAACGGCTTGACCCGGTCGCCGTCATTACCGTCCAGGGCCGCCCGGTCATGGTTCGCGCCTGGCGCAAAGATATCTCCGGCGTGGATGGAAATATCGTTCCGGTCATTTTTCTCGACACCGATCTGGATCCCAATGACTCCTGGGACCGTCATCTTACTGACCATCTCTATGGCGGCGACACATATTACCGCCTCTGTCAGGAAGCGGTTCTTGGATTTGGCGGCGTTCGCATTCTGGCCGCTTTGGGCGTCCAGCCGTCCGTCTTTCATATGAATGAAGGTCACGCCGCGCTGCTGACGCTCGGCCTGCTGGAAGAACAGGTCAATGAAGGCGACGGCAAGGGCGGAGAAGGCGACCTGCTTCAGGCGACGCAAGCCGACATCGATGCCGTGCGCCAGCGCTGCGTGTTCACCACCCATACTCCAGTCCCCGCAGGGCACGATCGTTTTTCTCTGGATCAGACCCGCCAGATACTCGGCGAGGAAAAGACGCAGGCGCTTGAAAAGTTTTCCTGTTGCCATGATGGCATGTTGAACATGACCTATGTTGCGTTGCGCTTTTCGCGCTACGTAAACGGGGTCGCCATGCAGCATGGCCGTGTCTCCCAGCAGATGTTTCCCGACTACGACGTTCACGCCATCACCAACGGAGTACACGCCGCCACATGGATTCAGCCCTCCATGCAGACATTGCTCGATCAAAAAGTTCCCGGCTGGAGGCGCGACAACCTGTATCTGCGCTTCGCCATCGGTATCGACCCGGAAGAAATTCGCCACCGTCATCTGGAAGGAAAGCGCAGGCTGATCGCTGCAGTTGCAGAACGCACCGGCACGCAATTGCACGAGGACCGCTTCACCATCGGATTCGCCCGGCGTGCCGCAGCCTACAAGCGCGCCGACATGCTTTTTACTGATCCGCAACGGCTGGTCCAGATCGCCGAAGAGTTTGGCGGCCTGCAGATCGTCTATGCCGGCAAGGCGCACCCACAGGACCAGCTCGGAAAAGCGATCATTCATCACGTGTTTGAAGAAGCGGCCGCGCTCAACTCCGACTTGCTCCGCATCGTCTACCTGGAAAATTACGCGTGGGAGTTGGGCGCTATCCTGACCGGGAGCGCCGATCTATGGCTGAACACTCCACGCCTGCCGTATGAAGCCTCGGGCACCAGCGGCATGAAAGCGGCGATGAACGGCATCCCCAGCCTGAGCACGCTCGATGGTTGGTGGATTGAAGGTTGCATTGAAGGCGCAACCGGCTGGGCCATTGCCGAGTCGACAGATGAAGCGGTCGAAGCGGACTCTCTCTACGAGAAACTGGAACATGAAATTCTGCCGCTTTACTATCGGCATCCGGAAAAATGGTCGGAGATCATGCGCATGGCGCTCGCCATCAATGGCTCCTTCTTCAACACCCACCGCATGCTCTATCAATATGTCACCAACGCATATTTTCCCGGTCGCGCCCCGATCCAGTTGGCGCTCCAACCGGAGCTATTGCTGACGCGATAGAGAAACCCCGACATTTGTCATCTCGACCGAAGTTCTCGCCGCACGGCGAGAATGAAGTGGAGAGACCTGCGTTTTCTGTATGCCGGATGCGATCCTTCATTCTTTCGCGCGTAACTCCGGCTTTCCCTTCTCATTCATCTGAACGATTCCCATTGGCCGGTGGTGATCGTGGGTAAACAGCACCAGCCATTGTTCCGGGATCGCCCGGTGATAGAACCGCTTCCGCTCCTCAATTGAAGTCAGCGGAAAAAGATCGTATCCCATCACCCAGGTCACATCGAGATGCGCGCTGGTCGGGATCAGGTCGGAGATATAGCAGGCGTGCTGGGCCGCCGACTCGATATGCACCGCCATCAATTGCGCCGTGTGTCCCGGATACACTTCGCAGCGAATCCCCGGAACAATGTCCGCGTGGCTGCCTTCCACCAGCGTCATCTGGCCGGAGGCAATCAGGGGATCGTAGTTATCGCTGATGTAACTGACGCGGTCGCGCTCCAGCTGCCTGTGCCCGTGCTCCACTTCCCCGCGGTGCGCGAAATAACGCGCGTTGGGAAACGTCGGCACAACCTGCCCGGCATCGTTTTTCCGGGTGTTCCATCCGCAATGGTCGAAGTGCAGATGGGTGTTGATCACGATGTCCACTTCTTCCGGTCGAACTCCCGCTGCCTCCAGGCTTTTAGGAAGCATTTCGCTGGCCCCAAAAATCTGCTTCAGCTTCGGCGGCAGCTTATTCCCGAGCCCGGTTTCAATTGCCACCGTGTGGTTCCCCGTGCGGACGATCACCGTATTCGCGCCCAGCAGAATCCGGTTCATCTCATCCGCCGGAGCATTCCTCTCCCACAGCAGTTTCGGCACCACGCCGAACATAGCGCCGCCGTCGAGAAAATATGTGCCGTCGGTGCAGATGGTCAGCTCGAAGTCGCCAACGCTGGTTCTGCCGCGCACCAGGTCATGCGTGTCCGGTCGTTCTGCTGGGTGAGTCATGCCGCAAAAACCTTTCCTATTTTTCCGCCGGAGATGGCTTCAAGGTTGTCTCAAAATGATGCAAAATTGCGTTGAAGAGATGCGTCCGCGCTCCCTCGCCCGCGATCAAATGTGTCTTGCCGGGATAGAGCAGCAGTCGATACGGCACGTCCGCATTCACAAATTCCTGGATCATCTGAACAGTGTTCTGCATGTGAACGTTGTCGTCTCCCGTTCCATGCACCATCAAAAGATTGCCGTGCAGATGCGCCGCGCTGGCGGTGGCGGAATCGTCCCGATAGAGCTGCTCGTTTTCCGACGGCAGGCCCATATAGCGCTCCGTATAGACGGAATCGTAAAGCCGCCAATTCGTCACCGGCGCCACCGAAACTCCGGCGAGAAAGCGATCCGAATGGGTCATCGTATACAGCGTAAAGTAGCCTCCCCAGCTCCAGCCCCACCAACCCATCCGCTTGCCATCCAGTTGCGGATATTTCGCCAGCACGGTATCCACCACGGTCAGCTGGTCCTGCATCTGCACCGGGCCCAGATCGTGATAAGCAAATTCAGCGAATGTGCGTCCGCGGTTTCCCATACCTCGGTTGTCGGCGTGGAGCACGGCAAAACCATGTTGCATCAGCAACTGGTCGAACATGTAACTCTGCGAACCGGTCAACCCGCCAAACTCGTCCCGCACCGTATGCAGGCTGGGCCCGCCATACGGGTTCACGATCAGCGGAACGCTGGCATTTTCCTTCATATCGGGAGGCAAAATCAGCTGACCGTATAGCATCGTTCCATCGGAAGCTTTGGTCGTAAACATGATCGGAGTTTCCACCTTGTACCCATCCAATGGAAATGATCGCCAGAACGGCTTGCACGATCCGGAAAGATCGCACATGCTCGCGATCGGCGGTGTCGTCAGATTGGAATACGTATCGACATAATGGGAACCGTCCGGCGAGAAGGAGAAACGATGCACGCCGTGTGTCGTGCTCAGCATCTTCTTTCCACTGCCGTCTAAATGAATCTCCCACAACATCTCTTCCCGCACATCGCTTTCATTCGAGGTGTAGTAGACAATGCCTTGCTTCTCATCCACCCCGGCGATGCTGAGTACTTCCCAGTCTCCGCGTGTCAACTGCCGCACCAGCTTCGACTCGCGCGCCAGCGGATCTTTCGTGTCGTAGGAGTACAGATAGATGTGGGTGTGGCCGTCTTTCCAACTGTTCCAGAAAAATTGGCCATCATGCAGAAAATGCATGTCATAGGACATGTCCAGAAATCTCTCATCGCTGTCTGTAAATACTTTGCGGACTTTTCCCGTCTCCGTATCGGCAAAGTACAGCTCCATGTGCTTCTGGTCGCGGCGGATCACTTCCACCCAGACGTACCGGTTATCCAGCCATTGGAAACGCGGAATGTAATCGTTGTGCGGGGAGATAGGAATATCCAGCCACTTGGTCGCGCCGCCCGTCGCGGCCACAATCCCCACCCGCACTCCCGGATTTGGATCGCCCGGCTGGGGATACCTCTGCTCATAAACAGTGCTATGCACCGGCTCCCAATCGGTGATCGGATATATCGGAACCGTGTCTTCATTCATCTGCAGATACGCAATGCGTTTCGAATCCGGTGACCAGAAATAGTTGCTGCGTACGCCCAGCTCCTCCAGATACGTCCAGTCGACTTCTCCATTCAGCAGTGTGTCGGCTCTGGTATTGGTCAATTCGTTGTCGCGGTGATCGCTTCGCGTCATTACGTGCAGGTTATGATCCTTCACGAAAGAAACCGAGCTGCCATCGGGTGAAAATTTTGGATCGTCGCCGCTGCCCATCCCGGTCTCTGCAGCTTTCACCGCCCTGTCCCGCGCAAAATCGTACAGCCACAGCGTCCCGCTGTTGTCGAACAGCATCCCCTTCCCATCCGGCGACCACTCGTAGGTGGACTGGCTGTAGCGTCCCCGATGATCGCGGTCCCGCTCGTCGTTCGCTACTCCATAGATGGCGACCAGTCGTGTCTCCGGCACCAGCACGGAGGCGTTGCCGCTCGCCGCATTTACCTGGATCACATCATCGGGCCGCCCATGCTCGCTGTCTTCCGATAGATATGTGACCGCATCGCCCTTCGGGTTCCAGAGAAAAATGCGCGGCGCAACTCCGGTCGGGCCGTTCTTTTGAAAAATTTCATTCACCGTCCACGCTTTTCCTCCGCCATGCGGAAGCGATTGCGCAATCACATTGAAGCTAACGAAGAGACATCCGGCCACCAGAAACTTTCGCCACCAAGCGAGCATTTTTTGCATCTCCAAAGGCTTTTTTGTCGAACAACGCAGTGTACAGGACGCGAAAACGCTGTGCACAGTTCCTCGGCGCGCGCGATACCGGCATCCAAACCATGTATGCCTCGCCCCGGTGACCGGATTGCTCCCGCTCTCGCCGTGCTAGACTGCGATTTCGAACTTCCACCATGCAAGCTGAACTTGCCAAACTCGTCCATCTGCAGCAGGTTGAACAAGACGCTGTTGCGCTCCACTCGCAGATTGCGAGCTACGCGCAGAAAATTTCCGGGCGCGACGCAGCTGTGCGGGAAACCGGCCGCAAGCTTGAAGAGAACATTCAGGCACTGGCGAAAGAGTCCGCCACTCGCCGCCGCATGGAATCTGACACCGACGACCTCCGCCTGAAAAGCGCGCGCTACAGCGCCCAGCTCGACAGCGTACAAAGCGACAATCAGGCCAAGGCTCTCGAGCACCAGATCGCCTTCTGCAGGCAGGAAATCGATCGCCTGGAAGAGCTTGAGCTTTCCAGCCTGATGCAGACCGAAACCCTCGAAGTGGAGCAACGACGACTGCACGAGACGCTCACGAATCAGAAAGCGGCCCGCGACAATGAACAGGCAGCAGCCCAGCTCGGGCGCGACCGCGATCAGGCTCACTTAACTCAGCTTGACCAGGAGCGGAATGAAATTCGTGCCAGTCTGGAGCCTACGCTGCTGGCCGAATATGACCGCATCTCCGCTGTGAAAAAGCCGGCCCTAGCCCTCGTCGAAGGACAGCGATGCTCCGCCTGCCAGATGATGGTGCGCCCGCAAAAGTGGAACGAGATCCGCGAAGGCGCCATCCATTTCTGCGAATCCTGCGGCCGCTTCCTTTATTACGACCCACCCGTCGATCTCACCGACGCTATTCCCTTGCCTCCCTCGGCGAAGAAACCTTCGAATCCGGCCAAATCTTCGCCGAAATCTTCCCAAGGTCCGGCCACAGGCACCGGCTCCGGCCATCCCCTTCCAGAGGATTGACCCCCTCCCCTATGCAGCGAATCGCAGTCGATATGGATGAGGTAATCGCGGACGCGCTGGGCGAACTACTCGCCCGCTACAACCGCCGGCAGAAGACCTCCTTCACCAAGCAGGATCTGCAAGGGAAATGGCTCTGGCAGGTGCTTCCTCCCGGAGGTCAGAAGCTGATCGAGGGATATCTACAGAGCGACGATTTTTTTGAAGATTTGCCGATCATCCCAGGCAGTCAGGAAATTCTGCAGCGCATCAGCCAGAGGTACGAGGTTTACATCGCCACTGCTGCGATGGCGTTTCCAAATTCATTCGCCGCGAAATATCGCTGGCTGCGCCGCCACTTCCCTTTTTTGTCCTCGCACAATTTCGTTTTTTGCGGAGACAAGAGCATTCTGCACGCCGACTATCTTATCGACGACATGCCGTACAATCTGGCCAGCTTTCGTGGAGAAGGAATCCTGTTTACATCGCCGCACAATATTGGCGTCAGCGGCTATCGGCGCGCCGACACCTGGCAGGACATCGCAAAGATATTTTTATAGTCCGGAGATTTCCCGCCGCGCACTCAGAACGATCGCGGCGTCTCGGCTTCCCTCAGCCGTGGTTCCGATTCGTGGAACGTGCCATTTCGATGCTCCACTTCCCGCTTTTCGCCCAATCCTGTCGTCCCGTTTCGCAATCCTGCCGTTAGGGAAGGGCTTACCGCGCGTATCCCCAGCGAGGGCTGGGACATTACCGTCTGATGTTGGGTCACAATGATGACCGTTGCCTTTTCCGTTCCCGCGCATCGATAGCTGTGTGGCGTGCTGGCGTCGAAATACGACGAATCGCCCGGCCCCAAAATATATGTCTGGCTTCCATGACGGATATCCATCTCTCCGCTCAGAACGTGGAGAAATTCAAATCCTGCATGAACGTGGGAACGGACATCCACCCCTGTTTTCAGCGGAATAAATTCCGCCAGATATGGGTCTAAGGTACGATCAGGAACCAGATACCCCAAACTTTCGAAGAAATAGGTTGGCTCGTTCACTCCGCTCTGGGGCATACGGACTCTTTCACTGCGCCGGTGCACGCGAAACAGTGTATGTGGCTCCGGCTCAAAGAAATACGACAAGTCCTTGTTGAAGACCATGGCGATGCGGGCTAGGTTGCGCAACGTCGGCACCACCCTTCCGGTTTCCAGCTGCGATAAAAAGCTGGCCGACAGGCCGGTATGCCTTCCCATCTCCACCAGGCCCATGGACTTTTTCAACCGCAGCCGCTTAATGCGTTCTCCAATCTTTTTCTCTCCAATAAACGACTCCGCGGTTTCGGAATCAATCTGCTTTATGCCGGGGACACGCTTTTCCACGTTACGAAACTCCTGTTCCTCATTGGATGCGTCCTCCGGCACCCCATGTCGAGCGAACGGCAGAAAAATGCATGGTTTCGCCAGGCTGTGCGCCGGCTCACAGTCTGCATTCCTGCTCGGCTCTCGCACGGTGCTTACCAGCGATGAAAGCCTCGCTGCTAGCATACAAAGAGAATGCTGAGACAGTTGTACGCACAGTGGATGTATGCGTGGGAGACGAAGCTGACCACGCGTGACACCAACCGCATTGTTCGTCCCGTCGAATGGGGTTTTGATTGTCTGGAAGACTGGATCGCCAGCTGCAATCTACCAGTGCGGGACGCCATCGCGAGCGGCAACCCGGTGCAAATGCATGCCGCAATGCTCGCCATCAACGACAGCATCATCCGCAATCACCAGCAGTTTTACAGTTATCGGACGCCCACGGATTTCCGCCTCGAAGAACGTCATCCGCAGCTCTTTCCCACGAATGTGCGTCCGGAAACTCTCCGCCAGGATGCCCGGCTCAAGCAGCTGGCCGCTGCTGGAAAGCTTGAAACAGCGCAGTTTCTACGCTTTACCTCTCCCGTGCGGACGCCCTATCCCGAGAATGACCAGGTAAATGCTCGCTGGTATCCGGCTCAGGCGAAAAACCGGGACCCCCAGCCACAGGTCTTGGTTGCTGGGGTGGAAAAGCAGGCGGGCAAACCAAAGCAGGCCATCGTCGTCATGCCGCAGTGGAACGCCGACGCCTTCAGCCATAATGCTTTGTGCCGCATTTTCAATTGTTTCGGCGTCTCCGCACTGCGGCTCTCGAAGCCCTTTCACGATGTCCGCCGCCCGGCGGAACTGGAACGCTCGGACTATGCCGTCAGCTCCAACATTGGCCGCACCATCGCCGCCTGCCGCCAAGCCGTCGTGGATATCCGCAGCTGCCTCGATTGGCTGCAACAGCAAGGATATGAGCAGTTTGGCGTGCTCGGTACCAGCCTGGGTTCCTGCTACGCCTTCATCGCCAGCGCCCACGACCCTCGCCTGCGGGTCAACGCCTTCAACCACGCCTCGCTTTGGATGGGGGATGTCGTCTGGACCGGCCAGAGTACTCGTCATATCCGCGCCGCCTGCGAGCAGGCCGGACTAAGCCAACCAGACCTCCGCCTGCTCTGGAGCGGCGTCAGCCCAATGAGCTATATGGACGAATTCTGCGGAGCCGATGCCACCGGCCGCCCACTCGACCGAACGCCAGGTTGGCCGAAAAAGCGCGTCCGCGTCATCTATGCACCCTACGACCTGACTTTTCTGCGCGAATTTTCTGAAGACGTGCTCCGCGAGTTTTCCCTGCGCGGTTTGGACTTCGACGCCAAGGTCCTGCCCTGCGGTCACTACACCACCGGCGAAACTCCTTACAAATATATGGATGGCTGGTATCTGGGCGCGTTCGTCTATAACGGATTTAAAAAGCTGGCTCGGGAAGCATCGTCGCCCTCCAGGCTCGACCTCTGAACCTAAGGATTGTGCAGAGCCTCCGTCCACTGAATTATGGTGATTGATCCTTTTTAGTTCGGCGGCGCGTATTGATCGAAAGGACCTTTCCCATTTTTGCCGGGAACTTTGTCCGCTATCATTGCGTACTACGATTGTGGAGCCCCTAATGCCCGTTCCATTTTCTTTGCAACACCTCTTCCAGTCTCTTCCTGCGGACACGCAGGCGCTCGTCTGGTGCAACTATCACCGCCGCAAAAAATCCGGCCTGCTGGCTTATATCCTTTGGTTCTTCTTCGGCTTTCATTATCTCTATCTGGGCCGCATCGGAATCCAGCTCATATACTGGCTCACCATCGGCGGTTTCGGCTTCTGGATGCTGATCGATCTCTTCCGCATTCCCGGCATGGTCGAGCGAAAAAATGAAGAAGTTCTTCTGGCTACGATGGCGCGGTACCGGACCGCAACCCTGCGATAGATGGTCCCGGGTTAGATTTAGGTCTGCGTTAGAACAAATCGCTGTGCGACCCAAGCCGGACCAGCCGCAATGTTTCTGCATCTGGTTTTGTGTAAATCAACAGAAGATCGGGTTTCAAATGGCATTCCCGGTGGTCTTTCCATTCGCCGATCAACACATGATCGGAATATTTCGCCGCCAAAGGTTGATTCAACATCAACGGCCTCAGAACACTCTCCAGTAGCGTCTCGATGTGCCCGTGTCTGGGAGCCACCTTCACCCGCTTATAATCCTTCTTGAAAGCGGAGGTCCGCTCAATCATCCGCATTCAGGTCTGCCATCAATTCTTCCACGCTCTTGAACCTTGCGACCTCGCCCCGTGTCCCAGCCTTCATAGCGGCCACGGTTTCCGCATTCGGCGAGTGAATCTCGAAAGGGAGCGTCTTCTCCGCGGCGACTTTGACCAGCAACAGTCGAAAGGCGTCCGATATGGTCAAACCCATCGATTCAAGCACGACCGACGCCTGATTTTTTACCTTTTCGTTGATTCTCGCCCGGACAACTGCGTTGGCGGTTCCACGCTTCTTCATGGGCTACATTGTAGCGCAACATTTTCAGGCCAATGGCACGTATCCCCAATCTCCGCCATGGCACGAAGGATAAGGCGCCTTTCAGGCTTGCTCCTCGTCCTGCGATAAAATTGCGCTATGCCTGACCGTATGCACCTGCCGCTCGCCGACGCCGACTCCGAAATTTCCGCCGCCATCCAGCATGAAGTCCAGCGCCAGCACGAGGGCCTGGAGATGATCGCGTCGGAAAATTTTGTAAGCCAGGCCGTGCTCGAAGCCGCCGGTTCGGTCTTCACCAATAAATATGCGGAAGGCTACCCCGGCAAACGCTACTACGGCGGCTGCGAGTATGCCGACGTGGTCGAGAATCTGGCCCGCGACCGCGCCAGGCAGCTCTTCGGCGCCGAACATGCCAACGTGCAGCCGCACTCCGGCTCACAGGCCAATGCTGCTGCCTACATGTCGATCATCCAGCCCGGAGACACCCTCCTTGGCCTCGATCTGGCACATGGTGGCCACCTGACCCACGGCCACAAACTGAATTTTTCCGGCAAACTGTATCGCGTCGTCAGTTATGGTGTGCGCAAAGATACTGAGGTCATCGACTACGAGGAGCTGGAGCAGATCGCCCTGCGCGAGAAACCGAAGATGATCATCGGCGGCGGCAGCGCCTATCCGCGCACCTTCGATTTTCCCCGCATGCGCCAGATCGCCGATAAAGTCGGCGCCTTTCTCGTCATCGATATGGCCCACTTCGCCGGCCTGGTCGCGGGCGGCGTCCATCCCTCGCCCGTGCCTCACGCGCACATCATTACCACCACCACCCACAAAACGCTGCGCGGACCGCGCGCCGGATTGATCCTATCTCGGCAGGATCTGGCCGCCGGCATCGACCGCAGTGTCTTCCCCGGACAACAGGGCGGTCCGCTGATGCACATAATTGCGGCCAAAGCGGTCGCCTTCAAAGAAGCGCTGCAGCCGGAATTCAAACTCTACGCCGCGCAGATCGTCGCCAACGCCAAGGCGCTGGCCGAGTCATTGATGGCGGAAGGCTACCGCGTCGTTTCCGGCGGCACCGACACCCACCTGATGCTGGTCGACGTCTTCGTCAAAGGCATGTTCGGCAGCGAGGCGGAAAAGGCGCTCGGGGAAGCCGGCATCACCGTCAATAAAAACGCCATCCCATTCGACACCAATCCCCCCATGAAGCCGAGCGGCATCCGCATCGGCACCCCTGCGCTAACCACGCGCGGAATGCGCGAAGCCGAGATGCGCATCATCGCCCGGTGGATCGTCGAGGCGCTGGAACACCGCACGGACAGCGCACGCCTGTCAAAAATTCGCGGGCAGGTGTTGGAGATGGCTGAACAATTTCCGCTCTACGGATGGTTGCGCGAACCCGCCAGTGTGTCCGCTCGTTAAATCAAACCTGGGTGCTCCATCTTTTCCTGGATTTCCCGGTTCGCGTAAAGCGCGGTACGAACAGAACTGTCACCAAACTCGGCTACACATTACAATCAAGTGACTTTGAATCGCGCTTGAGGTGAGAAATGGCGAACAGCGTATGGCCGGTGCTTGTGGTGGCATTCTGTCTCGGCGGCCTGACAGGCCTGCGCGCCTTCACGCCTATCACCGTGCTGGTCTGGATGCTGCAGTTGCACCATATCCGCATTCTCGGTAGCCCCCTGTATTTTCTTCACAAAACCCCGGCAGTCGTCATCCTCACCATTCTCGCCGTCATGGAATTATTGGCCGATAAGCTGCCCTTCACCCCTAGCCGCCTCCGGCTTCCGGGCCTGGTCGGCCGCGTCATCTTCGGCGCAATTTGCGGCATCGTTAGCGGCCAGGTTTGGGGAGCAAGCTGGCAAATCTCGCTCGCTGCCGGTCTGATCGGCGCTCTCCTGGGTGCAATTGTTGGTTATGAGGTCCGTAAAGGCTGGGTACAGACGCTGCACTGGCACGATCTGCCGGTCGCTCTGCTGGAAGATGTCATCGTGATCGGCGGAAGCATCCTGGTCGTCTCCCGCGCTCTGTTTCTTTCGTACTGACACGCTGAAATCGGCTTCAATCGATCTACCTAAACACGAATCAGCGCCACGCCGGATTCAGGATCGATCTGCTTCTGCAGATGCGATGGATTTTCCGTCAACACCAGCTCACAGGTGGGCCGCACGGTGGCTTCCATCAAATGGCCGCCATGTGCTGTTCCATCCCTGCGTCCGACCGCGATGTGCGCATGGACCTGCGGCTTTCCATCGCTGATCGCAATGTCCCCAATCAGCGAGAGTAGCTCGACCTGCTCGTCATATTCAGCCGCAACCTCATACTTCTTCGCCTCCCAGTTGAACCAGCCCATCTTCACGTGCGAAAGCGCGCCGATCGCCTTGAAGCTGCTGCCGGCCAGCTTCTGCTCGGCGGCGAATTGCTTCAGCCCGACAAGAATTTCGTCACCCGTCGAAAAAATCAGCACAAATGTTTTTGGCCTGCCGGATATCTGCTTGTAGCGCATGAGCTTCTCCGTGCCTTTAGATGCAGTTGGATACCCCTTGGCTGCGCACAGAAATCCCCTACTTCATAGAAATTGCGCTTTCCGCGAACAGTCTGCATCCATAAGATTGGAGCAGCAGCAAGACGCAACTTTTCTCCATAAATTGCGTTCTTACGGTTGGACCCTCCGGAGCAGTTCAAACTCCGCGGTTCCTGAAAGCGGATGCGCAAAATCCGCCCTTGTTTAGGAGGTTCAAAATGCGTTTCTTCCGGTACATCGCGTTACTGGGAATTCTGTTGGTATCCGCAGCCTACTCGCACGCCCAGGTTTCTTTTGGTTTCAGCTATAACGCGCCTGCATATGGGTATGGAGCGTACGCTAACCCATACTATGCGCCTCCAGCTTGCCAGTATGGCTATTACAGCTATTACCCCTATGCCTGTGCACCCTATGGATACTACGGTCCGGCCTGGTTCTATAACGGCATCTTTCTAGGTGCTGGCCCATGGTACGGGCATGGATGGGGTTGGTACCATGCCGGATACGGCTGGGGTGGCTGGCGCGGATATCATGACGGATGGGGCTGGCGCGGTGGTCATGGGTACCACGGTGGTGGCGGATATCACGGCGGTTATGCTGGACACGGTGGGTACGCTGGCGGATATCACGGCGGTTATGCTGGACACGGTGGGTACGCTGGCGGATACCACGGCGGTTATGCTGGACACGGTGGGTACGGTGGCGGATACCACGGCGGTTATGCTGGACACGGTGGGTACGCTGGCGGATATCACGGCGGTGG